>OHJN01000318.1_pt1 | contig 28832 bp, 15 predicted proteins | sample 1568531 | NCBI WGS metagenome assembly OHJN01 (sample SAMEA3879594, study PRJEB24766) | human gut metagenome | biome: human-associated habitat; feature: feces | place: USA | collected 1985/1987
TAATTTCATACGAAACGCAAGCAGAACTGTATAAATCACAGGAGGAGAATGGATGATTATTCCGCACTATTACGAGGACCCGCACACACTGCATGTGGGTACCATGCCGAATCGTGCCTATTACATTCCGGCATCCCGGCGCAGCGATGCTTTAGTTGAGCACCGCGAGACCTCGGATCGCTTCCAGCTTTTGAACGGCAGCTGGAAATTTCGGTACTACGCCAGTATTTATGACTTGCAGGATGCTTTCTATGAGGTCGGCTATGATGCCTCCGCTTTTGACAGCATCCCGGTCCCCAGCGTGTGGCAGAACCACGGCTACGACCACCACCAGTCCGCGGTTGGTCTTTTTGCTTCCCACTCCCTGGCGGTTGCCCAGGTCCTGTGCGAAGCGAAACGTGTCGCCGTTGCTCACGCGCTTTACGATGACGAACACCGACTCCACGCCACACTGCTTGTCGAGGCGCAGGAGATAGCTGTCGATAGAGTCGCGCTCCGTCTGCGAGAGAATCTCGTCGGGGTCGCAGACGTAGCGGCGTGCGTCGGTGAGGTGCACCATCGGGATGTCCTCTGCCTCCCACGTCTTTGCGTCCAGTCCCAGCACCGTCGCCAGTAGCATTATCAGCAATATCGCTTTCCTTGTTCTCATATCTATTATCACTGTCAGTCTTTTTGGGTTTCTGTTCCTACCGTTCGTTGCACTTCATCTGCGCATAGCCTACCAGCTGGTCCGTGCGTCCGCCGATCGGTCGGTAATAGACCAGTGCTTGGTAGCTGTTTTCTGTTTGGTAGAAGTTACCTTCTGTGGGGAGCAGGGCAGGGCGTCCTGCCTCGTCGATCATCAATAGTTGATAGTTGTAATAACCCAGTTTTAGCGGCACGTTGCATTCGTAGCTCTGTGTCTCGGCATGATATTCCATCCTGTATTGTGGCAGGAAGCGGTCCTGCGTGAAGTTGCCGTTCAGATAGACTGCCTCCTGAAAGGGCTTTTCGCAGCGGTAGCGGAAGTGTACCAGCAGGTAGTCGCTCTCCGTATTGGCATGGTAGTTGTCTGAGTTGCGGATCACGAAGGCGCCGTCTGCGTCGGGGTCGTAGATGTAGTTGGGTCGCGGCTCTCCCGTCCAGGGGTAGGCATGATACTGCGTGCCGTCCCAGTCGATGCGATCTACTCCCATGGCTGCCACGTCGGTCGAGAGGATCTCAAACTTCCGATACTCGTTGCCCGCCCAGAAGAGGTAGTCGCCGCAGTGGCTCCACCTCAGTCCGTCGGCCATCGTATATTGCGGGCGAGCATTCCAGCGGGCGTCGTCCCAGCGCTGGTTTTGGAGCACCACGGTGGTGATCTGCCGCTGTGGGTCCGTCACCCTGTAGCTTCCATAGCCCACCTCCATCTCCACCTGCTGGTGGTGCTGGTTGATGGTTGCGTCCGTATTGGTCAGCACCTTTAGCCCCACGCCCATCTGTGCCTCGGCCGGCTCCGTCACCATGAAGGCAATGCGTGCCACCTCGCGGTCGTCGTCGTTCTCGTCGTAGATGGTCAGCAGGTAGTTGCCCGACCGCTTCATCGCACACTGTCCGTTGGGCAGCGTCAGTCGATAGTGGGTGTAGAGCGTGTTGGTGAGGATGCTCTCCTGCACGTCGTCGATGGTGTTGCCCGAGGCGAAGCCGTCGCAGTAGTCGCTCTCGAAGAGTGCCTCCGAAGGCTTCCAGTCGGCCTCGCAATGCGTCAGCCGGTAGGCGTAGCGGTGGTATTCGTGTGTGAGGTCGTCGAAACTGACGGACAGTTGCCCCCCACGGAGGCCGATGATGGGCATCCGTCTCCAGTCGTTGTCGGCAATGACCTGCAGCGACCGAATGTTGGGGTCGAGGATTTCGTGGCGCTGGGCCGTGGCGGCTATGCTGCCGAGGGTCAGCGCGGAAAGCCCGAGGGCCAGTCGCTTAGCAATGTTCATCCATCAGCTGGTTGAAGAAATGGTCCAGGTCCTCGTCCAGTCCGTCCATCAGGTCGCCGCCCACGATGATCGTGTCGTCGTCCACGACGTAGAGCTCTGCGATACTGTCCTTGTCGTCATCTTCGAGCACATAGCTGTAGGGCTTCATCACGCCAAGACCTTCTACCACCTGGCTCATCGCCGTCATCTGCTGGCGGAGCTGACTGGTCACCTTGTCGTAGAAGTCCTCCTCCTTGTTGTCTATCCAAGGCTCAACGACACAACGGGTTATTTCGTTCTCGTCGTCGTCAAACGCCATCACGTCGCCGCTTTCCTGCGACACTCTGACGTGAATGTCGCTCATCAGCGACGGTTCGTCACATGAGGGTAACTTTTGGGCAATCTTGTTGAAAAACCGCTCCAACGACTGTTTTGTCTGCTCTGTAGCTGTCATGGTTTTGCTTTCTTATTCTTGGGTTATGCTGTGTATAGCATATCTTACCGCAAAGATAGCCACAAAATCCGAGATTGAAGTCAATAAAAACATTATTTTTTGGGTATTTCTGTTTTTTAACCCAAAACGGCTTCGTCCGAAATGAATGACCCGCTTGTTATGGTCGTTTCATTGTGCCCTGCTCTAAGGGAAAAGCTTCAATCACACGCTTCACCATGTACCCACCACGTATCGTCCTCCCTTCCTGCATATATCGATCTCATATTGTTTCCGTATTGATTCCGTATTGTTTCCGCTTCCGGAAGCGAGAACGATAGGAGAACGATAGGAGAACGATACGGGATCGATACGGGATCAATACGTGATCAATACGTGATCAATACGTGATTGATACGAGACCGATACGAGAACGGTCTTTTCCGACTCCCAACCGAAGAGATTGATAAGAAATTTAACTTTTTCATCATCGTTTCTTTTGAATCTATTTTACGTTTCAGCCACTCGCCTCTTCCTGCCGTTCGTGCCAAGAAGCCTGGCTCACCATTTGTCCTGGCGCAGCCTCTATACAAAGATAACCTTCCGTCCAGTCGAATGCAAGCCGATTAGCATGAATTAACGCCCCATTAACTATTCCTTCGTATCCATTTAACAAAGCCCATCGCAGACCAAAAGCCTTCATTGCGACCTTTCCTCATGCCCTTCCCCCAGTTTTATCCGCCCAAAGGCTGCTACCTCCAATCTCTATCAGCAGCCAAGAGATACCGGTTCTGATTTGTCAAAATAGCGAACAAACACAACTATTAAGTTGTAATGTGGTCTTCTATATTCCCCCATATTCTTTAATTATTAATATTAAACAACTCTATTCTTTCTGACGAATTACTCAATTTGTAGATACGAATTACTCAGTTCTTTCTCTCGAATTACTCAATTCTTCATTGCGAATTACTCAATTCTTCATCTCGAATTACTCAATTCTTTCTCTCGAATTACTCAATTCTACTTTGCAAAGATACAAAGAATAGATGGGTACCACATTGTTCTTGATATTTTTTTAGCATTCTTAACTCATCATACATGAATGTTTTACACCTTCATTGCGACCTTTCCTCATGCCCTTCCCACAGTTTTATCCGCCCAAAGGTTGCTATTTCCAATCTCTACCAGCAGCCAAGAGACACAGGTTCTGGTTTGTCAAAATAGCGTACAAACTTGACTTCACATTGTCATCTGTAATCGACACGTCAGAAAGAAAGAATTGGTGCCTGCCCATACTGCTTGTATGACAGACACCAATTCTTAGTTTATGCGTTCAATGCCGAGGAACTACTCGTCCTCGAATTCATTGGCTTCTTGATCCCAAAGGACGCATTCCCAGCTCCAGGGATCAACTTCCCTTGCTATATCATTTCTCTTTCGTCCAATAAGAACGGTTTTTCCATATTCGTCATGTCCTGTTCCGTTCAGCCCTGGCAAACTTCCAGCCAAAAGGGACTGCGAACTCTTCACCGTGACGGCCTCACTTATCGGCCGTATATATTTACGCTTATTCATAGTAGTTTACTTTTTGACGATTTTCTTATTGTTGATGATATAGAGGCCAGCAGGCAGGTCGTTGAGGGCCTTGCCCATCTCCACCTGATGCTTCACCTTGACACCCGCCGTCGTATAGACATCGACGAGCGAAGAGTCGGTTGCGTTGGCATTGGCTACACCATTCGTCTCATCATCCGGGAACTGGATGCTCTTGAGCTCTCCACTCTGCGGCTTGATGTAGCAACGGTTAGGACCTACTTCCACTCCGTTACCCGCAAGGTGACGGTAGAAGGCCAATCCTTCGTCTTGATTCTGGAGGACATAAGAGTCTGCGGGAGGCTCCTGCCAGCTATAGACACCTACCATCACACCCTTCTCATATTTGTCTTCGTGCTTGGCGGCATAGCCCTCAAGAGGATAAGTCGTCTGCTCGCCCTTTGTGCCCTTCAAAAGATACGGCGTGTTGGCCTTGAAGGAGTTAACCTCTTCGACTACCAACTTACCATCATTCACGCTGGTGCACTCATAGATAGTCAGACCCTCGGGCTTCTCGCAGTCGAACGGGATGATAATCGTACCCCATCCTGCTGCAGTCAAGGTATAGTCATAATTCTCCTTCTTGCCTACAATCTTCGCCAAAGGACGAGTTTGGTCGGTATAGACATCGTTGTACCAAATCAACACATTATTATATACAACATTGTTGGAGATGTCATAATCCTCGCCATTGGTAAGATTTACCTCAACATTTCCAATCCAAAGCTGACGGAAGGAAACATAATTCCAACCATATACTCCACTCAGATCCAAAATATCTCCTGGGTAGTTATAGACATTGGAGAAGTTACTTGCATCCAGCACTATCGGACTAGGCAACGTATTGGCACCTGGTACAATAGTCAAGTTGTCGGCATTGGTTTCAGCAACATCTGACGTACTCAGCACGCCATTGTTATGGCCTACGTTGAGCTTGAAGCCGATTTTGAGCATTACCGTACCCGACACCGTTGCGCCTACGGTCAGCGGCAACTCTGTGCTCAGCACGTCAAGGGCATAATCTTTACCGTTGATATTCTCACGGAGGATATAACTCTTGCCCTCACCATAGACCACCTTGGCATTCTCTAAACGGACAGTTACCATGGGAACATTCTCCTTGGCATCCGCAAGATCTGCTATGGTCTTCTCAGCATAAGGATCATACTTTGTAAATGCCTTGGCAGCAATACTTGAGACCACATTTCTGTAAGTGGCAATGGCTTTCACCGTGCAGCTGTTGGTGATGGTGAATGGGGCGGTGTAGCGCGTGGACTCCTTCGTGGGATCCGTACCATCAGTCGTGTAATAGATTTCAGCGACTGCCTCGTCAGAGACTATCTCTACCTGAACACTCGAAGCGAACGCCTCTTCGCCATTGATCGTAGGAGCATCGAGCTGCGAAGGATAGGCATCAATTATCTTACCCAACGGATCCGTAACCTTTACACCATCAAGCCACAATGTGGCGGTATAATAGCGGGAGTTTTTAAGGCCGAAGTCCGCAGCATTAGAAATATACACATTATAATCCGTATAATCATACCAAGAATAATAGTTGAAACGATCCCCACTTGTTGCGTCAAGAACCAATTGTACATTCGACAACGTCACTAAATCGCCCAAATAGTTCTTTGCCTGCGTAATATCACAAGCGATTGGGAGCGGCTCAGCAGACTCCTCACCCGTCGATGTCAGGTTGTCGGCATTGGTTTCACCCTCAATATCAGAAGCAGTAAGGATGCCATCGATATAGGTCACCTTCAGCTTCAGGTTGCCGGCATAGGTCTTACCCTGTGTCAGCGCAAGGCTACTGTTCAAAATGTCAAGTGCCTTACCATCCTCGCGGAGGATATAGCTATGCTTTCCTTCAGTTGTTTCGGTATAGACCACCTGCGCATTCACCAGACTAACAGTCGCATTGTCGATGCTCGTTTTGAGCAGAGCAAGCTCAGCAATCGTCAAAGGATCGGTGAGGCTGATCTTGGTGAAAGTCTTCGTAGCGATGTCTGACGTTACATTCTTGTAAGTAGCCACAGCACACACCGTAGCCGACTCTGACAATGTAAGCGGCTTCGTGTAGGTGTAAACCGTAGAAGTGGTGTTCAAAGGATTCGTACCATCCAACGTATATTTAATCGTGACAACAGCCTCAGGATGAGTGATGGTCAACGTAGTGGACTCCACAAATTTTTCGTCACCTGTGATGATGGGGGAATCAAGGTAGGTTATGACAGGTTCAACTGAAATAGCCTCGCCCTTTGGTTGACCATAGTAAACCTGATTATACCATACCGTTACATCATAATATTTATAAGCACTCATATCAAAGGCCGAAGCATTGGAGAGACGCAAATAGTCGTATGTGTTATTTGCATATCCATAGAAATAAGAACCATACCAACACTGATTCTCCACTCTTACCAAATCACCGGGGTGATTTTTCACCTCTCCAAGCGTAGCACAGAGCACGGGTATCGGATCAGCAGATTCAGCTCCCGTGATGGTCAGCTTGTCAGCAGTTGTCTCACCATAAACATCCCAAGTGCTATATATACCATAAGTATAGCTAATATTCAACTTCACAGGACCCGTCACAAACTGACCTTGCTTCAATTCAAGGCTGGTATTCGATATGTCAAGAGCACGACCATCCTCACGGAGAATGTAGTTGTTGTCTTTGGCATAGACCACTTGTGCATTATTCAGATAGAGCAACACGTCCTCTTGAGTGGCTGCCGTCGCGTAAATATCAGCAATCGTCTTGGGGCCGACAAAAGTATTCTCAGAAACGTCACTGCTCACACCGTCCTTCACGGCTATCGCCTTGATAGTAGTCGTTTTGTTGATAGTGAACGGAACGGTATAGACTTGTGTCGTAGCGCCGCCAACGGTAGGCGTAGTACCATCGGTGGTATAGTAGATAGTGGCACCGTCGGCAGCGGTAATCGTCACCGTCGTGCTCTCAGTAAAGGTCGGCTCTGCTGCCGTGATGACGGGAGCACCCAGCGCTTGCTGGACAGCTACCACCTTGACGGAAGCAATCGCTCCTTGAGCCCCGTTGTACCAAGCGGTAACAAAGTATTGGCCATTGGCGTCGGTTATCTGATCGGCAATCTCATCATAGTTGGAGATTAGGGCATACGTATATCCCGATTTAAGCAGATGAACACTACCTAAACCTAAATCACCGTTCGTATCATCATAAATCTCCACCTTTTCCAGCTTCACAAGGTCTCCCTTGTTATTGCTGAGATTGTTCAATGTAGTGGTAATGGGTAGATAATCTATAGAAGACCCCGTCGGGGTGAGATCGTTGCTATTTGTTTCTGCAATATCCGTGGTCTGCATGATGCCACCATTGTAGGCTACATCCATGACAACCGTACCATTGAGCGTGGCGCCCAAATCAAGGCTCAACGAGGTGTTCATCAAGTCAATTGCCTTGCCATCCTCGCGTACGATATAATTATAGCTCCCAGCATTGTCCTCTTTATAGACAACCTGCGCATTAGTGAACCTTATCTTGGCTGCTTCTACATCCTTGGCTCCCGAAAACAACTTGGCTATCGTAATGCTGCCGTCATCGGGAGTATCTTCGCCAATGTATTCAACGGTGATTTTCGTTATATAAGTATAATAACTTGCAGATCCATTTGTAATAGAAAGAAGTCCGTTTGTTTGGTCGTTAGCCGTAAACACGGCTACTCCATCGGCTGGTTTGCTAAATGTCACAGCGTCATAGGAGTTGAACCAACTGTTACCAACATATTCAAAGGTAATGGAAAGGATATTTCCTGCCGTTACCCCATCCGTTGAAATTTTATGTCTACCCTTGATTTCGAAACATGTTTTACCCTCAACCACAGTTGGCGTGAGAGTACTAGTACCTGATGTAATCGCTAAGGTAATGCCATTCTTTGTGATGGACTTACCCCCCCCAGTGTCAACGGTGGGATCAAAGACTACTGTGCCCGCGGAAGCTACTCCGCAGATTAGCGTCAACAAAGACAACCACACAAATCGTAATGCTTTGTTCATAATTGTTTGTTTTTATGGAATTCTTCCTACGTTCTTACACTCTTGGGAAAGCATTGAGACGACGGAGGCATCCCTGGTTAATAATAAAATAATTACGCCTTTATTTCTCTTTTCATCTACGTCGACACGAGGTCAAGAATCTCGCGCATTCATTCCATCTTCGCTACCGGAGCTATTTGCCACAAGGTCAAACCCACAGTAGGCTGTTTCACCCCCTTAGGACAGGCTTATTCTCCACAGAAGGCTACACAAGCATCGCAAAGTTAAGTAAAAATTGGAAAATAAAAAAATATTTCTAATAGAAATTCATATTTTAGATACATTTTTACAATAACCGCACTCTTTTCCAAATAAAAAGAGAATATTCATAACACACAAGTAGGCTCATTTGCATTTTGCGCAAAAGTGGATCACTATCCATGGACGGTCAGCCACGGCACCCTCCCCTACCCAATGGAAGCTAAAAAGAGAGAATCCAAGCGCCTCCTACAGAGGAGTTCTGAGTCCTTCCTTCGTTCGGGATGCCTTCGGGATGCGTTCGGGACGCAAGCAAAGGTTTGTCTTCACGTGTGAACCAAGTCGTTCCATTTCTAATGCGGTGCGTCAAGGAATGGCGAATTGGTTTTTCTACGCTTAAACGACCTTAAAAATACCAAAAAGATACCTTTACATAGCAGGCTATCGCAATAATTTATTATTTTTGTATCTCAAAAATACAAACAACACATAAGGAGAAGTCTGATGAGTAAAAAAGACAAAGACATAGCCCTCTTCGTTTCATTCTGCATAGAAGAATACGGAGCAGTCAAGGGACTACCTGGCGACCGAGTGTTTGACCTATTTTCCGAATATGGAGTGACAGACTATCTTAGCGAATGCTTTGAACCACTTCACACACAAAGTCGCCAATGGTTGATAGCAGAGATTGACGAATTTATTGAAATCAGAAAAAAGGAGATATGTTTCAGATAAACCAAGACAACCTTCATCTGCTTTTGCCAGGAAAAATAAGCTGGCTGGTGGAATATCTCCACGAGGACTATGGTTTTACGCTGCAAGAAAGCCTTCATCGCATCTATCATTCAAAACTCTACAAGAAGTTGTCAACAGAGAAGACCAAATACTGGCACTTAGGCCCTGTGGACCTATACAATGAGTTGAAGGAAGAGCTATAACCCAATAGATACTATAACCGTCAAGGGGAAGGCGCCTCGCACCAAGGGAAGCGAGGACAAGCATGAAAAAGGGTGGGGATCAGTTCCCCACCCTTTTGTTATAGAGAGATGTTTACTTACTTCTTGGTAAACTTCTTGCCGTCGCGGATGACGACACCACGGTAGTTCTCGCCCACCTTCACACCCTGGAGGTTGTAGGTGTTGCCATCCTTACCGAAGTTGCCTTCCACACCATAGATGCCCGACCCAGAGACCTTGACAGCCTTGACAAATTCCATCTCGGGAGCCTCATTGATGTAGCCGTTGTACCACAGGACGACGTCGTAGAGGTTGTCGTTGCTGACGAGTGCATCGACATCGACATCCTCGTTCTCGTTCTTGAAGGCGATCTTCTGACCATCCTTCTCGATAGCGTAGGCAGCCTGAGAGCCATAGACAATCTTCACATCGCGCAGGACGATGACGTCGGCTCTGTGCTCGTCGTAGTTGGCCATTGTAACCTCGACAGGATCAACCTCCTGAGAAGCACCAGCCGTGATATTCAGACTGTCGGCAGTCGTGACACCACCATCGATCTCACGCAGCTGCGGGATGCCAGCAAGGGCATAGAAGTCGAGCTTCACAGTACCAGAGACGGTGCTGTTGAGTTCGAGCGGCAGCGTAGAGTTGTAGAGTACGACAGCCTTGCCATCCTGACGGAGAGCGATATCCTTCGTTCCGTAGTAAGGATTGGCGCGTACATAGACCACCTTCGCATTGTCGAGCACGAGACGGATGTTGTCCTCGCGGTCTCTGCGGACGTTGAGCTCAGCAATCGTCTGGTTGTGATACTTCGTAGCATCATCAGCGGTGAGCTTGACAGCCTTCAGAGAAGCGTTGCCATCGGCGAAGCCGGTACCCGGAGCGTTGAACCATCCGAGGACGGTGTACTTCTGACCGGAGACGGTGTTGGCCAACTCATCATTGTCGGTGAGGTTGACGAAGCTGTAGTCCTCCGTGAATCCGTAGTACTGACCATCCTGGCCCAGCACCTGGAGACCCTTGATGCTAACGAGGTCGCCGGGATAGAGGTGGACATCGGCCACGGTCGTCTCGATCGGATCGTTGTAGCCCTCGTCGCTCGGCATGGTGTATTCGAGCTCATAGCTGTTGGTCTCGCCCTGTACGTCGCGGGTAGTGAAGATACCACCGTTGAAATCGACACTGGCGAAGAACGTACCGGTGACGGTAGAACCCAACGGGAGGTCGAGCACGCCAGAGATGACGTCGAGTGCCTGACCATTCTCGCGGAGGATAGCCACCTTCGTGCCATCGTCATGCTTCTCGGTGTAAACCACCTTGGCATTGTTGAGACTAATCGTCACATTCTCGACAGCCTGCTGGCCCTCGAAGAGCTGTGCAATAGTCTTAGTCTCGAAGTCGCCGACCTTCGTGAAGGTCTTGGTGACGATGTCAGAGTAGTCGTCGAGATAAGCGGTGACAGCCTTGACCGTCGTGGTCTCGGTGATCGTGAACGGTTCGGTATAGACCGTAGACTGACGGGTAGGATCGGTACCGTCGAGGGTGTAATAGACATTGAGGCCCTCGGTAGCAGCGATAGAGACAGTGGTCTTGCCCACAAACTCCTCCTCGCCGAGGATCACCGGAGCATCCGGACGCTTATCAACACGCTCGGCCTTGATGACCTTCACCTTGCCTGCATAGTAGTCGGAAGAAGCATCGTTGTACCAGATCGTGAGGTTATAGAAACCACTCTCGAGGTCGAAGTCCTCAGCATTGGTCACCTTCAGCTCGATGTAGCTCGGCGTGTTGGTGTAGATGCTCGTCGTGCCTCTGTAGCTCCAGATCTCAGCATTCTTGAGGTTGAGGAGGTCGCCCTTGTGGAGCTTCACGTCAATGAGATCGATCTCGATCGGATCCATATCGTAGGACTCCGGCCATACGAAGGAGATGTTGCCAGAGTTGGTGCTCTCAAGCTCCTCGGCGATCAGCAAGCCCTTCTGGTAAGTGACCTTCAGCGCCATGGTGCCCTTCAGGTTGTAAGCACCCACCGGGAGAGTGAACTTGGTGATGTTCATCAGGTCGATGGCCAATCCATCGTCGCGGATGATGTAGTGGTAGCCCAGGTCACCCTGCTCGCTATAGACCACCTTGGCATTCTCGAAGTGGACGACAACGCTATCCTTGCTCTCGCCATAGACGATGAGGTCGGAAATCGTGTTGGTGCCCGAGTAGTCGTTCTTCGTAAACTCTACGGAGCCAACCGGAGAAACGATGGCATTGTAGGTAGCGATAGCCTTCACCGTGCAGCTGTTGGTGATGGTGAAGGGCGCAGTGTAGAGCGTAGATTCCTTCGTGGGATCTGTACCGTCGAGCGTGTAGTAGATGCTGGCACCCTCCTCGGTCGTGATCGTCACCTCGGTGCTCTCGTCGAAGTCGGTGCGGTTGTCCGTACCGCTGATCTGCGGAGCATCGAGAGAAGTGATGACCTTACTGCACTTGATGATCTTGCCCTGAAGGCGGTTGTTGGAGACATCGTTGTACCAAACCGTGGCGTTGTAGCTGCCATAGTTGACGACACCATAGTCAGCACCGTTGGTGAGGAAGAACTCCACAAACGGATTGTAGCTATAGAACGCCGGGATATCATAGTTCCATCCAGTGGCATTCGTCACCTTGAGCAAGTCGCCCGGATAGTTGGGAATCTGCGCCAGGTCGATGGCCAGCGGACTGGGATCGGTGGTGGCACCCGGCGTGACGGTCAGATTGTCGGCGTTGGTCACGTCGGCAAGGTCGGCCGTGGTCAGCAGACCCGGGTAGGCGGCGTAGCTGCCAGGAGCAGCTGCATAGTTGACCTTGAGCTTCACCGTACCAGAGACGGTAGCGCCGATGGTCAGCGGCAGCGTCGTGTTGAGGATGTCAATAGCGCGGTCGTTCTCGCGGAGGATGTAGCTACCATCCTCGCCATAGACGACGAGTGCGTTGTTGAGAGAGAGCGTGACCTGATCGAAGCTGCTCTTGAAAGAAGCAAGCTGCTCGATCGTCATCGGCGCATTGGCATCCACCTTGTTGAACACCTTGGAGGCAACAGGAGAGACAATCGACTTGTAGGCTGCGATAGCCTTCACCGTAGCCGACTCACTGAGCGTGAACGGCTCAGTATAGACCGTAGAGGCGGTCGTAGGATCAGTACCGTCGAGCGTGTAGTAGATCGTAGCGACATTGTCGGCAGTGATCGTCACCGTCGTATTGTCGGAGAAGGTCTCCGTACCATCAATAAACGGCGCATTGAGAGAGGTGACGTTGCGCTCGCAAGAGACGATGGTCGCATTGACGTCACCATAATAAGAGACTTCTTTGTACCAAAGAGTAGCATTGTAGTACTTGTTGGCTACCATGTTGAAGTCAGACGCATTGGTGAGATAGACGGAAGTCCAACTTGCGCCTTCATAGAAGTACCAGGTCGTGCCGTAGCTCCAAACCTCCTGGTTCTCGACATAGACGAGGTCGCCAGGATAATTCTTCACCTGACCAAGCGTGCAAGCGATGGGATCCATGTCGCCAGCCACGCCCGTTGCGGTCAGGTTGGCATCCGTGGTCACGCCCTCGATATCAGAAGTAGAGAGGATGCCTGAGGTGCAGGTGACATTGACCTGGACATGGCCGCTCACCGTCGTTCCCTGCGTCAGCGAGAGAGAGGTGTTGAGCAGGTCGATGGCCTTGCCATCCTCGCGAAGGATGTAGTTGTTGCCCTGAGCATAGACGACCTTAGCGTTGTTGAGCACAAGCGTCACGTTGTCCTGGCTCTTAGCAGCTGTGGCCAGATCGGCGATGGTAGAGCCCGTCACGCCACTTTCCTCCTTGGTGAACGTCATCTCGGCGACATCGCTATAGATGTCATTCACGCGGGCCACTGCCTTCACCGTCGTTGTCTCGGTGATGGTGAACGGAGCAGTATAGGCGGGATCCCAGCTCGTCGGCGCGGTGCCGTCGGTGGTATAGAAGATGGTAGCGCCTTCCTCGGCGGTGATCGTCACGTCGGTGCTACCCGTGAAGTTCTGGTTGCCACTGATGACCGGCGCGGCGGGCTTAGCCACCTCGCCACCAAGGAACTCCACAATCTGCAACTTAGCCTTGATGGCACCAGCGCCCGGCTCGTTATACCAAGCAACGATGTCGTAGGTGGCGTCCTGGTCGGAGCTCACCTTGTCCAAGAAGTCAGCAATGTTGGTAAGCGTAGCGAAATTGAAGCCTGTGCGTGCATAGTAGGCAGCACCTTGTCCCAAATCGCCAGTAGCGTCATTATAGATAGTGACCTGGCTCAGCAGAACCAAGTCGCCCTTGTAGTTGGAGGCCAACTGATCGATGGTCGTCGTCACGGGGACATTCTCGCCCGTGGCGTTGGTCTGCGTCAGATTGTTGCCGTTGGTGACACCAGCGACATCCTCTGCCTTCAAGAAACCATTCTTGTAAGTGACGTTCATCGTCACGGTACCATTGAGCGTAGCGCCCTTTTCGAGAGAGAGGGAGGTTCCCATCAGGTCGATGGCCTTGCCACCCTCGCGAACGATATAGTTGGTGCCGTCACCATAGACCACCTGTGCATCGGTGAACTTCAGCGTAGCGGAAGCCACATCGGCAGCACCGGTCATCAAGTCGTTGATGGAGTAGGTCGTACCTACCTCGCCACCACCGCCACCTCCAGTACCGTCGATATACTCAACGGTGATCCTGGATATATATATGGGGCCTGAGTAAACGGAGAAACTCAACGAAGAAGATCCTGTAGCATCGGGAACCGCATATTTCCAACCACCCTCTACCTCTGTAGTTGCCAATTTGTAAGAGCGGTCGAAAATGTAACCGCCAGTTGACTGAAACTCAAAGGTAACCGCAGTTATGTTACCTGCTGGCTCTTGATTTGAAATTTCAAAACCCGTACTTTTGGCAAAGGCATAAGACAACGTGCCGTTGTAGTCGGTCGCTGCAAACGAACTGGTCCCGGATGTCATCGTAATCGTGATTCCATCCTTTGTCAAAGACGTTCCACTACTCGCATCGGTCGCCGGGTCGAAGACCACTGTCCTCGCGGAAGCTACTCCGCAGAACAATGTCAACAAAGACAACCAAACAAATCGTAATGCTTTGTTCATAAATGATTTTCTTTGTGGGATTCGTCCGTGTAAGCTACTTTTTCCTTAGGTGGGGAAAAGAAGCCGCTGGCCTCATCCCGGTTAATAATAATAATTAAAAAAGATAATAACTTCGTCTATTCAACCCGTGAATGGGAAGGTGCCCCAAGGGGCTGCGTCAAGGTCGGCTTGGGAGGTGTTGCACCCAGCGACTTATGCTACGTCGGTTTCTATGGCTGCGCACCCACGAGGACTTGCCGCCGTCGGCCTCGTTCACCATAAAGAATGTATAATTCTCCATAAGAACCAAAGCCGTGATGCAAAAATAAGCAAAATAAATGAAAAACAAAAATAATAGGCTACTTATTTTCTCATTTTTCGCAAAATAACACTTTTAGGCCGTTCCTCTAAGATAAAAATAGATATTATATACGTTTTCATCTATATACGTATATATAATAAGGAAAAAGGAAGCGGCACCCGGCCAAGGCTTGCGCCTTTTCCCGATGCCGCTATACGGTTTCTCTTACGAGGGAGTGATTACTCTCCTACGAGGGAGACACGAGTCTTTCTGCTCTTCGGCATGACATTGGGGGCCTTGCCCGGCTCGAAATAGCTGTGCATATTGACCACCTTGTCCAGACGCACACACGGTCTGCCAGGCTTGGCAGGTGCTGCGCCAGGAGCAGAGGCCGGCGTGCGGAACTCCAGGGTGGCAAGCGGACCCCACTCGCCCTTGGCATTCTGTGCGATGGCAAAGGCATAGTAGTCGGTATTGGCATAGACGCCCCACTGAGAGTAGTCCTCACCATAACGGTTCCAGTAGTCGGGCATCTCGTCGTTCTTGAGGTACTCCTTGATAAACTCGAGGTCGCCCTTACCCCAATAGTCCTGGGTCATGACATCGTTCTTGGCAAGCACCAAGTCGCGCATCAGGGTAGCCTCATCGTTGGGCGTGAACCATACATACTGGAAGTAGTTGCCACCGACCTCGCCAAAGTCGCCGAGCTTGATGGTGACCGTGGCCTCGCCTTCACCACCGCTCTCCGTGGTGGTGATGGGAATGATCTGGAAGGGAGCGTCGGCCTCGTTGACATCAACGGGAAGGACATAGACCTCATAGTCGGTGCCCGGTTCCATACCAGACCACTTGTACATCTGCGTGTCGGTGTACTTATCGCTACCCCAAGACTTGATCATATCCTGGAGGTTGACAAAGCCCTCCTCCTTGCTCCACTTCTCGAAGAGCTCCTCGGCGGTACCGGCCTTGAAGGCGCAGAGGTAGTAGCCATAGCAGTCGCCGTTGGGCTGGAACCAGATGGTGAAGTTGTCGGGCTTCACCTCCACGACGGTGTAGAGGACTTTCGGGTCGCCCACCAAGTCGGAATTAGGAGTGGTGAAGTCGGCACGCGACGAGGCGCAGGCGATGCCGTACTTGTCGTAGCCCAAGGTGACAAGGCTATAGGTGCCATTGGACTGGAACTCCATGTCCAGACCCGTGAGCGTGGCGTTGGTGAAATCGTCGGTGAAGGTCGGGCAGTCTTCGAGCTGGTCGAAGTACTGTTCCAGGGCAGCATCGCTGGCAAAGGAGTTGGCCTGGCCGGCGGGCATGCAGGCGATCTTGTATGACTTACACTCGGGAGTCTTCGTGACAGCGAGGTGGATGGTATCGGTGAGGTTGCCCTTGGAGAAGCTCAGAAACTTGACGTCGGCAGCGACGCGGCCTTCCAACTTGGTGAAATAGATGCTGTCGATGCGCTCGGCGAGGTAGCCGACGGGGGCCTTGTACTTCTGCTTCACGATGACACGGTTGGGATTCTCCTGTGCGGAAGCTGCCAGCGTGAGCAGCGCGAGAGCAAGGGTAGTAAAGAATTTCTTCATTGTTTCTTTGGTTTGGTATTTTGTTTTGGATCCACCTGGTCCCAATGCAGGAAAGAGGCGGAAGGGATGGTTATCTCAAGAACTTAAATGCTTTGTCACCCACGCGGAGGATATAGGCACCCTTGGGCAGTGCGCTCACGTCGATGGGCTGACCATCATAGTGGGGCAGACTGAGGCGGCTGCATCCATTGAGGTCGTAAATCGTGGCGTTAGCCTGAGCATTGCTCAAGCCGCTCACGAAGATCTGCCCTTCTCTGTAGGCGATACTGACCGCAGATTCCTGCTTGGTGGCTGTGGCAATGTCGTTGACGAGGCCATCAAACTTGAGGCAGCGCACCTTGTCAAACTCGTAGGACCAACGGTCGGTGGCGCATGCGATGGAGAACGTGTTGGCTTCGCCAAGGAAGTCGATACGGCGAATGTCATCGAGGTTGAAGCTCTTGGGCGCCGTGCCATCCTTCGGGACCACGAGCATCCGCACCTGTGCGGAGGCCATGCCAAAGGGAAGCAGCGTCAAGGCCAATGCCATGAAAGTCTTCTTCATCATAGTTACACTAAAGTTAATATTCTTATTTCTGTCTTAATAATCCAGGTGTGGAGGCGCGTCACCGCCTCTGTCTCTCTCGGCTTCCCCACCCTTTTCAGAACTTGGTGCTTCCTTAGTAGGTGGAGACTCTGCGGCTGCAAATATAAGGAAAATAGTCCAAAGGACAAATGGAGCAAACAGAGGATGGGTTAATTTTATATATATTTAACCGTTTCAAGAACCCCTAAAAGCCATTTTCTGTTGTTTGCAGCCATCGGCAGCGCAGGATATAGAACGAAAAAGCGACACCCGAAGAAGACAGATGGTCGTCGTCGGGTGCCGCTATGGATAGACCCTATCGGCTGGTGGAAACCCAGCCAGATGGGTCAGAGTAGGCAAAGAGGCAGGGAGAGATTACTCTTCTACAAGGGTGAGGCCACGCTTGGCGACCTTCTGCAACTTGGGAGCCTTTCCAGGAACGAAGACGTTGTCCTTCTTGCTGACACCATTCAGGCGCTTGGCAACAGTGAACGTCTTGGCAGGAGCCACCTTGGCAGAACCGGTGGTAAACTCGAGCTTGGACAGCGGACCCCACTCGCCATTGATGTTCTGTGCGATGGCATAAGCGATATACTCCTTGTTGGGATCAACACCCCACTGGGCCACATCCACGCCATAGCGGTTCCAATTGGGGTCAGCACCATCATGGTCGTCCTTGAGATACTCGAGGATCTTCTCCTCGCTACCCATACCCCAGTCGGCGGAAGACTGGAAGACGGCCTTGTCGATGATCATGTCGCGCATGAAGGAAGCCTGGTCGTTGGGCGTGTAGGTGACATACTGGTAGCACTTGCCTTCCTGGCTACCAAACTCACCCAGCGTGATCGTGACCGTAGCCTGGCCCGCACCACCATACTTCTTGGTCGTAACGGGCACGATGACCATCGTGCCATAGTTTTGGTTCTCATCGATCGGGAGGACATAGACCTCGTAGTCGGTGCCCGGAGTCATCTGCTTCCAAGTATGGGTCTCACGATCGGCAAACATCGTGCCACCCCACTGCTTGATCATGTCGCCCATGTTGGCGAAGCCCATCATGGCGCCCCACTGCTCATACTGAGCCTTGGCCGTACCCTTCTCGAAGGCACAGGCATAGAAGCCGAGGCAGTCCTCGTTGGGCTGGAAGTCGATGGTGAAGTCCTCGTAGTTGGCCTCCAGCACCTTGTAGGTGACGGTAGGATTGCCAATAATGTTGGCAGCAGGCGTCGTGAAATCGACACGAGAGGAAGCACAGGCGATGCCGTACTTGTCGTAGCCCATGGTGATGACGCTATAGTCGGAGTTGGGCTTGAACTCGATGCCCATATTGGTCATCACCGCATTGGTAAAGTCCTCTGTAAACTTGTCGCCACCGACATAGAGGTCAAAGTACTGGGCCACGACGGCGTCGGAAGTGAGGGCATTGGCCATAGAGGCCGGCACACACGCAATGCGGTAAGCCTGGCACTCGGGCGTCTTGGTGACGGCAAGGCGCAGCGTGTCGCCCGTGGTACCCGTGGTGTAGCCCTGGAGGTTGATGTCGGCAGCCACACGACCGTTGATCTTCGTGAAATAGACACTGTCGAGGCGCTCGACGAGATAGCCGGAGGGATTGCCCTGCTTCGGCTGGATGATGAGACGATTGGGATTGTCCTGCGCAGAAGCGCCCATGGTGGTCAGGGCGAGCAGGAGGGATGCAAATATTTTCTTCATTTCTGTTTTTGTTTCTTTTGCTTTCTGATTAGTCCTTTCCAGCGGAGGTGCCTCACGGAGGCATTTCTCCTCTGGGGGAGGTAGTGATGATGGTTAGGATGGAACAGGCCGGGTTATCGCAAGAACTTAAACGCCTTGCCGCCGATACGGAGGATATACGCGCCCTTGGGCAGTCCACTCACATCGATGGGCTGACCATCAAAATGGGGCAGATTGACGCGGCTGCATCCATTCAGGTCAAAAATCACAGCGTGCGTCACCGCATCGCCCATGCCGCTCACGAAAATCCGCCCCTCCTTATAACTAATATTGATGTCGCTCTCCTTTTTGGTGGCGGTCGCAATGTCGTTGACGAGACCATCAAACTTGAGGCAGCGCACCTTGTCGAAGTCGAAAGACCAGCGGTCGGTGGCGCACTCGACGGAGAACGTATTGCCATCACCAAGGAAGTCGATATGGCGAATGTCGTCGAGATTGAAGCTCTTGGCCTCACCACCATCCTTCGGAACCACAAGCATCCGCACCTGGGCGGAAGCCATGCCAAAGGGAAGAAGCGTCAGGGCCAAAGCCATAAAGGTTTTCTTCATTGTTCGTATTGTATTTTAAAGATTAGTTGAATATCAAGTGAAAGCGCAGGACTTCCTCTTCAGGAGACCTGCACAAATGGAGGAAGAAAAGAGGGCGCCAGCACGAGGCGGGCAGCCCTCTCCCTTCTATCGTCTAATTAGAAAACCACTTTCACGCTTTCGTTGTTCGTCTTGACGATGTAGGCGCCAGAGGGAACCGTGATACGAGCCTGGCCGTTGGCCTCTGCCTTGGCGACGAGTGCGCCGTCGAGGGTATAGACCTGGACAAGGCCATTGCCGTTGACAACAATCGTCTGGCCCTCTACGCGGACATTGGCCTTGCTGAGGAGGTTGACAGACTTCACGTCCGTGCTCTCATAGCGACCGACAAACTCGGTGTCGGAAGGCAAGCTCTCCACGATGGCACCCGTCTCGGGATTGCCCTTGATGGCGGTCACGCGGTGGGTGATGTTGCCCAAGTTGCCACGGATAGGAATCTGAACATCCACGGAAGTTCCCTCCCACCAGCGATGATAGACGATCGGATCGACAAACGTCTCACCAGCCTTATAGTCCTGGTCGATCTTCAAGTTGTCGAAGAAGAGGTTGGCGGGAGAACCGACGCAATAGAGACCGATGATAGAACGATCCGTACCCTTCGTCAACTCGATGGTGCGGTTCTGCCAAGAGGAGTTGAGGTCCTTGACGTAAATGAGCTCAGCCTGGGTGAAGTCGTTCTTGGCGGGATCCCAGTTGAAGAGGGCGACAGCACACTGTGCGGTGTAATCGACCTTAGAGCCATCCTCGTACTGGATGGTCTCGGTATCACCCCAGAGATCGACGTTGATGGTGATCTTGCCACCATTCTTGGAAAGGTCAAGCTCCGGAGAGATCAGACCAGCGTCGCTGTTATTATAGACATACTGATAACCATCGACCTTGATGCAACCGTCGGCCAAGGGGAAACCGTTCTTGGCAACCCAGCCACCCTGGTTGATCGGCTGGATGACGTAGTTGTCCATAGAGAAGTAGGACGGGTTGGTGACAGAGGTCTCTTTCCACTCTGCCTCGGTCATGGAGTAACCCCAGCCCTCGCCGAGGGTGCCATCAGGACACTTCACACCCGTGAAGTCCTCATCAGTGAGGCGCATCGGACCGTCCTGCGTGGCCTTGCGGTCGCAGTAAGCCCAGTAGTTGTAGCGCTCAGCGGAAGGAGCCGCCTCCCAAGAAGCGGTGAACGTGCCGTTGTCCTGGTTGATATCAGTAGCGGTGAGATCCTTCGGGGCCTCGAGATCACAGATGAGCTTCGGGGTCGGCTCGAAAGACTTGTGGCCGGCTGCATCGACGGACTGGACGACATAGTAGTAGTTCTTGCCCGAGATGATGCCATTGACCGTGAAGGTCGTGTCGTTGACCGACTGATTCTCGGCGGCATACATCTTGGCATTGCCGTTGGTCTCATCGACCCAATAGACATTGAGGAGGTAGTGGTCGGCATTCTCTACCTTGCTCCAGCTGACGTTGAAACTCTCGCCCGTATAATAGGAATGGCCGTAGAGCGTCGGCATCTTGACATACGGATTGACCTGATAGACGCGGAAGTTGTCCACATAGATGTTGCAAAGAGCCTCACCCTGCTTCTGCGGGTGGAAGATATTGAACATACTATAGGCGCCAGCATTATGGAACATCAAGGTGTAGGTCTTCCACTCGCTGCTGATGCCATCGATCTGCGAAGCGCCGAGTACACGCCATGACGGAGCCATGTTGAAGGTCTCGGCTCCCTCGACGATGACGGTCTGGTCGGGTTGACCATCGTCGGTACGCATATCAAACTGGACGAAGGCAATCTGATCGTTGCCGCTGAGGTCCATCATGCAGGTGTTGAGATGGCCCGGCTCGTCGCCATTGCCAATGGCGACGGTGCCGCCAGCTGGATAGATGTAGGCACCACCCCAGCCGGACTGGTGGGTGTAGCCATCGCGCATCGTCATCCAGGCGTTGCCATCCTCACGGACATACCAAAGTTCGGTGTCCTTGTCGGGGTTGCCTACGCTACCGGTAGTCATCAGCGAGAAGTCCTCGCCGAGAATCTCCACAATCTGTCCGTAATCAGCAGGATTCAAGGCCTCGGCACGGAGGGCGCCCTGAGCCTTGGCTGTAGGAGTAGCTATGCGCTGGGAAGTGGGTGCCTTGGTGGCATTGCTGACACGCGAAGCGAGCTGCTGAGCATTGGAAATCGTCGGAACTGCGAGGAATCCCATGCCAAGAGCGGCTGATAAAAGTAATTCTTTCCTCATAATAGATGTATATAATAAGTTATAAATATGGATAATGTTCCGACGGCAAAGTTACGCAAAAGCCTCTAACCATCCAACGCTGAAAGTAGAAGAACCGTTACTGATTCGGAAAATAGTAACTAAAAACGAGCTTTAACCTCGTTATTTGACGAACAAAGGCTGAGGGAAGCAGCAGAAAGAAAAAGGCAGAAGAAGAAAAAAGGCCGAAACCATCGTCTGTAGAGAGCCGATATCCACACAGAATTTCGGCGAATTGAGAAAAAGGTCTGGAGCAATGGTGCGTCCAGACCTTTTCTAATAAGACCCTCATCAAGGATTACGCTTGATGATGTTTGGCCTTATATTCCTCGCTTTCATCGTCTGAGATGCGCTTCGGAGCATTTCTTCGCTCCGCTGACATCTTTTGGTAAGTAGAAGGCTTGATACCTGTCATCTTCGTGAAGACATTGATGAAGTTGGCCTGCGACTTGTAGCCGACACTCTCAGCGATGGCGCGTATCGTGTAGTGGCCATAGCCCTTCTCGTCGTTCATGCGTGTCATGGCCTTCTTCACACGGTAGGAGTTGAGGAAGGTACGGAAGTTCTCCTTATACACGTCGTTGATGACCTGCGAGACATAGCGCGAGTTGGAACCGACCATCGTTGCCAACTTCTCGATGCCGAAGTCGCTGTCGCAATAAGCCTCAGTGGTCTCCATCACCTGAAGGATGGTATTGAGGAGTTCGTTGCGCAACTTCTCGGGCAAACGGGAGGTGGTTTTTTCGATTTCATCGTCTTTCGGCAGTGCGTCATGTGTCTGCACCACTTCCCCTTCAGGGACTTTCTCCTCCTGCTCGACCACTGGGGCGTCTTCCTTCTCTCCCTCAGCCTGCTGCTGAAGTTCTTGGATCTTCGCCTTCATGGACTGGATGGACTGCACATAGGCGTTCTTGGTGATGATGTCTTCCTGGCTCTTGTCGAAGAGCACCTGGTTGGACTTCGAGAGGAGGTGCTTCTGGCGGGCAATGACGACAAACATCACCAGGAAGACGACCAGGAAGATGATCAGCAACACAAGGGCGTTGCGCTGCGAGGTGATGGTGTGCGACTGCGTCAGATTCTCAATCGAGAGTTTGTCGATGGCCTTCGACTTCGTGTTCATCTCGTGGAAGTAGAGCGCATTGCGGATGGAGTTGAACTCATTGAGATTATACACACTATCGGAGAGCATCAGATACTGCTGCTTATAGGTCAGCGCGAGATTCTTGTCCACCGGCTCATAGATTTCGGAGAGCGAGCGAAGGGTGGTGATGAGGAGGGCGGTGTTGCCCGTCTCCTTGGCTATCTGCTGGTTGCGCAACTCATAGACCAGGGCCGAGTCGCGCTGGCCGAGCTGAAGGAAGATGGCCGACATCGTGCCATAGGAAGAAGCAAGGCTGATGGGCTGAAGATGGTGCTTCAGGCAGTAATCGACAGCCTTGCGGAGCACGGCAATGGCCTTGCGGGGCTGACGCTCGTAGATGAGGACCTGGGCCTCGGTCATGAAGACGTCGTAGTCGTAGCGGACGCGCTTCTCGGGATGGACGAGCATCTCCTGCTGCCATCGGCGATACTGCGAGAGGGGCGTCTTGTCGGTATAGGCAAAGATAAGGTTGTTGAGGGCCATGTTCTCCAGCGCATAGTCCTTGAACTTGCGGGCCAGGGCCAGCGACTTTTTGTAGAGCGCGGAACTCTGGTCGAAGTCGTGGAACATGCTATAGACATTGCCTATATTCTTGTAAAGTGTGGAGAGTTCCCGCTCCAAGTTGTCCTCCTCGCAGATCTGCAGACTGCTCATGTAGCGCTCCATCGCCTTGCCATAGATACCCTGGCGGTAATAGATAAGGCCAGCGTGGTGGAGGGTGTGGGCATAGAGGACACGGTCGCCGTCGGCCTCGCGCGCATTGACCACCTCGAAGCACAGCAGTGCACTATCGAGAAGATTCTTGTCGAGCAACTGGTCGCCCAAGGTAGCCAGTTCGGCATCCGTCCGCTTGGCCAAATGGGCGGGCACATGAGCCGTCTTAGGCTGGGCCGACCGGGCCGCCTTGACCGTAGATCCCTTGGCAGGCGACGAAGCCGCCTGGGTGCTACGCGCACAGGCAGTCGAAGCAAGCGCCATCGAGCAGACGACAAGCGTGATGATCCGTTGGAGGTATGTTGTTATCATAAAGGCTTTTTCAATGAGACGTAGGCGACACCGAAGAGGCCATGGGCCTACGCTGCCACTTTTTCCTGCCTTATCGGCCTTTCACGGCCACAGACAGGGTATCATTTGCAAATTTACTCATTATTTATTAGATACCGAGGGGGCGCGTGTTATTTTTACTTAAACACGGAAAGGAGGAATGATTTTGCGTAAAAAAAGTGCATAAAACAGGCAGAATACGGACCATCAACGTCATTTTCAGTAATCCGATTGCTATATTTTTATGACAAGCATTCAATCAGAAAGCACTCAAGGCCACTCTCTATTCTCCATTTTCTATTTTACGACGTGGCAAGAAATAATTTCTTTTTCACGCAATTCTGTATATTCAGAAAGCTTGTTTCCTCTTCTATTATTTTTTTTATTCCTAATTTTGCCACCAGAAATAATCAAGTAAAATCTAAATTCAAACAACGTATGGTAAAAAAGTTACTCTTTACCGCTGCCATTGCAGCCGTAGCTTCGACTGCATTTCCTCAGGGAAAGGCAGTTCGCGTAGGCGCCCAGCCCAACAAGGCTGACCAAAAGTCTGTCTATTATCTCAAGCCCGCTGGCCTTCCTTTTGAAGCCACACCGAAGAACGGTCAAATGTTTGGTACGAGCTACCTCTATACCCCGGGCAACTACGAGGTGAAGTTTGTGCCTGTTGCCGCACCGGGTACGCAGACCTTCTGGCATCAGAACGTCTATGACATGACGGGCAACTGCAACTCTTTCGACCGCACGGGCAAGCAGGGCCCTTTCTACTCTACCGACAATGACGGCAACTTCTATGTGACTTGCCGCTTCAATGGTGCTGACGCTCTCCCCACGCTCGTTTGCGCCAAGGATAGCTTCGTTCTCTCTGAGGAGAACTACCACTGGGGTCCGCTGGATCAGGACCTCCCCGCTGTTATGTATTGGTACCCGCGCATGAAGAGCGGCACGCAGAACGAGAACGAGTCGTTCGAGCGCGCTCTCCAGTTCACCGACGACAAGGTCAACGCCTATAGCATCGGTGGCATGGACAACGGCTACCTCTTCGGTTCTGGTACCGTCTCCAGCGGCGCCTACACCGTCTGTGGCGTACAGCAGGTGCTGGAGAAGCCGGCTGCTCCGTTGTGGATCACCGACGTCTTCCTGCCCGCCATCTCCAAGAGCGACAACCCGCTGCCCGAGGGCACGGAGCTGACGCTGATGATCACCAATGTCGAGACGACCGCCGAAGGCAGAAAGAAGCCCGGAAGCGAGGTGCTCGCCGAGATGAAGTGTACGGCTTCCAACCTCGAGGCCCAGGAGGACGTCGAGGACGAGGATGGTAACGTCTTCCATCAGTGGGCTGCTGTCTTCCCCATCGAGGAAGGTGGCATGCTGGTCGACGAAGAGTTTGCTGTCGTCGTTCGCGGTCTCGACCAGGAGGGTGTCGATCTGGGTCTGAAGGGCGCGGAGATTCCTTATTACAATGATGTGCTGGATCCGGCACTCTGCATCATCTCTGCCGATGGCAAGGAGACTACCGCTAACATCTATGGCAACAACCGCATCGCCATGAGCGTTTCCTTCACGGGTAAGTTCGACTTCGCCAACGGCTTCGTCGATATCTCAGAGACCGATTCTCTCGACTACGGTCTCGTCCAGATGGACAAGGATGGTAAGCACGGTGTCACGACCGCTTCTCCCGACCAGACCTTCGAGGGTGCCGTAGCCCAGGTGAACGGCAGCTGGTATGGCGACAACAAGAAGGAGGAGTACACCCTCTCTGGCTTGGCCGACTGGGTGAAGGGTTACACCGTTGACCAGGAGGGCTACAGCTATGCTGGCCTGACCGTCATCTCCTTCACTTGCGATCCGCTTCCCGCCGACTGCGAGGGCCGCAGCTGCACCGTGCTCATCCATGGCAAGGGTGTAGTCTCCACCCGTCCGATCACCATCGTGCAGGGCGACGCCACGGCTGCTGTCAACAGCGCCAAGGTGGAGAAGAAGAATGCTGATGCTCCGATGTACAACATGGCTGGCCAGCGTGTCAACAAGGACTACAAGGGCGTAGTGATCCAGAACGGTACGAAGCGTATCAACAAGTAAAGCGCATTCTCTACACACGGATTTTTCCGCCAGTTCTTCCAAGGCGGTCTGATCGCCTTGGAAGAACTGACCAAATTATATTATAGATTACTTCAAAACTACCAGAATACATTTTATGAAGAAAAGATTATCATCATGGCTCTTCGGTAGCTTGCTCGCAGTAGCAGGCCTTCCGACTGCGGCTTTGGCGCAGACCGCTTCCACGGGCTCGCCATTCACCGTGACGGAGAGCAACTCTTACAGTGAGAGCTGGGCATCCCTGACCAGCCTGCTCAAGAATGACGTGTGGACTGTCGAGGACAACAACAACGACAACCACACATGGGACGACCTGGGCACAGGTATGCCCACGTACGATGGCGCCAACGCTACCGTAACGGCTGACGACTGGCTCGTCTCTCCTCCCCTCACGCTGACGGCTGGTACGGCCTACACCCTCGAGACGGGTGCCTTCTGTGGCGCCTTCAACGGTACGGCCCAGCGCATGGCTGTAGCCTTCGGTACGGGCGACGACCCCACGACTTATACTGAGATTGTGCCTACCACGCCCATCACGGGTCTGACGCTCTCGGGTGGTGCCACCGTCGTGAAGGCTGTCTTCACGCCGACTGTCTCTGGCAACTACCGCATCGGCTTCCACGCTGTCAGCGACCAGCCGGGCTACCTCATGCTCCATCAGGTGAAGGTCAGCGTGACCGCCAATACGGCTGGCACACCGGTGGCTGTCTCCGACCTGAAGCTCACCGCCGATGAGAGCGGCGCACAGAAGGTGAAGGTGGAGTTCACCGCTCCGACCAAGGACATCACGGACCGCGACCTGACTTCGCTCACCAGCGCCACCATCTATCGTGACAATGGCGCCCTGCCCATCCAGACCATCTCCGACCCGACTCCGGGCCAGAAGATTGAGTGGACGGACGACAACGTGACCACGGGCAACCACACCTACACGGTCTATACCAGCGCAGGCGACCTTCGTTCTGCCAAGGCCGAGGCTTCCATCTACGTCGGTGGCGAGGAGTATCCGGGCACGTCGGCCAAGGTGAACGTCTATGACAACCTCGACGGTACGGTCAAGCTGACGTGGGAGCCTGTCATCAAGGGTGCAAACGGCGGCTATATCGATGCTTCCAACGTGAAGTATGCCATCTTCGAGGGTATCTACCAGACGCCGATCGTCGAGGGCTTGACTGACACGGAATACACTTTCAACGACATTCCTCTCACGGGCTCACAAAGCCATAAGATCTACCAGGTCGTGGCCTACTTCGACGAGGAGCACCTCGGTGGTACGGCCTTCGCCGATCCGTTCTTCTACGGCACGCCGTACGACTTCCCGTTCTCTGAGTCATGGCCCTACGGCAAATGGGAAAACGGTCCCTGGTCTGCCAGCTACAACGACACGAAGAACCACTTCAAGATTTCCAGCCAGTCTGCCGACGATGACGAGGGTTCTCTGATGTTCACCCCGGCCAAGGGTGGCGACGAGGCTTCTATCTTCGGTCCGAAGATGGCTATGGGCAAGGCTACGAACGCTCGCCTTTCCTTCCAGTACTATGCTTATCCGGGCAGCAAGAGCAAGCTCCAGGTCTATCTCGACGTCAACGGTCAGAAGCAGAAGCTGGCTGCCGAGGTTGACTACAGCACCTTGGAGGGTATGCCGGGTTGGAGAACCGTCAATGTGGATTGCTCTGACGAGGACTTCAAGAAGGAGAACGGCTATGGCCGCGTGATTATCCACGCTATCTCTGATGGCGAGAACATCATGGTCGATGATGTCAACATCAACGACGCTATCGACTACAATGTCGTGACGACGATCTCTGCTCCGCTCCATGTACAGGGTGGCGAGAGCGCCGACGTGACCATCAACGTCCGCAACGTAGGTCTGGAGAACGCTGAGGGCTTCAGCGTGAAGCTCCACACGAGCGACGGCAAGACGATGACGACCGAGAGTGGCACGATCGCTCCGGGCGACTCCAAGGACTATGTGCTCTCTTACACCGTGCCCTTCTACAGCGAGAACTTCCAGGTTTGGGGCGAGGCTGAGTGGGCCGACGACGAGAACCAGGAGAACAACATCTCTGAGAAGAGCACCGTCAAGGTGGTGACCGCTCCCTATCCCGGCATCAACGACCTCAAGGCTGCCAAGGCCAACAACGGTATCGAGCTGACTTGGTCTGCTCCCGCCGTGGACAACCTGACGATCACGGAGAGCTTCGACACCTACGCTCCCTTCCTCACGGACGACGTTGATCCTTGGACGCTCTACGATGCTGACCAGGAGCGCACGAACGTCTTCGGTGGCATTTCCTTCCCGGGCAACGGTACTCCGTATGCTTATACGGTCTTCAACTGCGACGGTACGACCCACGGTATGAGCGAGGACCTGACCGCACAGTTCAAGGTGCTCTTCGGTGGCCGCACGGGCGACCAGGCTCTGCTGAGCTTCGGTAACCTCGGTAGCGCTGCCAACGGCAACAACGACTGGCTCATCTCTCCGGAGCTCTCTGGCAAGGCTCAGACCATCACGTTCTACGTCAAGGCTCCGCAGTGCGACAACGCCAACTATGGCGCCGAGGACTTCTATGTCGCCTACTCTACGACGGACAAGGCTTCCAACCACTTCACGAAGATCTATAGCGAGAAGGCTTCTGACAACGTGAACTGGGCTAAGCACACGGTGGATCTTCCCGAGGGTGCCAAGTACTTCTCTATCGTCCACACCTCTACGGTGCCTGTGAACCCGACTGGCTTCGAGCCCGCTGGCTTCATGGTCGATGACGTGACCTATGAGAGCGCTCCGCTCCAGATCGTTGGTTACAACGTCTATCGCAACACTTCGCTGATCGCCAACAAGACGACCGACCTCAGCTTCGTTGATGCAGAGGGTACCGAGCAGGACAAGTATCACGTTGTCGCCCTGTACAATGTCGGCAACGCTGCTCCGTCCAACTCTGCTTCTGCAGACCCGGACGGCATCAGCACCGTTGGCAACACCAACGCTGCCAATGGCAAGGTGGAGGTCTATAGCACCTCTGGCGCACTCGTTGGCAACAGCACCAAGTCGCTCCCCGCTGGCCTCTACATCGTCAAGCAGGGCAACAAGGTGGAGAAGGTTGTCGTGAAGTAAGCACGCTGTCGCCTTGACGCCTTGAGAAAGGGAGCACCTCGCTCCTTCCTCGAAAGGTAAAGGCACAAACATATCGGCCGG
>OHJN01000323.1_pt1 | contig 28683 bp, 26 predicted proteins | sample 1568531 | NCBI WGS metagenome assembly OHJN01 (sample SAMEA3879594, study PRJEB24766) | human gut metagenome | biome: human-associated habitat; feature: feces | place: USA | collected 1985/1987
CCGTTCCATCAATACTTCAGGGAATATCTGGACCTGTGCCAGTTCGCATCGAATCCGGAATTGATCATAAGGCATTTCATCGGTGACATGGACGAAACTGAAGATGACGGGCAGTCATGTCAATGACGGTGCAAATCGCATCCAGAAACAGGTCCCACGTCCACGCAACCGCAACTTCGAGGCAGGCATTCTGACAGATGACCCAGCTCTGGTTGCGGCCGCAAGCAATATTGCCCTGATCCCATCGATTGTCGAAAAATCTAGAAAAAACTATATTTGTGTGAAAAACACTAAATCTGCCAAGGTTTGGCGGAAAATCATCCAATCTAAACAAACATAAATATGGCTGAAAATAAGATTGAATTAAGGGCTGTAAATGAACTTCTCGGGATGAAGTTCTATATTCCGAATTATCAACGTGGTTATCGCTGGACGGAACAGCAGGTGAAGGACTTGCTGAACGATATAAATGAGTTTAAACCCGAAATAAATAAGGACACAAACGAGGAGACGTGGTATTGCTTACAACCGGTGGTCGTAAGGAGAATGGATGAAAATGATTCGCGTTTGGAAAAGGAAAACGAAAAGGAAAACGACAGGATTAATTGGTATGAGGTGATAGACGGACAACAACGTTTGACTACGATATTTCTAATCATTCATTACTTTCATGAGATGTGGGTGGGAAAACTAAAGACTCGATTACCTACAATTAAATATGCCACAAGAAATGATGGTTTTGAATTCTTAAAATGCTTGGAAATCAATAATGATCAAAATGTCCACACTCAAGGGAAGGTATTTAAAGACTACATTGATTATCATTTCATGAAACAGGCCTATAAAACAATTCATGATTGGGCCAAGGAAATGGGAGCGACATTCAACAATAATGATTTTCAATCAAAATTCATACATAGCACCAAAGTCATTTGGTATGAATCCGTAGGCGAAGACCCAATTAAAGTTTTTACTCGATTAAATATCGGTAAGATACCTCTAACAAATGCAGAACTGATTAAAGCATTGTTCCTCAATCGATCCAACTTTCATATATCCAATGATAATCATTTAAAATTGAGGCAGCAAGAGATTGCCAGTGAGTGGGACAATATTGAATATACTCTGCAAAACGATGAATTTTGGCTTTTTTTACATGAAGATTGTTATAATCGCCCCACAAGGATCGATTTTATTTTTGATTTAATTTGTGAGCAAAAAGTTTTGGGAGAATTTGGAAACATTGGTACCGATGAATACAAAACTTTCCGCTATTTTTACGAGTATTTTAAGTCGAAATCTTCGAATATAGAAAACTGCTGGAGAATAGTTAAATCCTATTCTCAAACTTTTAATGAGTGGTTCAACGACGTCGAATTGTATCACTATATTGGATATTTGATTCATCAAGGTGAAAAAATGGATGAATTATGCAAAAAGTGGAACAATGAGAACTCTAAAGAAGATTTTATTATCCAGCTAAAGGACATTATTAAAAATAAAATCAGAAAATGCAATGATTTAAATAAGCAATATGAGATAGACGGAGGTCCGGCAAAAACGACATGTAAGCCTCTTTTACTCCTACATAATATTCAAACGGTTGTTAATCAAAACAATCAACTGAAATCTAAAGAAGAATACAAACTTCCAGTTTTTTATAAGTTTCCTTTTCATTTATTCAAAAAAGAGAATTGGGATGTTGAGCATATTGATTCGAATACAACAAACGGGTTAGAGAAAGAAAAGGATCAAAAAGAATGGCTTAAGTATTCTGTCTTAGGTACAAAATTGTCCGATGGGCTTAAAGAAAGGATAAAGGCTTTTATAAACAACGATAATGGCCAAGAGTCTTTTGAAAGTATTTGCAGGGAAATTGAGCAGTATAACCGTTCCGAGTCTTGGAAAAACCCGGAACAGGATAAAAATAAGGTTTGGAATTTTGTTTTATTGGATGCTGGCACTAACCGAGGTTATGGAAACTCAATCTTCCCGGCAAAACGACGCTGTATTATCGGGAAAGACCAAGGGAAAAAATATTCAATAGACGAAGGCACTTTAGAAATTAAAGTAGAATACGGAGCTATTGCTTTTATTCCTCCGGTCACTAAAAATGTATTTTTGAAATATTATAACACCTCGGTTGACAACTTGAGGGAATGGTGCGAAAGTGACGCGGAATCATACAAGCTCAATATCTTTGAAACATTACAAGAATTTGGAGTGATCGATTCTTCACAAAATAACAACACAACAAACAATGAGCAATAATACAAACACTAAAGCAATGTCATTCTGGAAGTTTATGAATGACAATATTATCGAAATACCCATCATCCAACGCGATTACGCACATGGCAGGTTAGGTAAAGAGAACCTGCGTAAAAACTTTTTGGCTGATTTAAAGAAGGCTTTGGACAATGAGAGTCCATATAAAGATACATCTATGAAATTAGACTTTATATATGGCTCAATTGAGAACGGGAAATTGAATCCTTTGGACGGTCAGCAACGACTTACCACCCTTTGGTTGCTGCATTGGTATATCGCCTTACGTGCAAAGCAGTTAAACGAAGACAACTGCTCAATTTTCCGAAAATTCACCTACGAAACGCGTATTTCATCCCGTGAATTCTGTGAAAACTTGTGTATACCTGAACACTTTACAAACTATAGTGGGAATGATATAGTCGGTTTTATAGCCAACCAGACTTGGTTTTATTCTGCTTGGAAACAAGATCCTACAATTCAATCAATGTTGAGAATGTTGGGAGGCACGAAAGTAGCTGATAAAAAAGGTGAAGATATTATTGATGGCATTGAGGAACTATTTCAGAACACGAACGAAGATGTGTTCAAAGACTATTGGAGATCACTGACAGAAAAGAATGCTATCGTCTTCTATCATCTTCCTCTTTCGGATTTTGGCCTTTCAGATGATTTGTATATCAAGATGAATGCTCGTGGAAAGCAACTGACCAGTTTTGAGAATTTCAAAGCTGACTTAATCGGGTATATAATAACTCAGGCTCAAGATGAAACATCAGAACAAAATAATCGAGAAGATTGGGAAAGCCTGCTTAATTCCGAGAATGGCTTTCCTATTAAATTAGATACCGATTGGACAGATATTTTTTGGAAACACAAGTCAAAAGGAAGAATAGGTAGAATTGATGAAATCTACTTTGCTTTTCTAAACAGATTTTTTTGGAACGAGTTGTTTATAGCAAAAAAACCTGGAGATCAAGAATCTTACATACTTGACATTGGTAAAGGAGACGAAAGTTCAACACAAGAGAACAAGAACCTGTCATACAAATATCTTAATAATTCAGACCATCCGAATGAACTTGACACCACAATAGCATATGCTGGTTTAGGAGCATATAAGTATTTCATGGATTCAATTCCTTTGTCATTTTTTCAAAAGCTTTCAGATGTCCTTTCCAGGTATCATAGTTATTCAGCACATAACACTCTACCAATCTGCTTCTGGAATACCGATTTTAGATTCATTCCAAATTATATTGAAGAGAATTCCAATAACATAATAACAGTAAATAATGCTAACGAAAATATTTTAAAAATTACTGCACTCAACCAAGTTCAAAGAGTTGTCTTCTATGCAATTTGTAAGTATTTTAGCGATTCTACAGTTAACCAAGACGATGAAATCTCATTAAAACGATGGCTGAGGGTTGTGTGGAATTTGGTCTCCGGTGAAGACCACAATGGACTATCTCAAATCAGAAATACTCAGGCAATGAGAACAGCCATGAAATTTATTAGCGAATTGAATAGCCATTGTGTTTATGAGTCACTTTCAGCATATAATAAGAGACTAGGCAATTCCGATTTTGACGAACGCTGTAAAGAGGAAATTGCCAAAGCCAAACAAATCATTGATAAAAACGGGAATCTGCGAAAATACAGTGGCTCTTGTAAAAAAACTGACGGAACGCGCACATGGGAAGAAGTCATTATCGAAGCTGAAAACACCGCATTTTTCAAAGGTGCAATTCGATTCCTATTTACTGATGACGAAGGTCATAATAACGATTGGATAAACTTCGAAAAAAAGTGGGAACACGCACAAAAGTTTTTTGACAAAAATGGAGTAAGATCCGATTATAAAGTACTTTTAACAAAGTTGCTATTGAGTAAATGTGATAATTGGGAGGAACAAATATATGACAAACAAATTTTCAATCCTAACGCCTCTACATGGAGATGGATTTTAACAGCAACAAACTGGATTGTTCCTATTCATAATATTCTTACATGCAACATTAGTGAGATAGAAAATAATAACTCTGAGGAATTGGAAAAATACGCGATACCTCATTTAGCAAATCTCCCATTGGCTTACTTTATAAATAGCGAGCCAGAAGGACGTTTTCGTTGTCATTGGGGAAGGTTGTGTTTCTATAAACCATATGGTCGTAACCTTATAACTTTCGATGATGACAATTGGAATAGAAATAGAATTCTTTCTTCTTTATTGAAATCAAATTTAATCACTACTGAAGCTCAGATAAATGAAAGTGAATTATTCGGAGGGTGGGATATCAATTTCACATACAACAACAATAACTTTCAATGGGCAGCTGACAATAGAATATATTTAATGAGCAAGAACAATCCCAATACTCGCATTGAAACAGACTCCAAAAACACAGATAGTTATTATTCCTTTGATGCCTCCAAAATTGAAGAACAGAAAATTATAGAAGAATTGAACAAGTTAGCAAGAGTCCAGCAATAACTCGCATGCCACACTTTGGCAGTTTCAAACAGCATCTTTACGCCAAGAAAGAGAATATTGACAAACCGGTCTATAGTTCGATGGACGAGGCCCTGTTCAAACATGAACTCATAGAACTCGAGTAGCGTTCTGCCTGGATCGCCGACAAGAATCTTATATACAAATACGAGTTCGACACCATAGTGCCGGACCTGCTCGGCTTTGAAATCAAGGACGACAGGGCCATCATTTTGCATGAGCAACCTTTTCCAGGAGAATTCTGACGTAAGACAAAAATACGCCCCGACTCTGCCAAAAAGCGGAAGACGGGGCGATTCGGGTTTAGCGTCAATGTCAAATGTCATGCTTTTTTAAAGATTTCAAGAAGCTTCTTAACGGAATCCGTAAAAGAAGATGACATCTCACTTGGCCTGAAAGTATTGCCGCAATTCCGGCACCTGACCGGCATTGACAATACTGTGGCAGTCTTTTCACAAACGCGTTACTGCCACACTTTCGCAGTGACGCGTTTTAACTTTGTCTGCGAGAAAAGGACATGAAGTATGGGAAAGACATTGCACATCATACCTTCGGGAAACATCTGGCCACGCATCGTCGGGAAATGGATTGGCGAGGAGCCTGACAAATCAGACCACGAGGTGACCCAATACCCCGTTCCGACCAACATTCATTATCTGCCGGAAGACCTGACCGATGTCGAGATGATGAAAACGGCCATATCATGGCACAAACCCAATTCGTATCCGGCGGGCGACCTGTATCGGGACTTGATGAACTTCATTGAAACCGTCAATGAGGGCCCTGAGTACGATGAGGTGTTCGTCTGGCACGCCGAGGATGCCGACTCCAGGCTGCTCCTCTACTTGTTCGCGTACGCATATAAGCACAGGTTCTATGCCGTCAATGTCACTCCGAAAGGCCGTCGGTTTAAAGGGAAGGTCAATGATGATGTCGACAGTCAATTCGAGGATGTCAAAGTCTACACCGACAGCGATGTCGATATGGACTCGATCACACGCGATTCTTTCGAACCTGGAGCAGTCACCCAAAAGACAAGAAAAGAGTTCTATGAGATATGGAAAAGCTGGGGCGGAGAAGATGCCATGGGAAGTCCGGTGCTCGTAAACCAGTTCGGCACATTCTTCCATCCTTATCGTACTTATCTGTATCAGGATGTCTTTGCAGCCACGCCAAAAGATCATCCCGCGAGCATCGGAGCAATCTGTAAAGAAATCCATACGAAGCATCCCCAGATCAGCCATGAATACATCTATGACACTATTGTCCAGATGGCTGATTCTGGTCTGGTCAAATGGGTCAAGAAAGAAGAGAACAATCAACTCGGTCACTTGCTTCAGCAGTACAAGCACGATGTCGAAGGAGAATGGACCCGATACCCGCATGAGTTTCTGCACGAGTTTGCGGATCTATGCGGCAAAAAGATAAGGATGTCAGAGGATGATCTTAAAGCCGAATATCTCAGGGCTAGAGAAGACAGTGACGATATGTTCTTCAAAGGCCACTTGGCCAGAGAGGACAGGTCCAAGAACAAAGGACATTGGCACGACAGTCTGGTCATACGGTGGGCGGCCGCCTTGAATGAGAACTGGGGCTGGTATCATCTGATGTCCGTAATGAAGGTCAAACTGGGAATGATGGCAGAATATATGCGCGAATGGTCTTACATAGCCGACGGATCTGTCTATGCCGACCAGATGGAACGGGCCATCAGATTGATGGAAGTGATTCTCGACTGGGGAGGCGAATCGGAATACAAACGTGATGAAGGAGATGAACCCTGCCTTGATTCGGAACATTTCTCCCGCTACGTCAATTTCCGGAACAGAGAACGCTTCACTAGTCCGGATTGCGACGGTCACAATTTCTGGTGCGATGCCCAGCGTCTTCGATTCATCAAGGCATGGAACATCCTGTGGGAGATGTTCCGCACAAAGTTGCTCGATTGGGATGATTAGTTCACGTTTCGTCAAAATTAGAGCAGCCAATTGTAACCTTGACATATTCTCACAAATTCACAGTTATTAGTATGATACAGTACATCGCAGACGAAGCGCACTTCCAGGAAGTCATAGCCCGCGTTGCAAATGTGAAAGAACACCTTTGGATCGGGACTGCCGACATAAAGGACCTGTATGTCGGCGAGCGTCCTCTCCTGGGCGTACTTGCCGACCTGATCAGCAAAGGGCGTGAAATCCGTCTCATCCATGCAAAGGAACCAGGCCCGAAATTCAGGGAGGATTTCGACCATTATCCAGTACTATTTTCCGGACTGGAGCGGGTTCTGTGCCCCAGAGTACACTTCAAACTGATTATCTTTGACTTCAAGTTTGCCTACATCGGCTCGGCAAACCTCACCGGCGCAGGCCTGGGAATGAAAAGCCCACGCAACCGCAACTTCGAGGCAGGCATTCTGACAGATGACCCAGCTCTGGTAGAAGCCGCAATGAACCAATTCGATACCATCTGGGCCGGCTTCAAATGCAAAGACTGCGGCCGCAAGCAATACTGCTCTGATCCAGTCGACTGTCACTCTTTGGCAGTTTCAAGCAATATCTTTACGGCATGAAAAGAAACATTGACAAACCGGACTATCGTTCGATGGACGAGGTCCAACTCAAACATGAACTCGCTGGACTCGAGCAGCGGATTCTCGGAATCACCGGCGATCCCCTCGACTACCAGCACTACCGCCGGTTCCTTGATTGGAGCCGGAACGAGGTGAAGGTCAATGAGATTGAGGAGCTGATGTCGGACCGTTGCCTCATCCTGAATCTCCTCTTCGGCTGCCATTGCACTCCTGCGGAGATCGAGAGATTGGAAAAGGTCAATGACCTGCTTCTGGAAATGACCAACCGGACATATCATCGCACGGCAGACCTCGTACGGGCGCTGCTGGTGATGAAGAAAGACGATATGGATGACGACTACATGATTGAAAGCCGACTGGTCCCGATATTCGACATTCCGTACTCAGTTCTGCGTCTGGAGGATGACGAATACTATGGTTCGGATTTCATCCGTATGGCAGCTATCCTGCAGGAGACTGAGAAGAACAAACCAGGCATGGCCGATGTTTTCTGCAATTGGTCGCTACTGAAAGACAACTCCCCGTCAGCGACAGACGCTGAACTGGAGTGCTCAAACGATATGGATGACGGAAGCACCTGGGCTGAAGGGCCTCTGCGCAATCCCAAGCTGGAGCATATCGTTGTCTGCCATGCCCTACATGCGTTATGTTCACACATGAACTGGTCCATTCCTGATGTGCTACGTATCAATGACCTCTCCATAGAGGTCAAACTCACCATCCAGCAGTTCTCAGACCAGGAAAGGAACCGTCTCGACTGGTGCCGCAATTATGATCTCCGACACTTCAAGGAAGTCCTTCTGAAGGAAGCTGCGGATCGTCCTGAAGGAGTATCGCTGGAGAATGCGCTGCTGCAACGGTGCAAGGACCACTTTGAGGACATTGCGGATGAAATTCTTGACAAAGTCGGATTCTCGGACATTGACCTTTACCTGGAGACCCTCAAAAATAGAATCGACAAATCTTGAACAGACTTGCGGGTACGGTTAGTCTGCAGCAGATAAGGACATCACGAATCCCGACTGCTGGATTTTTTCAGCAAGTCTTCATACATTTGCATTGACAAAAACAAAACTTTATGGCAGTGAATTTCTTAAAGCGGTACATCTGGCTGATTGACCTCATCAACCGCAGGGGCTACATCTCTTTCAGGGAGATCAGCGAGGCCTGGAGCAGGAGTCCGCTCAACGACAGCGGGGCCGCATTGAGCGAAAGGACTTTCTTCAATCACAAGACCGCCATCGAGGAGATGCTCGGCATTGAAATAAAGAACGACAGGACCATGGGATACTATATCCGCGGTGAAGAGGTCGGGGACAATGCCACCCTGAACTGGATGCTGCACTCACTTTGCATGAACAACCTTTTTCAGGAAAATTCTGACATGAAAGACCGCATACTTGTAGAGAACGTGCCTTCCAGCGAGAAATTCCTCTCCGACATAATCAGTGCGATGCGCTCCGGGAGAGTGATCCAGATTTCATACAAAAGTTTCTACCGTCAGGAAGCCACGTTCTTTTCCATCGAGCCGTATTGCGTAAAACTCTTCAAGCAAAGATGGTACGTTCTGGGAAAATCGGAGCTCGGGCTGAGGATATACGCACTGGACCGTATCGAGGACATGGAGGAACTCGACGAGCCGTTCACCCTACCGAAAAAGTTCGATCCTGAAGAGTATTTCAGGAACTTCTTCGGAGTCATCGTGGGGAACGGTCAGCCGGCGCAGGATGTGCTCATACGTGTCGTTAACGACCAGACGAAATATCTCGACACCCTGCCTCTCCACAGTTCCCAGCAAAAGATCGAGGAGAAATCGGACGACACCCACACCGTCTACAGATACCGACTGGTCCCGACCTTCGACTTCAAGCAGGAACTGCTGAGCCACGGGCCTTCTGTAGAAGTGCTGGAGCCGGAAGAGCTGCGCGACGAAATGGTCGATGACATCAGGAGGATGGCGGAGAACTATAAGATTTAGCCGGAGTCTGATAAATCAAGGTAAACATCAGGTGAACCACGTGTAGGTATCTCGGAGACTTTGAAGTCTCTTGAAGGTTTTTCGGAGATTATCCGAAAGATGTTGGAGACTCTCTGAAGATTATCGGAGATTCTTTATCCCGACAATGTCAGGAATGAGATGAAGAAAATAACCAATGGTATGAGAGATGAATATAAGGGAGTTTCAAGGGCGTCCTGCTTATTGAAGGTCCCTAGTGTAGAGGAACTCCTGAAGATGTAAGTTGTGACTACATTTTGACTGAACGCCTCATTGCATCTCTGACATGTATTTTTCAATTTGTTCCTTAAGAGGCTGAAGATCTTGCTCTATCACATTCCAGACTTCTTCTGGGTCAACCTGATAGTATCCATGTACGAGAAAGTGCCTCATCGCTACGATGACTTTCCAATTTGTGTCTGGATGGGCATCCTTGAAATCCAGACTGAGCATATAAGAGGCTTCGCCAATAATCTCAATATTCTTGACTATTGCAAAATACAAGATGCTATCTTTCTGAAAATCCTCTCGTTTCACTCCATTTGAAAACTCAAAGACCCTTCCTATTGCCTGTAGAATATGCTCCAGACGCCCTTTGTCTCTAACTTGCTCTCTCATATATCAGAATCTTGTCATTGTTGGCTGTGCGTTCTGCAAATGACAGCAGAGTCCCCTCCGTAATGAGGTCCACATCGAATCCGAGAATTTCGCTGAGTTCCAAGGAGATCTTAGCATGTCTCATCAGACTGACCTTAGCTTCTTTATCGAAAACCACTAGGATATCAATGTCACTCCCACTATGTGCCTCTCCTCTGGCATAAGAGCCAAAGACCCAAGCCTTCACAACTGGCTGAGTTGCGAAGTAGCGTACAATCTTGTCTATAAGTCTCTTATCCATAATATCCGGTATTTCTGCAAATATATAAGTTTTTCGTCTGATTGCAAAGAACATTCCAGTGGTTCGATATCCCCTTCAGGCATGACAATCGAGTAGGAGGAAAGCGAAGTAGTTTTCTTCCTACTTTCGTTTTCCTACCTCTCAATGTCTACCTGCAGATTTATCAAATGCGGCTCAAGCAGCATGCCGTAATGCTCGTCCATCATGGCAGCATTGGAAAAGACGGTTCCGCCTCTTTCCTCCAGGCCATTGGCCTTATGGATGTGGCCGAAAAGATGTATCCGGGGACGGACTGCAGTCACTCGCGATAGCAGTTCATAGGAGCCGTAATGGATGCTTCCGTCCTGGTCGAGGATTCCGTATGGCGGGGCATGGGTAATCAGCACATCCACGCCGTCAGGAATCATTTCATAGAACTCCTTCTGGCGTCCGGAACTACAGTCCTCCATAAACATGGGGACCCCATAGAATGTCACGCCGTCTATCTCCACCGAACTGTTGCATAGATAATGACAATTGGAGTCAAGTCCGTCAATAACGGCGCCGTACAGGCATGCGTCGTGGTTCCCCGCCACGAAAATCTTATGGGCATAGGGAAGTGCGCTGAACCACCTCATAAAGTCCAGTGCCTCCGAGGATGATCCGTTCATGGCAATGTCTCCCGAGTGGACAATCACGTCCGCCTCAGGAAGCCTGCCAAGACTGCGATGCGCCCCATGAGTATCCGAGAGATGAAGAATGTTCATGTCAATGCAGTTTTATCATGCGACAAAAATACGCCCCGACTCCGCCAAAAAGCAGCAGCCGGGGCAATCAATTAATCCTTAATGCGTACTAAGTGCTGATATAACCCGAAATATGTCAGCCAAGTTTTCGCACGATATCTACAAATTCAGCTGAAAGCTGTGAGACTAAAACAGCATCAGTCTGCATGCGAGCTCCCAAACGTCATCATCAGGTGCAAAACGGGTCAATATAGCGAACTAGCTTTTTCTATATCAAGAAAATGAACTTGTCTTATTATTTCAGTTTCATCCAGAATCTTTTATAATTTGTCTATATCGAGAATCCTATCGAACATTGCTGACGTAATATAATTTATAGCCACATCCTTCTCTTCCCTTGTTTTCGGCTCATACTTATAATCGTCTTTCAAAAGATCCATTTGGGACAATCCAAAATACGTTTTATTATCTTCAGTCGTACAGACAATACCTCCTCTTAACTCCTTCATATTTCTTAAAAAGTTAATAGAATCCGCATCCAAAGAAGAAAAAGTCACAAGTCGAAAGTTCACGCCTTTTAAGAGAAAATTTGCTTCCCCTATGTGCATGTCGCAATCATCGAAAATGCAAGGGAGAATTACAGTTCCCGTCCTTGAGAAATAGCCAATTTTTCCATCGCTAACGCTTCTTGCAACAAACTCTCCATGATAAAACTGTCCACTATGAGTAGTGATTTCCCCTTCTTTGATTAACATTTCTCCATATTTGGATACTATGGCGGTACTAGTAGTTCCGACTTCAATCATCAGCAAATCAAGATTAGATGTTGACCATGAGACATCACGACAAGGCACATCATACATATGTGAAATTACAACGCCTCTACAACTCATTTGAACGGACTCATCAGTCAGTTCGTCCAGTTTATGAAGGAACGCGATGGAATCTTCACTTGAATCCAACATATTCTCGATGTCATTCAGGACTGTCTTGAGTTTTGTCAATCGAACACAACTCAAGCCTTGCATTTTTTTGAGAAATTCCTCCTTTCTGAGGATTGTTTTTTTTACATGCAACATAATATCACAAATTTTAGGTGTTTAAAACTTATTTTAGACGAAAGACATATTCTCCGCCGACAACCTCGACTTCATATTCCGGAAAAACTTGATTAATCATGTTGACAAATTCACGGAACTGAAGGTTATTAGTTTCACCGCCATTTCGCCATTTGTTCAAAAGATAGTATTTCTGGACAGAAGTGGTTTTACCACAGTTTTTGCAACTTTTCCAAGGCAAATCTATGCTATCTTTGCAACTTTTCCAAGTATTTCATCTTTTATTCAGGATTAACATACATTCATCAGTGGAGAGGAACGTGCCCTGCACCCTTTCCACATCAGGCCCGCGAAGCAGAAGCATGTCGCCATTTCCGTCAAGCCGCTCCACTCCGGTCCTATCCAAAATGACTATGGAATCGCGCTTGTCCAACATTCGGAATCCCATCCTTACAGGGAAATTCTCCTTTATCTCTTTGGTTATCACGTCCCCGGAAACGCGATTCGTCGAAATGACCATGTGAATCCCCACTGCATTTCCCGCTTTGGACAAGCCTATGATATTCTTGAACGCGGCAGTCTTCTTGGAGCCGTAATCCATAAGGTCCGCATACTCATCTACGAACACCACTATCTTCGGATACTTTCTCCGAGGATCTCCTGCCAATCCGGAAAGTCGCCTTTCCATTTCGACCACCAGCCTGTCCAGTTCAGCATAGGACTCGTACACTCCACCCGCATATCGACTGCCGACAGTTCCCGCCCAGACCGCAAGTTCCGCCCTTTTCTGGTCAATGAATATGAACTTCACTTCTTCCTGTACTTCAAGCAGCATGAGCGAAGCAATCATCGCATTCATTGCCACGGACTTTCCCTGTTTCGTGCATCCCGCCAAAAGGATATTGGGAGCCGCGGCAAGGCCCAGCCACAGAGGCCTGCCGTTCTCGTCCCTGCCAATGGCCAGCGGCAACGTCATCTCTCCATTTTCCGCATTTCTGCAAAACAACATTTCATCCATATCATATAGTTTTTAGTTTGCCATCGACAAAGTCCCGAAAATCATCCGAGAACGTCTCATAGCGGAAATCACTGTACGTAAGATACTTGGCGTTTCGATAGACCAGCAGTTCGATGCCACTGTCCCTAAAACAGAGTCTGTATTCCAGACCCTTCTCCTCCAGAACGGTCTGAATCAGGGACTCGGCACTGTTCTCCAGAATGTTACGGATTTTTTCCCTCTTGAGAAGATCCATTTCCACATGTTCCATCTTCTCTTTCCATACTGAAAGGCCGCCGGGAAGGATATTGTTGATAAAATGTACCAGGTAGTTTTCAATCTCTTCCTCATACCTTATCAGTATCAGTTTCCCGCCGATCCAGAATTGTCCCATACAAAAACTGATGCCGAGACCCATCTGCGTCTCTACCACAATCTCATATCCGCGGAGTACGAGCATTGTCTCTTCCGGCATGTAAGCAGATGCCCGGACCGTACTGATAACCTTCATAAGGGTATAATCCACATTCCGCCCCATAATATCAGCTCCATGATTGTCAATGTAGTCGACCATTTCATGGTACATTTCCAAGGCAATGCCTTCTTCGTATTCACGTATGAGTTCTTCCAGTTCCATCATGATACAAAAATACACCCCGACACCGCCAAAAAGCGGCAGCCGGGGCAATGATAGTCCTTCTTTTGAAAAAGTTTACTGCCAACAGGTATATCGTTCCCCAAAATTATGGGGAATCCGTGTAAGATTGGTGAAGAAATACTGTATATAAATTATAGACCTCAGCATCATGCGCTGCAGGATTTGGACTAAAACCAGCATGAATGAAATTATTATCGGAAAAAAACCGGACGTGATTATGGAAAAGGAGAAAATTATCAGCAGACTTAGAGTCAAACTTGATGAGATGCACATTCCATATGGTGACATCGACTGTTATGACGGGCCTACTACTGTTACCGTAAAGGTACAATTCGATGGAGGGGTTCCAGTCGGAAACACACCTGCGGGAGTAGAGGAAGAATTTGATACTTTCAAGGATGTTTTTGGAATAGACAAGGTGGCTTTTGGAAAAGATAAGACTCGCAGTTACGCTGACAAAAACCACATATATATCGAAATACCTAAGGAGCGCAAGAATCGTCATTACCCGAAGTTCGTGGAGTCGGAGAACTCATGTGACTGGAAGGAAAAGAAGGAACTGCCAATTTTCCTCGGATACGACACGTTCGGGAAGCCGTTGACCCTGGACTTGGCCGAGAGCCCCAACATTCTCGCCGCCGGCGCATATAATCAGGGAGGCGGAGTCTTGCTGAAAAGTATGTTGAACTCCTTGCTCGCGGCAAAGAATCCCGGAGAATTGCAGATAATGATAGCAGACTCTGAACTTGTAGAATTCTCGAAATACGGGAATCTTGACCGCAGCTGGTTCTACGGCAATGGACTCATCACACAGGACAATCCTACCGGGCAGCTTGAGCATTTGTGCCGGGAAATGGACGAGAGGTTTTTGAAACTGCGTGAGGCGGGATGCAACAATATTGTCGCTTACCACCGTACACATGGAGGCATGCCGTATATTGTTGTGATAGTGAACGAATACCCTAATTATATCTATAAATCGTATTCTACCCTGAATATGGCATTCATCAATGCGGTCATACGTCTTGCCCAAAGAGGCAAGACTGTGGGCATACACTGCATCATCTCCACTCGCAGGCCGTCAACCGAGAACAACCCGTTCATCAAAAACATTCCAAGTAGCCTCATGACTAATTTCCCAGTCAAGATTGCCACGAAATGCCACTCTGTAACGGACTCGAGAATAATATTGGACGGCCAGCCAGGTGCGGAACGGCTCCTTGGCCTGGGAGACATGCTACTGCTCAAGGACAACAAGCTGACCAGGTTTCAGGGTTTGTATGTCGGATACGAAGATACTGAGGCTCTGGTGGATAAACTGAACTCCAAACTAAGTGAAGTAAACCCAATCTCGGAAATGGAACGGATCCATTATCCATCTTCTACCGATATTCTTGAGGTAAAGTTTCCACTGGATGACGACACGAAGAATGCGGCCAGGTTCGTAGTAAGTCACGGATTCACATCAACATCAGACTTGCAGCGACACCTTGGAATGGGATACGCAAAGGCCAGCAGGATTATGGATACAATTGAGAGGTTAGGAATTGTGGGGCCGTTCACAGCGTCGGGCAGGACACTTCTAGTACACGACCTCGATGAACTGGAAAAAATTCTTGACAATCGGGATCAATGATTATAGGATGCAGGTAAAGGAAAACATGTACAAGCATGTGACGCAATAATCATTAAAGGCAGGTCACCGGAATTGATGCCTGCCTTTTTCAGACGCTTGCGGTCATAGACCTTCTTGGATTTCTGAGTTGTCGTACGGAACATTATCTGCTTGCCGTACTTTGCGATTTCCTCCTCTCTCGAGGCCTTCCGGTTGGCAAGGAGGAAGTCTTTCTCCGTAATCCGGAACCTTTTCTTTGCCATTGGTTTATGTATTCTGGCGCAAATTACGTTCAAATTTGCCGAAAACAAAAGAAAAGTGAAAAAAATATAGGAAATCCATGTAAGATTGGTGAAGAAGAATTGTATAGTATATAGCAACAGGAAAACCTGCGACCTGTTTACATTTTGAAAACACATTTCAGTCATGGGATATAGAACATTTGATTCAGCTATCGACGAGCGCAAAAAGAAGAACGCCGCCATCTTTCGTCAGACCGCAGACTGCATCCGCCGCGGGGAATATACTACGCCATCCGGAAGGACCGTCCAGCTCGATTTCACCGACATGCTCAAAGGAAGCAGATGCTACCAGCAGGAAATTCCGGCGATTTCGGCACCGGACGTGGCAGGAGGGACGAAAGTTCTTGTCGAGAACAATGATTGTCTCGTAACGGCAGAACGCCTTGTCTCCGAAGGCTATACCCCTCTTCTTCTCAACTTTGCCAGCGGCGGACATCCCGGCGGGGGAGTTGAGAATGGTGCCAGGGCCCAGGAAGAGACCATTTGCCGCAGAAGTACTCTGACCCGTTCCATCTATGCCTTCCATAGAGGCAGTGCGACCAAATATGGATACTTTCTCATTCCAGGAGACAACTATCCTATAACAACGAGATATAGTGCAATATATTCTCCTTGTGTCACCGTATTCCGTGAGGGGGCAGACTGCACGATGATGGAGGATCCGTACAATGTTGCCGTGGTATCCTGCGCCGCCCTGAATCTCGACGGAAGATATTCCATAAAGCTTACTGCTGACGGACACATGCCTCAGGTGGCCCTCGACATTACACGATGCAAGATCCGCACAATCTTCCGCATAGGACTTCTCCATGGACATGACGCCCTCGTACTCGGCGCCTTCGGCTGCGGTGCCTTCCATAACCCTCCTGCAGAAGTCGCCAGACTTTTCCATGAAGTGATGGAGGAAGAAGAGTTCAAGAACAAGTTCAAGGTCATAACCTTCTCAATAATAGAAGACCACAACTCCGGCAATTCCAACCTGAGGCCATTCCAGGCAGAATTCGGATACTAAGAAAACAGCTGAGAAACGACTTCTGACGTCAAACACACCTCAACACTTAACAACCATTTTACATGCTGCCACATTTTGGCAGCACGTATCAACAACTTTGTACCTGTAAAATCATAGACTTATGGCCAAGAGCATAATTCAGCAGATAAAATTTTGCGCCAACAAACTGAAGAACAGCAAGCTTGCCCGTCTGGGAGGCAAGGAAATCAGTGAGGCATTGGACAATCTTACGGCTTGCCTGGGACTTGAGAACCGCGAGGAAGCCATCGTTTTCATTCCGATTTTCGAAAAGGAATGCAGCGGACGGACATGCGACTTTGACGAAATGTCCACGATGTACGACTGTTCCAACCTGGACATGATGGAGTACATTCCGGCAATCAAGAATCTGCTGGAAAAAGGCCTCATCTACATCAACACACACGGCATGAAGACCTGCAAGATTGTCGAACAGAGTTTCGGAGTCACGCCGGTCGTTCTCAACAGCATCATTGACAATAAGACTCCCAACTTGGAAGGCGTGGAAGCAAAGAACTCAGACTTCGACCGCTATGCCTTATGCTCTCTGGTCAGCAACGCTGTCCAGGATTCCGACGTGACATTCCGCAGTCTGCTTCAGGTCGCATCAGATGCAGAGAAACTCAATGCGAACATGACGTTCGTCCAGGAAGTCCGCAGACATCTGGAGGAACTCTCTGACAGGATACTTTTCTATGAAATCTGCAATGATTTCTGCGAATGCCCTTCGAGAAGATCGTCAATTGAAAGGACTCTGGAAGATATCTATGAGTCTTTCGGAAACCGCATTTCCGCACGCGCCAGACTTCTGGACGGAACAAACGCCCTGATTTCCAATGAATTGGTCTACATAAGCGATGACCGGGAAGAAATGACCCTTACCGAGAAGGGAAAGGAGCTTCTGCTCGAAAACGACTACGCATCCTTTGGAGACAAACTGGATTGCCCGGACCGCTACAAGTTTGCCAGAATGGTGACAAAGTTTTTCCATGATGACGAAAAGTATGATTCCGATGCACGCAATGCGCCAATAGTCAGGAGGCGTGAACTTTTAAAAATGGAGAGCCACAACAAGCAGCTGTCGTGCATCAGAAAAGTACGTGAACTTATCCGCTCTGAAGGGGACCGCATACTGTTCTATATGGCCTGCAACTATTGTCCCGGAGGCATCAATCTCATCAATGAGCTGAAATGTTTGTTTTCAGTCAGGGACCGCGCCGAATATTTGAACCTGTTCAAGGAAGAGAAACATAAACTTCAGGAACTGGACCTCGTGGAGATTACCTCCATAAGTTCATTGTTCGGACCTCAGACCGGCCTTGTGCTTACCGACAAAGGCAAGGAGCTGTTCTTCGAGGAGGACGCAAAACTGTTCATCCAGAAAGTCGACAAGAAGGACTTGGTCAACTGCGAGGACATCAAGCCGAAGCAGCTTTTCTTCTCCGAGAATGAGCAGCGTCAGCTTTCAATGGTCGGCGATTCTCTCATGGAGGAGAACTACCGGACATTGACGGAAAGATTGGAGTCCAAAGGCCTTTCCAAAGGTATCGCCGTACTCCTTTACGGCGCACCGGGTACCGGAAAGACAGAATCCGTCATGCAGTGGGCCCGCCAGAGCGGCAGAGACATTGTCCACGTGGACCTCAGCGCCTCCAAGAGCATGTGGTACGGCGAGAGCGAAAAAATCGTCAAGGACATCTTCACCCGCTACCGCCAGCAGTGCAAGCGCTCCAAGATAAAGCCTATACTTTTGTTCAATGAGGCTGACGGCCTTTTCTCCAAGCGCAAGGACATGAGCAGGGGCTCAAGCGTGGACCAGACGGAGAACACCATCCAGAACATCCTGCTGGAAGAGATGGAGAAACTCGACGGCATACTGATCGCGACCACCAACCTTGAGGAGAATCTTGACAAGGCTTTCGAACGCCGTTTCCTCTTCAAGATACGCCTGGACAAACCGGGCGTGGAAGCGAAGAAGAACATCTGGCAGGACAAGCTCCCGATCCTTTCCGCAGAGCAGGCTCACAAGCTGGCGTCGGACTTCGACTTCAGCGGCGGAGAGATCGACAACATCGTCCGCAAGACCACCATGCAGGAAGTCCTCGAAGGCGGTGTCCCGACAATGGAATCTATCGTCAAGCTTTGCTCTCAAGAAAAAGTCTGCACTAGGAACAACAGGATCGGGTTCTAGCCGGTCCTGGTCCTGAACAATAAACAAGCATTGTCAGGAACTCGAATAAGCTATGGACAAATAAGCGAAATTGAAGTTCCTTCAAGAAAACTTTGAGTCATTTATGGAATTCAACGAAAAGATATGGCTTCGTGCCGCAATCAAAGGGATCCGTCCGATCATCGAGCATAAGATCAATATTGGAGAAGAAATCGATTTCAAGAGCCTGGTAGTCAAGGAAAAACAGAATCTCCGCAGATGGTGGGAAAAGGAGAACCCTTTGAAATCCACGCGTCTCAGCCAGGATTACCGGAAGTTTCTCGCCAAATTGGACACATTGGATGATTTGCTGGAACAATCGACCAGGGCGATTGAAATCGAATGCAGGAAGTCCACAAAAGTAAGAGCAATCTGTGAAACGGGATCATTGGCCATAGTCAGTTCGATTCTGGACAATGCCGGCTATTCCGGATACTGGTTTGTAAGACAGAAATATCGTGTGAAACTGATGGTGCCCATAAAAAACAGGACATTGACTCTCCCCCTCAGATACAAGACTCTCCAGGACCAAACCAACAAGATAATCCCTGCAATAAAAGATATGGAGCGCATCCGGGAAGAATTCGGGCAAGACGTGAGACTCAAATAATAATTGCTATTTTCATGCAAGATTTACTGACTTCTGATTTAAGATATAGCAGTTCACAATTTAAAGAAATGGGCATTAAAGAGAAGATAACTGAACTATTGCTCTCGACCGGAAGGGAGAATATCGGCAACGTGCTTGAATACATGGAATCCAACGGCTTCTTCACGGCACCGGCTTCGGTTTCGAATCACAACAACAATGAGGGCGGACTGGCAAAGCATTCCCTGGATGTCTACGAGGAGGCCATGAGATTAAACTCACAGTTGCCGCATCCCCTTCCGACCACTTCCGTCACCATCTGCTCTCTTCTTCATGACATCTGTAAAAGTGACCAATACTACATGAACGACAAGGGAGTCGCATGCCGCGACAATGAAAAAATCAAGAGAGGACACGGAGTCAGGTCAATGTTCATACTAAAGAGAAGATGCCTGCTCCCACTGAATTATGATGAGGAGATGGCCATTTGGTGGCACATGCGATGTCCGGATTCCCACAGCAGGCCTTACGAACGCGAACGGCGTGAATCCGAAAACATACCACTTTGCCGACTCATCCAAGAGGCTGACAGGAATGCCGCAAACCAAAGCGGCAAGAAAAAGGACGCCACCACCAGCGAAGTCACCGCCCGCGGGTGATGGAATTCTAAGCGTTTCCGGAGAAGTTCTTCCGGACGTATTCCGAAACATATTTTTTCAGTTCGTCGCCCTTGATGATGGTTACATGCTCAGCAAGTCCTATGCAGAACCGTCCGGGGGCGGTGCAGTTGTAGATGTCTGTGGACAGACTCCATCTCATGCCAGACTTGTCGACCTGTTTGAGGAGAGGCTCGCTGAGAGGATACTCTTCGACAATGATGTTCTTTGCCGTGAGGTCAAGTTCAAGGACAATATTGAACGCCTTTGAACCTCCCCAGTTGAAGATGTCAGTATTCCCTTCCTTGTGCTCCGCTTCATGGGTCCACGGGTCCTGAATGACGTCCACGGCTGCCATCTTGGAGATACCGAACTGTTTGCAGCACTTGTCCTCAATGTCATAGCACCATACGTATTTGCCGCCCTTGACAATCTTGAACGGCTCCACTTTCCTGTCTTCAATGCTGTCGGAGGATGAGAACCGGCGCAGGATCGCCCTCTTCTTTTCGGCAATGGCCCTTTCCAGATTTTCAGTCTTGCTCTTCACATGAATGTTGGGTGCGACCTTCTCGGACGCTATCCTTGCCCTCTCGTCCTCACGCATCGGCTCAGACTCGGCATAGCGGCGGATATACGGGACGCCGTCCAGACAGACGACGCCGTCATCGAACGGGCGCACCTTCACTTCAACCACACGCCCGTCAAACTTCAAATCAAAGTCCAGGAAGTCCAGGACGCTCTTGTCGAAGACCTTTTTGGCCTCGTCCTGAATGAAGCGGATATATGAGTCGCTGTTCGCTTTCAGGTAAGCGAGGTCATTGTCAATGCCCACCACATAACCGGCATCGGACACGCCGAGATAGAGAGTGCCTCCCACCTTGGAATTGAGGAACGCGCAGACGGCCTTGAAAACCACCATGCTCTGCTTCTTCACGTTAGGGGACATCCTGTCCTCCTTGTCGGCCGGATAGACGAATGAAGACTTGAACTCCTTCACCTTGTCCTCCATGCCCAAGTATTCATCGTCCTTCTCATCGAGGGACGCCTGTATCTCGGCATCAAGCGAGAGCCCGCGGATGATCTCCATCTTGAGGTCATTGAGGGAAGACTCAGGCACAATGTCCTTGATGCGGTTATATGACTGAAGTATCCGGGCAGTCCTCTTCGTCAACGGGTCCTCTGAGGAAAGTATGGTACTGTCCAGCAGTTCCGATTCTTCGGATGAATTGATCTGCATCAGGATGTCAACGAGCATGACGGACCTTTCCACCGACTCGATTCCACCTATGTCCGACGGAGGGACAAGCTGTTTCATCCTGTCATACTGCCCTTTTGCGAACAGGACCAGCTGCTCCAGATAACTTGCCTTGAGCTCAAGGAAATGAAGTTCCTTCTCTTCAGAAGTGAGTTCGGACAGCATCTGGCAATAGCAGAGAACCTTGTATATCTCGGACGCCCTGGACAGCGTCTTCTGGTAGTTGTACAGGGACCGCTCGAAGATCCGCACGAAATCGGAACTGAGGATTGTCTGGGCATTGGCCTTCGGCTCGACATAGTCCTTTTCCCTGATATGGTTCCGGATAAACCATTCCTTCTCATCATCAAACGGTTCCTCTTCAATTCCCGACTGGTCTTCGGAGATTACACCTGTAATATATCCGTTGGTGTCAACTTTCGTCATTTCAACATAAGCGACGTCGTCTATCCCAAACGGATCCGGATCATTTACATATACCGGCACTCCCTCATTTGTGAACCATAGAGGCTTGCCGTTATGGTTCATTTTATACTTTGCGGGATAGCTATATCCTTCTTCCACCAACGAGACCATCTCCTTCAAGAAACGGTCATAGACGGAGAAATACCCCCTTTCCTTATCCTTGATGACGGCCTTGAAACAGTCGCCAACTTCAAGCGCCTGGGCAAAATCCACATTGTTGTAGAAGAATATGCCGCGGTCATGGTGCAACGTACCTGAGATCTTCTCATATTCCGGATCCACCGTCTCTACTACAATGTCATGACTGCTTCTGGAAATGACCCGCACCATAGTCTCCTGCTCCAGGGAATACTTCTTCAGGATGGATTGCGGAGGGACTGTCCTCTGCTGCTCTTTCCTGAACGCACCGGCGAAACGCCCAATGCCGTCGATGTCCGACTCCTCCGTCTTCTTCAGTTTCTCCCCTTTTTCCACATAGACGCACAACCTGCCGTCCGCCAGGCTCATGCAGTCACTCAACTTGGAATGACACATCGAGTAGTCTTTCCTGTTCATAGGTATGATGCTGACCTTTTCCGGATCGACATGGAGAAGGCCTTTCCCGTCGAACCATGACTCCACGGACTTCTTCGAGGGGAGCGTCTTCGCATTGAGAATAATCTTGTGCGAGAGAAGCTCCTTGTTCACGTCGACCAGGTCCTCCCAAGCGAAGCCCAGTGCCTGGATGCCGCCGCTGCACAGCACCCTTAGCGAGAGGGAGAAAAGTTTCTGCGAGAGTTCTTCAGGAACAATGCTGGCCAATATGTTGAACATGGCGAACGCCACTTCCATGCGCTCCTGGGTATCCTCCCCGTTGCACAGGAGCCACGCGCCCAGAAGACGTGTCCTGAACAGCCGCACCTCATCACTGACTTCCATCCCGCATGAGAGTTCAGGCATCAGCGAGGATACCCTCACTTTCAGCAGTTCCTGCGCTGCGGAATAGAACTGGTCGTGCCCGTCGGACCTCGCTTTCCTGCAAAGGTATTCCAAAAGGTCGCGGAATTTGTCATCATCTATTTTGAGCCAACTCGGGGCAAAGGACTGTTCTGTCATGACGGTTGCTATTAAAATGTCGGTTTTTGTCCAACAAATATACGATTTTTCTTCCGACATGTGTAAGAAATCACGTGCCGTGCGGTACATATAGAAGAAACACGATTATCATGAAGAAGTTGTTTTATACCATACTTGTATCATTCTCTCTGACGGCCCTGGCAGCAGGCTGCGGGAATTCCGGAAACAATGCGGTTCCTTGGGAGAAGATGACACCGCGGCAGAGGCTTGAAGCGATCCGGAAAGATTCCGCCCACATACACGTGCTCGACTCCCTGGCAGTCATCCATATAGGCGAAGGCGCAAGATGCCTTGACGCAGTCCGGCACCTGTTCGTATGGAATGGCAGATACTGGCTCTACTCTGACGAATGGGGCGGTCTTGTAGAACTTCCAAGCGGCTGGCTTCCCGAAGAGGATCTTCTCCAGAGCGAACTGACGTTCCATGGAACCGACGTGTGGTCTCCGGATTCACTCGTGATGATGCGCATGTACTCTGGGTTCGATTCCTCGGAAAACGAGAACGAGTTCGACATGCGCCTCTATGAACGTCTCTCCGAGGACGGCATCAGCATCGACAGCTGGGAATGTCCAAAAGACATGACAGCTTATGGGGACACAAAAAAACTCATAACAATCAGTGGACATGACACAAACGGGAACAGCTACTTCGGGCGCGTCTTCCGTGACGGCGCAAACAGGGTCGCCCACTTTGCCTTTCTCAAGTGGGACATTTCAACGGAAGAGGACATTGACACTCTCAAGGCCCTTGTCGACCGGTTCCCTTTCGGTACGTCCGGGCAGGCACCATGCCAGAATGATTAACTGGATGAATTTGACAGACATCAGAACTTACAGACATGCAGAATACTAACACAGTTGACACCAAAACATCCGGCTGCACTTGTCAGGCGGAGTCCCGACTCACCATAGCGGAATGCCTTGACACCATCCTCGAATACGTCTCTTCGGATGACCTGCCGATAAACGATGGAAACGGCAAAGGCGGACTCCCGGAGAAAGAATATGACTACGTATGCGGAAGACTCGACATCAGCAGGAAACAGGCCGAGATCTTTGCCGCCATCGTCGAACTGTCGCTGAGCGGAAACGCGACCGCCGACAGGGTCGCCAGAAGGCTCAGAAGCAGCAACCTGCATTTCATGTCCCTTCACGACGAACTCGACGGACTGTGCAGGAAGCGCTATGTTCGTACCACCCCGGTCACTTACCGGAACTCCATCACCTATCATGTCCCGGAAGACATCATCAAATGCCTGCAGAACAATGACGTCCCGAGCGTGAACGACATATCAGGACTACGCACGCCGGGGCTGATCAAGCGGATGAGGAAACGCTTCCGCGACTATTGGAAGGATATCATCGACTGCGACGCGCTTGTATATGAACTCAACGAACTTATGCACCACAATCAGGAGTGCATTTTCGTAAAGGAATACAACCGCATGGGCATCGGTTACGCGCCGGCATGCGAACAGCTGCTGTTCCTCTTCATGATAACCAGGCTGTATGAGTTCCAGGAATTTGAATTCTCCTGGAACGACGTGCGAAAACTGTTCGACGACAGCAATGACGAGGACGTCATACGTTACGGCATCGAGACCGGCGACCTCCATCTCATCAGGATGGGAATCATAGAAAATGCCAACAACGACGGAATCGTCGACAACAGGCATCTCTGTTTCGCCGAAGGCATGGCCGAACAGATACTTGCGGAGGTCAAGATCAGCCGCATCAGCCCGGCATGCCGCCATCTCATAGCCAATGGCTCCATTACAGAGAAGAAGCTCTTTTTCAATGCGACGGAGCAGGAGCAGATCAAGACACTCACGTCGCTTCTCGACAGGAACAACTTCAGCAGTATTGTCAGCCGCCTCCATCAGAAGGGAATGCGCCCTGGTTTCTGTGCGCTCTTCTACGGCAGTCCTGGAACCGGCAAGACCGAGAGCGCCTATCAGATTGCCCGCATGACAGGCAGGGACATCTTCCTTGTGGACGTCTCCCAGCTCAAGAGCAAGTGGGTGGGTGAATCGGAAAAAAACGTGAAGTCCATCTTCGACGAGTACAAAAGCATCGTGAAGAACAGCGAAACCGCACCGATTCTGCTCTTCAACGAGGCGGACGCGATTTTCGGAATCAGGATGTCCGGGGCAGAGCGTGCGGTCGACAAGATGGAGAACAGTCTCCAGAACATCATTCTGCAGGAGATGGAGAACCTCCAAGGCATCATGATCGCCACGACCAACCTTACCGAGAACTTCGATCCGGCATTCGAGAGACGTTTCATCTATAAGGTCAAGTTCAACAAACCGGACCCGGAAGCCCGTTCCCTCATTTGGGAAAGCATGGTGGAAGGACTTTCCTCCTCTTCGGCAAACGCCCTCGCGAGGGATTTCGACTTCTCCGGAGGGCAGATCGAGAACATCTCGCGGAAATCCATGGTGGACTACATCCTGAGCGGAAATGAGCCTACCCTGGAAGACCTCCGCAAACTCTGCGATGCCGAGACACTGTCCTCTGACAGCCGAAAGACGAAAATCGGGTTCACAAGTTAGATGAACGCGACATTGGTACAAAAGTGTAAGATTTTCAAGAACCGACTGTATAATAGAACAAAAGGATATTCAACAACGATATGAAAGGAACTGAATTTGAAAGATACGCCGTACAGAAGTGCGGCATCAGCAGCAATGCAATCAGCGGCTACGCCAACCTCACGGCCGCATACATAAACCCCACCATCATCGAGGAGAGGGCTCTCAACGTGGCATCTATGGACGTGTTCAGCCGCCTCATGATGGACAGGATCCTCGTCCTGGGCACTGAAATCAACAACGATGTCGCAAACATCATCACCGCCCAGCTTCTCTACCTGACATCCCAGAATCCGACCGCGGACATAACCCTGTACCTGAACACTCCTGGAGGTAGCGTCTCCGCTGGTCTCTCAATCATGGACACGATGAACCTCATCTCTCCGGACGTCGCAACCACAGTCACCGGAATGGCCGCGTCCATGGGCAGCATCCTGCTGTGTTCCGGGGCCAAAGGCAAGCGGGCCGCACTCCCCCACGCCCGGGTGCTCATCCACCAGCCGCTCGGAGGAGCCAGCGGACAGGCGTCGGACATCCTCATCGCGGCCAGGCAGATCGAATCCTGCAGGGAGGAGCTATGCAACATCCTTTCCCGGCAGTCGGGCCAGAGCTACGACAAGGTATTCGCCGACATGGACAGGGACTACTGGATGACGTCCGGGGAGGCACTGGAATACGGCATGATAGACAACATCATGGGAGCGGGCAAGTAGGAGTATAATAAGTTCAGAAACAAACTATGGCAAATATTCAGACTGACATCACGGCGCTCAGGTCAATGCTGGACCGCACGCCATCCACACACAACATCATGCTCGTCGGCAACCACGGAATCGGAAAGTCGGAGTTCCTGACCGGATACTTCCAGGAAAAGGGACTCAAGGTGGTCGCCCTGTTCCTCGGACAGATGGCCGACCCGGGAGACCTCATCGGACTCCCCCACTTGGATGAAAACACCGGCAGGACAGACTTCATGCCGCCTTACTGGTTCCCTACGGACGGAAAGCCGATAGTCCTCTTCCTCGACGAGCTGAACAGGGCCCGTCCAGAGATCCTGCAGACGGTGATGGACCTCTGTCTCAACAGGAAGCTTGCCGGGCGTCCACTTCCCGAGGGCAGCCGCATCATTGCCGCGGTCAACTACGGCGACAACTACCAGCTTACGGACATGGACCCGGCTCTAGTGTCCAGGTTCAACATCGTGAATTTCCGCCCGTCCGTAGAGGAATGGCTGCTGTGGGCGAGGAAGGCGGGAGTCGACGGCAGGGTCATTGACTTCATCCAGGAGAACCGCATTTGGCTTGACCGCAATCCCGACTCAAAGGAAGGTGAAGACACCGGCATTGACAAGACTCCGGACCGCAGGGCCTGGAAGCGCGTAAGCGACATCATCGCGGGGAGGGACGAGCTGGACGCGCTCGACACGAAGATCATCTCCAGCATCGTGGGGCCGAAAGCCGCATCCGCATTCCTCTCGAACGTGAAGAACTCCAGGCTCGTGTCCGGAAAGGACGTGCTCTACAGTCTCCAGAAGGTGATGAAGACGCTGAAGGGATACAAGCCCCACGAGCTGTGCGTCATCAATGACGGCATCTTCAGGCATCTGGAAGTGGAGAACGTGGCCCCAGGTGACCTGGACAAGGTGAAGCAGAATGTCGACGACTATTTCAGTTTCCTCGCCAAGGAGAAAAAGGAGGCGGCTGGGCACTTCGCCAACCTCTATGTGGGAGGAACGTACCCTGAAGCCGTGAAGTTCTTCGCGAAGCAATGCCCGTTCCTCACCATGGGACTCATACAGTACGTAAAAAGCATCAGATAAGGATATGGACTCACTCAGTGACAGGATTACCAACATAATCGAGCACTGGTATCTTTCCGATTCGGCTCTCTTCCAGGTGGTCTGCCTGCATGAACTCGTGGAGAACAGCTCGATCGCCTGCCCTGTCAGGTGCGGGCGGCGAAGAATCGAGTACAACCCGGAATTCCTTGAGAACATGACGGACACCGCCCTTGACGAGGCACTGCGCATGGAGGCCGTGAGGATCATCCTCAAGCATCCCTACGAGCGCAAGCCCGACATGTGCTGCGACGAAGCCGCCGCTGCAGGAAGCAACATCACCATAGGCGACAACTACGACTACGGGGCAATGAAGATAGACAGGCCCGAGGACTACGACCTGAAAGGAGGAATGATGTACGAATGGTATGCCAGACGCATCCAGGAGATGCTGCCACCGGAAGATGGCACTCCCCTGGACTCCGGCGACTCCGGCAGCGGCCGGACCCAGGACATCCAGGAACGCCTGAAAGCCAACTCGAAGGCAAACTCGGACCTCTCCGGGCTGTGGGAGGAGGATGACCTCACGGCTGCCATGATCAACGGGGTCATCGACTCGGTCAAGGACTGGGGCTCTCTCGCAGGTTCTTTCGCAGAGCAGATCAAGGCATCGACCAGGGCAAGAATCAACTGGAGAACCGTCTTCAGCGGTTTCAGGGCCAGCGTACTCTCGTCAAGAAGGAAGCTTACGCGCATGCGCCCCAACCGCAGGAGCGGATTCCAGCAGATGGGCTCCACAAGAGATTTCGAGACGAAGCTCCTGATCGCCGTGGACGTGAGCGGATCCATCTCCTCGGAGATGCTGACATATTTCTACGGCGTGGTAAACTCCGCCTTCAAGTACGGTTTCGAGGCTGTCGACGTAATCCAGTTCGACTGCGGGATCAGCATAGTGAAAAGCCTGAAGAAGACAATGACGGACGTCACGGTCATAGGACGCGGCGGCACATCCTTCACGGAACCCATAAACTACGCCCACGAAAACGGATATGACGGTCTCGTCATCCTTACCGACGGATACGCCCCTCAGCCGGAAATCCCTGACGGCTTCCGCACAAAGATCCTGTGGGTCTGCGAGGACAAGGACTCATACGACACACACCACCAATGGATGGAACAGTACGGCCGGGTCTGCACGATAGAACTGAAATGACAACATTGCGAAACATTGAATGCGTTCCTCATTTCATCATACTTTCCCAAGAACACGGCGATAGCCAGGCACGGGACCACTATTTCCATTTCGTCTCCGGAAGGAGACAGGTTCAACATCAAAAATGCAGAATAGCCATGAACAGCAACTATATAGAC
>OHJN01000324.1_pt1 | contig 28678 bp, 21 predicted proteins | sample 1568531 | NCBI WGS metagenome assembly OHJN01 (sample SAMEA3879594, study PRJEB24766) | human gut metagenome | biome: human-associated habitat; feature: feces | place: USA | collected 1985/1987
CAATACCTTAGGGAAAAAATGCGTCGGATTTTAAACGGATTTTGAACACCCTACCTGTAAGGGCAAAAGCCTTATATATTGCCTAGTTTTTTAAAGCTTTTGCCCTTACAGGGCGACAGGTTTGCGTCCGTAATAACCCAGGGCGATGCCCTGGGCTAGGAGCTACAGCCCTTTCAGGGCGTGTGGAGCTTACATGCGAAAGTTGAGCAGTTTATCCGAGATTTGGGCTGACGCGGACGCATGTGTCTCATCGTCTGATAGCATCTGCAAAGTGCCGATTTTCCGACAGTACAGCCCCTGCATCCCGTAGTCCTGCATCCCGAAGGCATCCCGAAACCATCCCGAAGGTTACTGAAGGTTACCGAAGGGCCTCACGAAGGGCCTCACGAAGCATAACTTAGGACCCGACGCGAAGGTAAGTAGGGTGGGGGAACGAAGGTAAGTAGGGCTCGTGAGAGAGGTAAGTAGGGGACAAAATCACACCCTGTTCCATTTTTGTTTGGTCATCCCATAGTTTTGTCGTAACTTTGCAGAAACCTTTTTAGACAATGAGAAAGAAGACTTTATCGACGAAGATGATCCTCTCGGCCGCCCTGCTTCTGACGCTTGGCGCAGGAGAGGCCATGGCGCAGAAGCGCGCCTTCACCATCGAGGATGTATATCGTTCACAGTATGTCGGCGCACCACAGCTGAGCCCCGACGGCACCCGACTGGTCTTCACGACCACGCAGCAGAGCCTGCCCGCACAGTCGTCGAAGACCAACCTCGTACTGATGGAGACGGGGAAGAACGGCACTACGCGCACGCTGACCACCGACGGCATGAGCTTCGGACCGCAATGGAGCAGCGATGGCAAGTCGCTATACTATACTGGCTACGCCACGGGCACGGCACAGCTCTACCGTATGGATCCCGCCACGGGCGAGACCACCCAGCTGACCGACTTCGCCATGGGGGTAGGCGACGCCTTGGTATCGCCCGACGGACGCTATGTGGCCTTCACGGCTACGGTCTATCCCGACTTGGGTGCGGACGCCAAGGCCAACCTGGAGCGCAAGCGCAGGAAAGAGGCGGGACCCGTTCACGCCCATATTGCCGACAGCCTGCTCTTCCGCCATTGGACGGAATATCAGGACGGACGCTTCCAGCACATCATCGTCTGCGACCTGCAAGACAAGACCTACACGGACGTGACGCCTGGCACGTGGCATTCACCCGTCTTCTCGCCCAACGGAGGCGCGGGACTCTTCGCCTTCTCGTCCGACAGCAAGGAGATCTGCTTCACCTCGAATCGGGACCGCCACCAGGAGGCTTCGACCAACTGCGACCTTTGGACGGTCTCCGTCACGGGAGGAGAGGCAAAATGTCTGACCAAAGAGAACCCGGCATGGGACGGACAGCCGCTCTATTCGCCCGACGGACGCTACATCGCCTACCGCTTCCAGACCGTGCCCAGCTATGAGAGCGACCGCTTCCGTCTTGCCCTCTACGACCGGACGACAGGAGAGAAGCGGATCCTGACAGAGGAGCTCGACAACTGGGTGGACGACTTCAAATGGAGCGCCGACTCCAAGGATATTTATTTCCTCACACAGGAGCGTGGATATGAGCCGCTCTACAAACTCAACCTCAAGACGGGCAAGTGGAAACCAGTCGTCGCGCAGCGAGCCATCCAGGGTTTCGACTTCGACAGCAAGGGCAACATCTACTACGCCTACACCACGACGGGCAAGCCCGTGGACCTCTACAAAGCAAACGAGCGCAAGGGTGGGGAAGAGCAGATCACCTTCTACAACCAGAAGTTTGCCGAGGAGGTCGATATCCGTCCCTCAGAGCAGATGTGGGTGATGGGAGCTGGCGGCGACTCCATCCACGTGTTCATCGTCAAGCCGCACGACTTCGACCCCAACAAGAAATACCCGCTCGTCATCAACGTCCATGGTGGTCCGCAGATGCAATGGATGGACTCCTACCGAGGAGACTGGCAGGTGTATCCCGGAGCGGGATACGTCGTGGCTTATCCCAACCCGCACGGATCGACGGGCTACGGACAGGACTTCACGCGTGCCATCTCCCAGGACTGGGGCGGCAAGCCCTACGAGGACGTGCTGGCCGTCACGGAGGCCTTGGCCAAACTCCCGTATGTCGATAAGGACCGCATGGGTGCCATGGGATGGAGCTATGGCGGCTATTTCATGAACTGGCTGCAGGGCCATGAGCATCCCTTCAAGTGCCTGGCCTCGATGATGGGTCTCTACGACCTGCCCTCCATGTGGGGTACGACGGAGGAGCTGTGGTTCCCCAACTTCGAGATGAACGGACAGCCCTGGAACTCACCATTGTATAAGAAGTTCTCGCCCTCGGAGTACGTGCACAACTTCAAGACCCCGACGCTGATCATCACGGGCGAGCGCGACTACCGCGTCTCCTACAACCAGAGCCTCGCTTATTTCTCCACGCTTCAGGCACTGGACATCCCGAGCCGACTGATCGTCTTCGACCACGACGGCCACTGGCCCAGTTCGCTGCGATCCATGCCGGTCTATTACAACGCCCACCTCGAATGGTTCCACAAGTACCTGGGTGGCGACCCGGCTCCGTGGAAGACGGAGGACCTGATCAACAACAACGTGGAGTATAAACTTCGATAACAGTCGATGGCTTTCAAGGGACGAAAAAGACGCATCGCCGTCATCGCCGCACTATGCTGTGCGGTGGTGGCGGGGGCCGTGTTGTGGAACTTCCCTGCCAAGAGGAAGCCGCTCCCTGCGCCTCGTGTGTTCTATCGCGACGTGATGCTGCCCACCACGCCTATGAAAAACCAAGGCAGCAGCTCCTTGTGCTGGGCGTATGCGATGCTCGCCACCATCGAGACGGAACATCTCGTGCAGGGCGACAGCGTCAACCTCAGCGTCGATTACGTCGCAAGGGCCTATCTTCGGGAGCAGGCCGAGAACCGGTTCATGAAAGGATTTCCCTTCAACGGGGATTCCGACGACCACCTCTCGACGCGGGGCATGGCTCCCATGCTCATCGACCTGATCCAGACCTACGGCCTGGCACACTATGATGCGTACCACCGGGGCGACCAGGCGGACATGGGCGTCATCACACGCAAGCTCCAGAAGTGCGTGGACGGGACGATGACGCTCCCTGACCTGCGACAGGGCGTGGACCAGATTCTCGACGACGGACTGGGCCCCATGCCACAGTCGATATTCATGTTCGGCACGCGCTACACGCCGCTGGAGTTTGCCCATAGCGTCTGCAAGGAGAAGGAGTGGGTCGCCATGACCAGTTTCACACACCACCCGTTCTACCAACGCTTCGCTTTGGAGGTGCCCGACAACCGCTACCATAGCACCTTTCTCAACGTGCCCATCGACACCCTGATGGCGCGGATAGAGCAGAGCGTGCGCAGAGGACATCCCGTCTGCTGGGAGGGCGACATCAGCGAACCGCGCTTCAACTGGGAGGCAGGGTTCGCCCAACTGCCCGACGAGACCGAAGAGGTGACGCAGGAGGCACGACAGACGGCCTTCGAACATCACCAAACCACGGACGACCATTGCATGAGCATCGTGGGACTGGCGCACGACGGCGAGGGAAGACGCTATTTCATCATGAAAAACTCATGGGGGGCGTCCAACCAGTTTAAGGGCTTCATCTACGTCAGCTTTCCCTATGTCCGCATGAAGACCATCGCCGTGATGGTCAAGGCGCAGGAGGGAAGCAAAAGGGGATAGCGCAGGAAGGACGCGTGGCCGATGAGGCTTCATGGCGCGGTCTGTGGCTATTTACGTTGTCTATCACTATTTACAATAAACAAAAGAGAAAAATGGACAAAGATTTTATTTGGACTGACGATGTGGATTGCGCCATTACCGTCTGTGACAAAGAAGGGAAAGTACTCTTCCAGAACAAGGTCTCCCGCGGACTGTTTCAGCGAGACGGAGAGACGATGGTGGGCAAGAGCCTTATGCCCTGCCACTCCGACCACTCACGTGGCCTGATCGGCGAGATGCTCGCCACGGGCAATACTCATTGCTACACCATCACGAAGAAAGGACGCAAAAAACTCGTCTATCAGACTCCGTGGAAGCAGGACGGCGAGGTAGCCGGACTGGTCGAGATTTCGTTCTATCTGCCCGAGACGATGGTACACTACGACCGCGACAAGGGTGAGTAATCGCGAAATACAGACAGATTGAAGATATGATGGAACAAGGCCGTTTGCACCTTGGGCAACGCGGATACTCGGCCGTACTGGTCGTGGTCGGCCTCCTCTACCTACTACTGGAGCATAACACTACGCCCACCTTGCTCGACGACGTGGTGTATCGCTTCCAGTTTACGGCCACGGGAGGTCTGCCCCCTGAGCCTATCCAAAACTTGGGCGACGTGCTTCGGTCGCAATACTGGCATTATCTGACGATCAACGGACGCGCGCCGGCTCATGTGCTGGCGCAAACCTTTCTTACGTTGGTGCCGGGACAAGTCCTCAATGTGCTCAACGCCTTGTTGTTCATGCTCCTCATCGACGGGGGCGTACGACTCATTGCGCCGCCGAAGCAAGGCAGGGTGGCCTGCGCCGCCCTGCTGGGCGGAACAATCTTCGTCCTGCTACGGGGCTTCCAGGGGGCGTTGCTATGGCAGCTGGGCACGCTCAACTACCTTTGGCCGATCGTTCTCCATCTCTTCTTTCTACTCTCATTGAGAAAACGACTGCAGAAAGCCCCTACCTTGGGTAGCACGATCGTCCTTCTTCCTGTTGCCTTGTTGGCGGGATGGACACATGAGGCATTGTCACTCCCAGTCTCATTGGGGCTTGTCACATGGCTGATCGTCAACGGTCAGGGGAAGCAAAGGCAGCATCTCGCCCCTGGCATCGCCGCCTACATCATAGGTACAACTCTTTGCCTTGCCTCGCCAGGTATCTGGCATCGGGCTGGCGATGCGCCCACATTCGCCAGCCGCCTTATCAACGGATGCGTCGCCATCGCAACCAACGTGCGGATTCTATGGGCGTTGATGCTTACACTACTGATATTATGGAGGCAAAAGTGCATCTCTAAAAAGCTGGTGCTGCGCTATCTACCTGTGGTTGTGATGATTTCGGCAGCTTATGGCATCGTCTTCGCCAGCGGTGTGACCCTCGACCGCGTGGCTTTCCATGCGGAAATGATGGCGCTCCTCGCGCTCCTCGCACTCTGGTGGCAGACCGTAGGCATAAAGGCCATGCGGATCTTGGGGATCGTGATGACTGCTGTCGCTCTGACGCTCTATGCACCAGCCCTGGCCATGTGCTGCCAGCAGGTGGACAACTATCGCTATGCCGTGGCACAGATGAAGCAGCCAGGCGTAAGCATCATACAGACGCGCGACGTGAGACCGGCCAACACCCTGGAGCGTATCGCCTACGAACGCTATGTCATGCCCTTTGCCGACTACGGTTTTTTCAGCTGCTACATGGGGTTTGACGCAGAGGACAGCAATATGCGCTGTGCGGCCAGTCTCTACGGCAAGTCGCGTCTGTGGTTTCTACCCGAGGATATAGTCCTCAAGATGAAGAACAACAGCCTCAGTAGCAACAAGTTTACCACCGATGAGGGCAACCGTCTGTATGCGATACGAATCGGCAAGGAGCAGAAGGTGAAGGGTGTGGAGTTTCTCCTCAAGCCCGAAGACCCGGCCAGTCTCCACTTCTGGCAGCGCCCCGTAGCCTACAAGGGAGATAGCTACGCCCTCGACGACTTCCATTGGGAGGTCCTACAAGTGGCGGGGCGCCATTATCTGGTCTTCACACGCCCCGTTACTGCCATCAGCAGGCGTATTGACCATATCGCTATCCATTAGGTGGCTGGAAAGGCGTGGATACGAGTTGCGAAACTCTGTAATTGTAAAATCTATTCATTGATTATCCATAAAATAGGCACGAGACCACATACAGAGACGTTTTTCCTAAAAAACCGCCTAAAAAGCAAGTTAAGTGCATCGGCCAATGAAGTTATGTTCATCAGCCTACGAAGTTAACTTCATCGGCCTACGAAGTTAACTTCATCGGGCATTGAAGTTAACTTCCCCAAAAAGGCCCCTATATGACCTGCTTTTGCCTCTCGAAGACTTACCCGCCAGATCATAGTTGATGAGCATAGATAAAGAAAAGCGTCAAAAGTTTTTCAACCTTTGACGTTCTCTTGTGATTCCGGCGGGATTCAAACCCACAACCTTCTGATCCGTAGTCAGATGCTCTATTCAGTTGAGCTACGGAACCAATCCTTTGCCTTCATTTCTGAATTGCGAGTGCAAAGGTACTATGTTTCTGCGAAACCACCAAATTTTTCCGCTACTTTTTCTTCAAAAACTGTATGATAGCTGTATTTCGAGGCCAAAAAGGGGAGAATATGGGCCCTAACATCCACTTTTCGGCAGGAAAATGAGGAGGAGAGAGGGATTAGACAAGGAGGATGATGAAGAAGGCTGTGACGAGCCCCAAGAAGAAGCCGGCAAGGACTTGCGCGAGGGTATGCTGGCGCAGGATCATACGGCTGGTAGCCACTATGCCCGCAAGAAGGATCATCACGCAGAGCCACCAGACGGGATTGAAATTGAAGATAAGGGAAAAGGCGAGCAGTCCTCCCGTCACGCCGCCAATGGCTGCCGTATGGGAAGAGACGCCCCAACCGATATTGATGAGTGCACAGATGATCTGGATGGCAAGCGCAGCGACGACGATGCTATTGATGACATGGGGCACATGGGCGACCAGCATCAGATAATAGCAGAGAAAATAGCAAAGGATCGAGATGACATAGGGGACGACCCGTCGCTCCTTATGGCCAAACTGGATGGGCGACCATCCCGTATACTGACGATAGGCATGGAGCAGAAGGGTGGGGAAGAGGACGGTACTGAGATAGACGATGAGCAGCATCGTGAGTTGATACCCCCTCGGCAGCATCGACAAATAGCTGAACGTGAACAACGCTATCAGCCCCACAACAGGCAGATAATAGGGGGTGAAAAGCAAGCTCACCACCCTTGCGGCCAACAAAATATTCTTCTCGTTCATTCTTTTCTCAATCTTGCGACAGGCAACCCGAGTTGTTCGCGATACTTGGCGACAGTACGGCGGGCTATCGGCATTCCTTTGGCTCCCATGGCTTTGGCCAAGGCGTCATCAGAGAGTGGTTTGTGCTTGTCCTCCTGATCTATGAGCGCCTTGAGCGCCATTTTGATGTTGCGGGTGGAGAGTTCTTCTCCGCTATCGGTCGTGTAGCCTTCGGTAAAGAAGAAGCGCAACGGGAACGTGCCCCAGCGCGTCTGAGCATACTTGATGTTGCTCACACGACTGATGGTGGAGATATCCAGCCCTGTGCGGTCGGCGACATCCTTGAGTGTCATCGGTCGCAAATCGGCCTCATCGCCATCGACAAAGAAGCGGTGCTGGATGGCAATGATGGCCTTCATGGTCACAAAGAGCGTATGGCGACGCTGCTTGACAGCCTCGATATATCCTTGCGCGCGTTCCACTTTTTCGCGCGCATAGAGCAGGGCCTCCTTTTCCCTGCGGTTCATCGAGGCCTTGTTGTCCTTGTAAGCACGGGCCATCTCCTCATACTGGGCCGAGACGCGCAGCTCGGGGAGGTTGCCGTGGTTGAGGACGAAGGTCACCGTACCGTCGTCATTGCTATCGACCAGGAAATCGGGAGTCACCTGATTGGTGCTGCGCCCCATCGTCTCTCCCATCGAAGATCCTGGTTTCGGATTGAGCTTGCGCACCTCTCGCTGAAGGGCCGCTATTTGGGGGGCAGAAAGCTTCAACTGCTGCTGCAGCTTGTCCCACCGCTTCTTGGAGAAGGCGTCCCAGTCATCCTGTATGATGGTATAGAGGAGGTTATAGAACTGTGCCAGGGCCTTTTTCTCCTCGGTATTGACGGGACGGAGAGCACGTTGCTTGCGATGCACTTGGAGCAAAAGGCACTCCTGAAGGCTACGCGCGCCAATACCAGGTGGATCGAAATCCTGCAAGACCAGCAACATCTGCTCCACCTCTTTTTCCTCCACGTCCAGACCTTGGTAGATAGACAACTTGTCGGCAATGCTGTCGAGGGAGATACGGAGCAGGCCGTCATCATCCAAACTGCCGATCAGATATTCCAATATCTCCTGCTGCCGACTCGTCAGTTCGCGCTCACCCATCTGCTCCATGAGTTTGTCCACAAAAGAGACAGGGTCGCCATAGACCATACCTTCATAGTCGGCCGTATCGGTAGGCTGCGAACGGGGATCATAGACGGGCAGGTCATTGTCCTCGCCTCCTATTCGCTCCAGGGCCGAGTCAAGGGCGTCCTGTCTTTCCTCCCGCTCCTGCTGCTCTTCGAAGGATTCAGCAGCGTCGGTAGAGGCAGAAGATTCGTCTTCCTCGTGCTCGCGACCCACCTCAAGGGCAGGATTGTCATAGATTTCCGCGCTGACGTTTTCCTCCAATTCCGTCAACGGCATCTCCAGCAAACGCACCTGCAACATCTGTTGCTGCGTGAGCCTGTGGCCTTGCACCTGGACCGCCGCCTGCGTCGTAGTCTGTTTGAGTTCCTGAGCCATGATCTATTTGTTCGTATGATGACGGGTGCAAAAGTACAAAATTCCAACGGCAACGGCAAAATTTCTGCCCATTAACTGCTGAATAGGGCGACTCCTAAGAATGGTTTTTGATCCATACCTCTAATCTACACCTATTTACGAGACTCGTGCCAGACCCGGCTGGCTTCTCAGCGACACAAGCGACAACAAAAACATGCCGCTTTTTTGCTTTGACAAGGCAGAAATAAACGCTCACGGAAAAGAAAGCTGCCTTTTGCTTGGTTGTATGCGACAAAAAGCGTAACTTAGCAGACTGAAAAAGAAAAGAAACTGTTTAGACAAATCAGATATGTGCCATTCAGCATTGCAAGAACGATACGTCAACTTCTATACCGACTTCGCATTCAAAAAGCTATTCGGGACAGAAGCCAACAAAGACCTGCTCATCAGCTTCCTCAACTCGCTGTTTGACGGGACCGAGGTCATCAAAAGCCTCAACTACCTCAACGTGGAGCACCTCGGTCACAACGCCGCAGAAAGGAAGGCCGTCTTCGACGTGTACTGCGAGAACGAAAAGGGAGAAAAATTCCTGATAGAGATGCAGAAGGCCGAACAAGAATACTTTAAGGATAGAAGCATATTCTACAGCACCTTCCCCGTTCAGGAGCAGGCACCACAAGGACGATGGAACTTCAAGCTCAACAAGGTCTATACCATCGGCATACTCAACTTCTGTATAGACGAAGGAAACGCGGACTACATGCGTCGGGAGGTGAAGCTCATGGACACCCACACGAAGGAGGTGTTCTACGACAAGCTCACTTATATCTACCTCGAAATGCCTAAATTCAGAAAGACAGAGCAGGAGCTCGTCACCGACTTCGACAAGTGGCTCTATGCTATCAAGAACCTCGCCACCCTCATGGAGCGACCCGCCGCCCTACAAGACGCGATCTTTCAGCGTTTCTTTGAGCAGGCGGAGATTGCTAAGTTCAATAGCAACGACCTGCGAAGCTACCGGGAAAGCCAAAAGGACTTTTGGGACATGTGTGCCGTCACAGAGACTGCAGAGAAAAAAGGACGCGCTGAAGGACTGGCAGAAGGAATGGAAAAAGGACGCGCTGAAGGCAAAGCTGAACTTATCAAGACCATGCACGCCAACGGTATGACAGCGGAAGCAATCGCAGCAGCCATTGGTTTCGACCTTGCAGAGGTGGAAAAAATACTGAATCATCAAGCTCTTTCGTAAATCATCATGAAGGGAATCTATACGATCTTGCTCTTGCTTCTGAGCAATGTTTTTATGACGCTCGCCTGGTATGGTCACCTACGACTTCAGGAGACTGGGGTGAGCAAGTACTGGCCCCTGATAGGCGTGATCGCCTTCTCGTGGGGTATTGCTTTCTTTGAATACTGCTGCCAGGTGCCCGCCAACCGCATCGGCTTCGAGGGCACAGGAGGCCCGTTCTCGCTCATCCAGCTCAAAGTGATCCAGGAGGTGGTGTCGCTTGTCGTCTTTACCGTCATCGCCAACCTGCTCTTCCAAGGCCAGCATTTGCAATGGAACCATCTCGCAGCCTTCGTCTGCTTGATAGCCGCGGTCTATTTCGTCTTTATGAAATAAGCCCTGATAGCCATCCTCGTTCCAGGACGAAGAATAGGGAGCAAGCACAGCATTGCCTGCACTTGCTCCCTATCTTTCTATCTATGTACCAATCAAATGCCTGGTCATCCACGAGGACTATATCAGTCTGCAACTGGACGAATAGACAGGCCAAGAAAACGTGTTCTGTCCGTATGGTCTAAAGACCTGGCGAACAGGGCAGGCGATAGCCAAAGCCGCTAAAGCAAAAAGTTATCCTGTTCTTTCTTCGCCAAAGCACAATCGCTTCTCAAAGACGGCGCCAACGAGCTGCACGAGGACTTGCTCTCAAGGACTTATGGCAACCGACCTTTTCCAAGAATCTAATAGTTCAACATTTTTTTGCGACTGCAAAATTACAACAATTCCAATTAGCACCATCTACCCCCCCCCATACAATTATCCACATTTAACAATGGCACATATTCTCTTAGAAGCACATCGCTAAAACATGCCTTCATATTAAAAAACGTAAAATGGAAGGCTTTCCGCCTTTTTTAGGGTAAATTTGCACATTCAAAGAAATTGTACTCTTAGGCAATGAGTCTGACAAGTATCATAAGCAAGCTATACTTCCGACCGCGTTGGAAAGAGCTGGAACATTATAAACAAGGTGGCGCGGCCCTTCAGAACGAGGTGTTGCGCTACCTCATCAGCCGTGGCAAGGAGACGGAGTACGGCCAGTCACACTATTTCCCGATGATGAAGGGTTATGAGGACTTTGCCAAATTCATACCCGTCAACACCTACGAGGAGCTGAAGGGCGACATCGACCGGATGCGCCACGGCGAGAAGAACATCCTGTGGCCAGGCGAGGTGAAATGGTATGCTAAGTCGTCGGGGACAACCAACGACAAAAGCAAGTTTATCCCCGTGACGCCGGAGGGTCTGAAGAACCTCCACTACCAGGGCGGAGGCGACGTCGTGGCCCTCTACCTGCGCAACCATCCCGAAAGCCACATCTTCGAAGGACGCTCGCTGATACTCGGCGGCAGCCATTCGCCCAACTACGACCTGCCCAACTCGCTGGTCGGCGACCTGAGCGCCATCCTCATCGAAAACATCAACCCGCTGGTCAACTTCATCCGCGTGCCCAAGAAGGAGACGGCGCTCATCAGCAACTTTGAGCTGAAGCGCGACCGCATCGCCCGCGAGACAATGAACAAGAACGTCACCAACATCTCGGGTGTGCCGTCGTGGATGCTGAGCGTCCTCGTACGCGTCCTGGAGTTGAGCGGCAAGGAACATCTGGAGGAGGTGTGGCCCAACCTCGAAGTCTTCTTCCATGGCGGCATAGCCTTCACCCCCTATCGTTCACAATACGAGCGCATCATCACCAAACCGGGGATGAACTACATGGAGACCTACAACGCCAGCGAAGGATTCTTCGGCATACAGGACGACCCGACAGACGCCTCGATGCTGCTGATGCTCGACTATGGCGTCTTCTACGAGTTTCTGCCCATGGACGAGTTGGGCAGCGAACGTCCCAACATCGTGCCCCTCGAAGGTGTGGAACTGGGCCGCAACTATGCGATGCTCATCTCCACGAGTTGCGGACTGTGGCGCTACGAGATAGGCGACACGGTACAGTTTACGTCGCGCGACCCCTACAAGTTTATCATCACGGGGCGCACGAAATACTTCATCAACGCCTTCGGCGAGGAACTGATCATGGACAACGCCGAGAAGGGACTGGCCTACGCCTGCGAGCAGACCGGGGCCGTGGTGAGCGAATACACGGCCGCCCCCGTCTTCATGAACGACGAGGGCAAATGCCGCCACCAATGGCTCATCGAGTTTGCCAAGGCTCCCGAGAGCGTCCCGGCCTTTGCCGCCGCCCTCGACAAGCGGCTGCAGGAGATCAACAGCGACTACGAGGCAAAGCGATTCCACGACGTGACGCTCCAGCAGCTGGAGGTAGTGGTCGCAAGGAAGGGTGTCTTCAACGAGTGGCTCAAGCGCAAGGGAAAACTGGGTGGGCAGCACAAGGTGCCCCGACTCTCCAACAACCGCAAGAACATCGACGAACTGCTGGAGCTCAACGGCAAAGAGCCCGGGGATGCAGAACTTCGGGCGTGAAAGGGGTTAGTTGGGTATGGAAGCCGACGTAAGCTATAATGTATATTATATATAAGGAGAACATGAGGAAGTACGATAAGGCAACGAGCCTATACGAATGGATGAAGAGGGGAGGGCTTGGGTTCTCCCTGGGAGCCTTCGTGATTCTCTCCATCCTCACCTCCTGCGCCAAGATGGGGCAGCCCGACGGCGGATGGTACGACGAGTTGCCACCACGCGTCGTCGCCACGTCGCCAGCCGAAGGTGCTACGGACGTGAGCAGCCGCCGCATCCTGATCGGCTTCGACGAGTTTATCGTGCTGCAAAACGCCACGGAGAACGTGGTCGTCTCGCCGCCGCAACTCGAAGCGCCGGTCATCAAGGCCCAGGGAAAGCGCATCAGCGTGCAACTGCAGGACTCGCTCATTCCCAACACCACCTACACGATCGACTTCTCCGACGCCATCTCGGACAACAACGAGGGCAACCCCATGGGCAACTATACCTATACTTTCTCCACAGGACAGGAGATTGACACGCTGGAGATAGCCGGCTATGTACTCAATGCCAAAGACCTGGAGCCCGTGAAGGGAATACTCGTCGGCCTCTATGCCAACCTCCACGACACGGCTTTCGCCACGCTGCCCATGCAGCGAGTGGCGCGTACCGACAGCAGAGGACACTTCTGCATCAAGGGCGTGAAGGCGGGCGACTACCGCGTCTATGCCCTCCGCGACCAAAACAACGACTATCGCTTCTCGCAGAAGTCGGAGGAGATGGCGTTCACACCCGAGATATTCACGCCCTCGTGGAAACCCGACACCCGTCAGGACACAATCTGGCGCGACTCGCTCCACATCGACCACATCACCACGACGGGCTATACCCACTTCCTGCCCGACGACGTCGTGCTCCGTGCCTTTACTGAGGAGCAGACTGAGCGCTACTTCATCAAGGCGGACCGTTCGGACGAACACTATTTCACGCTCTTCTACACCTATGGCGACAAGGAACTGCCCGTCGTCAAAGGTCTCAACTTCAATGCGGACCGCGACCTGCGTGTAGAACCTTCGCTCAACCAGGATACCATCACCTATTGGATCTGCGACACGGCCCTCGTCAATAGCGACACGCTCCGCATGACGGTCCTCCACAATGTCTGCGACACGGCGGGCGTGCTGCATCCACAGACCGACACCCTGCAGGTGCTGGCCAAGGTGCCGTATGCGCGGAGAATGAAACTCCAGGCTGAAAACCAAAAGAAATGGGAGAAGGAGCAGCGCAAGCGCAAGGAGCGCGGCGAACCCTACCAGACCATCATGCCCGATCTGACGCTGGAGCCCGACTACGACGTGCCCTCACAGCTGGATCCCGACAAAAACCTGGCATTCATCATGCCCGTGCCCATCGCCGAGATCGACACGGCCAAGATACACCTCTATCAGAAGATCGACACGCTATGGTATAAAGCCAAATATCTATTGGGCGAGAAACCAGGCACGCCACGCCGCTACGAACTGGTGGGCGAATGGGAGCCTGGGGCAGAATACAGCCTGGAGATCGACTCGGCCGCCTTCACAGATATCTACGGGCGGGTGGCCAAAGCGGAGCAGTTTGGCTTCAACGTCTATAAACTGGAAGACTACGCCACGCTGACGCTCTCCCTGACGGGGATGGCGGGCAAACCGCGTCTCGTGCAACTGCTGAACAAGCAGGGGTACGTCGTGCGACAAATCGCCACGACCGACGCCACAGCCCACTTCTTCTATGTCCATCCGGGCACCTACTACCTGCGACTGATCGAGGACGACAACGACAACGGACGCTGGGACACGGGAGAGTTTGCCAGTCGGCGACAGCCCGAGGCGGTCTATTACTATCCGAAGGCGATAGAATGTCGTGCCAAATGGGACGTGACGGAGACATGGAGTCCCCATGCCCTGCCGCTATTCCAGCAGAAACCCAACGAGCTCGTGCGGCAGAAGGCCGACAAGCAGCGGCAGCAGTTGAAGCACAGAAATGCCGAGCGGGCCGCAAAATTGGGAATAGAAATACCCGCGAGCGTCTTGGGGCAGTCCAGGAAATAGAATAGAAGGTCTGTCCCACGATCAACATTCCAAGTCTATAAAAAGCCTATTAGGTCAGTATAAAATATTAGGATGATGAGAAAACTGATTCTTTCGCTGTTCGTCATGGTAGTCACCAGCGCAGCAGCACAATGCACGTTTCGCAACACCGCATTCCAAAGCGGTGAGTTCTTGACTTACAACCTCTATTACAACTGGAAGTTTGTCTGGGTCAAGGCTGGTACAGCCTCCTACTATACCGTGGCCACGGCCTACCAGGGAAAACCCGCCTACCGCACCAGCCTCACGACGAGGGGCAACGGCAAGCTCGACGACTACTTCGTCCTGCGCGATACCCTGCTGGCTTACAACAGCAAGCAGATGGAGCCGCTCTACTATCGCAAAGGGGCGCGAGAGGGCAAGCGCTATACCGTCGATGAGGTGTTCTACAGCTACGGAGGCGGCAAGACCCACGCCCGCCAGCATCGTATCGACAACGACGGCAAGCACCATTGGATCAAGAAGACCTACGACGGGTGTGTCTATGACATGCTGAGCATCTTCATGAGAGCCCGCTCCTTCTCGCCCGAAAAATGGAAGAAGGGTGAGGTGGTCAACTTCCCCATCGTGGACGGCAACGGAAAGGACCCGGCCCGCCTCGTGTATCGTGGCAAGTCGAAGGTGAGGGCCGACAATGGCGTCACCTACCGCTGTCTCGGTCTCTCCTATTATGAGTACGAGAAGGGGAAGTGGAAGGAGATAGCCCGCTTCTATGTCACCGACGACCTCAACCACGTGCCGGTCCGACTCGATATGTACCTGAAGTTTGGCGCGGCTAAAGCCTTCCTCGTCTCGATGAAGGGACTTAGGAATAGCGTCACCTCACGGGTGAAATAAATCCATGGAACTATAAGAATAAGAGAGAAAATGCCTTTGCTCGAAAAACTATTTGGCTTTGACGCCCGCACGATGACCGTCCGCACAGAACTGGTGGCCGGCCTCACCACGTTTATGACGATGTGCTACATCCTCGCCGTCAATCCAGCCATCCTCAGCGCCACAGGCATGGACCGTGGCGCGCTCTTCACCGCCACCGCCCTTGCTTCGGCCATCGCCACCATCCTGCTGGCCGTCATGGCCAAGCTGCCCTTCGCCCAAGCTCCGTCGATGGGTCTGAACGCCTTCTTCGCCTTCACGCTGTGTCAGGCCATGGGCTACTCCTGGCGGCAAGCCCTCGCCATCATGCTGATAGAGGGCCTGGTCTTCATCCTCATCACCTTCCTCAACGTGCGCGAGCGCATCCTGGACGCCATCCCGACCAACCTGCGCTACGCCGTCTCGGCAGGTATAGGAATGTTCATCGCCTTCATCGGACTGAAGAACGCAGGCATCATCGTCTCCAACGAGGCCACCTTCGTAGGCCTGGGCGACTTCACGCCGACGGCCATTCTGGGATGGATAGCCATCGTGCTGAGCGCCGTACTGATGACACGTAGGGTCAAAGGATCCTTGTTCTATGGCATCATCGCTGCCACGCTGATAGGCATTCCCCTGGGTGTGACGCAGGTGGAGAGCGGCTGGATTCCCATCAGTCTGCCCAAGAGCGTGGCACCGACATTCCTGCAGTTTGACTTCACCTCGCTACTGAACATCAAGACCGTGCTGGTGGTCATCTCTTTGCTGCTCGTCAATATCTTCGACACGGTGGGCACCCTCGTCGGCCTGTGCTACAAGACGGGCAATGTGCGCCCCGATGGTTCGATTCCTCATGTCAGCGAGGCGATGATGAGCGACGCCATCGGTACGACCTGTGGCGCCATGCTCGGCTCCAGCACTATCACGACTTATGTCGAGAGCGCAAGCGGCATTGCCGAGGGAGGACGATCCGGACTCACTTCCTTTGTCACGGGACTTCTTTTCCTTGTGGCCCTCTTCCTGGCTCCGCTCTTCCTGCTCATTCCCAGCGCGGCAACGAGTGGTGCGCTGGTCATCGTCGGTGTCCTGATGCTCGACGGCATCAAGCACATCGAAATGACGGATATGTCAGAGGCCTTTCCGAGTTTCGTCACGGTCATCATGATGGTACTCTGCTATAGCATCGCCGACGGAGTCTGCTTCGGCATCCTGACCTTCGTCCTGACCAAGCTCCTCACGGGCAAATGGCACGACCTCAACATCACGCTCGTGATCCTCGCCGCGCTCTTCGTCCTCAACTTCGTCTTCGGATAATAACCCCACCCAAGGCAGGGTGTCCAGAATCAACAGAACCGATCCCATGGAGGCTGCGCTTGAATTCGCCTCCCAGACCAAGCGAAAGGTTCGCCAAAGGCTCCAAACGATTCTGAACACCCTGCCTTCTATAAAAAAACACCATAGAAAACCACGATAATCTATTATTTATTTGGAACTCTCGCTAAAAAACACTAACTTTGCGACAATTACACGAAATAAAACAATTAAAGACCCACAATATGACGAAAAAGACTTTACTTGCCTTGTCTGCCTCCCTACTGATGGGAGCAGCCCCTGCTGCGGCACAGACCACCCCCTATGGTGGCTATACCGGCACAGAACCGCTCACAAGCTACGGCACCCGAATGCTGGAAAGCTATGACGTAGCCGTCAGGCTGACCGTGGACGAAAACGACCAAGGACTCGTCGGAAGCCAGATTACGGGTGTACGCATTCCCTTCCCCGATGACATTGACCACCTCATCGAAGCACAGGCGTGGATCAGCAAGAGCCTGGAGCTGACGGACTACAGTTTTACTCCCGACATCGAGGTGAAGTCGTTCACACCCGGACCGGGCTTCATCGACGTGACCTTCGACTCTCCCTACACCATCACCAGCGAGGGCGTCTATGTAGGCTATTCCTTCGAGATGGACGAGAAGGTGTCGAAGCCGATCTCAACCATCAGCGGAACCAACCCCGACTACTTCTACCTCCACACGACCCGGTCCTACTACGAGGGATTCAGTTCCGTCTCCGCCGACCGCAACATGATGCTGGCGATGCAGGTGCTCATCGATGGACTGCCGGCACGATCGGTCTCGCCCACGCTGAACGATCAATACTTCAAGGTAGGAGAGGGCAGCAACACGCTGACCTTCAACATCCGCAACCAGGGAAGCCAACCCGTCAGTTCCATAGACGTGGCCTACAACGCTCCCGGCGAGTCGGATAGCCGCGTGGAGAAGCATATCACGCTGGACAAGGCCCTGCCGGCACACTACAATGCCTCGGCCACCGTCACGCTGACCGCCGACGCGCTGCCCCATGCTGGCGACTTCCCCTTCACCATCCAGGTGACAAAAGTCGATAGCGAGGCCAACCAGAACGCGCTCCCCAGCGCCTCGACCACCATCCACAGTCTGAGTTTCGTACCCACCAAGCGCGCATTGCTGGAGGAATACACAGGCACATGGTGTGGCTGGTGCCCGAAGGGATTCGTAGGCCTGGAGAATATGGACGCGCTCCTGGGCGACGACTTCGTAGGCGTGAGCTACCACAACCGCGACCCGATGGAGTTTGCCGGAGGCGATGAGGGACCGGAGTTCCCCAATGGCACGGCCTCTTTCCCCAGCGCATACATAGACCGCGTACACCCCACCGACCCCTATAGCGGCGACGAGCCCAGCACCCACTTCCTGCTGAACGAGACTTATGCCAAGGCCTGCGACCAACTGGCGCCTGCCGACATCAACATAGCAGCCAACTATGCGGAGGACAACGCCTCGGAGGTGGAATGCAAGGCCACAGTACGCTTCCCGCTGCCCGTACAGGCCAACCCCTATCAGCTGGGCTTCATCCTCACCGCCGACGGACTGAGCGGCGAGGAGGACAGTTGGACGCAGAGAAACTACTATCCCAACAACACGGAATATACCGACCCAGACATGGAACTGTTCACGCAGGGCGACGGCTACGTCTATGACCTCACCTACAACATGGTGGCGATAGGATTCAGCGGACCCAGTTTCATCGAGGGCAGCCTGCCCGAACAGATCGAGGCCGACAAGGACTATGAATACACCTTCCGCTTCGACCTGTCGAAGGACTCGCAGACGTGCAAGGCGAAGAGCATCCTCGCAGGCCAGCAAAACTACAAGTTGCGCGCCGTGGCCCTGCTTATCGACAGCACGACGGGAGAGGTCGTCAACGCCCGTAAGGCTAAGGTGGCTGGCGAGACCGACGGCGTTTCGGCCCTCACTGTCAACAAGGACGCTACTCCCGTGGCCTACTACACGCCCGACGGACAACAACTGCAGTCGCCCACCAAGGGCATCAACATCGTACGCCTCGCCGACGGACGCACCGTGAAGATGATCGTCCGGAAATAGGTCCGGCAGGTGCACACAAGCGAAACACGACAGAAAACACCTTCGGGATGGACGTAGTTTAGCGTCCATCCCGAAGGCATCCCGAGACCATCCCGAAGGCCCTCCAAGCCCTTTTCGTGTGAACTACCCAAGAGTTCAGAAAGGAAAACTTGAAAAAAGCAATGGCTGGGAGGGGGTGAAAAGTTAAAAATCAAGGGCTTCCTGCGAGATAAGAAACAAAAACTTGCAAGAGAAGTAAAATTTCCGTAACTTTGCGGCCTACAAGTATTGAAAGAAAATCGGTCCGCCCATCCAGCGCGTTTTTATGGAAAAAGAGCCTGATGGAATTGGCCACAAACTTAAAAAAATACAAGATGCGCAAGAAATCGCTCCTTTCCAGCCTCTTCGCCACCCTGTTAGCCGTATTGATGCTGACAGGTTGTTCCGAAACACAAAACATCTCCTACTTCCAGGACTACGGTCCGGGATTTTCCGAGACCGTTTCTCAGTCTAAGCCCATTACTTTCCTGCCTGGCGACAAACTCTCCATCATCGTGACAAGCCGCAACCCGCAGCTTTCCTCACTCTTCACGCTCTCGCAGGGCGTGATGCTCTCCAGCGGAACGACTTCCAACACGCGTACGGCGAGCAGCAACCAATACACCGTGCTCTACACCATCGACAGCAAGGGCGACATCGACTTCCCCGTGTTGGGCAAGATCCATGTGGGTGGCCTGTCGCGCGAAGAGGTTGCCTCGACCATCAAGGACAAACTGTTCAAGGAAGACCTGGTCAAGGACGCTGTCGTGTCGGTGGAGTTTGGTGGCCTTCACTTCTCCGTGCTGGGCGAGGTGAACAAGCCGGGACAGTATAACTTCGAAAACGACCGCGAGACCATCCTCGACGCCATCAGCCGCGCAGGCGACCTGACCATCTACGGCCAGCGCGACCACGTGACGGTGATCCGTACCGAGGGAGGCGAGCGCAAGGTCTATAATATCAACATGCTCTCAGGTCAGGACATCACAAATTCGCCGGCATACTACCTGAAGCAGGGCGACATCATCTACGTAGATCCCAACCCGACGCGCGCTCGCCAGAGCACGGTCAACGGCAACACCTTCCGCTCGTCTGCCTTCTGGGTCTCCATGGCCTCCCTGGCTATGAGTGTGACGATGCTCATCAAGAATTGGTAAACTTACTCTCAATAGGAAATGGCAACAAACAATAGCTTAGAAAGCGAAAAGAACTACTCAGCAACAGCCGAGAACAACGAGCTCGAGAATGGCGGATTCAACCTGCGCATGCTCCTGGACATCGTGCTTGGCAACTGGTTTTGGATACTCCTGTCCGTCATACTCTTTGGCGCAGCAGGATGGTATTATCTGAAGATCACGCCCAACACCTACCAACGCACGGCGCTCGTCGTTATCAAGGAGGACAGCCCGCAGCGCGGCAAGGACCTCAACGCGATGTTCGCCAACTTGGGTCAGAACCCCGACCAGAGCAACGTCAACAACGAGATGGCTGCCATCCAGGCTCCCTCCAACGTGCTGGAGACCGTGAAGCGCCTGAACCTCGACATGAACTATACGATGGAGGGCCGCTGGCATAAGAACATCCTCTACGGACGCTCGCTCCCGGCCAACGTCCGCATGATGGGACTGGGCGACCATGAGTCGGCAGCCATGCAGATGGAGCTACAGGCGAACGGCGTAGTGAAACTGTCCAACTTTATGCGCAACGGCAAGCCGGTCGGCAGTCCGGAGGTGACCGTGACGGGCCGCACAAGCACCATCATCGGTACGCCGGTGGGTAATGTGCTGGTCACACCGACACAGTACTACGGCTCTTTCGTCACCCATACGAAAGATCCTATCTTCGTGACGCGCACCGACCTCTACACCAAGACGGAGGGCGTGCAGAAGGGCCTGTCGGTGGAACTGACGGACAAGATGTCCACCCTGGTCCGCATTTCCTTTAGGGACAAAGAGCCCTACCGCGCCGACGACATCATCAACACCCTCATCACGGTCTATAAGGAGAGCTGGGTGAGAGACAAGAACATGCTGACGATCGCCACGACGAAGTTTATCAACGAGCGCCTGGCTATCATCGAGCGCGAGCTGAGCGGTATCGATAGCGACATCTCCAGCTATAAGAGCAGCAACCTGCTGCCGTCCGTACAGGCTGCCTCGCAGATGTCCATGCAGCAGTCGCAGGAGAGCCAGAAGCAAGTGCTGGCCCTCAACACGCAGCGCTCCATGGCACAATACGTGAAGGGCATGCTGACGCGCGGTGCCAAGTCGCGCAAGCTCCTGCCTACCAATGCCGGACTGGAATCGACGGGCATTGAGCAGCAGATCGCAGAATACAACACGCTCCTGCTCCAGCGCAACTCGCTCATCGCCAACTCCTCGGAGCGCAACCCCATCGTGAGCGACTACGACGAGCAGCTGGCCCAGATCCGCAAGGTCATCCTGGAGGGCATCGACAACCTCTGCAGCACGATCGACCTGCAGTTGAGCCACGCGCAGCAGAACGAGAACCAGGCTACGGCGAAGATCGCTTCCAGCCCGAAGCAGGAGAAGTACCTCACGAGCGTGGGCCGTCAGCAGCAGGTCAAGGAGCAACTCTACCTCTTCCTGCTCCAGAAGCGCGAGGAGAACGAGATGAACCAGGCCTTCACCGCCTACAACATCCGCATCATCACCGCCCCGTTTGGCAACGCCTATCCCATCGCGCCCAACCACCGCAACATCCTGCTCATCGCCCTGGCCCTGGGCCTGATGTTGCCTATCGGACTGTTCTACCTCCGCGAGAGCATGAACACCACCGTGCGCGGCCGCAAGGATATCGAGGGTCTCACCATACCGTTTATCGGAGAGATACCTTATACTGGCAAGCGCAAGTGGTGGCAGCGTCGCAGCAAGCGTCGTGACAAGCTGCAGATCGTCGTACAGGAGGGCAAGCGCAACGTGATGAACGAGGCCTTCCGCGTGCTCCGTACGAAGCTCGAGTTCCTCATCTCTGAGGATAGAAAGGACAACGTGATGATCATGACATCCTTCAACTCGGGTAGTGGTAAGACCTATCTCTCGGCCAATATCGCCATGTCGCTGGCCATCAAGCAGAAGAAGGTGCTCATCATCGACTGCGATATCCGTAAGGCCATGGCTTCAGCCCTGATCGGATCGCCGCAGGTCGGTCTGACCCATTACCTCACGGGTAAGGAGACGGACCTCCACGAGCTCATCCATACATACAAGGGCAATGAGAACCTGAGCATCCTGCCTGTCGGCATCGTGCCGCCGAACCCCACCGAGCTGCTGAGCAACGGCCGCTTGAAGGACTTGCTGGAAGAGGTTCGCAGCCAGTACGACTACGTGCTGCTCGACTGTCCGCCTATCGAGGTCGTCGCCGATACGGAGATCATCTCAAGCTACGTGGACAGAACGATCTTCATCGTACGCGCCGGACTGCTCGACCGCTCCTTGCTCAAGGAGCTCCAGCGCCTCTACAACGCAGGCAAGTATCGCAACATGGCCCTCATCCTCAACGGCACGGAGACCCGCGTGGGCTACCACCGCTACGGCTATGGCTATGGCTACGGATATGGTTACGGTTATGGCTACGGCGAAAACGACGACGACAAGAAGAAGCGCAAGAGCAAGAAGAAGTAGTAAGCTACGAGCAGAAGCAAATAGCTAAACCTATAGACTACAGAGCGGGCGGGGAGAGCATCCTCGCCCGCTTTTTGATGGATACTTTCGTCTGAGAGCGCACACAAGGTTCTAAATTTCAGAACCATCCTTAATTTAATAGAAAACATTTGGTGGGTTCATTTGTTTTGGCTACTTTTGCAGAGCAAATAAAAAATCAATAAATAATTAAAAACAAGAATCAAAATGGCTAACGAGAACGAGAAGAAGTTTCGTGTAGAGAGCGACCTCTTGGGTGAGCTCCAGGTACCCGCCGAGGCTTACTATGGTGTGCAGACTCAGCGCGCCATCAACAATTACAAGATTTCGGGCAAGCACATGTGCGACTATCCCGAGTATGTCAAGGCCATTGCATACGTGAAGCTCGCTGCTGCCGAGGCCAACCACGAGCTGGGTCAGCTTCCTGACGACGTGGCCGACGCTATGTGCCGCGCCTGCCGCGAGATCATCGACGGTAAGTATCATGAGAACTTCGTCACCGATATGGTGCAGGGTGGTGCCGGCACGTCGGTCAACATGAACGCCAACGAGGTGATTGCCAACCGTGCCCTCGAGCTGATGGGCTACGAGAAGGGCGACTACCAGCACTGCTGGCCCAACGACCACTGCAACTGCGGTCAGTCCACCAACGACGTCTATCCCACCACCATCCGCCTCACCTTCATCGAGATGAACAAGCAGGTCGTAGCCGCTCTGGAGCGTCTCGTAGCCTCTTTCCGCAAGAAGGGCGAGGAGTTCAAGAACAACATCAAGATGGGCCGCACCCAGCTGCAGGACGCCGTCCCCATGACGAGCGGCCAGGAGTTTACGGCCTTCGCCAATACCCTTGAGGAGGAGATCGGCAACCTCAACCGCAATGTGGAGCTGATGCTCGAGATCAACATGGGCGCCACGGCCATCGGTACGGGTCTCAACGCCGTCCCGGGCTACGCTGAGCTCTGCACAAAGAAGCTGGCCGAGCTTACGGGCGAGAACTTCACCCTCGGCAAGGACCTCGTCGAGGCTACTCCCGACACGGGCGACTACGTGAGCTATAGCGGCGCGCTGAAGCGTCTGGCCGTGAAGTTGTCCAAGATCTGCAACGACCTCCGCCTCATGGCCTCTGGTCCCCGTTGCGGTCTCCACGAGATCAACCTCCCGCCGATGGCTCCGGGCTCCAGCATCATGCCGGGCAAGGTGAACCCCGTCATCCCCGAGGTGACCAACCAGACTTGCTTCAAGGTGATTGGCAACGACACCACCGTGATGATTGCCGCCGAGGCAGGACAGCTCCAGCTCAACGTCATGGAGCCGGTCATCACCCAGTGCATCATCGAGAGCCAGACCTGGCTGGGCCGCGCCATGGACACGCTGCGTGAGCGTTGCGTCGATGGCATCACGGTCAATGCTGAGCACAATGCCGAGACCGTGCGCAACAGCATCGGTATCGTCACCGCTCTCAACCCGTACATCGGCTACAAGAACAGCACTAAGATTGCCAAGGAGGCTCTGGAGACGGGCGCTTCTGTCTATGATCTCGTGCTCAGAGACAAGATCCTGACCAAGGAGAAGCTCGACGCCATCCTCGATCCGAAGCACATGCTCGACCCCATGGACGTGATCAAGTAAGGGTCAGCGCATCACACTCCCATAGACTTTATCTCGCATAAAGTATAGATAGGTAATATTTAAGGCCTTCTCTGCCGTGCTGGCAGGGAAGGCCTTGTTCGTATCAAGCAAAGTGGTTTTCGCTGCTTAGAAGGGCCGCTACGGGCCTCATACGGCGCGGGAGGCATTGTAGTCCTATCTGCGGAAGCAATCATAAGGCAAAGCAGGGCAAACTACAACCGCCCAAGGCGCGGACAGCGCGAGAGGTGAAAAGGCGTCAGCGACGCTTGGCCCGCAGAGGACGCTCCTCGTGGCTCTCGACATTCTTCTTTTTCTTGGCAAGCACCAGCAGGATGACAGCCGAGAGGATGAGCACAATGCCGAAGAAGAGACGCAGGGAGAAGGACTCGCCAAAGATGAGCACGCCGATGAAGACGGCCGTGACAGGCTCCACAGCGCCCATGATGGCGGAGGGCGTACTGCCGACTTTCTCGATGGCAATGTTCATGAAGTAGAGGCTAAGCACCGTGGGCAGCAAGGCCAACTGGGCTGCACAGGCCCATTGCTTCGGCGTCGTGAGCACCTGGATCTGCTCGCCCATGATGACGGACAGAACAAGCAGGGAGATCAAGCCGAACAAGACCACCCAGAACGTAAACTGGATGGCAGAAAGCCCCGTGTGAGTCTGGTTGACACCGATAATGTAGAAGGCGTAGAAGAGCGACGAAAGCAGGACCAGCGCCACGCCCACCGTGGAGAGCGTGGCATGGTCGCCACCACGATAGAGTAGTCCTATGCCCGTGACGGCCAGGAGGATGGAGAAGGTGGTGGACCAAGTGATGCGCTCATGGAAGAACGCCGTCATGAGCACGGCCGTGATGATGGGGTAGCTGAAGAGGATCGTACTGGCGATTCCCGCGTCCATGTACTTGAAACTGAGGTAGAGCGTGGCCGAGGACATGGCCATGAATGTGCCCAGGACGGCCATGCGGATGGCGGGTCCGAGGCGCAGGTGAAAACGCTCCCGCTTCGCCACCATCCACGCAAGGAACAGCAGCGAGGCAATGGCGTAGCGCCAGACGAGGACCGACGTAGGGTTGACCTCGTCCTGGTAGAGGTACAGCGTGCCCAAGGGGTTTGTACCATAGAAAATCGCAGCGATGATACCCGCTGCGAAACCTTTGAACGTGTTGCTCATAATAAAGAGAAAAAAGGGATGGTGAATCGGCGGGCGCATCAGGTGCTGCTACCCGCAGACTCGATAGTTTCAACTCTTGAATGCCTCGGCCTCTGCCATGGCGATGATGTCTTCGCGGTCAGGTTGGCGTGTGGGCTCCTCAGCGTCTGCGGAATGCGAAGTCATAGCCTGACGCTCACCATCCTGCTGGTCATGGGCGGCATGGGGGTCCGTACTGGCTTCCTCGCTAACCTCAGCGCGCTTCTCCGTGCGCTTTCTGCGGCGGTCGGCAGGTGCAGGCTGCTCCCTAAAGACCTCCTCCTGGAAGGGCGAGACGTGCTTCCGGTCCTCCTTCGGCTTGTCGCCGACGATGAAACTCTCGGTCTCATCTACCGAAGGCACGAGGCCGACAGGTTCCTCCTCCATCTTCGTCCGGTTCTCCTTCGAGGCAAACAAGCGGTCGAGAAACTTCGTGTCCTTGCGGAGCTTGCGGAGCGTGTCCTTCGACGCCTTCTGCTGGCTCTCCTTCTTCGAATAGCCGCGCGCGTCGCAACCCTCCACGTCCTCCAGCATCACGACGAAGTGGAAGACGGGGGCTCCCTCCTCGCTGGTCTCGTTGCCCAGCAACTTGAAGTTGAGTTGCACCCGGTTCTTCTGACACCATTCGATGAGCTTCGACTTGAAGTTGACCTCCTTGTAGGCGAGTTTGTCGATATTGATCATCTCGCCCAGGATCTGGCGCTCCATGAAGCGCATGCAGGCGTCGTAGCCCTTGTCGAGGTAGATGGCACCGACGAGGGCTTCAAAGGCGTTGCCCGCCATGTTGCTGTTGTGGCCCGACTGGTGGCCGCTGGAGAGGATCAACTTGTTGATACCCATCTCCTTGGCCAAGTGGTTGAGGGTCTCGCGCTGCACGAGCTTGGAGCGCGTGGTGGTGAGAAATCCCTCCCGCTTGCCTGGGAAGTGGCGAAACACAATATCGCCTACTACCGCATCGAGGACGGCGTCGCCGAGAAACTCCAGCCGCTCGTTGTTCATGGGCTTTCCCTTCTCGTTGCGCCGCGCAATGCTGCTATGGAGCAGCGCGATCTTGTAGTATTCGATATGATGGGGCCAGATGCCGGTGATCCTATGGAGAGACAAGAAAAGCTCCTTGTCCTTGCGGAAAGGGAGCTTGATCCTGTCAATCAGATTATTCAGCATACTTCTTGAAGATAACGCAGGCGTTGTGTCCGCCGAAGCCGAACGTGTTGCTCAGGGCTGCACGAACGGTACGCTTCTGTGCCTGGTTGAAAGTATAGTTGAGCGCGTAGTCGATCTCCGGGTCCTTGTCCTCCTCGTCGTGGTTGATGGTCGGGGGGACGATGTCCTCGCTGACGGCCTTGACGCAGGCCAGGGCCTCTACGGCGCCAGCTGCTCCGAGCAGGTGGCCCGTCATAGACTTCGTGGAGGAGATATTGAGCTTGTAGGCGTGCTCGCCGAAGACCTCCTTGATGGCCTTGGCCTCGGAGATGTCGCCCACATGGGTGGACGTGCCGTGTACGTTGATATAGTCGATATCCTCCGGCTGCAACTGGGCGTCGGCCAGAGCGGCCTCCATCACCAGTTTCGCACCCAGTCCCTCGGGATGGGAAGCCGTGAGGTGATAAGCGTCGGCACTCTCGCCCTCGCCTACCATTTCGGCGTAGATTCTCGCTCCGCGCGCCTTGGCGTGCTCCAGCTCCTCCAGGATCAGGCAGCCGGCACCCTCGCCCATGACGAATCCGTCGCGGCTGGCCGAGAAAGGACGGCTGGCGTGGGTCGGGTCATCATTGCGCGTCGAAAGGGCCTTCATGGCGTTGAAGCCACCCACACCACACTCGCAGATGGCAGCCTCCGCACCACCGGCCACGATCACGTCGGCCTTGCCGAGGCGCAGCAGGTTGAAAGCGTCGGCCAGCGCATTGGTCGAAGAGGCACAGGCGCTGGTGGTGGTGAAGTTGGGTCCGTGGAAGCCGAAGTGGATGCTGATCTGTCCAGCAGCGATGTCGGCGATCATCTTCGGAATGAAGAACGGCGAGAAGCGGGGACCTTTCTCCTTGTTGAGGGCGTAGTAGGAAGCCTCCTCCTCAAACGTCTTGATACCGCCGATACCCACGCCGTAGATCACGCCGACGCGGTTCTTATCGACCTGGTCGAGGTCGAGGCCGCTGTCCTTCACACCCTGCACGGCACTGGCCATGGCCAACTGTGCGTAGCGGTCCATCTTGCGGGCGTCCTTGCGGTCGATCCACTCGTTGGGATTCCAGTTTTTCACCTCACAGGCAAACTGGGTCTTGAAGTTGGTGGCGTCGAACAGCGTGATCGGAGCTGCGCCGCTCACACCCTTGACCATGTTCTCCCAAGTCTCCTCGGGAGTGTTTCCCAGCGGGGTGACAGCGCCGAGACCCGTTACGACAACTCTTTTCAGTTCCATGTATATAGTGTCTTATCGATTGATGAAAACGTATATTGGGCGCCGTGCGGGGCTTCCAGTGTCGTAAGTAGCGAATTTGCCCTTAGCCGGGCTATCCACACCTGACACCTGACGCCTGACGCCCGACACCCAATATATGTGTCTGTCCTAATGTAAAAAACGATACCGTAGAGACAGAAGACGCTTACTTAGCGTTGTTCTCGATGTATGCGATGGCGTCGCCTACGGTAGAGATCTTCTCTGCCTGATCGTCGGGGATAGAGATACCAAACTCCTTCTCAAACTCCATGATGAGCTCGACAGTGTCGAGAGAGTCGGCACCCAAATCGTTGGTGAAGCTCTTCTCAGCCGTCACCTCCTCTGCATCTACACCCAACTTATCTACGATAATGTTCTTAACCTGTGCTGCAATTTCTGACATGATAATCTTGTTAAAATGTTGTTACTTTGTTTTCTCTTTCAAAATTTCGGGTGCAAAGGAACGGAAAAAATTTCGTTTACACAAATAAATCTTGAAGAAATCCACCCTTTTTTGCACATCAATACCCCATTTGTGCAAGAAAATATCCTCTTTTCATGGGTATCTTGTGCTAAATCAACCCAATATTACATTCTCATTACATCCGATGTGCCTTAGTTTGGCAGAGGAAAAGAGGGGATCCATGACCCTTTTCCAGCTCTTTTACCGTCCCTTCCCTCACCTTCGAGCGGTCTCCCGACCTGCCCACAGACACAAACCGCATTGTGCGTCAACCATTTCGGCAAACAGAGCAGAGAGGGGGCACAATAGAGTAGAATAAAGTAGGGGAGAGTAGAGTAGGGGCTATATAATATAATAAGGAGAGTAGGGGCTATATAATATGATAAGGAGAAACGAGGGGCGCAGGCCGCTGGGAGGACAGGAAAGAAGGCTCCTCATGACATAATAACATAATAACGTTTAACGTTTTTGTTTCCACATAGCGCAAGAAAGAGGGAGGAAAGGGCGGAGGAAAGGCCTGATGTAAAAAATACATTTTTAATATATTGACAAATTACACCCAAAGACATTATGATAAACACA
>OHJN01000342.1_pt1 | contig 27829 bp, 20 predicted proteins | sample 1568531 | NCBI WGS metagenome assembly OHJN01 (sample SAMEA3879594, study PRJEB24766) | human gut metagenome | biome: human-associated habitat; feature: feces | place: USA | collected 1985/1987
CCGGTTCCATATCGGAATTCTGCCTACTGAGCAAACCGGTCATCCTGGTGCCTTCGCCTAACGTTGCGGAAGACCATCAAACTAAAAATGCACTTGCACTGGTAAATAAAGGGGCGGCCATCTACGTAAAAGATGCAGAAGCCGAAACAAAACTTTTGCCCGCAGCTTTGGAAACGATAGCCGATACGGCAAAGCTAAAAGACTTAAGCGATCGGATAGCCAAGCTGGCCTTGCCGGACTCGGCAACTATAATAGCGAAAGAGGTTATTAAATTAGCGGTGAGAGAGCAAGAGTAAGGGAGAATAGAGAGGGGAGAAGTAAAAAAAGAGATGAGAAACGGGCGATGATATCTCGCTACTGCATAAAAGAAATGTGAACAAAAAATGGTGAACAGTTTAATGGTGAATAGTTTAATGTAAACAGTAAATAAGATGGTGAATATCAATATAGATAATATTAAATCGGTGTATTTTGTCGGTGCCGGAGGTATCGGAATGAGCGCACTCGTACGTTATTTCCTCTCTAAAGGGAAATTGGTGGCCGGTTATGACCGTACACCCAGTGAACTGACGGAATGCCTGATAGCTGAAGGGGCGCAGATACATTATGAGGAAGACGTTCATCTGATTCCGGAAGCGTGTAGAGACAGAGAGAATACGCTCGTCGTGTTGACTCCGGCCGTTCCACAAGAGCATGAAGAACTAACCTACTTCCGTGACAATGGTTTTGAAATTCAAAAACGGGCACAAGTGTTGGGTACAATCACGCATTCCAGCAAAGGACTTTGTGTAGCGGGCACGCATGGCAAAACCACCACTTCGTCTATGACTGCCCATCTGCTATATCAGTCGCATGTCGGCTGTACGGCTTTTTTAGGAGGTATCTCCAAAAATTACGGAACAAACCTGCTCTTGTCCCAGACCAGCCCGTATACGGTGATTGAGGCCGATGAGTTCGACCGTTCATTCCACTGGCTTTCTCCCTATATGAGTGTCATCACAGCCACCGATCCCGACCACCTGGACATATATGGTACACGCGAAGCCTATCTGGAAAGTTTCCGCCACTACACTACCCTCATCCAGCCGGGAGGCGCATTGATTATCCGTAAAGGCCTTGCCTTGCAGCCCGACGTGCAGCCGGGTGTAAGGGTATACACCTACTCCCGCGATGAAGGCGATTTCCATGCAGAGAATATCCGCATCGGAAACGGCGAAATCTTCATCGACTTCGTGGCTCCGGATACACGCATCAATGACATCCGGCTCGGCGTACCTATCGGCATCAACATAGAGAACGGCGTAGCTGCCATGGCGCTCGCACATCTGAACGGAGTGACCGACGAGGAAATCAAACAAGGAATGGCAAGTTTCCGCGGAGTGGACCGCCGTTTCGACTTCAAGCTAAAGAATGACCGGATTGTATTTCTCAGCGACTATGCCCACCACCCAGCGGAAATAGCCCAAAGCGTGAAGTCCGTTCGCGAGTTGTACCAAGACAAGAAGATAACCGTCATCTTCCAGCCTCACTTGTACACCCGTACCCGCGACTTCTACCGTGACTTTGCAGACAGCCTTTCCCTATCCGACGAGGTGATTCTGACAGAGATATACCCTGCCCGCGAGCAACCGATTCCCGGCGTGACGAGTCAGCTGATTTATGACAACCTCAGCCCCGGCATTGAGAAATGCATCTGTAGGAAAGAAGACGTCCTCAGCCTCCTCACCCAAAAGCACACCGAAGTATTGGTAGTGCTGGGAGCCGGAGACCTGGACAACTATGCGCCCCAAATCACCCAACTATTATCAGAAAAATATCATGGTTAAAAGGATTCTACTTTCTATCGTTCTGTTGCTTGTCATTGCTTACCTGGTAGTGGCTGTCACAGCTTTCAACCGCAAGCCCGCCTCGCAGGTGTGCCAAGACGTGGAGCTGGTGATAAAAGACACGGTATATGCCGGCTTCATCACGAAGAAGGAAGTAGCTACCCTGCTGGAAAAGAAAGGCATCAGCCCCATTGGGAAAGACCTGGAACGCGTGCGTACCAAGACCTTGGAGCGCGAACTTGCCAAGCATCCCCTCATCGACCAGGTGGAGTGCTACAAAACCCCGAGCGGCAAGCTCTGCATCGAAGTGACCCAGCGCACCCCCATCCTGCGCGTGATGAGCGCCAACGGCGAAAACTACTATCTGGACAACAAAGGTACCGTGATGCCCCCCGATGCAAAGTGCGTTGCACACCTCGCCGTTGTAACCGGAAATGTAGAAAAGTCGTTTGCCATGAGGGATTTATATAAGTTTGGTGTATTTTTGCAAAAGAATTCTTTTTGGAATGCACAGATAGAGCAAATTCACGTATTGCCCGGCAAGAACATCGAGTTAGTGCCCCGTGTCGGCGACCATCTTATCTATTTAGGCAAGATTGCCGGATTCGAGAAGAAGCTGAAACGTGTAAAGGCATTCTACGAAAGAGGATTGAACCAGGTGGGTTGGAACAAATACTCCCGTATCAGCGTTGAATTTGATAATCAAATCATCTGCACAAAGAGAGAGTAGAGAAAGGGATTTACTAATAGTCCTTCTTTATCAAAGCGCAGCAAATAGTAAATTGTAAATAGTAAAATAGTAAATAAATAGATATGGCAACAACAGATTTCATCGCCGCTATCGAGTTGAGTTCTTCCAAGATTTCCGGTATCGCAGGAAAGAAGAGCAGTGACGGAAGTATCCAGGTGTTGGCTTATGCACGCGAAGATGCATCCCCGTTTATACACAAAGGGGCCATCTACAACATTGACAAGGCCGCACAAGCGCTGACTTCCATCATCAACAAGCTGGAAGGCCAGTTGAACAACTCCATCGCCAAAGTATATGTAGGCATCGGCGGACAATCATTGCGCACGGTGAGGAATGCGGTAAGCCGTACGCTGGAGGAAGAGAGCATCATTTCGCAAGAACTGGTAGACGAGATTTGCGACGAGAACCGTGATGTACCCTTGGTAGACATGAGTGTGCTGGATGTAGCCCCGCAAGAATACAAGATAGACAACACGCTGCATGTGGAGCCCGTAGGAGTTGCCGGAAGATACATCACCGGGCAGTTCCTCAACATCGTGGCGCGTGCCTCGCTGAAGAAGAACCTCGAACACAGTTTCGAGCAAGCCAAAGTGGAAATTGCCGACGACCTGCTCGTGGCTCCCACTGCGTTGGCCAAAGCCGTGCTGACCGAAAACGAGATGCGTTCGGGCTGTGCACTGGTGGACTTCGGTGCCGACACCACCACCGTGCTGGTCTATAAGAACAATATCCTGCGCTACCTCAGCGTACTGCCGCTGGGTGGAAACAACATTACCCACGACATCACTTCCCTGCAAATGGAAGAGGAAGATGCCGAGAAGCTGAAACTGCAATACGGTGATGCCCTCTACGAGGAGGAAGAAGACGCCGAGACCCCTGCCGTATGCACGTCGGAAGACGGCCGTACCTTTGAACTGGCCCTGCTGAACAATATTATCGGAGCACGTGCAGAAGAAATTCTTGCCAACGTATGGAACCAGTTGCAACTTTCCGGCTACGAGGACAAACTTTTCTCCGGTGTTGTATTCACCGGTGGAGGAGCCAATCTGAAGAATCTTGAGAAAGCCTTCCATAGAGTGAGCAAGATTGAAAAGGTAAAGACCGCCAAGTTCGTACAGACCACCGTCCACACACGCAGCGACGAGCCCAAGAAGGACGGCATGCACAACACACTGCTGGGCCTGCTGGCTGCCGGCAACGAGAATTGCTGCCTGCAAGAGGTGAAGCCGGTGCAGCAGCCTGCCTCCCATGTTCCTCCCAAACCGGTCGACATATTCGTTGACGACGAAGCGCTGAAAGAGCAGGAAGCCGCCGCACGCGCCGCCAAGGCACAGCGCGAGAAGGAAGAGAAAGAACGCAAGGAGCGTGAGCGCAAAGAAAGGGAGCTGCGCGAAAAGGAAGAAAAGAAGAAGAAAAAGAAAGAAGGCCCCAGCTGGTTCGAAAAGACTTTCAACAAGCTTTCCAACGAAATCTTCTCGGACGACGATATGAAGTAATAATGTGATAATGTGCCAGAAAATTAAGTTATTATGGAAGATATAGTACAATTCGATTTCCCGACCGATTCACCGAAAATCATTAAAGTAATCGGTGTAGGTGGAGGTGGCGGCAATGCCGTGAACCATATGTACCGGGAAGGTATACACGACGTGACGTTCGTACTGTGCAACACAGACAACCAAGCGTTGAAGGACTCTCCCGTGCCCGTGAAGTTACAGCTTGGAAAAGAAGGCCTGGGAGCCGGAAACCGCCCTGCCCGTGCCCGCAAGGCAGCAGAAGAGAGCATCGAAGACATCAAGAATATGCTGAACGACGGCACCAAGATGGTATTCATCACTGCCGGAATGGGCGGTGGTACCGGTACGGGTGCCGCACCCATCATTGCACAAACCGCCAAGGAAATGGACATCCTGACCATCGGCATCGTCACCATCCCTTTCCGCTGGGAGGGCGACAAGAAGATAGACCAGGCACTGGATGGCGTAGAGGAAATCAGCAAGCACGTAGATGCCCTGCTGGTCATCAACAATGAAAAGCTGAGCGAGATATACAGCGAGCTATCCGTGGACGACGCGTTTGACAAGGCCGACGACACCCTTTCGGTAGCCGCCAAGAGTATTGCCGAAATCATCACCCTGCATGGAAAGGTGAACCTCGACTTCAACGACGTGAAAACAGTGCTGAAGGACGGCGGCGTAGCCATCATGAGTACCGGCTACGGCGAAGGTGACAACCGTGTCAGCGAAGCCATCAAGAACGCGCAGCACTCGCCGTTGCTGAACAACAACGACATCTTCAACTCCAAGAAAGTACTCCTCAACATCTCTTACAGTGCACAATACAAGCTGATGATGAGCGAGATGGACGAGGTGAAGGAGTTCATGAACCGTTTCAGCCGCGACTTCGAAACCAAATTCGGTATGGCCATTGACGACAAGCTGGAACAGAAAGTGAAAATCACCCTGCTTGCCACTGGTTTCGGTATCCAGGACATCCACATGAAGGAGATGGACGACCGCATCACCCAGCGCACCGCCGAAGAACAGCAACGCCTTGCCGAGCTGGAGGAGGAAGAGGAACAGAGACGCAACCGCCGCGAAGTGTACTATGGCAAGGATGCCAATGCCCGTTCCCAGCGCAGCCGCCGTCGCCATATCTATCTCTTCAATCCCGAAGACATGGACAACGCCGACATCATCAGCATGGTAGAGAATTCTCCGACCTATCTGCGTGACAAAAGTACGCTGAACAGCATCAAGATGAAGGCAGAGCAGGAAGGGCAGCTCGCCACCGAAGCCGCGCAAGAGGCAGAAGGCGGTGCAGGGGGAGTCATCACCTTCTGATTTTTCCGTTCCCGATATGTAAAACCATCCTCCTCCCCTTCGGGGGAACAGGAGTAAACCTATAACAATATGGATTTATTTGAAAAAGTCAGCGAAGACATTAAAACAGCCATGAAAGCCAAAGACAAAGTGGCTCTCGAAACATTGAGAAACGTAAAGAAAGTATTCCTTGAAGCCAAAACCGCTCCCGGAGCCAACGATACCCTGAGCGATGCAGATGCTTTGAAGATTATCCAAAAACTGACCAAGCAAGGCAAAGACGCCGCTGAAATCTATGTACAGCAAGGTCGCCAGGACTTGGCAGACGATGAGCTGGCACAAGTAAAGGTGCTTGAAACCTATCTGCCCAAGCAGATGAGCGCCGAAGAACTGGAGGCAGCCTTGAAGGAAATCATAGCCGAAGTCGGCGCCACCAGCGGCAAGGACATGGGCAAGGTGATGGGTGTAGCCAGCAAGAAACTTGCCGGACTTGCCGAAGGCCGCGCCATCTCAGCCAAAGTAAAAGAGTTGCTGGGATAAAGAAATACACTTCCCCTATCATATAAGCCGTGCTTCAACAGAGGGACTCAGCGTCCAAAGTCTGTTGAACACGGCTTTTTACATACCAATCCATATCCTCCCCCACAAGAGATTATACGCTATCTATCAACGCATTATATTTACCGACCGTTTACCATAAGATGTAAAAGCCGTTACCTAATGATGTAACGACGGTTACCCTATATTGAAACGGTCGTTACCCTATATTGTAACGACCGTTACAGCTTATCGTAACGACCCTTACAGCAGTAAGTAAAACTCCCTACTCCTATAATAAAGGCAGCGCACACTTATTGGGCCGTTACATCGACGATAATCAATCAAAAAGCTCCTTCAATACCTCAAGTGATTTCAATACCGGGAAATCCGGCAGATGCAGACGATAATATTCATTCATAATGTTCAGGCAGCGGGTACGCTCCAACCGGTTCATGGTGAAAAGATGCATCGTTTCATAATTCATGCGCATCAGCTGTGTCAGGCGGGCCGCCTCCTCGGGAGCGATGTAATTGGAATGGAGCTGCGGACGCAAGGGAGTGAAACAAGCATTCTGCAAATCGAAGTAATCTCCGGCATGATAATCCTCCAGGTTGGGATACAAACCGAGAAAACGGGAAAGGCGCATCAGGAAGACCAGATGGAAATTGGCAAACCCCTCCCTGCATTCATCCAGCCAGATGACGGAATGATACAGATAAGCAAACAGCGGACGGTTCTCTGCCTCCTCCCGGACGGCGCGATAAAGGAATTCCGAAAGAAACAAAGCGATGGCAGATTTGTAGGGATCGTAGGGAAGCGTGGCGAAAGGATAAAGAGACTTCGCCTCCTTCACCTTATATATAGTGGCATTAGGACGGAAATCGGCTTCAAGTTCCACCAATGCCAGCGGCTGGAAGAGTACCGGCTTCACCGCCGCCTTGCGCGAACGGGGTATGGACACCATGAAGGAAGCCCTGCCAGCCACCTCCGTATAGATGTCTGCAATGAGAGATGTATCCTTATATTTCAAGGTATGCAGCACAATTCCCAGTGTTTTCTGTAACATTCCCGATTTCTTTATCTGGTTTCAATCTGATAACAAAGCTACAAAAAAAGCCCGAAAGAAGAGAAACAAAAGGAGAAGAATAAAAAAATAAGGTAAGGAGTGTAAAAAAATAAAAGCACATACCACACTGATTTTCAGCAGATAAAATTCCACCCTAAGACAAAAAGCAACAAAAAGCTATATTTTTTTCTTGCGAATGTTTTGGTAATTCAAAAATAGTTTCTACCTTTGCATCCGCAAACGAGAAATAAAGGCTCTTTGCAAGAGCGGAAACGCTCACCAAAGGATGGCCCGTTCGTCTATCGGTTAGGACGCAAGATTTTCATTCTTGAAAGGGGGGTTCGATTCCCCCACGGGCTACAAAATAAAAAAATAAACGAATTAAAAAAGATTAGTCGAGATGGCAAATCATAAATCATCACTGAAGAGAATCAGACAAGAAGAAACAAGAAGACTTCACAACAGATATTATGGCAAGACCATGAGAAACGCTGTTCGTAAGCTTCGTGCTACTACAGACAAAGCTGCAGCAACAGCAATGTATCCGGGTATCACAAAACTGTTGGATAAATTGGCTAAGACTAATGTAATCCACAAGAACAAGGCTAACAACCTGAAGTCAAAATTGGCTATCTATATCAACAAGCTGGCTTAAGTTGACTGTTACACAAAAGATATTACAAGGCTGGACTTTTTAGTCCGGCCTTTCTCATTTATACCTCTCTATTTACCTGCTTCCACACAAGTTTCTTTTCTGTGCTAAAAAGCTGTAAACTACCCGAATTTATCCGTTTGTTTAGCACCATATCCCGAGGATTTTCACTATATTTGCTCTGTTATTACAATAAGGAAAAAAGATTATGACTGAAGAACAGATTCACTCCAATAACGGGAGCTATTCTGCCGAAAACATCCAGGTACTGGAAGGTTTGGAAGCAGTGAGAAAGCGTCCCGCGATGTATATTGGCGACATTAGCAGCAAAGGACTTCACCACCTAGTGTACGAGGTTGTGGACAACTCCATCGACGAGGCACTTGCCGGCTATTGCGACCACATCGAAGTCACCATTAACGAGGACAACTCCATCACCGTACAAGACAACGGACGTGGTATCCCGGTAGACTATCACGAAAAGGAAAAGAAATCCGCACTGGAAGTTGTAATGACCGTACTGCATGCCGGAGGTAAGTTCGACAAAGGTTCCTACAAGGTATCGGGAGGTCTGCATGGTGTAGGTGTATCTTGCGTAAACGCCTTGTCTACACATATGACTACCCAGGTTTTCCGTAACGGAAAAATCTATCAGCAGGAATATTCCTGCGGACATCCGCTCTACTCCGTCAAGGAAGTGGGCACAACAGACATTACCGGTACACGCCAGCAGTTCTGGCCGGACGATACCATCTTTACGGAAACAGTCTACAACTATGATATTCTTGCCACCCGCATGCGCGAGTTGGCTTACCTGAACGCAGGCATCAAGATTTCACTGACCGACCTTCGCGTAAAGGACGAAGAGGGAAATGCCAAGAAGGAAATCTTCTACTCGGAAGAAGGCCTGAAGGAATTTGTGCGCTACGTGGACTCCTCACGCGAACACTTCATGAACGATGTAATCTACATCAACACCGAGAAGCAAGGCACACCGGTGGAAGTAGCCATCATGTACAACACTTCTTATAACGAAAATGTACACTCTTACGTAAACAACATCAATACCATTGAAGGGGGTACCCACTTGGCTGGTTTCCGCCGTGCACTGACCCGTACATTGAAAAAATACGCCGAAGACAACAAGATGCTGGAGAAAGCCAAGGTAGAGATTGCAGGCGACGACTTCCGCGAAGGATTAACTGCCGTTATCTCCATCAAGGTGGCAGAGCCTCAGTTCGAAGGACAGACCAAGACAAAGCTGGGTAACAACGAAGTGATGGGTGCCGTAGACCAGGCTGTGGGCGAAGCCCTCACCTACTACTTGGAGGAACACCCGAAGGAAGCCAAGCTGATTGTAGACAAGGTGATTCTTGCCGCCCAGGCACGTATCGCCGCACGTAAGGCACGCGAATCCGTACAACGCAAATCGCCGATGTCCGGCGGTGGCATGCCCGGTAAGTTGGCCGACTGCTCCAGCAAGGACCCGGAAGAATGCGAATTGTTCCTCGTCGAGGGTGACTCGGCAGGCGGTTCAGCAAAGCAAGGCCGTAACCGTGCGTTCCAAGCTATCCTGCCGCTTCGCGGTAAGATTCTGAATGTGGAAAAGGCCATGTGGCACAAGGCATTCGAGAGCGACGAAGTAAACAATATCATCCAGGCGCTGGGCATCCGTTTCGGCGTGGACGGTGAAGACAGCAAAGAAGCGAACATTGACAAGCTGCGCTACAAGAAGATTATCATCATGACCGATGCCGACGTCGATGGTTCTCACATCGACACGCTGATTATGACGCTTTTCTTCCGCTACTTCCCGCAAGTCATCCAGCAGGGTTGCTTGTACATCGCCACTCCTCCCCTTTACCTTTGCACCAAAGGCAAGGCGAAAGAGTATTGCTGGACAGACCAGCAGCGCCAGAAGTTCATCGACACTTACGGCGGCGGTTCGGAAAACGCAGTACACACCCAACGCTACAAAGGTTTGGGTGAAATGAACCCGGAACAGTTGTGGGAAACCACTATGAATCCGGAAAACCGCATGCTGAAGCAGGTGCATCTTGAAAATGCAGCCGAAGCCGACTATATCTTCTCCATGCTGATGGGTGAAGACGTGGGCCCACGCCGCGATTTCATCGAAAAGAATGCAACGTATGCAAATATTGACGCTTAATAAATAATAAATAACCAACCTCACATCTTACAACGAGGAAGCCCCGGACGGGCAGGATAATCCTGCTGACCGGGGCTTTTCCTTTATCCCTCTTCTCCTCCAAAGAAGAGACCCGTCTCCGCACGGAAGAACTATAGGATTCCTTGTTTCTTCATCTCTTCCACTACCAATTCCAGCTCTGCATACCAGTCCTCACCAAACTTACGGATAAGCGGCTCTTTCAGGAACTTGTACACGGGCAGATTTTCCTTTTGCCCCAACAGCATAGCGGCTTTGCAGACATCCCAACGATGATAGTTCACTGCCTTATAGAGTCCGTAGTTCCCCACCCTTATCGGATAGAGATGGCAGGATATAGGTTTGTAGAAGTTGGTCCTACCCTCACGGTAAGCCTTTTCGATGGCACAATAGCAACAGCCTTTATCATCATAGCAGGTAAAGACGCAATCCTTGTTGTTCACAATAGAAGTCACCAGGTCACCTTCACAATCGGTATAGACCACACCTTGCTCCTCTATCACGGTGCGGGCTTCGGGAGAAAGCTCGTCCCAAATCAGCGGAAGCACCTCTTCCAGTTTCTCCACCTCTTCCAGCTCTACGGGAGCACCGGCATCGCCCTCAATGCAGCAAATCCCCTGGCAGGCATCCAAGTCACACAAGAACTTCTCGCGCAAAACATCGAAAGAAACCACAACATCACCAATCTGTATCATAATCGTTCTATTGAAAAAAGACGCGGATTATCCGGATTGCACAGACTCAACTTTAAGAGCATCCGTGGAATCCGTATAATCCGCGTCTAAATATTGTTACGGCTTTGACACCTTACTTAATCAAATCCTTACCAGTCATTTCAGCCGGCTGCTCCATACCCAAGATATGCAGGATAGAAGGAGCTACGTCAGCCAATACACCGTTCTCAACCTTGGCGTCCTTGTTTGCAGTAACGTAAACGAAAGGAACGGGGTTCAGAGAGTGGGCAGTATTCGGAGTACCATCCTCATTCAGAGCATGGTCGGCATTACCGTGGTCGGCGATGATGATTACTTCATAATCGTTTGCCTTGGCAGCCTCAACGGTGTCTTTCACACATTCGTCGATGGCTTTCACTGCCTTCTCGATAGCTTCGTAGATACCGGTATGTCCCACCATATCACCATTGGCGTAGTTCACCACGATGAAATCGAACTTCTGGGTCTTGATAGCTTCAACCAACTTGTCCTTCACCTCGTACGCACTCATTTCAGGCTTCAAGTCGTAAGTGGCAACCTTCGGAGAAGGAACCAGGATGCGCTCTTCAGCATCGTAGGGAGTCTCGCGGCCACCGTTGAAGAAGAAAGTCACGTGTGCATACTTCTCTGTTTCGGCAATGTGCAGCTGGGTCTTGCCATTGGCAGCAAGATATTCGCCCAATGTGTTCTGTACATTCTCCTTATCAAAAAGGATATGTACACCCTTGAAGCTGGCGTCATACGGAGTCATGCAGTAGAACTGCAGGCCCGGAATGGTTTGCATGCCTTGTTCGGGCATATCTTGCTGGGTGAGGACAACGGTCAATTCCTTGGCACGGTCGTTACGGTAGTTGAAGAAGATTACAACATCACCTTCCTTGATGGTACCGTCGAAGCCACCGTTCACAATCGGCTTGATGAATTCATCCGTAACGCCTTCGTCGTAGGACTCCTGCATAGCCTGGACCATATCCGTAGCGACCTTCCCTTCACCGTTTACCAACAAATCGTAGGCAACCTTCACACGTTCCCAACGTTTGTCACGGTCCATGGCATAGAAACGTCCCACGATGGAAGCAATCTTGCCGGCAGACTTCTCACAATGGGCAGTCAGCTGCTCAATGAAGCCTTTACCGCTCTTCGGGTCGGTATCACGACCGTCCATAAAGCAGTGGATGAAGGTATTCTCGATACCGTATTCCTTGGAAATATCGCAGAGTTTGAACAAATGGTCAAAAGAGCTGTGCACGCCACCGTTGCTGGTCAGTCCCATAAAGTGGATATTCTTGCCGTTTTCCTTTGCATATGAGAAAGCAGAAACAATTTCCTTGTTCTTCAGGATGCTGCCATCGGCACAAGCACGGTTAATCTTCACCAAGTCCTGGTAAACGATGCGTCCGGCACCGATATTGAGGTGACCTACTTCAGAATTACCCATCTGTCCGTCGGGCAAACCAACGTTTTCACCGCTTGCCTGAAGCTCGGAATGCGGATAAGCTGCCAACAGACTGTCCCAATACGGAGTAGGTGTATTGAAAATCACATCATCTTTACCTTGATCGCCGATGCCCCAGCCATCAAGAATCATTAAAAGGGCTTTCTTACTCATAATATTAATCGAATTTAATTGTATAATCTTTTTGTATGATACAAACGTTCTTTATAGTAGGAACCTGTTTTTGCGCTGCAAAGGTACAAAAAACAGCCGTTAAAGCGTACTGTTTCAAATGATTTATGTACTTTTGCCACGCTTAAAAAATAAAAAACAAGAAATATGGACGATTCAAACCCACGAACGTGCAATAGTATTCACCAATAAAACGAACGGAGACGTTGACTGCAATGCCTCTGTTCCAACCTGAAAGGAGGCAAACAATGAGAAAGTATCTCTACAGTGAAAACGGCTTCACTGAAAAGGCCGAATGGCAACCCAACTGCTGGGTCAACGTAGAATGCCCGGACAACGATGATTTCAAATTCCTTACCGAAGAGCTGAAAGTTCCCGAATCATTCTTGGAAGACATAGCCGACGTGGACGAGCGCCCGCGTACGGAAACAGAAGACAACTGGCTGCTGACCATCCTCCGCATCCCGATGCAGAGCAACCAACGCGGCGTGCCGTTCATCACCGTGCCCATCGGCATTATCACCAATGACGGAATCATCGTTTCTGTCTGCTATCACCACACGGAGCTGATACCGGACTTCATCCAGCACACACGCCGGAAGAACATAGTCGTCAACAATAAACTGGATTTGATTCTGCGAATCATCTACTCTTCTGCCGTCTGGTTCCTGAAGTATCTGAAACAGATAAACAACGATGTGGCCACCGCCGAAAAAGAGCTGGAGAAAAGCATCCGCAACGAAGACCTCCTGCAACTGATGAAGCTGCAGAAGACGCTGGTCTACTTCAACACTTCCATCCGTGGCAATGAAGTGATGATAGGACGGCTGAAAAACATCTTTCAGGACACCAATTATCTGGATTTGGAATTATTGGAAGACGTGGTCATCGAGTTGAAGCAGGCATACAATACCGTGAACATCTACAGTGATATTCTGACGGGAACCATGGATGCCTTCGCCTCCATCATCTCCAACAATGTGAATGCCATCATGAAACGTATGACAAGCCTCAGCATTACACTGATGATTCCCACGTTGATAGCCAGTTTCTACGGCATGAATGTGGACATCCACCTGGAGAGTTTTCCGCACGCGTTTATTTTCATCATACTTTTGTCGGCAATATTATCAGCAGTGACATTCGTATGGTTCAGAAGGATTAAGTGGTTCTAAACAGCATCATTGTCCGAAGTTCAGCGACAACTGCCCATCCCCCAAGAGATTAAACGTCAAGCGATGATAGGGTGTAGTACCCCGCTCAGCAATGGCGGCACGATGTTTCTTGGTGGGATACCCCTTGTTACGATTCCAGTCATAATACGGATATTCCTCGTGAAGGCGGTTCATGTAGTCATCACGATAGGTCTTTGCCAAAATGGAGGCGGCAGCGATGGAAAGGTACTTCCCGTCTCCTTTCACTACGGTAGTATGCGGCAAGTCCCGATATTTTTTAAAGCGGTTGCCGTCTATCAGCAGATGTTGCGGACGGACATTCAGTTGGTCAACAGCACGGTGCATGGCAAGAAAGGAGGCATTGAGAATATTGATTTTGTCAATTTCTTCGGGAGAGACGACGCCCACCGCCCATGCCAGAGCCTCTTTTTCAATCACTTCACGCAAGGTATAGCGTTGTTTTTCCGTCAGCTGCTTGGAGTCGTTCAAAAGTTCATTCTTAAAGTCCGTTGGCAGAATAACAGCAGCGGCATAGACCGCACCGGCCAGACAGCCGCGACCGGCCTCATCGCATCCTGCCTCTATCAAATCTTTATTCAAATAAGGTAATAACATATATATCGCTATCTTTGAGGCACAAAGATAAATCTTTTTGGAGGGAAACCGGACTTCTAAGAAGAATTAATTAAATTTGCAGAAACAAGACGATGCCATGAAGAAAAACCTATGTCTACTACTCGTATGTCTTCTGTCAGCAGCTGCCCCACTGCAAGCTCAAGACATGCAGCAAGCACAGAAATTGATTGACCAAGCACAGAAATACCTGTACAACAACCCCAAACAAGCTTCCTACTATGCAGCTCAGGCTTCTGCCTTGTTTCCCGAAGATGAGCCCAGTGAGGTCCGCGCACAAGCCATGATTCTCTACTGTCAAGCCGAACAATTGTTGGGGAACTTCGACCTAAGTATCAAGAATCTTTATGACACCCAAAAATATATCCATCCCACCAACAAAAAACAAATGGCACAACTCTGCTCCTTGATGGGGCGTGTATACAGCAAACTAGGCGATTACAACAAAGCCATTGAACTGAACGACAAAGCAACCTCCATCTTCAAATCCATCGGCGATTCCACCTCTGTGGCCGGATGCTATAACGAACGTGGAGTAATGCACCACTTCATGAGTGAATTTACCGTTGCCGAGCGTTTCTTCCAGCGTGCGCTGGCCATCAACCGTGCCCAACGAAACCTGAAAGAGATTGCAACCAACCTGAACAACCTCTGTCTGTACCGGGGAAATACGGAAGAGAAACTTTCTTTCATCCAGGAAGCCATCACCATCAACAAGAATCTGGATGCCCAATGGTCTCTTGGCGAAAACTACAACAACATGGGGAAACAGTATTACTATGACAAGCAATACTCCAAAGCCTTGGAAGCCTTGCATAAAGCCTACGAGTATGCCCACAACATCGGAGCCCGCGAACTGATTTGCGACAATTACGAATATTCGTCCATGGTATATGCAGCTATAGGTGACTATGCCCAAGCCTATAAATACCTGGAGAAAATGCAGCACCTGAGCAAAGAGCTACAAAGCAGTAACAAGCTGCGTAACATTGAGCTGGAAATCTCCTATAAAAGATATCAAGACCAGAAGCATGCCACTGAAATGCAGGAACAAATCTATGAAATAGAACTGCTGAAACGCAATCTATGGCTCTTGGGCAGCGTACTTATTCTGGGAATAGCTTTCAGCATCTTTCTATATAAATGGTATAAACGCCGAAAAGATTTGCAACTGATAGAAGCACGCTACCAATTGCAACTGTCCGAAAAAGAAGTGGCCGAACTGAAGATGCATCAGCAAGAGCTGGAACTTCAAAATGTACACAATGCCCTGGCTACCAGTCGGCAGGAGGCAACCAGCTTCGCCGTATTCCTGAAAAGCCGCAATGAACTGCTGGACAAAATACGCGGAATGGTGAAAGAAGGATATAAGATGGACGCGCAAGCCATCACGCCCCACCTGAAGAAAATCAACGCATTCATCAGCCAGAGCCAAAGCGGAGACAAAACCAACAGTGCCCTATTGACAAACATCGATGATAAAAGCAATGAATTCCTCCAAAGACTGGTAGCGATTCATCCCAAACTGACACAAGGCGAGAAATATCTTGCCACCCTGCTAAGGGTGAACCTGTCTACCAAAGAAATATCCATGTTGACCGGCACCACCCCCAAAACCATCAATATGAACCGATACCGCCTGCGCAAATCCCTCAACCTCTCTTCCGAAGAAGACCTAACCGACTATCTACAGAATATATAACCCGGCTCAAGGCTGAAAATATTTATTTTGCATTTCTACCCTCACCGCCCTCACTGCTTACCTAAAAGTCTTTATTCATCGGACTTTCAGAGGTGAGTAAGGGCAATTTCAAAAAGGTGAGGGTAAAGTTTGCTCTCACTTTGTCTCAGTAGAAACAAGGCATCGAACAAGTAAGCATAGGCTCGCAAGTCCGGAAGAAGGGACTACTGTATCAGTATGCAAATGAAAGAACCGTCTACTGATGACGTTTATAAAGAAAAAAAGTGTCTAGTGAAATCAGGAAAAGACAGCTTTCTTTTTGTTTCCCCCAATATAACCGCTTGTTTCAACACACAGAACGGTTTGTTTCGACGTGTAGAACAATGTGTTTCATTAGGGCGAACACTTTGTTCCATTATAGTGAACACTTTGTTTCATACTATATAAACACCTTGTTTTATGTTGTGCAAACAAAACGTTTTATACTACATGAACGAAGTGTTTTGTACTGCAGAAACAAAGTGTTCATCACTATGAACTAATAAGTTATCCGTATTTTGCAAGAGATAAGATATGAATGTCATCCGTCTTATACTCGACTTCCTCTTTTACAGATGGCTTGCAGATAAAACATCTGCAAACCATCTGCAAGGGACATCATTGATAAACAGTAGTATCTCAACTCTCCTCCGAGGAGGAGAGTTGAGATACTACTGTTTATCAATGATTATAAAAGACTTGCGAAACTTGAGTTGCTTGATATTTCTAAAAGAGTTGGTTTCCTTCTTCATCTAATCACCGTTTACTTGCGCAACTCAATAATTAATGTAAATCGGGAAAAGTTTATGTGGATATAGTTTTGTAGATATAGAATATCTCATTTACTCCTATTTATCAAATACTTACAAAACTATTTGTAGATAATAAAACAAAGAATATCCCTCTCTTGTAGTCTGCTTGTAGATAACATTCATTAGCAATTCCTGTTTATGAAGCTTAATTTAGCATTGTGAAAAACCAATAGTATTAACCTTAAAAACTTATTCAAATGAGTAAAAGTAACTACTACAAAGAAAGAGTCATTCAGCTACTTCTCTTCTTTGCTTTTATGCTGCCTATGGGCGCATTGGCACAGAACATTCAGCTGAACGGTACCGTAACCGATGTTTCCGGTGAATCTGTCATCGGAGCCAGTGTATTAGAGAAAGGAACAACAAATGGAGTAATCACTGACATCGACGGTAACTTTACCCTCAGCGTTTCCCCAAAAGCCACTATTATTATCTCTTACGTGGGCTATGCTCCACAAGAAATCGCCCTCAATGGTCGCAAGGAATTGAAAGTGGTGCTGAAAGAAGACACCGAACTACTGGACGAAGTAGTCGTTATCGGTTATGGCACACAAAAGAAATCGGATGTTTCCGGTTCGGTAAGTTCCGTATCGGGCGATAAACTAAACAACATACCTACCGCTAATGCCGAAACTGCCCTGCAGGGTATGGCTCCCGGTTTGATAGTTAACTTTGGTAGCGGTGCCGCCGGCTCCACTCCCAGCCTGCAGGTGCGCGGTGTAACCACTTATGGAACAGACAACTCTCCGTTGGTAATTATCGATGGCGTTCCGGGTGATATGAGTTTTCTGAACCCCGAAGACATCAAGTCAATGTCTGTATTGAAAGACGCTGCCACCGCCGCTATTTACGGAGCACGCGCCGCCGCAGGCGTTATCCTGATTGAGACTTACCGTGGTACCAAATCCAAACCCAAAATCACGTTCTCAGCTTATTGGGGAGTGGATCAGATAGCCAAGAAACTGGATGTCTGCAATGCCGAAGAATTTATCCACATGGCAAAGATGGCCCGTACAAACGCCGGTCAAAACCCCAAAAACTGGCCTGCTTACATTGCGGCTTATGAGCAAGACCCCACACAGTTTGGCGACACCGATTGGCAGGACGAATACTACCGCAACGGCTTCACACAGAAATACAATGTGGGGTACACTAGTGGCAGTGAGAATGCCAACGTAGCTTTGTCCGTATTCTATTCAAAAAACGAAGCCATCGTGACCGGCACGGGTGACGAGAAATATGGCTTCCGCTTAAACTCAGACATGAAACGCGGCAAGTTCAAAGTGGGCGAATCAGTAAACTACAGCCGTTGGGAATCGGAAATGGAAGCCAACTCAGGTTTTCCCGGCATATACCAAGTGACCAACATGGAACCTATCGCACGTCTGTATGACGAGAATTGTGACGGCGGATACGGTGGTGCCATCCCCGGCATGAACATGAGCGATGCTGCCAACATGGTAGGTTATAATAACCTGATTGAGAACACCCGCGCCACAGATTACATCAAAGGATCGGGCTATCTGCAATATGAGCCCATCAAGGGACTGGTAATCAAGGCACAAGCAAGCCGTAGCCTCCTTTTCCGCGAAACCCGCGTATTCAAACCTACTTACGAACTGGGTGCCATGAAGTGGAACGAAAGCGCCTCACTATCACAGACCCGCACCAGAAGCGTCAACGACCTGCTGGAACTGACTGCCAACTACAACTTCACCATCAAAGACAGTCACGACTTCGCCTTCCTGCTGGGAGCTTCACAAGAAGAAAGCACTTACGACCTATTGGGTGCATCGGGTTCCGAATTCGAGAACAACGACATGGGCATTCTGGGCCAGGCACGCAAAGACTATGGTGTGCAAGGTGAAAAGACCCGTAGCGGCTTGCGTTCCGTATTTGGCCGTGTGAACTATAGTTGGAAAATGCGCTACATGTTAATGGCCTCGTTCCGCTATGACGGTTCTTCACGTTTTGCCGACGGTAACCAGTGGGGGTTCTTCCCCTCTGTATCAGTAGGCTGGAACATTGCCAACGAACCTTTCTGGGAAGATATGAAAGAAACAGTCAGCTCCTTCAAATTGCGTATGAGCTACGGCGCCCTCGGTAACCAATCGGTACCTCTCTATCTCTACATTCCCAAATTGGACTCCAACGCCGACAACATCAACTACCCCTTCGACGGCAAAGTCGTAAACCAGGGATATGCAGTACGTAGCCTCCCCTCAAGGAACATCAAGTGGGAAACTACCTTCTACAAAAACATCGGTGTGGACATGAGCCTATGGAACAACAAACTGGAATTCTCGATTGAAGGTTACATCAAGGACACCAAGGACATGCTTTCCGAAAAGAACATCAGTCTGTCTACCGGTTACGGTGCACTGACGGTGAACGACGGTGAACTGCGCACCACCGGTATGGAAATGCAACTGATTTACCACGGTAATGCAGGTAAGGACTTCAAGTATGACCTTGACTTCAACCTGAGCCACTTCAAGAGTAAACTGAAATCAATGGCAGACCCCAACTATATGTACGAATATGGTGCTTCACGTACCTACGTGGGTGGTTACTTCGGTGAATTCTGGGCTTACGAAACCGCAGGCATCATCCAAAATGAAGCAGAAGCCAAACTTTGGAAAGAATCACACGGACGCAAGGACAGCAAAGGCAACTGGATTCCCATGCAGCCCAACGCAGAACCCGGTGACCTCCGCTTCGTAGACCAAAACGGTGACGGCATGCTAGACAGCGATGACAAGAAGCTTCTGGGCAACGGTTGCCCCAAGGCCTCTATCGGCTTCAACGTAACACTGAATTACAAAAACTTCGATTTGGTAGCCAACTTCTACGGTGACCTCGGTGTAGACCGTTACAACTATACCAAATATCAATTGGAACGTATGGATACCAAGTTCAACTATGGCAGAAACGCACTGAAAGCATGGACTCCGGAGAACCCCAACACCAACATTCCACGTGCCGTATACGGCGACCCGAACAAGAATGCTCGCACTTCCGACCGTTTCATCGAACGAGGCGACTTCTTCCGCCTGAACAACTTGCAACTGGGCTACAACCTGCCTGCTACAGTTTGTGGTAAGTTGGGCATCAGCAACCTCCGTTTCTATGTAGGTGGTACACGCATCTTTACCATCACCGGTTACAGTGGCTATGACCCCTCTACCAACGGTGGTATTGACCGCATGGGTTACGACTATGCTTCATCACCTCTATGCCGCACTTTCATGGCCGGTATTAAATTCGGATTTTAATTGAACCAAAACTTTAAAAAAGATGATTATGAAATTAAAGAATATATTATTGTGCGCCTCAGTCTTAGGAGGCCTGACACTCTCTTCATGTACCGGAAATTTCCTGGATGAAGACAGAAACCCCAACTCACTGGACCCCGAAAACTTCTGGAAGAGCGAATCCGACATCCTCAAAGGACTTACCGCAGCCTACGCTGGACTACAGCCTACCATCGAATGGGCGCAACCTTTCGAACGCTACATTGTGATAGACAACTACCGCAGCGACGAGCTGGACTACCGCCCCGACGTGACCGCCTGGATGGAACTGGCCATGTACAACAACGAATCGACCAACTACGTGCCCAACGATGAATGGACCAACCTCTATACCAGTATCAACTATTGCAACCAGTGTCTGGACAACATTCCCAATGTGCCCGACAACGATGACGAAGGCATCAAGCAGACCAAAGCGACCAGTATTGCCGAGGCACGTTTTCTGAGAGCCTTCTACTACTACCGTCTCTTCATCAACTTCGGTGAAAGACTACCAATGTTCGAGCACGAACTCGAAGGTACCGAAGAGGAATTCTATCCTCCTCAGGTAGAAGCCGGCAGACTGAAGACTTTCATCGAGACAGAACTGAGTGAATGTCAAGCCAACCTTCCCGAAAAATGGAATACAAACATGGCCGGACGCGTCACTAAATATACTGCCGCAGCACTCTTAGGCAAATACTATATGTTCATCGGCGAAAAGGCCAAAGCCAAAACAGAATTCTGGAAAGTCATTGACAGTCACAGATATGAACTGATGGAGAACTATGGCGACAACTTCAACGGACTACACGAGAACAATAAGGAATCCATCCTTGAAGTACAGTTCACCGGAAGTCTGGAAGGCGGGCACTACGAATACAATCTCTTTACCTTGCACTTGGGTCCCGACAGTGGCTGTGGCGCATACGAGGAAGCATATCCGTCCAAATGGTTATTCAATACACTGAAGAAAGACCTCACCGAAGATGGGGAATACAGCGACCGATTGTATGAGACTATCATTTTCGACGATCCCAAATCCCGTCCGTTCTATTACGAAGACGGCAAAGGATTCAGTGATTACCACCAAGAAGACAATATCTACTGGCGCAAATATGTGACTTACGACAAGTCATTGGGTGATTACTGGGATTATTCCGGTTTCAACATCCCCCTCATCCGCTATGCGGACATCCTGTTGCTCTATGCCGAGTGTCTGAACGATGAAGGAAACTCTAAAGAAGCCATCAAATACATCAACAAAGTACGTGACCGTGTACACGTAACGCCACTGTCCGACACCCTAAGTAAAGAACAAGTGCTGAAGCACCTGCAGGATGTGGAACGTCCTTGCGAACTGGCCCTCGAAGGCTCACGCTGGTATGATCTCATCCGTTGGGGCATTGTGGAAGACGCACTTAAGAGTCATGAAAAGCCTTTCGCAAGCAATTTCATATCGACCAAGCATATCAGACTCGCTATCCCTCACAAAGAATTCCTGATGAATCCTGATTGGGTGCAAAACGAAGGTTACACAAAATAACCGATAACCCTACAACTCAGTCTCTATCGGAAGCGAAATGCCGGAAACGGGATCCCATCCGATAGAGATTGCTTTTAATAGAACTCTCTGTTTCAAGACTTCATTTCATCATATACTTAATTTACCATGAGACATCCAAATAAAAACATCGCTTTGACTGGCATCGTTGCCTGCATACTGACCTCGTGCGTCAAAGCTCCCACTTCTTCAGAACCGCTTTTATCCAAGCAAGCGGACTTCTGTAATCTTATCAACATAAAGAACACTCCCGCCGGAGCCGTAGACTGGGATGCCTACGTCTTTGCCGACAAAGGTGCTTGGATGGCATACTCACTGCCCGACAACGAAAACCGTCGCCATGCCGGTGCTTTCATGGGACCTATGGTCATGACCGGACGCGGATGGATAGCTGCCGGACTCGCCGAACCTACGCTGTGGGTGAACGGCGAACAGTATAGGATGGTGTACAATGTACAGACCACCCGATACCTCCCCGGCAAACTGATACAGGAATACAACGATGAGAACTTAAACTTCACTACCGAATTGTGCTACCTCACCTCACGTTCCGTAGCCATACGTTCAATCGTGAAGAATATGAGCCAAAAACCGGTAAAGGTCAGCTTCGACTGGAACGGAGGCGTATACGAGCCTACCTCTGTCGTAAGCAGCATAGATAAAGGTCTCTCTTTCATCCGCCCCAAAGATTCCACGAACACGGTAATCCGATTCCTCACAGCAGACAAGATTCAGGCTGTGGGGAGCGATAGCCTGCACGTCACAGAAAAAAGTGAAATGACCCTGGAACCCGGCAAGACTTATCAGTCGGAGATGACTCAAACCCTGACGCTGCGCGGTGAAGACACAGCCAAAGAACTGGCTGCCATAGCAACGCTGAATATAGACAATTGCTTTGAACTAAACGAACAGCAATGGAACGCACAAATCGCTTCGTTGCTGAGCGGAAACAGCAAGTACCTCAAGGACAACAAATACCGCAAGGTACTCGTAAAAGCAATGATGACCCTGAACAGCAACTACCGCACCCCTGCCGGTGACATCCTGCATGGCGGCAGCAACCCGTCGTACAACGGATTCATCAACGGCATCTGGTCGTGGGACTCCTGGAAGATTGCTTCGGGCAACGTACATTTCAACGAGGAGATAGCCAAAAGCGAAATGATTACCCTCTTCGACTATCAAGCCGACAACGGCATGGTACCCGACTTCATCAGCTACAACAAGAAATACAATAACTGGCGCGATGCCAAACCGCCCGTAGCCGCCTGGGGAGCCATGAACGTGTATAAAGCTACCGGCGACAAGAAATTCCTCGAAACAATGTTCGACAAGCTCTATAAGTTCCATCAGTGGTGGTATGCCGAGCGCGACCACAATCACAACGGCATCTGCGAATACGGTTCCACCGACGGCACTCTCATTGCTGCCTGTTGGGAAAGCGGCATGGACAACGGCGTACGCTTTGACGATGCCGTGATGCAGAAAAACAACGAGAAGGCATGGTCCATGAACCAGGAGAACATCTGCCTGAACTCGTTCCTCTACGTAGACAAGACCATCCTCGCCGAAATGGCAACCCTCCTGAACAAGCCCGAACTGGCGGCACAGCTTAATGCCGAAGCCAAAGTCATCAAAGAATTCGTACAGACAAAGATGTGGGACAAGGAAACCGGATTCTTCTACGACACCCGTATCGATACCGGCGAGCACATCAAAGTGATGGGTGCCGAATGCTGGCTGCCACTCTGGGCAGGCATCGCCACTCCCGAACAGGCCAAACAGGTGATGCAGAAGATGATGGACCCGCAGAAGTTCAACTCCACCCTTCCATTGGGTACCTTGGACATCAGCCATCCTCGCCTGCGTCCCGTGCGCGGCTACTGGCGCGGCCCGGTCTGGGTAGACCAAGTGTACTTCGGTATCACCGGCCTGCGCAACTATGGTTTCGACCGGGAAGCCGACATACTGACTGAGAAGTTCATCAACAACGCCCAAGGACTCACCACCGACGGCCCTATCCACGAGAACTACAACCCGCTGACCGGCGAAGCGCTCAATTCGCCTAACTTCGGCTGGAGTTCGGCATGTATCATCAAGATGCTGCTCGATGAGTAACTCTCACGCAAAACAACTCTCAAAAGTCTGAAAAGACAAACGATTATACATCATTAAAAGCATACGAATATGAATAAGATACATTCAATCTGCACCCTCGCACTGATGCTACCGTTATGCGCATTTGCACAGTACGACGGTACACCCATGAACAAGACGGGCGACACCAAGAAAGCGGAAACCGCCGTAAGAACCGACAAATATCCTCACTCGGACAACGATTGGGAAAACTTTGATGTGTTGCACATCAACCGTCTGCCTTCTGCCGCCACCTTCATGGCCTACACCACCAAAGAGAAAGCAGTGAAGAACGACAAGAGTCAATCGGAATATTTTCAGTCGTTGAACGGTACCTGGAAGTTTCAGTTTGTTCCCCGTTCGGACCAGCGCCCGATGGACTTCTTTGAAAAAGGCCACGATGTAAGCGGATGGGGCAACATCAAAGTGCCTGCCAACTGGGAAATGGAAGGCTATGGCCATCCTTTCTATGTAGGTGCCGGCTACGGCATCAAGCGCAACCCGCCACTCATTGCCGTGGAAAACAGTCCCGTAGGTTCCTACAAACGCACATTCAACGTCCCTGCCAACTGGAAAGGCAAGCAAATCGTCCTCCACTTCGGAGGCGTGGCCTCAGCTTTCTATGTGTGGGTCAACGGTGAAAAGGTGGGTTACTCGCAAGATTCCAAGACCCCCAGTGAGTTCGATATCACCCCCTATGCAGTAACCGGACAGAACGAGATTGCCGTGCAGGTATTCAAGTTCAGCGACGGCTACTACTTAGAGGATCAGGATTACTGGCGCTTTGCAGGTATACAACGTGATGTGTACCTTTATGCCCGTCCCAACATCCACGTGCGCGACTTTGAAGTAGTGACCGACCTCGACAACGAGTATAAGGACGCCGACTTCCACCTCTATGTGGAACTGGACAATGCCCAAAACTCCCAACGTACTCAAACGCCCAAGGTAAAAGGTGCCGAAGTGGAAGTGAGCCTGACGGACAAAGAGGGAAAAGTCATCTACACCGAACGCCAACGCGCCAAAGACAACAAGCTGCACTTCCTGAAACACATCGAAGCGCCCCTGCTGTGGAGTGCTGAAAAGCCCAACCTATACCAGATGATGATTACACTGCGTGCCAACGGCCAGACACAGTACATCTGCCGCAACATCGGATTCCGCAAATCGGAAATCAAACATGCACAGTTACTCGTCAACGGGCAACCCGTCTACATCAAGGGCGTAAACCGCCACGAACACGACCCTTACCACGGCCATGTAGTGGACGAAGCCTCCATGATACGCGACCTGGAACTGATGAAACAAAACAACATCAACAGCGTGCGCACCTCCCACTACCCCAACGACCCGCGCTGGTATGAACTGTGCGACATCTACGGCATGTATGTAGTGGACGAGGCCAACATCGAAAGCCACGGCATGGGCTACAAACCCGACCAATGCCTCGCCAACCAACCCGAATGGCAGAAGGCTTTCATCGACCGTACAGAACGTATGTTTGAACGCGACAAGAACCACCCCTGCGTCATTATTTGGTCATTGGGCAACGAAACCGGCTCAGGCTGTAACTTCCAAGCCACCTATGCTTGGATTCATGCCCACGACCGTTCCCAACGCCCCGTACACTCCGAGGACTCTGGCAAAAACCGTCCTTTCACCGACATCTTCTGCCCCATGTACAAGAAGATAGACGTGTTGATAAACCATGCTCTCTATCTGCCCACCATGCCCCTCATCCTCTGCGAATACGCTCATGCTATGGGTAATAGTGTGGGCAATCTGCAAGACTACTGGGACATCATCGAGAAGTACCCTTCTCTACAAGGCGGTCACATCTGGGACTGGGTGGACCAGGGTCTTTACAACAAGACCGACGACGGTAAGTTCTACTGGGCCTACGGCGGCGACCTTGCCCCCGAAGGCACTCCAAGCTCGGCCAACTTCTGCATGAACGGCCTGATTGCCGCAGACCGCACATTGAAGCCCCACATACATGAAGTGAAACGGGTGTACCAGAATATGGCTTTCAGATTGCTCGATTATCACGAAGGATTGGTAGAGCTTAGAAACAAGTTCTTTTTCACCAACCTGAATGACTTTGACTTCACTTGGCGTTTGGAAGGCAACGGCGAAGTATTGGCACAAGGACGCATAGATAATGTAGATTTGCCCGCCCAACAGACAGGCGTATTCCGGACACAGTTCCCCACCATCCATTCCTCCGAAGGAGTAGAATATTACCTGAATTTCTATGCCAGCCAGAAGCGCGACGAGGGTCTGCTGAAGGCCGGTACACAATTGGCTGCCGAACAAGTGAAGCTTCCCTTCTATAAGGCTGTTACCCCCAAAGCTGCCTCAGGCAACGTGACGGCAACCGACAGCGAAGCCCTGCTTGTCCTCACTGCCGGAAATGTCAGTGTAGGATTCGACAAAGCCACCGGAGCACTCTGCTCGTTCAAGGAAGGCAAGGAAGAGATGATTAAGGAAGCACTGCGTCCCAACTTCTGGCGTCCGGTGACGGACAATGACATGGGCAACGACATGAACAAGACCCTGCGCCCGTGGCGTGAAGCCGGACGTGGCGCCAAACTCACCTCATTGGAGAAAACAGCGCTCGACAAAGATGGCTATGAAGTAGTGTCACACTACCGTCTGCCCGAAGAAGTTGCCGGTTCGGAATTCATTGTCCGCTACCGCTTCTCACCGAGAGGCAGCCTCGATGTGAACTGTACTTTCATTCCTGCCAACGACACTTTACCTTTGATGCCCCGCATGGGTGTGAGCATCACCCTGAACAAGCAATACGACCAAATGGCATGGCTAGGTCGAGGTCCGCACGAGAACTATTGCGACCGCAACGGTTCTTCCTTCGTGGGTCTGTACAAAGGTAGCGTAGCCGAACAGTACTTCGCCTACGACCGTCCACAAGAAAACGGCAACAAGACCGATGTACGTTGGATGAGCCTCACCGATCTGAAAGGCAATGGCCTGATGGTTATCGGTGCACCCACAATCAGCGGCAGTGCCTACCTCTTCCCGACAGAAGATTTGGATGAACCCGGCACACGCAAGTCACAACGCCATATCTCAGACATCCAACCCAAAGATATGGTGACTTGGAACATAGACTTCAAGCAGATGGGTGTGGGTGGAGATACCAGTTGGGGAGCCTACCCGCATCAACCATACCTGATTCCTGCCCGTAAGATGGAATTCTCATTCCGCTTATGCCCTGCACAAGAAAAAGGAGTGAAAGAGAACCAAAGATATTTGGAAATGAAGTAATTTTGCAATTGTCAAACCTCAGAAGCGCCTCCCCCTCTTTGAACAGGAGGTGCTTTTGAGGGTAAGACAGCTTTCCATCTATTCACAAAACCATACAGACAATGTTTACAATCATCGGACTAATGCTCACAGGAATGCTGCTGGGCTACCTCTTACGGAAACGGGACTTAAAGAAGATTCATCCAATCATCACCCTGCTTATCTGGCTGCTACTGTTTATCCTCGGTATTGAGGTAGGAAGTAACGAAGAGATTATCAGAGGACTCCATACCATCGGATATGAAGCCGTTGTCCTCACCTTGGGAGGGACCTTGGGAAGTGTTATCGCTGCTTGGGCACTCTGGAGAGCTTTGTATAAAAGGAAAGGAGGCAGGGCATGAAAGGAAGTCTTATCATTGTGGGCTTTTTTGTATTGGGTACGATTTGTGGTGTGTGCCATCTGTTGCCTTTTGATATTGCAGAAACCAATATCAGCTATTACGCGCTTTGCGCGCTGATGTTCAGTGTAGGGTTGAGCGTAGGCAACGACCCGCAGACCCTGAAGAACTTCCGTTCACTCAATCCGCGGCTGGTATTCCTGCCCATCATGACGATACTGGGAACACTGGCAGGTTCGGCAGCCGTCAGTCTGATTCTGACACACCGTTCTATAACGGACTGTCTGGCCGTAGGCAGCGGTTTCGGCTACTATTCGCTTTCGTCGGTGCTGATAGCCGACTTGAAGAGCGCGACGCTCGGCGTGCAGGGCGCCGCAGAGCTGGCGACGGTCGCTTTGTTGGCCAACGTCGTGCGCGAGATGATCGCCCTGTTCGGAATGCCGCTGTTCGCCCGCTGGGGTGGTCCGCTGGCCCCGATCTCGGTGTCGGGCGTGACTTCGATGGACGTTTGTCTGCCTTCGATCGCCCGTTATTCGGGCAGCGACCTGGTGCCGCTGGCCATCCTGCACGGCATCGTACTGGAGGTGTGCGTGCCGATTCTGGTCGGTGCCTTTTGCTGACCGAAGGGACCGTAAAAAAGAATCGA
>OHJN01000359.1_pt1 | contig 27098 bp, 19 predicted proteins | sample 1568531 | NCBI WGS metagenome assembly OHJN01 (sample SAMEA3879594, study PRJEB24766) | human gut metagenome | biome: human-associated habitat; feature: feces | place: USA | collected 1985/1987
GGGTGTCAGGCGGCAGCCTGACGGGATGAGCGATGCGAACCTCCGGCGGTGTTACCACCCACCGGGCTTGTAAAAAAATCATTAAAACCTAAATATTTCCCCGATTTCTTTCAATTAACATTGAAAAGGTGAAATTTTACGAATTTGGTAGAAAATTTATCGATATTCGTAAAATTATTTTTATATTAGCGGAAACAACCTGGGACATTGTCCCGAAACATTATTAACTATGATTACAGAATGGTGGACTTCGCTTGACTTGTTCATGAAGATTCTATGGTGCATCGCCATAGCCACTTCATTGACTTTTATTATCCAGAGCATACTTACATTTGTCGGCATTGACTCGGACACCGACCTGGGCGGCGACATTGACACGGATTTCGGCGGTGGCCTGGATATGCATCCGGACTTTGACGGGGATCCTTCGATGAACCTGTTCACTTTCAGGAACTTGGTGAATTTCTTCCTCGGGTTCAGCTGGACGGCCATACTTATGCATGGCAAGTTCGGCTCTGAAGCATTGGTCCTGCTTCTGGCGTTCGTTGTCGGCGTGGCCCTTGTCACTGTCGTGATGCTGATGTTCAAGTGGCTGGCCGGGATGCAGCAGTCGGGGAATATCAATGTCTATAAATCTGCGGCCGGATGTCACGGAAAGGTCTATCTGACTATTCCGGGGGAGAGACGCGGGACCGGAAAAGTGCAGATTACCATCAATGGCGCCGTGCGTGAATATGATGCCGTAACTGACTGTGATTCAATTCCTACAGGAGCTCAGATAAAGGTCGTGGAAGTAGTGGATTCCAGTACATTGCTCGTGGAACCCTTGGAGCCGCTTATAATTTGACACTATAATAATACCTAATTCATTGTGATATGGAAATAATTATCATCATTGCGATTGCGGTAGTCGTGCTCATCGTCACATTGTCCGCAATACTCCACCGCTACAAGCGTTGTCCGTCTGACAAGATTCTCGTAATCTACGGAAAGACACGAAGAAACAAGAACGGAGGTGCTTCATCTGCCAAGTGTATTCACGGAGGGGCGTCGTTCATCTGGCCTGTTTTCCAGAGCTACTCTTTCCTGGATCTTACTCCGATTTCCATCGAATGCAATCTTACCAATGCGCTCAGCAAGCAGAATATCCGTGTGGATGTGCCTTGCCGCTTCACTGTCGGTATCTCCACTGAGCCTGACAATATGACCAATGCGGCTGAGCGTCTGCTCGGTCTCACCATCGAGAATATCCAGAACATCGCCACCGATATCCTCTTCGGACAGCTCAGACTCGTCATCGCGACCATGGACATCGAGGAGATCAACTCCGACCGCGACAAGTTCCTTGCCAATGTCAGTACCAATGTCGAGGCAGAGCTCCGCAAGATCGGTCTGAAACTTATCAATGTGAATGTCACTGATATCCGCGACGAGTCCGGCTACATCGAGGCTCTCGGAAAGGAGGCAGCTGCCAAGGCTATCAATGATGCCAAGAAGAGCGTTGCCGAGCAGAACCGTTTCGGTGAGATCGGTAAGGCAGAGGCTGACAGGGACAAGGATATCCGCATTGCCGAGACTGTCCGCGACACCAGAATTTCTACTGCTGATGCCAATGCAAAGGCAGTCGAAGGTGAGAACAATTCCAAGATTGCAATCGCCAATTCTGATGCGGTCAGGCGTGAAAAGGAGGCTGAAGCTGCAAGAATTGCGATAGCAGCGGAAAAGGTCCAGGCCGCTATGGCGATGGAAGAGGCATATAAGGCAGAGCAGAGTGCCGAGCTTGCGCGTGCTGCCAGAGAGCAGGCTACCCAGCAGGCTAACATTGTGGTTCCTGCCCAGATTGAGAAGGAAAAGGCCATCATTGACGCCGAGGCTGAAGCAGAAAAGCTGCGCAGGACAGCTCAGGGTGAGGCTGATGCGATTTACGCGAAGATGGCTGCCCAGGCGAAGGGTATCGAAGAAATTCTTACTAAGCAGGCTGATGGCTTCCAGAGGCTTGTCAATGCTGCTGAAGGTGATGCACAGAAGGCTGTGCTCATGCTTATCGCGGATAAGCTTCCTGAACTTGTCAAGACTCAGGTCGAGGCTGTCAAGGGCATCAAAATCGACAAGGTTACCGTCTGGGACGGAAACGGCAAGGGTGACGGCAAGACGTCCACTGCCAATTTCATCTCCGGTATGATGCAGTCTGTTCCGCCGCTTGACGAGCTGTTCAAGATGGCAGGTATGAATCTTCCGAGCTATCTCAAGGGAGCAGAAGTGAAGCCACAGTCTCCGGCAGAAGGGGAGGCTACTGAATAACGATTATGCCGATTACAGTTAACATAGATGTAATGTTGGCTCGCAGGAAGATGTCGAGCGGAGAACTGGCTGAGAAAGTCGGTATCTCCGCCACGAATCTTTCCATTCTTAAGACAGGCAAGGCAGTGCGTTTCTCTACTCTGGAGGCCCTCTGCCGCGCCCTCGACTGCCAGCCCGGCGACATTCTCGAATATGTCCCGGAGGACTAGCCGATATTGTCCCACATTAAAAGTGGACGTATGTTATTTTTAAAAAATCAATTATGATGAAAAGTTTATTGGTTACTGCACTTTTCGCAGTTTCAGCGCTGTCAGCATCGGCAGATGTGCCGCCGCAACTTCGTGAGGACAATATTCCGGAGGTCGTGGCAGCAATGACACCGGAAGAGAAGTGCACCCTTATAATCGGCGGAAGAGCTGCCAGTTTCAATGGAATCGGCTTTACCAACACCGGCGTTCCGGGAGCGGCAGGAGTGATCAACGGCATTCCCCGACTCGGCATTCCTACAGTAGTCCTTGCTGATGGTCCTGCCGGCCTTCGCATTGCACCAAAACGAAAAGGCGATACCAGGACATTCTATTGTACCGGTTATCCGATTGCCACAATGCTTTCTTCCACATGGAATCCGGAGCTCGTCGAGGAGGCCGGAAGGAATATGGGCAATGAAGTCCTTGAATATGGTGTGGACATCCTGCTCGCCCCAGGTGCCAACATACATAGGAATCCGCTCTGCGGAAGGAATTTCGAGTACTATTCCGAAGACCCTCTGCTGTCGGGCAAAATGGCGGCGGCAATGATCAACGGAATCGAGTCCAACGGAGTGGGAACCTCGCTGAAGCATTTTGCTGTCAATAATCAGGAACTTAACCGTCTGGCCAACAATGCCATCGTTTCCGAGCGCGCGTTAAGGGAAATCTATCTCAAGAACTTCGAGATAGCAGTCCGCGAGTCGCAGCCGTGGACCATCATGACATCATACAACTTCATCAACGGGGAACATGCAGCCGAGAGCAAGAGGCTCCTGACTGATATCCTTCGTGGTGAATGGGGCTTTGAAGGTGCGGTGATGACCGACTGGAACGGTGGCTACGATGACGCTGCCATAGTCCGTGCCGGAAACGAGATGATACAGCCGGGACGTGACACGCGCTATATCAATCTCCTGAACGCCATCAAGGACGGCAGCCTGAGTATGGAAGACGTGGACAGGACAGTTACCAGAATCCTCAAACTGGTCATCAAAACTCCGAAGTTCAAGGGTTATGAACCGTCAGAGACGCCAGATCTCAAAGCCCACGCCAAAGTGTGCAAAAAGGTTGCTGATGAGGGAGTTGTGCTCTTGAAAAACAATTCCGCAGCACTGCCGATGTCCAAGGACAATGAAATAGCGCTCTTCGGCATAACATCTTATGATTTCATCGCAGGCGGTACCGGTTCCGGCGACGTGAACAGGCCTTATGTGGTGGACCTCATGAGCGGACTGTCCAATGCCGGTTTCCGTCTTGAGCCTGAACTGGATGCCTTCTACCAGGATTATATGAAGGCTGAAGCGTTGAGATGCAAGACGATGAACGAGGGCAAAAAGTGGTTCGTTGACAGGGAAAGGGCAATCGAGGTGGTTCCTGAAGACCTCATTGTCAAGTCTGCCGCCAATGCCGATGACGCCGTGATTACGATCGGCCGTGTCTTCGGTGAAGGAAAGGACAGGGACTACTATCACAGCTATCTCCTTTCTGACAGGGAAAAGGAATTGATTTCCAAAGTCTCCGAAGCGTTCCATGCGAAGGGCAAGAAAGTGACGGTCATTCTCAATGTCGGCGGACTTGTGGAGATGACGTCATGGCAGGACAATGTGGATGCAGTCGTATTGTGCTGGCAGCCTGGACAGGAAGGCGGCAATACCGTGGCATCCGTCCTGAGCGGCGAGGTAAATCCGAGCGGACATCTTCCTGCTACAATTTCTACGGAGTATGCGCTGGAGCCGACTGCAAAGAATTTCCCTCAGGTCTTTGCCGACAAGCCGTTCAACTATTCATACTATCGTCAGCTGACCGACAGGAAACTTCCGTTGCACACCGTCAGGAACATTGACTTTACCGAGTATGAGGAAGGCATCTATGTGGGCTACAGGTATTTCAATACATTTGCACCTAAAGCGGTGGCCTATCCTTTCGGATTCGGACTTAGCTATACCACATTTGATTTCAAGGATATGAAGGTCGAGTCTGCCGGAGACGGCTGGGACGTACAGGTGACAGTCACAAATACCGGAAAGGTCAATGGAAAAGACGTAGTACAGCTTTATGTGAGGGCCCCGAAGGGTGAACTTGACAAGCCTGAGATAGAACTGAAAGGCTTTGCCAAAACCAAAGAACTCGCTCCTGGTGAGAGCTGTACTGTGACGATCCATATTGCTGAAAGCAGTCTCGCTTCATATAACGAGAAAACGTCCAGTTGGGAAACCGATCCAGGAAAATATGTATTCATGGCATCAAAGGACGCATCCGACTGTCAGTTGAAGAAAGCCGTAAAGGTATCTGGGACAGACCGATGACTGGGATGCCGTCAATATGACGGGGGCTCTGGCAATCCTCAGTTGATAAAAAAACACCTGATGCAATTTCTTGCACCAGGTGTTTTTCAATTTATGCGCGAAAGCTTTACAGCGTCCTCTTGATCTCTACAATCTGGAATGCCTCGATGACATCGCCAGGCTTGATATCATTGTACTTGTCGATGCCGATACCGCACTCCATTCCGGTCATGACCTCTTTTGCGTCATCCTTGCCGCGCTTGAGAGATGAAAGTTCACCGGTATAGACCACGATGCCGTCACGGATAAGACGTACCTTGCTCTTGGCAGTCATCTTGCCGTCCTTGACAAGACAACCTGCAATCGTTCCGACCTTGGAAATGTGGAAGGTCTGCTTAACCTCTGCAGTTGCAGTAACTTCCTCCTTCTTCTCAGGCTCAAGCATACCCTCGATACCGTCAGTAACCTCATTGATGGCATCGTAGATGATGGAGTAGAGACGGATTTCGATACCCTCTTTCTCTGCGAGGTTTCTTGCATCAGCAGAAGGACGTACCTGGAAACCGATGATGATCGCATCGGATGCAGTAGCCAGCATGACATCGGACTCGGAGATTGCACCCACTGACTTGTGGATGACATTGACACGAACCTCTTCGGTAGAGAGTTTGATCAATGAATCTGAGAGTGCTTCCACTGAACCGTCCACGTCACCCTTGACGATGATATTGAGTTCCTTGAAGTTACCGATGGCGATACGGCGACCGATTTCCTCGAGAGTCATATGCTTCTGAGTCTTGATGCCCTGGATTCGGATAAGCTGCTCGCGCTTGTTGGCGATGGCCTTGGCCTCCTTCTCGTCGTTCATGATATTGAACTTGTCACCGGCGCTCGGAGCTCCGTTGAGACCGAGAATGGAAACAGGAGTTGAAGGACCGGCTGTCTCGACCTTCTGTCCACGCTCATTGAACATGGCCTTTACACGTCCGTAGTAGCATCCGCTGAGCATCATGTCGCCAGTGTGGACTGTTCCGTCCTGCACAAGGATTGTCGCCAAGTATCCGCGGCCCTTGTCCAGAGACGACTCGATTACTGTACCTACGCCAAGTTTCTTAGGGTTTGCCTTGAGGTCCATGAGGTCAGTTTCGAGAAGGACTTTCTCGAGGAGTTTATCCACATTGAGACCCTTCTTGGCCGAAATCTCCTGGCACTGGTATTTTCCGCCCCAATCCTCTACGAGAATGTTCATCTGAGAGAGCTGCTGGCGGATTCTCTCCGGCTGAGCACCCGGTTTGTCTATCTTGTTGATAGCGAATACCATAGGAACGCCTGCCGCCTGTGCGTGGTTGATGGCCTCGACTGTCTGTGGCATGACCGCATCATCGGCGGCGATAATGATGATCGCCAGGTCGGTGAGCTGAGCACCACGGGCACGCATGGCTGTAAAGGCCTCGTGACCAGGAGTGTCGAGGAATGTGATCCTGCGTCCGTCGGGGAGTACCACGTTGTATGCACCGATGTGCTGTGTGATACCTCCGGCCTCGCCTGCGATCACATTGGTCTGCCTGATATAGTCGAGGAGAGATGTCTTACCGTGGTCGACGTGTCCCATCACGGTGATGATCGGAGGTCTTGTCACGAGGTCCGCCTCGTTCTCCGGTTCGTCATTCTCCTGATTGATCTCATTCTGAATGTCTGCAGTGACGAATTCCACCTTGTATCCGAACTCTTCTGCGACAAGCACAAGTGCCTCTGCATCAAGTCTCTGGTTGATTGACACCATGAGACCGAGACTGAAGCATGCCTCGATGACTTTGTTTACAGGAGTGTTGTTCATGAGGGTCGCGAGGTCATTGACAGTAACGAACTCAGTTACCTTGAGAATCTTCTTCTCAGCAGCCTCCTGAGCCATCTCCTCCTGAAGTTTCTGGGAAGCGAGCTCCCTTTTCTCCTTTCTGTGTTTTGCACCGAAATTGTTCTTGGACTTGCTGTCGTTCATCCTTGCGTAGGTCTCTTTCACCTGCTTCTGGATTTCCTTCTGCATTTCCTCCTGCTCGGCTTCTGTCATAGCAGGCTTGAACCTGTCATTGCCACGGTCTCTGCGGCGTTTTCCCTGTCCGGGCTGGTTGTTGCCGCCCTGACGGAAATCCTTCTTGCCATTGTTCTGACCGTTGTTCTGACCACCGGCATTGCCCTGACGGTTTTTCTTGTTGCCGTCCTTTTTGTCGTTGCCGTCAATCTTGTTCACATCGACTCTCTCGCTTCCGCCTTTGGCAATGCGCTCCCTCTTGTTCTTGCTCTTCTTGGGAGCTTCGAATTTGGACAGGTCCACTTTGCCCACAATCTTCAGGCCTCCGGTAGAAACAGGCTCATCTTCGTCATTGCTGGAAGCAGCCTTCTGGAGTTTGTGCTCGGCCTTGAGTTTGGCCTTGTCCACCTTAGGATTGAACTCTTTCTGATTCTGAGTCTTGTCGCCTTTCTTGATATCAGCCTTCTTGAGCTGGTTCGCATGAGCCTGTTCCGAAGGGGTTTGGTCGGTAGGCTCTGCGGCTTTTGGCAGCTCGACTTCTTCATTAGGTTTTACTTCTACAGGCTCGCTGTACTGAGGAGCAGCTTCCTCTGAAGGTTTCACTTCAGCGTCTGGCTTGGCCTCCACAACCGGCTCGGCATGAACTTCTTCCGTCTGCTGAGGAACCTCTGTAGGCTTGGTCTCTGCGACAGGTTCCGGAACTGTCTGTACTTTCGGCGCTTCCTGGACTTCAGGTGCAGCAGTCTCTTCCACCGCCGGTTTTACCTCCTTCGGAGCTTCCTCTACAGGCTTCTGTACAGGTTCCTCCTTCGCGAAACCACTTCCTGATGTTCCTCTGATGATGACGGTGCTTCCACCTGCAGCCTCTTCTTCCTCGTCCTCTTTCTTCTTGGAACCCTTTTCAATGATTTCCTTTATCTTAATCTGAACACGCTCTGACTCGTCCTTCGCCTTGGCATCCCCGCCGAAGGCCTTCTGAAGCTCAGGAATGAACTCGTCCGACACCTTGGCATTCGGATTCATCTCGACATCGGCGCCTTTCGCTTTCAGGAAATCCACCAATGTCTGAAGTCCCACATTGAATTCTCTTGTCAGTTTGTTTAGTCTGATTTCTGCCATATAAACCCCTTTTATTTAACTATTCTTCTTCAAATTCAGCGCGCAGAATGTTCATCACATCCTCCACGGTCTCGTCTTCCAGGTCAGCGCGCTTGGCGATGTCCTCAGGATCCAGAGCCAGTACGCTCTTGGCCGTATCACATCCGATGGACTGCAGCCTCTCGATGACCCATGGATCGATTTCGTTGCTGAACTCAGTGAGGAGTACGTCCTCATCATCCTCAGCCTCGTCTTCCTTAGGCACCTCACGCCATACCTCGATTTCGCGGTCAACAAGCATTCCGGCGAGCTTGATGTTGCATCCGCCCTTACCGATACCTTTCTTTACCTCGTCAGGAAGCATGAATACCTTGATCTTGTCGTTCTCGTCCGTACCCATGTCGATAGATGAAATCTTCGCCGGGTTCAATGCCCTCTGGATGAGGAGCTGGGTATTGTTGGTCCACTGGAGAACGTCGATGTTCTCGTTTCTCAATTCCCTTACGATACCGATGATACGTGCACCCTTGACACCGATGCAGGCTCCGATAGGATCGATTCTGTCATCATAGGACTCCACAGCGACCTTGGCCCTTTCGCCAGGTATGCGGACTACCTTCTTTATGGTGATGAGTCCGTCATAGATTTCCGGAACTTCCTGCTCGAAAAGCTTCTTGAGGAATTCGTTTGAGGTTCTGGAAAGGACAATGTAAGGAGTCGTGTTGTTCTTCATCTCCACGCTCTTGATGATGGCGCGTACAGTGTCGTTCTTCTTGAAATGCTCACCCGGAATCTGTTCTGACTTAGGCAGTCTGAGCTCATTTCCGTCCTCATCGAGGATAAGCACCTCTTTTGCCCATGTCTGGTAGATTTCTCCGGTGAAAATCTCACCGATCTTGTCAGTGTACTTGTTATAGAGGTTGGCCTTCTCTATATCCATGATCCTTCCCTGAAGGTTCTGTCTGATATTGAGGATGCCTCGTCTTCCGAAATCCTTGAGCTCCACTTTTCTGGTGAAGGTCTCGCCGAGTTCGTAGTCGTCTCCGTTCCTGTTCACTTCAGCAAGTGCAATCTGAGTGTTGGGATTCTCCACGTTCTCCACCACTTCGAGGTTCTGGTAGATCTCACAGTCTCCCTTGTCGACATTGATGATGACGTCGAAATTGTCAGCAGAGCCGAAAGTCTTTGCCAACTGGGTCATGAACACATCCTTCAGCACACCCATCATCACCGGGCGGTCAATGTGTTTTTCGTCCTTGAACAGCGCGAAGGCTGCCTTGAGGTCGAGCTTTTCTTCTTCCATAACAGTTATTGTTTTTTATATTTTTCCTATTCGAATTCAATGTGCGGAGTGACGCTGTTCACGTCCTCGTAAGCGAAAGTGTCCACGTGTCTGACAAGCTCCTTCTTTTTCTTTCCAGGGACAGCCTCCTTTACCTCGTAGGCAAGCGTAAAGCCTTTCTCATCAGCGCTTCCCAGTGTTCCGACAAGTTTCTTTCCGTCTCTTGTCAATGTCTCAACTTTGGAACCGACAGCCTTGATGTACTGCTTGAGAATCTTGAACGGCTGGTCAAGCCCTGCAGAAGTCACAGTAAGTGAATAGTCTTCCTTTTCCTGGTCGAAAATCGAGAGAAAACTGTCATTTACCGCGATGCAGTCATCCATTTCCACAGTGCCGTTTTCCGATTCAATGGCTATGACAATGTCATTGTCCCTGCTGATGGAAACATCGGTAATGAAACATCCACGCGCTTCCACTGTCTTAGTCATCTCTTTGTAAATCAGCTCTTTACTTATCATATTATCCTAAGCTTTCTTAAAAAAAGATAGGAGACGCATCCGTCCCCTATCTCATCTCACTTTGCAAAGGTAATCAAAATTTCCATAATAACCGAATTTCCTTAAAAAATATGAACAACGCGATTTTCTTGCTAAAGTAATGTAAATGTGTTTACTTTGCAAAGCAGATGTTGCGTCGTACCGGATTTGGTATGTGGAATACGTTGAATAAAATAGTTTGAGAATATGGAATTTTCAGCCAAACAGCTGGCCAAAGTTTTGAGGGGAACCGTGGACGGGGACCCGGAAGTGAAGGTGACTTCATTCGCCAAGATAGAGCACGGAAAATCAGGTCAATTGTGCTTCTATGCAAATCCTAAGTATGAACATTATGTATATACCTGCAAGGCCAGCATCCTGCTTGTGAATTCCACATTCGAGCCTAAGGAAAAAGTCAGCTGCACCATGATCCGTGTTGCTGATGCGTACACGGCAGTTGCGGAACTTCTCAAGTATGTGGCTACCCAGAAGCGTACTGACCGCAGACACAGGGGTTTCCGCTCATCCTGGTTCCTCACCACCAAGTTCGGCAAGAAGGTATATCTCGGCAGCCATTCCTATGTGGGACATCACGCTGTCATCGGAGACTATACCAAGATATATGAAAACGTATATATCGGTGACAATACCGTAATCGGTTCACACTGCATCATTTACCCTGGCGTAAGCATCTATCCGGGAATGGTCATCGGTGACAATGTCATCATCCATTCAAACGCTGTGATCGGCTCGGACGGATTCGGAAATGCGCCTCAGCCTGACGGCACCTGGGAGAAGATCGAGCACATCGGCAATGTGATTATCGGCAACAATGTGGAGATCGGAGCCGGTACCACCATTGACAAGTCCGAGATGGAGTCCACCATCATCGGCAACGGCGTGAAAATCGACAACCTCTGCCAGATTGCGCACAATGTCGTAATCGGTGACAATACCGTTATGGCGGCGCAGTGCGGCATCGCCGGTTCAGCAAAAATCGGCAAGAACTGTATTCTGGCAGGCCAGGTAGGTATCGCAGGACACATTGAAATAGCTGACAATACGACTATTGCGGCTCAGGCCGGCGTCATCGGCAATGTGAAGAAATCAGGTCAGGTGCTCTTGGGTTCACCAGCCATTCCTATAAAGAACTATATGCGCAGTTATGCTATATTCCGTCAGCAGGGAAAAGAATAATTAGTATATTTGCGCGATTAAAAGATAATTTGATGAAGCAAAAAACACTTAAAGCCTCCTGCAGTTTCCAGGGAAAAGGTCTTCATACTGGAAGAATTGCTGAGATGACGGTAAATCCCGCTCCGGAGAATACGGGAATTGTTTTCAGAAGAACAGACCTTGGAGAGGGAGCCGTAGTCAGGGCATTGGCCGAGAACGTATCCAGCACAGCGAGGAGTACTACCATATCTGAAGGAGAAGCTTCAGTTTCCACGATAGAGCATCTGATGTCGGCATTGACCGGAATGGGCATTGATAATGCCGTAGTCGAGCTGAACAATGTCGAGGTCCCTATTCTGGACGGCAGTGCCAAGCCGTATGTAAAGGCCTTTTCTGAGGCCGGTCTGGTCGAGCAGGATGCTGATAGACAGTTCATTGACATTCCTGATGAAATAGAAATCAAGGACGAGAAGACAGGCTCCTGGGTGAAAATCAAACCTGCTGCCGCTCCTTCCTACGATATTACGGTGGATTTCAATTCCAGAGTGCTCGGCGTGCAGTCTGCCGCATGGGATTTGTCCAAGGATTATGCATCTGAAATCGGCCCTTGCCGCACTTTCGTGTTCTTCCATGAGGTTGAGTTCCTTCTGGCGAACAACCTGGTGAAGGGAGGTGATGTGGACAATGCCATCGTGATTGTGGAGCATCCGGTTACTGACGAGCAGGTGGGACGTATGGCGGACCTGTTCAACCAGCCTAAGCTGGGCGTTACCCCGGAAGGCTATCTGAGCAATCTGAAACTGCATTTCCCGAACGAATGCGGCCGTCACAAACTTCTGGACATGATAGGAGACATGAGGCTTGCAGGCGGTTATCTCAATGCTGAAATCACCGCTTTCAAACCGGGACACACGATAAATACTAATGCTGCGAAGGCTCTGAGAGCCCTCCTGAATAAAACCAAATAAACTATGAATAAGATACATCCATTGGCTACAGTAAGTCCTAAGGCCGTACTCGGCGACAATGTAGAAGTAGGACCTTACGCATTCATTGATGAGAATGTACAGATTGGCGACGGTTGCAAGATACATCCTCACGCAGTCATTTTCCCTTATGTGAAAATGGGCAAGAATTGCGAAGTGTATCCGGGAGCTGTCGTAGGCGCAGTGCCTCAGGACCTCAAGTTCGAAGGTGAGGTTACCTATGTGGAGATCGGTGACAATGTTACTATACGTGAGTGCGTGACCATCAACCGTGGAACAAAGGCAAGCGGCAAGGGCATTACCAAGGTCGGCAGCAATACTCTGATTATGTCCTATGTACATATAGCTCACGACTGCAATGTCGGAAATCACTGTATCCTTGTAAGTTACGTCGGCATCGCCGGAGAAACGGAGGTCGATGACTGGGCTATCATCGGTGGTGGTGCGAAAGCGCATCAGTTCACCAAGATCGGCTGCCACGCAATGGTCGGCGGCATGTCCAAGATCAACAAGGACATCCCTCCTTACGCAATGTGCGGTCGTGACCCTATCTGCTATGCCGGTGTGAACATCGTCGGACTCCGCAGAAGAGGATTCTCGGCAGAGACTGTAAGAAATATCAAGGATATCTACGATACCATCTATTTCCAGGGTTACAATATCTCTGACGGCTGCTCCAAGGTTGAGGCCGGTTTCCCTGATTCAGAGGAGAAGACCACCATATTGAACTTCATACGTTCTTCCAAGCGTGGTATCGTAAGAGCCAATACATCAGGAGAGAAAGGCGATATCGACTAGTTATGTCAATGCTTTTGGACATGGCTTTCTTTCCGCCTGTATCCTATATGGCGGCAATAGCTGAAGAGTTTACCCTGTCATCTGACGGGGTAAATTCGTATGTGCCGGCAATTGTCTATATAGAGGCCTGTGAGAACTATCAGAAACAGACGTACCGCAACCGTTGCCGGATATATGCTGCAAGTGGCGTGGAGGCGCTTTCCGTGCCGATTGTGCATGAAAACGGCACTTATGCGCTTCCTGTCAGGAAACTGAGAATCGATTGGAGCAAGTCGTGGCTGATGAGGATGAAGCGGGCTATCGTGTCCGCCTACGAATCTTCTCCGTGGTTTGACTATTACAAGGACGAGCTGTTCGCCATTCTGGACAGGCAACACGAATTCCTTTTCGACCTGAACATTGACCTGCTCCGCTTCTTCCTGAAGAAGACTGGTATAGAGGCGGACATCCGTTTCACGGAGGAGTTTACGCCGCATGGCAGCACTGTGTATGGCCGTGACCTGCGTGGCGTAATCCACCCGAAGCGGCAGAATGACATACTTGAGCGTCTGGGACTGAAAAAGCCATACTGGCAGGTCTTTTCCCTGAAGTATGGCTTCATATCTGATTTGTCCGTCATGGACCTGTTGTTCAATGAAGGTCCGGATTCCATCTCTTACCTCAAGAGGCTGAAATAAATCCCCGAATCATTTTAGAATCTCCATCCGAAGGTGGCGACTACATCGTAGAACCTGGCTCTGTTCCTGATTTCAGGAGACAATTCACCGTCAATGTAGGAGTCATAAGGATATACGTACTCGTAAGGGTTCTTTGTCCATCTGAAAGCGAGGTCGCAGAAGAATGAACCTTTGGATGAATATCCCACTCCGGCAGCAAGCGAGTGCTTGTAGGCCTTAGGAGTCATCTTCTTGCCGGTGAGGTCGTCAATATATCTCTCCGGCGAGGAAGTGAAGTTGTAGCCTGCCCTTATAGCGAACTGCGGAACAGGTTTGACTTCAGCACCGAGTCTCAATGCATGTGCTGCTCCGGTGAAGCTCTTGATGTCGCGGTTTACGCCATTGTCGAAAACGGTGTTGTCGTTGGTGTCGGTTTCCTTGAATTTCATCGTGCTGTAGTCGCAGATCTCATAGTCGACACTGACAAGACCCCAACCGCCGAATGTGTAGGCTGCACCGAAATTGGCTCTGAACGGTGATACGAATTTGTATTTGTATTCACCCTTAGGAGATGTCGCATTGGCATCGAACACATTGCTCTGGTACCAGGTTTCTCCGGCGTGCTGCCAATGTTCCGTTATCCAGTTTGCTGTAGGAGTCTGGATGGCCGCACCTATGCGGAGCCCGTCGATAGGGACAGCGATTATACCGAATTTGGCATAGACGCCTCCGCCCTGCATGTCGTAAGAGTATCTGTATCTCAGGCTGTTGAAATATGTCTTGGAAACGCCGCCGGAACCGTTGTCGAATTCGACGCCGAATTTGTCCGGATCCACTGCGATTTCCTTTAAGTACTCGTTTCTGGTATAGTCCATGGACACGATACCCAAGTTTCCTCCGATATAGACCCTGTCAGAAATGTTGAGGCCGACATTGAACAGCAGATCATACTTGTTGCCGTGGGACCTGCGTCCGTAAAGCTGGTCGATGGCGTCCGCAAGCTGAATGGTCTGTCCGCCTTTTCCGTCGTCAATGAGTTTCTCGGTCGCGCCTATGTACTTGTCATTCGCAGAGCCATAGGTGGACACCATTCCGGACTGCCAGCCGGTTACCTGATTCCATGGAACATTGGCATTGCCGTAATATCCGTTTTCCCCGTTCAGGAGGCTGGAGTTCACGCCGGTCATCATTGAAGCCAATGAACCAGCATAGGATGTGGCTGTGTTTCGTCCGCCTGCCGCCATGTCGTCCAGATAGTTTGCTGTGGCATTGGCAATGAATCCGCATGTCACTCTTTTCAGCCCGCGTCTGGCATTGGTGTCGAAATTGAGGGTGAAACCGACGTTAGGCAGTGTGAACCTGGCTGAACTGTTGTTCAGAGTGCTGCCGTATGCCGTTGATTGTGAAGGCATTGCATTGTAATCGCTCGTGGTGGACACGATGCTGACGTTCGGGGTGAACGTGACCTGTGAAAAGCTGTTCACGGCCGAGCCTGCAGGGTTGAGGTTTATGGAACCCAGATCTCCTCCCAGTGCGGTGAACGCATTGCCCATGGAGATGGAGCGCGCTGTACCGTAGTAATTGTTCTCGCTGAATCTCAGAGCGTCCTGGACGTTCTGAGCCGCAGCATTGACCGAGACAGCCGCAAGCAGCGTCAACGGAATAATCTTTTTCATCTTCATATCTTCTTCACTTATTTCAGGTTTCTAAATTATCTTCTTCTTACACTGCCGCCGCTACTTCCGCTCGAACGGGATGCTCCACCGGAATATCCTCCGCCTGAGAAGCCGCTGGATGAACTGCGGTATGAGGAACCGCTGTTGTATGAACTGCTTGACGAACTGCTGGAAGAACTCCTGTATGAGGAGCTGCTTGACGAGCTTCTGTATGACGAGCCTGAATTTCCGCCGCCATAGTTGTAGGAACTGCCGGAACTTCCGTAAGAAGATGAACTTCTGTAACTTGTGCCGGATGACTGTCCGGATGACCGGCTTGTGGCGGCCCTTCTGTATGCAGGTGCAGATGCTGTTCTGTTAGATGAGGAAGCACTTGAAATCGTGCCGGCTGACCTTACTCCGGATGTGCTGGACGTTCTGTAAGCGGTGTTGCCTGAGGTGCTCGTGCGGACGGACTGTCCGGAAGCCGCGCTGCGTACCGCCTGGCTTGAGCTGCTGCGTACTGCCTGACTGGATGCTGAACTTCTTACCGCCTGTCCTGCGGAAGAACTTGTGCGGATCGACTGGCTGGACGATGCGCTGCGTACCGCCTGGCTGTTTGCCGAACCGCTGGATGTGCGTACTCCGGACGCTGAAACCCTTCTGACAGAAGTCATTGACACGTCATTGCCTCTTGTCGATGTCGTCGCGGTGCCGGAGGCTCTCCTGACTGATGAGGACGAGCCGGCATTCCTTCTGACTGTGGAAGATGCTACGCCCATTCCGTTTCCTCTGCTGCTTTCGGTCAGGCCTCTGTTGCCATAGTAGTAACTGTCCCTTCCGTGTCCGAAGCCATGGTCGTACCAAGGACCGCACCAGTGGTCATGGTAATAATGATGGTGATGGTAATACCACGGGTCGTGGTACCAGCTGTAGCCCCAGCCGTAATATACAGGTCTGCCCCAATACCAAGGATTGTACCACGGGTCTCCCCAATACCAGTCATCCCACCAGATGCTGCTTGAGTAATACCACGGATTCGCTCCCCAGTACCAGCTGGACCAATAAGGGCGGTAATACCATGAGCCCCAATATGTTCCAGGCCAATATGATGATGCCCATCCTGCCGCATATCCTGCTGCGAATCCGTCAGGGTACAGTGAATATGCAGGTGTGTTGGTGACAGTGACCACGGTGCTGTTGTCCTGTTTGTTGAACTTCAATGTGGCTGAAGTGTTTTCCGGAATGAACAGCGTGTCTGTTTCTCCTGCCTTGAGGAATAATGTCGAGTTCTCCGTCTCCTTTACGAGTTCGTTTACTTTGTTGCGGGACGCAAGAACATCCGCTTTAGTTTCGGTTTTAGCAGGTCTGCTGTAGAATCCGTCCTGATATTGCTGGCTTGAAGCGTATTGCGATGCGGAACCGCAACCGGCCAATGCCAGGAATGCTCCGGAAAGAACCAAGATGTTTGTTTTCATAATCGGACCTCCTAGTTATATAAATAATTTGTATCTTTGTGCGCTGCATTGCAGCGATGGTATGTCTGCAATATTCATACCTCGCCAATGCTCGCATGCTAAATGCAAATATATGAATGTTATTGCATAAAGAAACCAAAAAATAAAATAAACTAACAAAAGATGGCAGATCAGATAACCAAAAGGTCAGACAACTACTCTCAGTGGTATAACGACCTGGTAGTTAAAGCAGACCTTGCAGAGCAGTCACCTGTAAGGGGATGTATGGTAATCAAGCCTTATGGCTATGCTATATGGGAAAAGATGCAGCACGTGCTGGACTCGAAATTCAAGGAAACAGGCGCAGTCAATGCTTATTTCCCGTTGTTCATTCCCAAGTCTTTCTTCAGCCGTGAGGCTGAGCATGTAGCAGGCTTTGCGAAGGAATGTGCGGTAGTGACACATCACAGGCTCATGAATGACCCTGAAGGCAATGGCGTGGTAGTGGATCCGTCTTCGAAACTTGAAGAAGAACTGATAGTGCGTCCGACATCCGAGACCATTATCTGGAGTACATACAAGAACTGGATCAAATCATGGAGGGATCTTCCTATCATGTGCAACCAGTGGGCCAATGTCGTCAGATGGGAGATGCGTACCCGTCTGTTCCTCCGTACCGCAGAGTTCCTCTGGCAGGAAGGCCACACGGCTCACGCTACATCACAGGAGGCTCAGGAAGAGGCAGTGAAGATGGTCCATGTCTATGCTGACTTTGCCCGCAACTATCTGGCTCTCCCGGTCATTGTAGGCCACAAGAGTCCTAACGAGAGATTCGCCGGTGCATTGGATACCCTCACTATCGAGGCGATGATGCAGGACGGAAAGGCTCTGCAGTCAGGTACTTCACATTTCCTCGGCCAGAACTTCGCCAAGTCGTTCGATGTACAGTACACCGACAAGGAAGGTAAGCAGCAGTATGTGTGGGCTACATCCTGGGGCGTTTCCACCCGTCTTATGGGTGCGCTCATCATGGCTCACGGCGATGACAACGGTCTGGTTCTCCCTCCGGCTCTGGCTCCGATCGAAGTGGTGATGGTTCCTATCTACAGAAGCGAGGAGGAGCACAATGCCGTTCTCGACAAGATGAATGAAATCAAGAAGGCTCTTGAGGCTGCCGGCCATACTGTGAAGATCGATGACCGTGACACATTGCGTCCGGGCTTCAAGTTCGCTGAATGGGAACTCAAGGGAGTGCCTGTAAGGCTTGCCCTCGGTGCACGTGACCTGCAGAATGATACAGTGGAGGTACACCGCCGCGATACACTTGAGAAGAAGACAGTTTCGCTGGAGGGCATTGACAAGTATATAGAGGACCTGCTCGTGGATATTCAGAACAATATCTATCAGAAGGCATTGAATTTCAGGGATTCACGTATAGAGAAATGCGATTCCTGGGAGGAGTTCAAGGAGAAGATCACTCAGGGCAAGTTCCTGCTCTGCCACTGGGACGGTACTGCCGAGACTGAGCAGAAGATCAAGGATGAAACCAAGGCTACCATCAGATGTATTCCTGTAGATAGCGTCGTATGTAAGGAAGAAGGCACGGATATCTATTCCGGCAAGCCTTCACACGAGAGAGTTGTCTTTGCAATCGCTTATTAGTGAATATTTTATGAGGAAGAGAATTCTTTTGATGTGCTTGTCCGCATTGGCATTTACATCTGTGTATGCACAGGATGTCACCGATGCGCAAAAGGCTGCTGAAGAGGCTGCCAAGGCGATTGCGGGCGCTCCTGAAGCTGTAGTTAAGACACCTAAACCGAGATATTGGACGAATTCCCTTCTTACGAAACTGGATTTCGGACAGACAAGTCTGACGAACTGGGCTGCCGGCGGTTATAACAACGTGACCCTGAAGTCTTTCATTGATGCGAATGCTAACTACAAGAAGAAAGACCTGTTCTTCAACAACCGACTTCAGCTCGATTACGGTTTCCTGTATTCTGAGGACAAACCGTTCATACAGAAGAGCGATGACCGTATGTATTATGAGGGCAAGTTCGGCTACAAGGCTTTGCAGACATTGAACTATTCCGCTCAGTTCAACTTCAAGTCGCAGTTCTCGAACAGTTACAACTATCCTATGCCTTCCAAGCCGGCCGGTGCTGCGGACGATTGGGAGCCTGGCAAGTCCGACTGGAAGCAGAGCAGGAAGCTCAAGTCCGGTTTCTTCGCTCCTGCCTATACCAACATCGCGCTCGGTATTGACTGGGTTCCTACCAAATGGCTTACTGTCAACGTCGCTCCTCTTACCGGAGGTTTCGTGGTCGTTACGGATGAGAGTCTGAGGAAGTCCTACAGTATGGAACTCAAGAAGAAATACGAGAGTCTGGATGCGCTTTCCAGTGCTGATGCAGCTGCTCTGGTAGGGGATGAGAAAGCACGTTACGAGGCCTTTGTCGCTGCCAAGACTTCCGGTGACGCTTATCGTTCGGCAAGATTCGAGTTCGGTGCGCAGATAAAGATCGATGGAAAGCTTCAGATCAATGACAATTTCAAATATACTTCACAGTTGGTGCTGTTCTCTGACTATCTCGACAAGCCGCAGAATATCCGTGTGAACTGGGATAACAGGTTTGACTGGCAAATCGCCAAGTATTTTTCATTGACAGTGACCACCAACCTCATCTATGACGACAAGGTTCTTGTGAAGACTGAGAAGACATTGAAGAAATATCCTGAAGGACGTAAGGCGATACAGTTCAAGGAGTCATTGGCATTCGGCTTCTCATATACGATCGCTTCAAGACCGAGGTAACAGGCAATATGATGATTCAGAAATTATTTGACAGAACGATAGTGGGGCTGGTTCCGGAAAAGGAAACAGCCCTTCTTGCAGTAAGCGGGGGCATTGATTCCATATGCCTTGCTTCATTGTTCCTGAACAGTTCCGCAGGACGGAGGTTTGCTGTGGCGCACTGCAATTTTCATCTCCGTGGTGAGGACAGTGATTCGGACGAGGCGCTTGTGGCTGCCTGGTGCGGGCGGAACGGTGTGCGTTACCATAAGGCGGATTTCGATACGGAGCAGTACGCTTCGACCCATAATGTCAGTATTGAAATGGCTGCGAGAGAACTCAGATATGACTGGTTCGCGTCGTTGTGCAAGGACAATGGATACTATGGAGTGACTGTCGCGCACAATGCAAATGACAATGCGGAGACATTGATTCTGAATCTTTTACGTGGAACAGGGCTGCGCGGAATTACCGGTATGCAGGTGGAAACAGTAGTTCCTGTGACCAGGGATGAATTGTCAGGTGTGCGTCTGTTGAGGCCGATGTTGTCTTTCAGTCGTAAACAGATTGAGGAATATGTGGCTGCCAACTCTCTGGAGTATCATGATGACAGGACCAATGCGGAAACTGTCTATAAGAGGAATCGTATAAGGCATCTTGTTTTCCCTGTTTTTGAGAGTCTGAATCCGTCGTTCCTGACGACTTTTGCCCGGGAGATGAATGCGTTTTCCGAGGTGCAGGAGATTGCGGATGATTATTTCATTTCTGTGCGTGATGGTGTCTGCGAGCCTGCCGGAAAGGATGACCTGCTTCGTGTCAATGCAGTAAGGCTATGTGGTCTGAAGCATTATAAATATGTGCTGTACAGGCTGTTGGAATCGTATGGCTTCAGGGACAGGCTCCTCGAACCGGTGGTGCGTCTGCTTGAAAGCGGCAAGACGTTTTCCGGTAAGATCTTCGAGGCGCCTGGCTACGAACTTATTACGGCAGGGGAGTGCCTGATTGTCAGAAAGGCCGCTCGTGTATTGCCGGAGAGCCCTGTCATAAGCGAACTTGCTGATGCTAATGGGGATAGGGCTAATGTGCAGGGTGATCTGCGGGGTGGTGTGACGGTTGGTACGCTGGTCGGTGTGCAGGGAGGTAAGCGGGGCAGTGTGATGGTTGGTAAGTGGGGAGGTACGCAGAACGGTGCTCAGGTTGATAAGCAGGGAGGTACTCCGGGTGGTGTTCAGGTTGATAAGCAGGGCGGTGCTCAGGGTGGTGTTCAGGTTGGTAAGCAGGGCGGAGAATCTTCGCCGGTTGCGTCAGAGAATCACGTCTTGGGGGAGTGCTTCGGATTGGCCGGACGAGGCTCTGCCCACAGGTCACGCGGCATGTTGATGACCGGCGGAACAGTGATAAACGAGAATGAGGCATGCTCGGTGGTCCGCACGACCGGCGAATATGTTTTCGATGATTTTCGTGTCAATGTCTCTGTTTCCGAAGCAGGCGCGGACCCGGTAGCGGATGCCAAGTCATTGGCCCGAGAGGGGATTGCGGCATTTTCGTCAGAAGCATTGACCTTACCGTTCCTGTTGCGCGGTTGGCAAAATGGGGACTGGATGCGTCCTGTCGGGCTCAATGGCAAGAAAAAGCTCAGCGATATCTTTACAGGTCTGAGGTTGAGCATTGAAGAAAAGTCCCGTGCTCTGGTCATTGTCCTGCCCGGTTCGGCAAGCGAGGGGGCGGAGAGTGGAGGCTCGTCCAGTGATGTTTCTGATAGTGAAGCTTCGAGGCTAGGGACGGATATCATTGGCACTGATGCGGTTCGCGGCGTGCGGGTGGCCGGTGTCTGCGGCTACTTTTCCGGTCGGTTCTTTTTCCGTATCGATGAGTCTGTCATGGTTACTCCGGCCACTGCTTCTATACTTAAACTATATCTTCGCGCTTTGGAGAACGTTTGATGTGGAATGTGGTAGAGAACGGTGATGTGGTACGGTGACGTGAAATATGGTGGGGATCGATGGTGTGAAATATGGTGGATTACTTTGGTGTGGAATATGGTGGAGAACTTTGATGTGGAATGCTCCAGAGAATGGTTACGTGGAATGCTCCAGAGAACGGTTACGTGAAATATGGTGGAGAATGGTGATGTTTGGGCGCAACGCGTAATCCTCTGATTATCAATAGTTAAGCCATTTTCAGAGTTGGTGTTTTTGTAACTCTGAAAGTGGCTATTTTGTTGAGTATCAACGCTTTACTCGCTGCGCCTAATGTATCGTCCTGAAAAAAGTTTACCGAAATTTAACAACAAGTAGTTAGGACAAAAGTAGAACAACCTGCATTTGCACGAATAGTATAAAACATTGATACATTGTACATTAGCAATTAAAGCCAAAGCCAGGTTGCATGAAAAAATGGGTAACCTGGCTTTCACAAACTCCTGCAATCAATTGACAATCAGCAATATCTACAAAATGTCAACATTCAGGTTATTCGAAAAATTCACAGCGATTTCACGCCAGTGTTTAGGACAACTCCTAAACAAAGCAAAGAGGTCAGTCCGAAAGAGCGCCTCTAAAAGGCACGTGCAGCAGCAAGAAGCCCTCGTGAGGACCAGGCCCTCCTGCTTCGCAGGCATCTCCCTCTAGTGCCGAACAAGGCATCATCAGATGCCGGGCCGGAGTTGGCGGGCAGGGAAAGCCGTGCGGCGATGGAAAGCCCGAAGGCCCTGATCGCCCCCTTGAAGGGTGGAGTTAATAAGTCGTCATCAGACGACCGGCCGGGTCCGGGTATTTGCGACAGCAAATACGTGGAGGACGCAAAGGCCGCGCGGAGCGTCAGGGTTTGGGGCAGCGCCCCAATACAAAGAGAGGCTCCTGCCGATGCGGGAGTCTCTCTCTATTTACAACTCTTTATCAGAGTTGCGCTTATTTCAGATATGCATCACTTACGACCTTCTGGCTGCGCGCGATGAACTCGCTCAGAGCCTTGCCCTTAAGCAGACCATTGGCAAGAAGCGCCAAGTCAGCAATCTGCTGGAGCACTTCATTCTGTGATGCAAACGCCTCGATATCAGCCTTATGTACTGAATAAGCAGCATCCTTGGCCTCGCGTGCGGCATTTTTGGCATCTTCTGCAGCCTTCTTCTGCTCATCTGTAGCATCCTTGGCCTCACCTGCCTTTACGATTTCCGGATCAGCATCAGCCACGGCTTCCAAAGGTTTAACCTGTGCCTTCTCGGCCTCAAGAATCTTCTCAATGAGCGGATTCTCAGCATTGACAGTGATATTGTACGATACCGGCATCTGACCGTAGAAATTCATTCCTCCGCCCAATGAACTCATCTCGCGGTAACGGCGCATGAACTCGTTCTGTGTGATGAGGATAGGCTCGCCGGCCTTGCCGAGATTGTCTGCCGTCACGATATACTCGTAGCCCTTAGGCAGCACGGCCTTGAACAGGTCGGAAATGTCATTCTTCTCAGCCTCGCTGAACTCAGGCCTGGTCCTGTCTTCCTTAGGGATAAGATTGTCTATGGCATCTGAGTCCACGCGGCAGAACCGGCAGTCAGGAATCTGTCTCTCGAGCAGGCTTACGAAGTGTGAATCCAGCTCGCAGTCCATCAGCAGCACGTCGTAACCCTTATTCTTGGCTCCCTCAATGAAGGTGTACTGGGCATCAGTGTCAGTAGCATACAGATAAACGACCTTCTTGTCCTTGTCTGTCTGTGAGCCTTCGATAGCCTTGCGGTACTCTTCCAGGCTGAAGAACTTGCCGTCAGTATTCTTCAGGAGAGCAAATTTCATAGCCCTTTCGCAGAACTTTTCGTCTGACAGCATACCGTACTCGATGAAGAGCTTGAGGTTGTCCCATTTCTCCTCCAGCGACTTGCGCTCATTGTTGAAGATCTCTTCCAGCCTGTCAGCCACCTTCTTGGTGATGTAGCCTGAAATCTTCTTCACATTGGAATCGCTCTGCAGGTAGCTTCTGGAGACGTTCAGCGGAATGTCCGGAGAGTCGATCACACCATGAAGCAGAGTCAGGAAGTCCGGGACAATGTCATCCACGTGGTCGGTCACGAACATCTGGTTGCAATAGAGCTGAATCTTGTTCTTCTCGATCGCCATTCTCTCCTTGATCTTAGGGAAATAAAGGATACCTGTCAGATGGAACGGGAAGTCCACATTCAGATGGATATAGAACAGCGGCTCCTCATAAGTCGGATACAGGGCCTTGTAGAAGTTCATGTAGTCTTCCTCCTTGAGTTCTGACGGCTTGCGTGTCCACAGAGGCTCCACGCTGTTTATGACCTTGTCCTTGTCAGTATCGACATATTTGCCGTCTTTCCACTCCTGCTCCTTGCCGAATACGACCGGGAACGGCATGAACTTGCAGTATTTGTTCAGCAGCTGCTCGATTTTGCCCTTTGCGGCATACTCTGAGGAATCGTCATCCAGGTACAATGTTATAACAGTACCCCTGTCATTCTTGTCGCACTCTGACATTTCATACTCAGGACTGCCGTCACAAGACCACATGACCGGTTTCGCACCCTCTTTCCAGGACAATGACTCGATGGTCACCTTCTTGGAAACCATGAACGCGGAATAGAATCCGAGACCGAAATGGCCGATGATGTTGCCGATCTGGTCCTTATATTTCTCCAGGAACTCTCCTGCTGAAGAGAACGCGATCTGGTTTATGTATTTGTCGATCTCTTCTTCGGTCATACCGATACCACGGTCAATGACTTTGAGCACCTTCTTGTCCTCATCGAGTTCGATTCTGACTGAAAGTTCTCCGAGCACACCTTTGAAGTCTCCGGAAGAAGCAAGCGCCTTGATTTTCTCTGTGGCATCCACAGCATTGGCAACAAGTTCCCTGAGGAATATCTCGTGATCCGAATACAAGAACTGTTTGATCACCGGAAAGATGTTTTCCGTAGTGACACCGATTTTACCTTTAATCTCTGCCATGATATTTTAAATTTTAAATTTCAATGTTTTCCGGTCAATGCGGCGGCACAACAAAAAACCGCCCGGCATACCGGACGGTCTATGAAAGGTCAAATAATGTTCCAATGTGATTGTCGTGACAAATTGTCAGTCATGATTCGGAGCTTACGACATTGTTCATTGACGGCAACGCCGTTTCTAATTGTTCAATGAAGTCTCGTACTTTGTTCCGTCTACTGCATAGTCAGCATTTATCCAGTCGATTTTCTTGCCTTCCTTGTAAAAAGAGATGAGCAGTTTGCCTTCAGGCATGATATCTTCGCTGCTGAAAGTAAGCATGTTGCCCCATCTGACTTTCATCGGAGCCGGCACTGAATAGGTCATTGAATAATCCGAGTTCTCGGTACGGCTGCCTTCGACAGTGACAAGCCACGGATACTTGAAAGCACCGTCAACATCCTTGTCACAGCGTTCCGCCTTCAGTTCAAACGAATACAGCTGATCATTGTAAGCGTAATCATCCTTTCGCGTCACGATCCATTTGTTTCCGGGCTGCGAACGGCGCATCCTCATTCTTCTTCTGGCATCAAACCAGATGGTATCGCTTTTTTCGATCCTGTTTTCCACCAGATACTCCCAACCGGTCCTGTCCTTGACGGAGTGAATGCCGAGAGAAGGACTGCCATTGTGCGAATCTATTACGCTCTGGACAAAATTCAGCGACATCAGAGACTCCCCTATCACTTCTTCGAGAACGTCCTGCGGATAAAGCGTGAATTCACTTCCCCGCTGGCAACGGAACTGCCAGGTATCAGTGTCTTTACAACATTCGAAAGCCAAAAGCGGCAAAACGGCCAACGCCATCAATACTTTAATTTTCATAGCATTACCTCCTTTAGAACCTTACACCTGCACCAAATTCCAAACCATTCATAAGTGTACCGACCGTCACGCCTACTTTACCGTAAACCACGGTACCTATCGAATAAGTGATGGGCCTCAACTGGAAGTCCGCATAGACTTTCTTCTTGAACCCGTCATAGATTCCAAGTCCGAGACTGCAGGAAGAGGACAATGTGGAAAGCCTCGTCCTCAGGTAGTCGAACCTGACTTCCGGCATCACATAATACACGTTTCCCTTTACCTTCCGTTCCGGATAGCGGTTGAATCCCTTATAGACGGTGCCCCAAATGTGCTGGTATGAAAAATCCACACCTACACAAAGCCATTCGAGCACCTTGAAATCAGCCCGCAAGGAGAACATCGGGTCCCCGTCAGCAGCCTCCGGCAACTGAAGATATTCAGCATACAGGTGTTCCACGTCAGGGGAATAGCCACGATAGAAGTCATCATAAGACAGATACCCGCGCATGAAACGATCCTGAAGAACATTGCTCTCGGCAATGAATGCGGCCGAAAAGGAGATGTCCGCCTTGAACGGTTTCTGTGGACGGAACGCATCTGCGTTCTGATGGAAAAAGAATGCAAGAAGTGCAAGTACAATCAATTTCTTCCAGCTCATAATTCACTCAACTGTTAGTAGTCAACAAATGTTAGATGCAGAAAAAATCATAAACGTTGCACCAAAAACAACTATTTGTACATGAAGCGCTTGATGCTCATCTTAGGAGTTTTCTCGAAAGGTTTGTCCACGACTTCCACTTTCTGGAGCTGACTGTAGGACGGCAATGCCTTGTTTGCATTGATCCTTATAGTCTCATGCAGATCAGCGACAGTTTCCTCGTCGAGTCCTGCCTTCTTCATGGCATCAGCGTCGAGATAGACAAGAGCAACGAGTTTGCTGGCCCTGTCCACGACTACGGACTCTACCACATAGTCCTGATTGTTCACCACAGCCTCAACCTCCTCCGGGTAGATATTCTGGCCGTTTGCGCTGAGAATCATGCTCTTGCTGCGGCCTCTGATGAAGATATTGCCGTGAGCGTCGATGATGCCGAGGTCGCCGGTCTTGAGAAAGCCGTCCTCCGTAAATGCGGCTGCCGTCGCCTCAGGATTCTTGTAATAGCCGATGCAGACATTGTCACCTTTCGCCTGAATTTCACCAACCACGTGCTGAGGGTCTTCAGAGTCAATGCGGACAATGGCGCAGTCCACCGACCTTCCGCAAGAGCCAGGAACATATGATGTGCACGGTTCGTAAGCGAGAAGCGGAGCGGCTTCAGTCATACCGTAACCTACAGTATAAGGAAGTCCGATTCTCTTGAACCATTTCTCCACCTCAGGGTTGAGAGGTGCGCCGCCCATGATGATCATCTGGAGATTTCCGCCGAGGGCACTCAGGAGTTTCTCTCTGATCTTCTTGAATATCAATGAATTGATTCCCGGAATCCTTGTCAGCACTTTCATCACCGGCTTGTCAAGTACCGGTTTTATGGCGCTCTTGAACACTTTCTCCATCACGAGAGGCACGGTAATGAGAAGATACGGCTTCACGTCGTGCATAGCAGAAAGCAGCAGTGACGGTGACGGGGTCTTGCCGAGGAATGTGATGCTCGTTCCGTTGCACAGAGGGTACAGGAATTCATATACCAGTCCGTACATGTGGGCCATCGGCAGCATTGACACCATCGTGAATTTGTCTGATGACGGAATATATCTCTGGCCGAAGTCGATGGTCGCGCTCAATGCCTTGTATGTCAGCATCACGCCCTTAGGCGCGCTTGTCGTGCCGGATGTGTAGTTGATGATGTCGAGGTCATCCCAGTTGTCGGTATTGTATGTGACATTCTCTCCGGTGAATCCCATAGGATAACGTGAGGCGAAAGTCTCTGATATAGCCGCATAGGCCTTTTTCACATCATCATTGTCGGCATAGAGGAGAGTGAAATCATTGACA
>OHJN01000362.1_pt1 | contig 27047 bp, 24 predicted proteins | sample 1568531 | NCBI WGS metagenome assembly OHJN01 (sample SAMEA3879594, study PRJEB24766) | human gut metagenome | biome: human-associated habitat; feature: feces | place: USA | collected 1985/1987
TTTAACGTGGGAGCGGCTCTCTGAAGCCATCTTCCACAAGAACAAGGATTAAGACCTCAAACGAGTTTTGTTTTTAACGTGGGAGCGGCTCTCTGAAGCCATCTTCCACAAGAACAAGGATTAAGACCTCAAACGAGTTTTGTTTTTAACGTGGGAGCGGCTCTCTGAAGCCATCTTCCACAAGAACAAGGATTAAGACCTCAAACGAGTTTTGTTTTTAACGTGGGAGCGGCTCTCTGAAGCCATCTTCCACAAGAACAAGGATTAAGACTCCAATCCTAATCTATCGTTCACTACAAAATCATATTTAACTCTGAAGCCATCTTCCACAAGAACAAGGATTAAGACAACTTGTACTCTAAGATTTAATAAGTATTTATTTCTTTCTCTGAGACCATCCTCCACAAGAACAAGGATTAAGACTGTGCAATAATATAATCTACTGAACATTCTCATCCCCTCTGAGACCATCCTCCACAAGAACAAGGATTAAGACCTCTTTCTTCTCAAAACCTTCGAGCAGTTCAACCGGAATCTCTGAGACCATCCTCCACAAGAACAAGGATTAAGACAACTTATAATCTAGCTGCCAGGACACATAGCCCTGTTCCTCTGAGACCATCCTCCACAAGAACAAGGATTAAGACTGTGGGAAAGTACTCTATTTTAATGATGTATACGGTCTCTGAGACCATCCTCCACAAGAACAAGGATTAAGACATTTCTCAACGAGACCAGCGGTTTGGTACAAAAGCACTCTGAGACCATCCTCCACAAGAACAAGGATTATAGAGACAAAAATGGTTTGGAATGTGATGCTGTGGTACATTTGCGGAATGGCTCATATGGTCTTATTGAAATAAAGTTAGGTGGAGAAAAGTTGATTGAGGACGGTGCAAAAACATTAATGGCACTTTCAAATATCATAGACAATTCCCGAATGAAAGCCCCTGCTTTTTGTATGGTGCTGACAGGTGTTGGTGACTTTGCATATAAACGAACAGATGGCGTGTATGTTGTGCCGATTGGATGTTTGAAACCATAAAAGTTTGTAATCCTCCGGCGAGTACACGTGTTGCGATTTTGCCACTAATCGCAACAATTTTGTCAAAGTTGGTGGGATATCCAGGATCAGGAAAGGAGTTCCGCGAGGTAGCGACCGTCACGCATGTAGTATAAGAAACTGTCATTCAATGTATTACTCACAAATAGTAATTATTTCATGAGTATATCTTTAAGAGCTTTGTCTTTATGAAAGCGGCAAAGGTCTACTTTTTTGTTTATACCTGGAAGTTCGCCCTTATCCGTGTATTGCCACACTGTGTAATGGGAAGGTCCTTTAACTATAGGGGCATTCTCTCCATAACGACCGATATATAGTGGATAATGATTAAATCTTGGTGCACAAAAAGTATTATATGATCTTTGCGTACCGTATATCATAGGACGAACTTTATATTCTTTTTCCAATAAGTTCAATAGTACTTGAAGGCTGTCCTGCATTTCTTTTTTTGAATGCCCGTCGTCGGTCTCTACATCAACCATCGGAATCAAATCAAACTCAATGCTGTCTAATGCTATTTTAAAGTTTTTAAACTGATCATGTGCAGAACTTGTCATGCGAAAATAATGATATCCTCCTACGTACAGTTTATTACTTTTTGCCTGAGTCGCATTTGTCCTGTAATTACGATCAATCAAAGTTGCGCCTTCTGTGCATTTTATATATACAAATGCTTTTTTGGGCAGACTTCGGGATGTTTCTTTCCAGTCAATTATACCCTGATGTCTAGACACATCTATTCCGTCAATACCTTGACAAGATGAAGTACACGAAGTACACACAGAAATAAATAATGCTACAAATGTTATTATCCCCTTCATATTGGATATATTATTAATTATATTGCTATTTCAGAAAAATTTCTCATTTTTCAAAGTTCTGTTCATTCGGTTACCCTTTATAACTTCTTACGAGGACCGTATCACATTTAGGTTTGAACGTAACAACACAGCCGACATTTGATGAATCCTCACATTGATATACGATCAGGTTCGGATTGTTTTCACCAAAGTCCCATTTATTGATGACATCACCTTCATATTTTGGATTCGGTGCTTTTTCTGAAGCCAATTTATGGATTTCACTCCAGAATGACTTAGTCAGACCTTCAGGAAAACACAGGGAAAAGGCAACGTCATATTCTGTTTCAGAAGGAAACATTTCGGACACCACGTGCATTTTGAGACAACGATTATCAGGAATAGCAGTTGGGCTTACAAAAAAAAGCGGTGTGTTACGAGGAATGAGGCAACACAGAATTGGATTGAATCGAACAACCTGCATGTCGTGATTTGGTGTATATTATTGAAAGCCAAGAAGATATAATGAGCGGCCAAATGCAGGTTATGTGAAAAAGTGGGTAACCTGGCTTTCGCTTTATCTGCTAACTGGTTATTAATCAATACTTTCGTCAGTTACATCAATTTCAGGTTGTTCGGTTTTTCTCTCCGGGCATGTCTTACGGAAACAATCATCTCCAGCTACAATCTCCAGTTATGTCTGACAGAAGTAGTCATGCTCCCTGCAACAAGAAGCCTCTCTGCCGTTTTTCTTTCCTCACAGACAGCGCGGTTGGCCGTGTAGCGTAATTACTCAGGAAACCAAATCATCATCAGATGCCGGGCCGGAGTTGGCGGGCAAGGTAGCCGTGCGGCGATGGAAAGCCCGCTTCCGCTCTGTTGCAGGGACCTAGTCGACCTTAGGAAGATGGCTGAGACTTTCCCTGATCTGTTCGTCAGTCGGGACGGTGTCAGTCATTTTTCCGTCATTGAACTGCTCATATGCCTTCAGATCGAAATAACCTGTTCCCGTGAGACCGAAAAGAATGGTCTTTTCCTCTCCCGTTTCCTTGCATTTCAGGGCCTCGTCAATGGCAGCTCGTATTGCGTGGCTGCTTTCAGGTGCAGGGAGCGTGCCTTCCGTGCGTGCAAACAATTCAGCCGCCTTGAATACGGAAGTCTGCTCGACGGAACGAGCCTCAATGTAGCCGTCAGCATAGAGCTGTGACAGGATGCTGCTCATTCCGTGGTAGCGGAGACCGCCTGCGTGGTTTGCTGACGGAATGAACTGACTGCCAAGAGTATACATTTTAGAGAGCGGGCAAATCTCACCGGTGTCGCAGAAATCGTAAGCATATTTTCCACGCGTGAAGCTAGGGCAGGATGCCGGCTCCACGGCGATTATGCGGTATTGTTTCTCGCCTCGCGGCATTTCTCCGACAAACGGACTTACCAGACCGCCGAGATTGGAACCGCCTCCGGCACAGCCTATGACAATGTCAGGGGTAATGCCGTATTTGTCGAGTGCCGCTTTTGCTTCAAGACCGATAATTGACTGGTGCAGAAGAACTTGGTTCAGGACGGAGCCGAGAACATATCTGTATCCATCATGAGTGACAGCAGTTTCAACCGCTTCGGAAATGGCACATCCCAGACTGCCGGTCGTTCCCGGGTGCTCCGCCAGAATCTTGCGGCCGACCTCTGTATCCAGGCTTGGAGACGGAGTGACATGTGCCCCGTAAGTACGCATGACTTCACGTCTGAACGGCTTCTGCTCATACGAACATTTGACCATGAATACATGACAATCAAGGCCGAAGTATGCACATGCCATGCTCAATGCAGTGCCCCATTGTCCTGCTCCTGTTTCGGTAGTCACTCCTTTGAGCCCCTGTTTCTTGGCATAATATGCCTGCGCAATGGCAGAATTGAGCTTGTGGCTTCCGGAAGTATTGTTTCCTTCGAACTTATAGTAGATTTTAGCCGGTGTTCCCAATGCCTTTTCGAGGAAATATGCTCTGATGAGCGGTGACGGACGGTACATTTTATAGAAGTCCCTGATTTCCTCCGGGATAGGGAAGAATGCGGTGTCATTGTCAAGTTCCTGTTTGCAAAGTTCCTCGCAGAATACGCCCTTCAGGTCGTCGATGCCCATCGGCTGCAATGTCGCCGGGTTGAGCAGCGGTGCCGGCTTGTTCTTCATGTCTGCACGCACGTTATACCATGCTTTAGGGATTTCGTTTTCTTCGAGGTAGATTTTGTACGGTACTTTCTGTTCCATAATGTTTATAATTTAAGTTGTTTTACGTTTCTATACGAAAAAAGCCCCGTCGCAGTCGCGGCGGGGCTTAAGTTATCTGAATGATTCAGAACAACATACGGCTATAGCCTCCTACGACTGTCAGAGTAGTAAGAGTGCCACCACCAAGAATTGTTGTTCATCATAAACATAGTTCCGTTTCTATTTTTCGGGACACAAGTTAGAAGATTCTATTATAATATGCAATTTTTTTTTGCATTTATTTCTTATATTTGACGAAAACACTTATTATGAATTGGTTTAAGCGTCTATTTGGCTTTCGCAGGCCTAAGCGTTCTCGCGATCTTACTGATGCTGAACGCAATCGTTTGTTATTTATCACGTATTGGATGTTTAACAGCTAACATAAACTGTGAAACGTGATACGCCCGTTTGGCGCGATAACTTCAAGCTGTGGTAATCACTTGAGAGCCGGAGATTTCCGGCTTTTTTTTCATTGTAAAATCTTTTGCTACTTTTGCGATGTCGCTTATGCGGCTACCGGGATGAGAACCTTCCTTGACGCGTATGTCTGGACCGACACAGCGCACATGATAGTGCCTTCTCGGGCTCTATTATCGTTTTTTATCTATTTAAGAAAATCGCATTCTCATTGATTCAGAATTCATAATGTTTAGTTTGCACGATTGTTTGTTTAATTAAAAACAATCAGATAAGTTAGAAATATTTTGCAAAATAGTAACGATTATGCTACCTTTACGGATACAAAGTTCTTTGTTATATGAAGAGTTCTGAATTGAAGAGGTTGCTTCGGAAGAATGGATGCTTTCTTATCCGTCAGGGGACATCCCACGAAATATGGGAATCCCCAATAACAGGCGAGAGATTCTCAATTCCGAGGCATGGGGCTCAGGAAATCCGGACTGGAACTCTTGAGGCAATCAAGAAGCAGGCAGGGATCTAATCCCTGCCCATTCTTGAATTCAGATTCTGAATAACAGAGAACTTTTTTTCAAAAGCAAGTTATTATATGTATAAGATCGTAGCAATTATTGAAAAGGGACCGGACGGGCGATTTGCTATCACGTCCTCTCAGAGTTTTGGCAAAAATCATTTTGGCGGTTTTGGGGAGACAATCGAGGAGGCTAAAGCAGATTTCCGCGAAAGTGTCCAGGACTGCCGTGATTTAGCCATAGCAGACGGGGAGAAAGTCTCTGAAGAGTACCAGATAACATTTCGCTATGACATTCCTTCATTCTTCGAAGACTTCGATTTCATCAATGCCAGCCGCTTCGCCCAGTATGCAGGCATCAACGAAAGCAAAATGAGGCAATACAAGAGTGGGGTGGCATTCCCTGGGGAAAAGACCACAAAGAAAATTGTGGCAGCAATACATCGCATAGGAGCCGAATTAAGTTCGGTTTCAATATAACAAAGAACTTTTTTGGAGAGGAGCCGCCGTGAGGTTGCTCTTCTTTTTTTCATTGTAAAATCTTTTGCTAATTTTGTGATGTCGCTTATGCGGCTAGCGGGGTGAGATTTGATGATGCAGGACCATTTGAGCACTATTAAAAACACTATTACACTATGAAACGCATTCTGACTATTCTTTGTACAATGATAACAGCTATAGGAAGCGCATCTGCCCAGAATCCAATGGCGGAGGATATGTCCAGATGGGCTGATGGATGGAAACACGCATTCTCGAAGGAGGGAGTCAAAGAATGGAAGCCTGAATTCACCTTGAGATATTATGCTGGTTTGGTCACTTCAGGGCCAATGCTTACCGGAGGCATACGAATCGATGAGAAGCGTTCATTTTCCATCTTTATGAGTCAAGGAGAAACATACGCTGATTATGCGCCCGGTGACATTTATTCTATCGGTACGGGGATATGTTTCCGCAGATACTGGCATTTGGGAAAGCGCAAAACATTCGCCATTTACAGCGACTTGTACGCTGGAGCCGGATGGATATACAAAATAAGCGGAAAGTATCATCTGGATACACAAACAGGCGGGCAACGCGAAGTGATTAAAGAAAATGTTGGCGATATGATATTCATCGTCGGATGGCAGCCCGGTATCAGAGTAAGATGTTACAAGAATCTTCATCTGTTCATAGGCCCTACCCTTGCCGCAGAATGCTTGGGAGCGCACCTGGGAATCGGATTCTGACGCGGCGGCAAGATTGTCTTTTGCTTATGGGCTCTATTTTTTATCTTAAGAAAAACAGAAGAAATTTCAGATTCGTTCCAGATTTTATTTGTAATTTCGTCGAGTCGCGAGAAACGGAAACGATGATGAATCGTAAGGGTTTACATTGACGGCTGCGAGGGTAAGCCAGTGTTTTTCAGAGCATTTGCAATTATTGAAGAAACATGCAGCCCTCATGACATTGACATGGAACTATGAAGATACTGGTAATAGAAGACGAGCGCTCTCTGCAGGAACTGATTGCGAGAGCACTGCTAAAGGAGCATTATGTCGTGGAAGTGGCTTCGACATACAGTGAGGCGTGGGAAAAACTGTCGTTGTTCTCATATGACTGCATCCTGCTGGACATCATGCTTCCGGACGGAAACGGGCTCGACCTGCTGAAGGCCTTCAGGGAAGAAGGAAAAGCATTGACAGTGATCATACTTTCCGCCCGCAACTCATTGGAAGACAAGATTATCGGACTGGAAGAAGGCGCGGACGACTACCTCCCGAAGCCATTCCACACGGCAGAACTTCTGGCCAGAATCAAGAGCGTGACCAGAAGAAGCAACGGAAGCGGACGCAACGGAATAGTCTATGGCAATGTCAAACTCAACCCGGACAGCCGCACAGTGGAAGTCGGCGGAAAAACATTGACATTGGTGAAGAAAGAATACGACATCCTCCACTATTTCCTGCTCAGGCCGGGGCACATGGTTGATAAATCAGTATTGGCAGAAGCCGTGTGGGGCGACGACATATATCTGGCGGACAATTTCGACTTCATCTATTCGCAGGTCAAGAATCTGCGCAAAAAGCTGGAAGAAGCCGGGGCCGATATAGAAATCAAGTCCGTTTACGGATTCGGATACAAACTCGTCACCAAAGAATGAAACTAATCCACAATATCGCTGTACGCCTGTCTATGGCATTGCTCCCGGTCATCGCGCTCTGGGCGATGGTCTTTTATTTCGTCATCGTGGATGAGATCAATGACGAGGCCGACGACCTGCTTGAAAGTTACGCTGAACAGCTGATGGTCAAGAAGTTGTCCGGGAAGAAACTGCCGGTTACCAACATCATGACAGACGGGCATTACAGCATTTCCGAAGTTGCGGAGAGCTATGCGAATTCACATACCGGGATGGAGTACTACGATGCAGACTTCTACATTCAGGAGACAGACGAACAAGAACCTGCACGATTTCTCAAGACGATATTCAGAGACCGTGAAGGAAGATGTTTTGAACTCATTGTGGCTACACCCACTATCGAAAAAGACGACCTGATAAAGACCATACTCTGGTGGGTACTCGCATTGTATCTCATTCTGTTGCTGACAGTTATCGTGACCACTCTCGTCGTGTTCCAGAAAAGCATGCGGCCGCTATACATGATTCTCGACTGGCTCAATGCCTACACACCCGGAAAGTCACACGGAAGCTTGTCAATAAACTCGGACATCCGGGAATTCCGTCAGTTGGAGAAAGCCGCCACAGATGCGACTGACCGCTCCGACAGAGCCTTCGAAAAGCAGAAACAGTTCATAGGCAATGCTTCACACGAGCTTCAGACACCGCTTGCCGTGCTTGGAGGAAGGATCGACTGGATGCTGGACAATGACACATTGGGCGAAGAAAGCGTCGGCGAACTCGTGCAGATGAAACGCGAACTCGGACATATCGTGCGACTCAACAAGACACTTCTCCTGCTCACGAAAATCGACAACGGACAGTTCCCTGACGTGACTGACATAGACATTTCAGCCATGGTGCAGTCCCAGAAAGAACTGTATGGGGAAATCTTCAGCAGCAAGCATATAACCTGCTCAGCACAAATACCGGACTCCCCTGTCACCATAAAGATGAACGAGACGCTCGCCACGATTTTAGTGACCAACATCATCAAAAACGCATTTGTGCACAGCCCTGAAGGCGGCAAGGTCACATTGACATTGACAGAAAACGAACTCGTGGTCGAGAACAGCGGAGACTCGCCTCTGGACAGCAGCCGGATTTTCGAGAGATTCTACCAGGGCTCGAAAAAAGAGGGCTCTACCGGACTGGGGCTGGCACTTGCCAAAACCATTGCAGACAGATGCGGAATGCTCCTCACCTATTCTTATGTGGACGGAATGCACCGTTTCAGCGTAAAATTCTGAAAAAAGTTCAGAATTTCCGTGCCGATTACAGATTCATTCCAGAATTGTACTATAATTTCGCAATACAAAGAAGGACAATGTTATGTTTAAGAAGATCATTTTAGTAATCATTTCGCTCGCGGCAGCAGGAACATTGGGCTATTACCTGACAAACCTCGTGCACGACAAGGCGACAAGCCCGGAATCACTTCCGGAAAACGTATTGAGATTCATCGCCGAGCACTTTCAAGATGAAAAAATAGCATTTGCCAAAGAAGACAGAGACTTGCTGAAAATGTCCTACGAAATCGTGCTCACGGACGGGACCAAACTGGAATTTCGTCGCAACGGAGAATGGAAGGAAATCAACCGTCACCGCAACAGCATCCCCGACGGCATAATTCCGCAGGCTGCAGCCGACAAGGTCAATGAACTGTATCCAGACTCGTTCATCACCAAGGCCGAGTATGACGACGGAGAACTTGAGCTGGAACTGGACAATGGCTTCGAACTGAAATTCGACAAGAACTTCAATCTTGCAGGACTCGACCGATAGCCCGAAAAACTAGAGATAAAAAATTACAAACCAATAAATTATAGTACAATGAAAAATTTATTTATTACAGCAATGTGCTTCTGCCTGATGACACTTGCAGGCTGCAATAAAGCTTCGGCTGACAGCCAGATAAACGAAAAAGCGAAAGCAGAATTGGCAGAACGCTATCCGGATGCCGTCAATGTAAAATGGACATCCAAGAACGGCTACGACGTGGCGAAATTCAACAGAGCCGCTACACGTTCAGCCAACGCAGAATATGACTTCTCCGTATGGTTCAACCGCTCAGGACAGTGGTGCATGACCGAAAGCGAGATTTCTTACAATGAACTTCCGGAGGCCGTAAAGACAGCTTTCCAGGCAAGTGAATATGCTGACTGGAAAGTGGATGACATCGACAAGCTCGAGAGAAACGGCATGGAGACCTTCTATGTCATCGAGGTCGAGACACGTTCCGGCAATATCGAAAAGGAAGCGGACCTGTATTATTCTGCAGAAGGAGCCCTCATCAAGACAGTGGTGGACATCGATTCAGACTACGACTACGAGGACTATCTCCCGACAGACATCCAGTCCGAACTCGAGAAATTCATCGGACAGAAGTATCCTGGAGCCGTAATCATGGATGCAGAATATGATGACGGCGAAATCGAAGTCGAGATCGTACACGAAAGACGCGGCAAGGATGTGTATTTCAGCAAGGACCACAAATGGCTCCGCACAGAGTGGGATGTACGTAAAAACGAACTTCCGGCAGCCGTTCTGACCCAGATCAGCACATCTTATCCATCTTGGGAAATCGATGACGCCGAATACGTGGAGACCCCATCAGGAGACTGGTTCAAGATAGAACTTGAAAAAGGGGACTCGGAAGTCAAAATCAAAATTACAGCTGCCGGAGTTATTTTATAAGCGAAGGCTATTCAAATGCCCAATGCCCGATGTCAGTGCGGTGGAAGAGGTTATCGCAATCCACCTTGGACACAGCTTCAAGAGCCTTGTCATGAGCTGACTTGAGATCAGGGGCAGAAGCAAGAACCATCAGTACACGGCCGCCATTTGTCACCAACGAATGGCCGGCCTTGTTGTATGACTCGTGGCCTTCTCCCAGCTTCTTGAGCGTGGTACCCATATGATAAACCTTGACGGAAGGGTCACTCAGCACCTCATCCAAGCCCTTGATTTCCACTCCTTTCTTGTATGAGCCCGGATAGCCTTTGGACGCGAGCACGAAACCTATCACGGCATCTGAAGACCATTTGGTCACAGGCATCGGGATACCGTTGGCCACGTCCCAGAAAATCTCGAAGATATCGGACTCCAGGCGAGGCAGCACAACCTCAGTTTCAGGGTCGCCGAAACGGCAATTGAACTCGATCACCTTGATTCCGTCAGGCGTTTTCATAAGTCCGCCGTAAAGCACACCCTTGAACGGAATGCCTTCCGAAACCATACCGGAAGCGATCGGCTTCATGATGTGCTCCAGCGCATACACTTCGTCCTTTTCGGTAATGAACGGAAGCGGAGTATAAGCACCCATGCCACCGGTATTCGGGCCCTCATCACCGTCAAATGCACGTTTGTGGTCCTGCGCAAGCACCATAGGCTCCACCTCAGAGCCGTCCACGAAGCACAGGAGCGAGAACTCCGGGCCGGTGAGGAACTCCTCCACCACTACCCTGCCATGACCGAACTTGTCATCCAGCAGCATATCCTTCAATGCCTCGTCAGCCTGTTCCAATGTCTCCGCCACGACAACACCCTTGCCGGCAGCCAAGCCGTCATACTTCAGCACAACCGGAAGTTTACCGGCATTGACATAGGCGAGAGCCTCATCGTAGTCAGAAAAAGTGCGGTACGCAGCCGTAGGAACATTGTATTTCGCCATCAGCTCCTTCGCAAAATCCTTGCTCGATTCAATGCGGGCAGCAGCTCTCGAAGGGCCGAAAATTTTCAGTCCGCGAGCCTCGAACTCATCTACGATACCTGCCGCAAGCGAGACCTCAGGTCCCACAACAGTCAGGTCAATGCCTTCATTCTCAGCAAATTCCGCAAGTTCATCCACCTGAGTATCCTCAAGCGGGACACATTTTGCCTGACGGGCTATGCCGGCATTGCCGGGAGCACAGAATATCTTTTCCACCCTCTCTGAACGGGACAGAGCATCCACGATGGCATGCTCTCTTCCGCCACCGCCGACTACCAGGACCTTGGCTCTGCGGGGGATATTGTTTCCTTCCATAATCTACTAATGTTTGAAATGACGCTCACCGGTGAAGAGCATGGTGATACCCTTCTCATCAGCAAGTTTTACGGAGTCCTCGTCACGGATACTTCCGCCTGGCTGCACGATAGCCTTGATGCCATACTCAGCAGCAAGAGCCACACAGTCATTGAACGGGAAGAAACCGTCGGAAGCGAGCACCAGACCTTCTGTCATAATGTCCTTTCCTTCTTCTTTCAATGTAGCCTGAGCCTGTTTCAGAGCGATTTCGGCAGAACCGATACGGTTCATCTGTCCTGCTCCGACACCATAGGTCATACCGTTCTTGGCCACTACTATCGCATTGGATTTCACATGCTTGACGATCTTCCATGCGAATTCGAGGTCAGCGAGCTGCTCAGTAGTAGGCTTGGCCTCGGTAACGCACTGCTCAGCTGAAACAGGCTTGGTATTTATATCCCTGTCCTGAACCAGCATTCCGCCGTTCATGCTCACGTACTGCTTGCGGACGGTATTGTCCTTGCTCATATCGACTTTCAGCACGCGGAGGTTCTTCTTGGTGCAGAGCAACTCGAGGGCGTCAGGCGCGAAAGAAGGAGCCATCACGATTTCGAGGAAAATAGGCTTAAGCATCTGTGCAGTTCCCAGGTCAATCTCCCTGTTGGCTGCCACGATACCGCCGAAGATACTGGTCTTGTCAGCCTCGTATGCCTTTTTCCATGCCTCAGCGATAGTCTTGCCGGTAGCGCTTCCGCAAGGGTTCATGTGCTTTACGCCTACACAGAACGGCTCGTCGAATTCGCGGGCGATGTTCAATGTAGCATTGGCATCCTGTATATTGTTGTAAGACAATTCTTTACCATTGAGCTGTTCGGCAGTTGCGAGAGAGAATGGCTCTTTCACTGTGCTTGCGAAGAACTTGGCCTCCTGGTGAGGGTTTTCGCCGTAACGGAGTTCCTGCTTCAGGTCGTACTCGAGGAAAAGTTTCTCAGGAAGGCCTGCCTGTGCACGCATATATGTGGAAATCGCCATATCGTATTCTGCCGTGTGCGTATATGCCTTGGCGGAAAGTTTCAGACGGGTCTCACGGGTGGTGTTGCCGTCGGCCTTGATTTCAGAGAGAATCGTCTCATAGTCAGCAGGGTTGCAGACTACGGTTACAGATTCCCAGTTCTTGGCAGCGCTGCGAAGCATTGACGGACCTCCGATATCGATATGCTCGACTGCATCTTCCATTGTCACATCCGGCTTTGCGATGGTTTCGCGGAACGGATAGAGGTTCACGCACACGAGGTCGATAGTGTCAATGTCATTGTCCTTCAGCTCTTTCATATGTTCCGGAATGTCACGGCGGGCAAGAAGGGCTCCGTGGATTTTCGGGTGGAGAGTTTTCACGCGGCCGTCGCAGATTTCAGGAAAACCTGTAACGTCGCTTACACTTGTAACCGGAACGCCTGACTTTTTCAGGAGTTTCATTGTGCCGCTCGTGGAGAGGATTTCCCATCCGAGAGCGACCAGACCCTTGGCGAATTCTACTACGCCGGTCTTATCACTTACGCTGATTAATGCTTTCATTTCAATAATATGTTATATCAATAATAATTCACGCCGCAACGGGCATCTGAACCAGATCCGCCACCTACGAAGCAGCAGGCTCATAAAATACTACAACAGAGCGATATCAACGCCCGGAGTATCGGTCACGCGGCCGATGAATGTAGCCTTGTCGCCGTGGGAAGCGAGGATGTCGATAGCCTTCTGAGCCTCAGACTCGTCCATAGCGAGCACCATTCCGACTCCCATATTGTAGATGTTGAACATTTCGCGGTGAGCGATCTTGCCATGTTTCTCGAGGAAGCGGAAAATCGGAAGAATCTCCCAAGTGCCCTCATCCACGTGAATGCCCTGGCCTTCCTTGAGGATGCGCGGGATGTTCTCGTCGAAGCCGCCGCCGGTGATGTGCGCCACTCCGTGCACGTCGCAGTTGCGGATGACGTCGAGGACCTGTTTCACATAAATTCTCGTCGGGGTCAATGCCACTTCACCGAGTGGTTTGTCGCCGAGTTCAGGATAGACTGTGTGAAGGTCCAGAGCCGCGTCTGAGAATATCTTGCGGACGAGGCTGAAGCCGTTTGAGTGAACGCCGGAGGAAGCGATTCCCACGAGCACGTCACCCACCTTGACTTTAGTTCCGTCAATGAGTTTGGATTTTTCAACGACTCCGGTGGTATAGCCGGCGATGTCGTATTCTCCGTCTTCGTACATGCCGGGCATCTCGGCTGTTTCGCCGCCGATAAGGGCACATCCGGCCTGACGACAGCCTTCAGCAACGCCTGAGACGATGGCCTCGACCTTGGAAGGGATGTTTTTTCCGACTGCCACATAGTCGAGGAAGAAGAGAGGTTCTGCTCCCTGTGCGAGCACGTCGTTCACGCACATTGCCACTGCATCGATGCCGATAGTGTCGTGCTTGTCCATTGCGAATGCGAGTTTGAGTTTGGTGCCGACGCCATCGGTACCGCTTACCAGAACGGGCTCCTTGATGTTCAGAGCCGAGAGGTCGAACATTCCGCCGAACGACCCGATATTACCCATCACGCCTGTGCGCGAGGTGGAAGAAACGTGTTTCTTGATACGTCTTACTACGTCGTATCCGGCTTCGAGGCTTACGCCTGCCTTCTCATAATCTACTGCCATAGCACAAATTTATTTTTGTTTTTCAATTTTACTGTTTTCGCTCGCGGGAGTTATCCTCTAGAACTTGCCTTCTTTGTTGGCGTCCTCGAGGCTTGCATAGAGCGACGTCGGATAATTGCCGTTGAAACAAGCCAGGCACAAGTCGCCGCGCTTGCCGGCCTTGTACATCGCATCCTCCGAGATAAAGGCCAATGTATCAGCCTCTATCGCCTGTCTGGCCTCATCGAGCGTACGCCTTGCACACAGAAGCTCATCATAGGTGGAAATATCCACACCATAGAAACAAGGAAACTTGATCATCGGACTTGCGATGCGGACATGAACCTGAGACGCACCGGCCTCACGCAACATCCTGACAATCCTCCTGGAGGTTGTTCCTCTCACGATGGAGTCATCTATCAGCACCACCCTCTTGCCGTTCACAATACTCCTCACCGGCGAAAGCTTCATCTTCACACCCTTGTCCCTCATCTCCTGGGACGGCTGGATAAATGTCCTTCCTATATATTTGTTCTTTATGAGCCCCATTTCATACGGCAGGCCGCTTGCCTCAGCGTAACCCATTGCAGCACTGAGACTTGAATCCGGAACGCCTACCACAATATCGGCATCGGCAGGCGCTTCCTTGAACAGAAGCTTTCCGGACTCCTTGCGGAAAGCATGGACATTCATATTCTCTATATCGCTGTCCGGACGAGAGAAATAGATGTATTCCATCGCGCACATCGCATGACGCTGATATTCAGAATATTTTCTCGAGCGCAGACCGTGATGGTCAATGGTCACGATTTCACCCGGCTCGACATCGCGCACATATTCCGCACCTATAGTACTGAACGCGCAGGTCTCACTGCTGATCACATAACCGTCCCCGATCCGGCCGATGGAGAGAGGCCTCAAACCATATTTGTCCCTGCAGGCGTAAATCCTGTTCTGCGTCATAATCAGGAAAGCGAAAGCGCCCTCAATCATATTCAGGGCCTCCATAATCGGGAAAATTCTCGGACTCTTGCGCTCCAGCGGATCTTTCTTGATAAGGTGAGCCAATATCTCGCTGTCAGAAGTGGACTGGAACAGACTGCCCCTGTCCTCGAGGTACTTACGCAACTGGAGAGAGTTCACGATATTGCCGTTATGGGCCAATGCGAAGTCCCCGGAGTTGTGTCTGAACAGGAAAGGCTGGACGTTTTCGATTCCGCCTCCACCTGTAGTGGAATAACGGACATGACCTATCGCCATATTTCCCTGCAATGTGGAGAGATTGTCGTTGTTGAACACCTCAGTAACGAGTCCCAGACCCTTCACACGGCGAAGCTGACCCTCTGCATTGACAGAAACTATTCCGCAACCTTCCTGACCTCGGTGCTGAAGCGAATGCAGTCCGTAGTATGTGATTTCGGCCGCCCTCGGTACGCCCCAGACGCCGAACACGCCACATTCCTCGTGAAGTCCGCGGAAAGGTTCCCCGATTCCGGAACCGCTCATTATCTTTTCCTTGATTGTCATAGTTCTTTTTGAAGATTACTTGTTCAATATCGCTCCAAGTCTCTCATATACAGTTCGGTACGCTGCCCCCACCTTGCCGCTGTCCTGACGGAAACGGTCCTTGTCCAGCTTCTCGCCGGTAGCCTTGTCCCAGAACCTCGCACTGTCCGGAGTAATTTCGTCAGACACCACCAACGAGCCGTCAGGAAGCCTGCCGAATTCGATTTTGAAATCCACCAGTATTATGCCGGCCTTGTCGAAAACGGGACGGAGGACATCATTGACCTTCTTCGAAATTTCATAGATCGCAGCGAGTTCCTCCTTGGTCACCAGACCGAGTACAACTGCGTGATAATCATTGATAATCGGGTCTCCGAGTTCCTCTGACTTGTAGCAGATATCATAAACCGGCTCTGACGGGACAATGCCTTCCTTCAGCCCGAGGCGCTGCGCCATGGACCCCGCTATCACATTCCTGACAATGACTTCCATCGGAATCACGCTCGTTTTTCTGCACAGCTGCTCCGTGTCGGAAAGTTTCTCAATGAAATGCACAGGAACGCCGGCATCTGCCAGAACCTTGGAAAGCATTGACGATATTCCGTTGCAGTACCTGCCTTTATCCCTTATAACAGCTTTTTTTATCTTGTAATACGCCGTGATGTCGTCAGTAAAGTTCACGATTACCTTTTCAGGGTCATCCGTGGCATAAATCTTTATTGACACTCCGTCGTAGATTTTTTCTTCTTTTGTCATATTGCAAGTCGTCTTATTCGCCTCTGAAATATCTTACGGCATTGTCGAAAAGAGGCTGCTCCAGGTTCGCGGCAATGTTCTTGAACAGATTGGTCTCGTAACGCTCAGAGTGGCCCATCTTTCCGAGAATCTGACCGTTCTTGCTGATGATGCCCTCGATTGCGTAGTACGAACCGTTCGGGTTGGACGGAGAAGCCATTGACACAGCCTCGTCGATAGGCTCCGCGTACTGGAACGCCACCTGCCCGTTCTCGAACAGTTCCTTTGCAAGCTGCTCATTCACAACGAATTTACCCTCTCCGTGGCTGACCGGGATCGCGTACACGTCACCGATATTCATGCCGCTGAGCCAAGGCGAATTCACGCTGGCAACACGTGTAAATGCCATCTGCGAGATGTGCCTGTTGATATCGTTTCGGAACAATGTCGGAGAATCCTTGGTTACGCATCCGAGATGTCCGTAAGGGAGAAGTCCGGATTTCACGAGTGCCTGGAAGCCGTTGCAGATACCCAAAATGAGTCCGCCGCGTGCAATCAGAGCCTCGATGGCTGCCGCAATCTTCTCATTGTTAAGGACATTGGCAATGAATTTTCCGCTTCCGTCCGGCTCGTCTCCGGCAGAGAAACCGCCGCAGAACGCAAGAATCTGGCATTCGTCGATATTGCGTTTCATCTCGTCTATGGAGTCGAAGACGTCCTGCTCCGTAAGGTTGCGGAACACGCTCATCTTCACTTTTGCACCTGCCTTGCGGAAAGCTTTTGCAGTATCGTAATCGCAGTTCGTTCCAGGGAACACAGGGAGATATGCCACCGGTTCCGCTATCTTCTCGCCCTTGTACTTGAGGTCTATCTTCTTGGCCTTGAACGGCTTGACACCCTCCATACCCTTAGGCAGAAGGCGCTTCATGTCAGGCTTGCTTGTGGCCGGATATACTTTTTCGAATTTCTCGAAGGCACTGTTCTGAAGAGCGTCGATAGAGATGTTCTTTCCATTGACACGGAGAGCGCCGTCGATTCCTGAGGTCACGATTCCGATAAACTGAGCGTTTTCGAAGTCAATGTCTGACTCCGTCTCGAGAATGATGGAGCCGTAACTATAGTCAAACAGTTCATTTTCAGGGAGATTCACATCCACACCGAAGGCGTTTCCGAATGACATCTTGCAGAGACCTTCAGCCACGCCGCCGAATCCGACAGCCCAGCCGGAAACCGCATTGCCACTTTCAATCTGCTCCTCGACGAACTTCCAGTTCTTTTTAAGTTGCTCTACATCAGGCATATAGTTCTTCAGCGGAGTATGCTTTACGAGATAGAGCCTGTTGCCTTCCCACTTGAGCTCAGGCGAAATGACTTTCTCTGCATTGACAGTGGTCACTCCGAAGGAGATCAATGTAGGAGGAACATTGATATGCTCGAAGGTTCCGCTCATCGAGTCCTTGCCGCCGATAGACGGGAGTCCGAGCTCTATCTGCATCTTCAGGGAGCCGAGCAGGGCGCTCATAGGCTTTCCCCAGACTTGAGGGCAATGTGTTATTCTCTCGAAGTATTCCTGGCATGAGAACCTCATTTTCTCATAATGCGCACCGGCTGCCACCACTTTCGCGCAGGCCTCGACCATCGAGTATGCCGCGCCGTGATATGGGCTCCATTTGGAGATGACCGGATTGAATCCGAAGGCCATCATGCTGGCTGTATTCGTATATCCGTCGGTAGGGAGTTTCTGCACAGACACCTGAGTTTCAGTAAGTTGCAGTTCTCCGCCATAAGGCATAAGCACTGTAGAGCGGCCGATCGTGGAGTCGAACATCTCTATAAGGCCCTTCTGGCTCACCACGTTAGGGTCGCTGAGGTTGTTCACCATTTTCTCTTTCAATGACTCGCCCTCAACTTTTCTTCTGAACGGATTCTTCTCCTCGACAGCTGCGATTTCAGCTTTCGCATAATGCTTCGCGCCGGCACTGTCAATGAATTTTCTCTGGAGGTCAGCCACTACCTTGTCGCCATAGAACATTCTCATACGCTGTGTATCGGTGACGTCGGCGACATGAGTTACTTCAATGTTCTCGCTGTGGCAGTATTCCATGAACTGTTTCTCGTCCTTGGCTTCCACCACCACTGACATTCTTTCCTGTGACTCGCTGATAGCCAACTCAGTGGCATTCAATCCGTTATATTTCACAGGCACTCTGTCCAGATAGATATCCAGACCGTCGGTAAGTTCTCCGATGGCCACGCTCACACCGCCAGCTCCGAAGTCATTGGACTTCTTGATGAGTTTGGTCACTTCCGGACGGCGGAACAGCCTCTGGAGTTTTCTCTCCTCCGGGGCATTACCCTTCTGTACCTCGCTTCCGCAGGTCTCGAGCGATTCTTCAGTATGCTCCTTGGATGAACCCGTAGCGCCTCCGATTCCGTCACGGCCGGTTCTTCCTCCGAGAAGAAGCACCACGTCGCCCGGCACCGGTGACTCACGACGCACCTTGTCTGCTTTCACTGCACCGACTACCGCACCTACTTCAAGTCTCTTGGCCAGATAACCTTCATCGTAGATTTCCCTTACGTGAGTGGTGGCGAGACCGATCTGGTTTCCGTAGCTGGAATATCCGTGGGCAGCCTTCTTGGTAATCACGCACTGCGGGAGCTTGCCCTGAAGCGTCTCTGACACAGGCTTGTAGATATCGCCGGCACCTGTCACGCGCATTGCCTGATATACATAGGAACGACCTGAAAGAGGGTCACGGATAGCGCCTCCAAGACAGGTGGCTGCACCTCCGAACGGCTCGATTTCAGTAGGATGGTTATGGGTTTCGTTCTTGAACATGAGAAGCCATTTCTCGAGTTTCCCGTCCACATCCACGTCCACGTAGATGCTGCAGGCATTGTTTTCCTCGCTGACTTCCATGTCGTCCAGAAGGCCGGCCTTGCGGAGATACCTGCCTCCGATTGTCGCCATATCCATCAGGTTCAGGCCCTTGTTCTCGCGACCAAGTTCCTTTCTCATTTTCAGGTACAGGTTCAATGTACCGTCTATTTCCTCTTTCATGAAGGACTCCTCCACCCCGATTTCTTCAAGTTCGGTGGTGAAAGTGGTGTGACGGCAATGGTCGCTCCAGTATGTGTCCAATATGCGGAGTTCAGTCTCGTTAGGGTCGCGGCCTTCTTCCGTGAAGTATTTCACCACCTCACGAAGGTCATCGGCATTCATTGCCAGTCCCATCTTGCGGCAGAACGGCTCCAGGTCCTCTTCCTTCATATTGACAAAACCCTCGAGCACCGGCACCGGCTTTACCGCAGCATGCTCAGTATCAGTGAGTTTACTGAGATCTTTCTCACGGGACTCCACAGCATTGATATAGTAATGCTTGATTTTGGCGATGGTCTGCTCATCGACATCCGCGCTCAGGACAATGAGCTTGGAACTCTTGATATGGACGTCGGCTTTCGGGTCAATGAGGTGCACGCAGTCCACTGCAGAAGCCGCTCTCTGGTCGAACTGTCCAGGGAGATATTCCACTGCAATGTATTTGGTTCCTGTCAGGTCACATTCATCTGAGACATTGTCGGTCACGATTTCTCCGAACACGCTGTAACGGCTCTTTTCGAGGAGTTCAGGAGTAAATCCGAAGAGGTCATAGACATTGAGAAGTCTAAGTGACTGAAGGTCAAGCTGAAGGTTCTCATTCAGCTCTGCCTTGAGGCTGCCTGCCTCCACCTGGAATTCAGGATACTTTTCTACAAAAATCCGGTAGTTTGCCATCTGTATATTTGTTTTTTATTTTACGAATTTGTCCGCCCAGTCTTTTTCATATCCCGCCAATGTCATCGGCACGAATGTGATATGGGCCATCTTGCGTTTCGGGCGCGATTCCGTCTTGCCGTATATATGCACGAACACTCCCCTGCCGGCCTCACCGCAATAAGCTTTCCCGCCCTTTGCAGAATTGCTCACAGTAACCGATGCAGGATTCTGCCAATGCTCCGCATAAGCCGTGTCAATGATTTTCCAAGCCGCTTCAAGGTCCTGTCCCAGAATGTTTTTCATCACTGTCGGAGCCACCAGTTCTGGCTTCTGCAATGCTTTTCCGAGCAGGAAATGACAGAGTTCGGTGTACTGGGATGAAGTGCATCCCTCTATGGTATAGTGTCCGCTGTTGTGAGGACGTGGAGCCATTTCATTGAAAATGAAGTCATTGCCCTTGACGAACAGCTCGATGGCGAGAATTCCGCGATAGTCGCATCCCTCCATAAAATGCTCACAGGCATTGACAATGCGGCTGCAGAGCTGGTTTTCCGCAGGCTTCTTTCCGCCGGCAGTTTCATACAGTGTCTCGGCCGGCACGATGCACAGGTCGAGGATTCCGCCTTTGTGGATGTTGCGGCCTATCGGGAAATGGACGGTGTCTTTTCCGTCTCTTACCAGAATCACGCTGCATTCGTAGTCGAACTGGACAAACGCTTCGAGGATGCAAGGGACGCGAAGCATATCGGCAGCTGCTGCAATATCATTTTCTGATTTTATAACTGCCTGACCATGACCATCATAGCCAAGTCTTCTGGTTTTGAGCACGCAAGGCATACCGATTTTCTTCACGGCTGCAGTGAGTTCCTCTATGCGCTGCGCGTCGGTCAGCTGACATGGAACCTCGGCGCAGTCCTCGTCGGAAGAGCAGGCCGGAAGCGGAATATATTCAGGCACGGGAAGTCCGTGACGTTTCGCATTGTTCTTCTCACGCAGTCTGTCCTGTGAGTCGAAAAGCGGTGCAATGCCCTGAGGGATATTGTATTTTCCCTCCAGGTGGCGAAGGATGTCTCCCGGAACATTCTCGAACTCGTAGGTGAGCACGTCGGTCATGTCCCCGAGTTTTTCCAACGCTTCAAGGTCATCGTAGGCTGCGACTATATGGCCGTCGCATTCTGCAAATGCCGGAGCATCCGGAGACGGGTCCAGTGCATAGACAGCGGCACCTTGGCGGTGGGCTTCCTCTGCGATCATAAGACCGAGTTGCCCGCCTCCGATTATGCCTATTTTTCTTGTCATCTGATTATGGTTTAGATTTCAGCTTTAAGAACGGAGTCCGTCTGTTCCTGTCGGAATTTTTCAAGTCTTGCAGATACGCCCTCATCCTGCAGTGCAAGTATCGAGGCAGCTATCAGGGCTGCGTTCTTGGCACCGTTGATGGCCACTGTCGCGACAGGCACGCCACCAGGCATCTGAACAATCGAAAGAAGTGAGTCCAAGCCGTTAAGGGCTCGTGATTTGACCGGGACACCGATAACAGGAAGTGTAGTCATGGCTGCCACCATTCCAGGCAGGTGAGCTGCCCCGCCGGCTCCGGCGATGATGACACTGATGCCCCTTGCTTTAGCAGTCTTCGCATACTCGTACATAAGATCCGGTGTCCTATGCGCGCTTACAACCCTCTTTTCAAATGGGATATCGAGCGCTTTGAGCATTTCTTCGGCTCCGGACATAACTTCGTAGTCACTGGTGGAGCCCATTATGATTCCGACTTTCATACAATCAAAGATTTTCGCGTTCGGTTCATATAATAATATAAGAGTATATCTGTATCTGCTGTAAAGCGGCACAAATATACTCTTAATTCGCGGCATAACCAAAAAGCCGGAGTGCAATATTTCTATAAAATCATTTTAGGAGATTACTTTCCGACCTTGTTGGGAGAAGCCTTGAGCGCTTTCTTGATTGTCGGCAGAAGAGCCTTGGCATAATATGTCACTCCGAGATCCGTGAAATGGTCCCCATCTACGGTACCCTCCTTCATTTCATCTAAAAGTTTGTCACCAGGCACATAGTAGATTCGCTTCTCCCCTGCCTTGCGAAGTTTTTCGTAAAACGCTTTCTGGGCATTGTTCCTTGCGATGATATCTTCGCGCTCGACATTGTTCAGACGCATTGTCGGATAAAGCGGATGCTCTACGATAACCACCGGCACATCTGGATGGGCATCACGGAGAACGCGGAAGAATTCCACACTATGAGCTTCGATGCGGTCAGCCTTGCAGTTCGGAGCATTGTCCAGAACATAGAGCGCAGGTGTCTCCACTGATGCCATCAGCTGGGCGATATCCAAGTCGAGGAGGGCATTGCCGCTGAAGCCGAGGTTGATGACTTCGATGTCGAGAGCCCTCTCGATCAATGAGGTATTCACCATTCCCGGACGCGATACGCAGCCTCCCTGGAGGATACTTGTGCCGTACATCACTATCGGGCATCCTCTTCTCGGGCTGTCCACCTGAGGCTTGCCGATGACGCTGGCCTTGTCCACACCGATTTCAAGTGATGTGACTCCGTCATACAGAGACAGATAGATCATGTACTCTCGTTCCTTGCGGTCCATATTCTTCACGAGCACATACTCTGAAGTCTTGTCGTTCTTTGAAGGTCTGCCGACACCGGTGAAATACCATTTTCCCTCGTCGAGCACATAGAGGTCAAGGCCTCTGATTCCGGACGGGGCCATGTGGTTCATGTACGCTCCGTAAAGCGAGGTCCATCTGGCCTTGATAATCGGGGAATCAGTGCGGAAACGCACATAGATACCCGCAGAATGATGTCCGTGTCTCCAAAGTTCAGGCCTTGTGGTCTTTTCATAAGAGGCAGGAAGCCTGTCATAAGGGGTCAATGTCTCCTGAGTGGCTTTCCCTCCAATCAGAAACTCCGTGGCATCGTGATATACCAATCCATCTTTCTCCGGCTGTCCGGCGTTTGCGACAAATGCCATAGCAAGCATTGTCACAGAAGCGACTGCTGTCGCCAACATTCTGCTTTTCATCATCATATGTTATTTAGATTTGTTCCGATTTTCTTCTGTCAATGAACTTCTTGACATCTTCCCATCTGTAGTAAACTCCGGAGACAGGCTCCAGTTCCGCAATGGTGCGTTCTTTCTCATTATACACGAACTTGACCAGCACGTCCGGCGACTTGCGGCTCCGGTAGAATATCATCTGGAGATTTGACGCAAGAGGAATGTTCATCGGATCATTCCATTTCTGCGGTATCTCATCGAAAGACAGTCTCTCGCCCACTCCGCTCAGATGCAGGTATCCGGCCAATGCCATGAGCGGATAGTCGTGACCGAACTTAAGATCAGCCGCATAATGTCCGGATGCAAGGACTTCGTCAGCTTTCGCAACAATGTCATTGACAAGAGGTTCCGTGTTCTTCATCCTTTCCTTGCCGAACTCCACCGAATTTCCGTGCCTGATATAAAGTTCACGGTTGCTGTAGTCCCACCATTTATAGATGACGTCTTCCGGCAGATGCCTGTAAACATCGGTCTCGACTCCTGACGAGCGCGCGATTCTGGCGACCTCCCAGATTTTCGTCTGGAATCTGTCCACATTGTGCACGAACTGCCTTGCAGCCTGCGGGTCGGTGAACAATGACGCCATGACCTTCACGGTATCAGTCTGCATATGCTTAAGCGGAGCGAGCATCACTTCGGAAGCCTCCTTCTGTTCTTTGGAGGCTCCGTTGCTGATATACGACATGATGACGTCATCACTGTCTATCTCGAACTGAAGTCCCGGCTGCAGACGGATGAGTTCGCCCACGAAGTTGGCCATGCTGACAAGGCAACGGTGCACGGTACTGCTTTCTACCCTCACCAGACCGCTGCCCTTGCGGAACACTTCCGGATAGTTCCTGTACATCCTTTCCGCTATCATCCTGTGCTCTTTCTCGCCAAGGCGGGTCAGATGCCCGTTTGCTCCGTGATGAACTTCGGCCACCTTCTTCGCCTCCTGCAGAAGTCCTTCGCCTTCCGACGTAAGAATGCCGGCGCTGTCCGCCTTTTCCAGGATGTCGATTACATAAGTGTAATTCGAGAGTCCCCAGTTCACTCTGGAGCCATGACGTCCGTAATGACTGATATATACAGGTTCATATCCCTTAGGAGCCGGTGTCGTCTGCACTTTTCCGAATTCGTAAGGGTGAGTGTTCACTCCGGCCCTGTCAGGATCTTCCCGGAGCATCTGCATAGGCTGCAGCTGCAGCAGTGCGATAAGCAGTAAAGAAAACATTGTCTATAGTTTTTGTGTTTATGAAATCACATGTCGCAAATCCTTCAGAGCCAATGTAAGATGCCTTTCCACCGTTTTGGGAGAAAGATTCATTTCCTCTGCAATCTGGTCCACCGTCTTCCCCTCAAGCCTGCGTTTCTCGAATACTTGACGCCGCTTTTCCGGAAGTCGGCTTACGGCGGCCGAAATAGTGGCATCAAGTTCGAGCGCAGATATGGAGTTCAGGATATTCTGGGTTTCATCCACAGGTTCCTGAACCGGACGGCGTTCCCTGTCAGCAACAAACTTGGCACGAAGCCAGCTTATGGACTCATTTCTGACAGCTGTCAGAAGATAACTCCTGAACTGTCTGGAAGAATCGAGACGTTCGCGGCCTGACCAGAGTTTCAGGAACACGTTCTGAACCACATCTTCAGCCGCGTCAGGGTCTTTGAGCAGTGACACCGCATAAGTGAAGCACTGCTCAAAGTACCTGTTGAAAAGCTCATCGAAACTCGCTTTATCCCCTCGTCTCAGTTTGCTGACAAGATTTTTTTCCGTCATTTCAGATGATTTCTATGAGTCTGATGGTGTGATCCGTCGAAGTTACGAAAATTTTCGCACAATCCTCGGAAACTACGACATCAGAAGGGTAAAAATCTTTCGCAATGGTTTCAAGTCTGCCTTTGGAATAGTCACCGCCTGCTCCCGGAGTGAGTTTTCTTACAGTCTTCCAGGTAATATCGCAGAAATACAATGCACCGTCCTTTGCGCACCAGATTCCGTTCACCGTGCCGATTGTACTCTTGCCGAGCAGGACGCCAGGAACGCCGTCTCCCTTGGAGCCATAGCGATTTCCATCTCCTGCAATCGGCTTGATTTTACCGTCTTTATCTAGCATATAAAGATAACCGGAAACATTAGTGCCGATAATAACTCTTCCAGCCGCATCCACGGCAGCGCATGTAGGCTGACTAATCTCATACTTCTCGACCACAACATCATCCTTGAACTTGATCAGCTGACCGCCGTTTCTGTTCGAGAGATATCCGTAGCCGTCTGAATCGAATTTGACACCCATAGGGTGACTCAGAGTAAATCCAGGAACCACTTTCACGACTCCGTCAGCGCCCATCTTCATGAGCTGGTGGCCGCCCTTGTTGCAAAAATACAGTTCTCCTGACGGAGCGACTGCACCCTGCCAAGGATAGTTAAGTTTCTCACCCGAGGTTTTCACAGTAGTGACATTTCCGGAGGAATCCATCTTTCTGATGGCAAATGTACCACCTCTCTGCAGGATGTAGTAATTGCCGTCACCGGCAGGAACAATACCTTCCGGGATGTCGAACCTTGCAGAAACGCCATTACCATCAACATTGCCTCTTACCCCTCCAGCATAGGTGGAAACACTATACACAGGTTTCTTCGTACAGTTCTCCTCTGCCAATGTCAAGTTGATGACAGCAAGCTGGCTCTCAGGGAAGGTGAGCGCCTTGGACAGTGTGACTTCCTTTGAGAATGTGTAATTTGCAGTCTCGCCTGCAAAAACAACCTTTGCGCCAGATTCGATAGTGCCAGGGTTTACAACCAGCCAAACTTCATTCTCCAAGCCGGCTTTTCCACCGAACTTTGGAGCGTCTTTTGTGTATGTAGCTGCTACGGAGCTGTTTTTTATAGTCCACTTGTCAATGGTGGCTGTAGCTAAATCAATTACCGCGCAGCCAGTAAGACCAATCCCTTCAGGAGCGGTGAGGGAGAATTTCGACACTTCCTCCCCGTTAAGAGACGCCGGTCCATTGAGAGCGATCTTAACAATGGAGAACATTCTCTTGAAAAAGAGGTCGTTTATTGTGACTACTCCTGTTTTATCTGCCGTATAGGCGGTCTCCTTAGCTACGAGAATATCGCAAGCCTCGTCAATCGTAAGACTGCTTGGTTTTTGCACAACTGCCAGATTTACCCCCACATTGCTAGCTCTGTACCCTTTTTCTAATGCTGAAGCAGGAGAAAATGACTTGAATGTACCGTTTGCTGAGAGTCCTGCAACTGTTCCGTCGAACGTTGCCACTTCGTTAGTTTCACTTACATTCGTCAAAACGCCTGTAGCTTTGGTGCCCTCTTTAATGTTGCCGACAAACATTGCCAATTTATCGCCTTTTGACCATTTTGGAATGTATTTTCCATCAATGTCGCTTTCAATAAATGACTTTACCTGTGGATTTTCGGATGTTCGTATTGTGAAATGAATACCGTTGTCATTGCTGACCGGATTCTGTTCTTGTGAACAGGAAATAAATGCGAATGCTGAAACCGCAGCAATTGCAAAAGATTTAACAATTCTTTTCATGGGTGCAAGGTTTAAAAGTCGTAGGTATAGTTTGGATCCTCAAAGACTGTGTATCCAGCATGGTTTGCATCCCCATATCCACTCCCAGCTATCACACTTTCCGTCTCCACGAAAAACTCCCGGAGGGTCGGGCGCTCGTAGGTCTTTTGATTATTTTTCGTCATGATAAATTATTAGTTTAATGCGTTATTGATTTACTCAAGTTTCGCAAGTTTGACAACTTGCGAAACTTGAGTATTTTATTGTTTATTAGTCCTTTCTTAATGCGGTATCGCGCTGCGTACACCATAATTATACAAAGGCACACAAACATCCAGAACGACAAGATTCTTTTCCGTCATTTCAGATAATTTCTATGAGTCTGATGGTATTCGTGGTCGCCGAAGTTACGAAAATTTTCGCACAATCCTCTGAAACTACGACATCAGAAGGGTAAAAACCGCTTGCTATGGTTTCAAGTTTGCCTTTGGAATAGTCACCGCCTGCTCCCGGAGTGAGTTTTCTTACAGTCTTCCA
>OHJN01000367.1_pt1 | contig 26642 bp, 21 predicted proteins | sample 1568531 | NCBI WGS metagenome assembly OHJN01 (sample SAMEA3879594, study PRJEB24766) | human gut metagenome | biome: human-associated habitat; feature: feces | place: USA | collected 1985/1987
TCAGCCAAGACAACACCTGCTGTTATAGAATTTGTAGATATCGCGGGTCTTGTAAAGGGCGCATCAAAGGGAGAAGGACTTGGAAACCAGTTCCTTGCGAACATCAGAGAGGTTGATGCCATCGTTCACGTTGTAAGATGCTTTGAGGATACAAATGTCATCCACGTTGACGGTTCCGTAGACCCGATCAGAGATATAGAGACCATCAATCTGGAGCTGATATTCTCAGATATAGAGGTGCTCGACAGAAGGATCGCCAAGACCATCAGAGGTGCAAGAAATGACAAGATGCTTGCGAAGGAGCTTGACTTCCAGCAGAGGATCAAGGCTCACCTTGAGGATGGTAAGCTTGCAAAGACCATAGAGGTCACAGATGAGGACGAGCAGGCGTGGATAGAGGAATATAACCTTCTCACATGGAAGCCTGTAATATTTGCCGCAAATGTAGGCGAGGAAGACATTGCGGACGATGGCGCTTCAAATGAGAACGTGCAGAAGGTAAAGGAATACGCAAAGGACTTCGATGCAGAGGTATTTGTAGTATGTGCACAGATAGAACAGGAGCTGGCAGAGCTTGATGATGAGGAGAAGAAGATGTTTCTCGAGGATCTTGGAGTTAAAGAGTCTGGTCTTGACAAGCTTATCAAGGCAAGCTACTCACTTCTTGGTCTTATCAGTTATCTGACAGCCGGAGAGACAGAGTCAAGGGCATGGACCATCAAGAAGGGAACGAAGGCACCTGGAGCAGCTGGCAAGATTCACTCAGACTTTGAGAGAGGATTTATCAAGGCGGAGGTTGTCAGCTACAAGGATCTCATGGACTGCGGAAGCATGCTTGCGGCTAAGGAGAAAGGCCTTGTAAGACAGGAAGGCAAGGAATATGTGGTTGAGGATGGAGATGTTATTCTCTTCAAGTTCAACGTGTAAATGAATCTAGGAGGATGTAACGATATGTCTCAGATATCAGAATATTTTAGAAGCATATTCTTTCCAAATCTTGGGATAACCCTCAGAAATATAGGTGACCACATCAATATAGGAAGCTTTGAGGTGAGGTTCTACGGGATCATCATCATGATAGGATTCCTGCTGGCATATGTACTTGTCACCAACGAGGCAAAGAGAACAAAACAGAATCCTGAAATGTATCTGGATTTCATACTTATACTTATCATCCCGGCCATACTTGGAGCAAGACTCTACTATATCCTGTTCAGACTTGACCAGTATATAGTGCAAGGCGATGTGGGAGCTACACTCAAAGCCATGCTGAATATCAGAGGCGGCGGACTTGCCATATATGGTGGAATCATAGCGGGAGTCATCACGGCGGTAATATTCTGCAAGGTGAGAAAAGTCAGCTTTGTACTCATGGCGGATACAGCCACTTTTGGAATACTGATCGGACAGATACTTGGAAGATTTGGAAACTTCTTCAACAGAGAAGCATTTGGCGCATATACGAACAGTAAGATGGCCATGGCGATTCCGCTTGATTACTACAGATCTGATGGCAATCTTGACTATCTGGAGAGAACCGGTGTCATCACACAGAAGATGCTGGATAATGTGGTGAATATAGACGGCATGGATTGCATAACGGTCCATCCGACATTCCTGTATGAGTCCTTATGGAATCTTATGCTGCTTGTGTTCTTATTTATATATAGAAAGCACAAGAAATTCAAAGGAGAGTTCGCTCTTATATATGTGGGAGGATACGGACTCGGAAGATTTATCGTCGAAGGTCTCAGAAGTGATTCTCTGATGATCGGCAATACAGGGATCAAGGTATCCCAGGCGCTTGCACTTGTATGCTTTGTAACTGCCGTGGTACTGCTTGTCATAAATTATGTAAGATGTGCCAAGCGTGGCTGGCCTGCTGCAGTTATGGGAGACGCCGCTGGCACAGAAGTGAAGATTAGTGGCGAATGTGATCCTGCGGATACAGAAGTGGAGACCAGTGGTGAAGCAGACGCTGCCGGTACAGAAGTGGAGACCAGTGGTGGATCAGATGACGCTGGAGAAAAAAAGAAAGATGACAAAGATGCCACAAAATAGCATTTCAGCGCAGAAAAAGTGGCAATAAAAATAATATAACAGGGAGACAATACAGATAAATACCCACAAGGTGGAGATATCCCCCACGAAATGGGAAAAAACTGGGATTTGTCCCCACCACAAAAAGCCTGTAGATTTGACAGTGAAAACTGTCAGATCTACAGGCTTTTTTGCATATATGCACACACTTTTTTCATATAACAGGGTTGCAATTTGGGGGGCTATAGTATAGAATAGTGGTTACAAGTGGCATTACTGTGCAACTAAGTGGTGGAAAGTGGTGATTTAACCGGAGTTATACGAAAGGAGGAGATCGGGATGTCCAGATGCTTATCAGGTGAATATGAACATAAGCTTGATGCAAAAGGAAGACTGATCATGCCATTAAAACTTCGTTCGGAACTCGGGGAGTCATTCATGGTAACCAAAGGAATCGACTGCTGTCTCTATGTATATGGAATGACAGAGTGGGAGGAGTTCGTTGAGAAGCTGAACAAGCTTCCTATGACCAACAGAACGGCCAGAGCCTTCAAGAGAGGTTTTCTTGCCGGAGCGGTCAAGTGTGAGCCGGATGCACAGGGAAGAATACTTCTGTCTCCGAAGCAGAGAGAATATGCTCATATAGACAAGGATGTGTATGTCATCGGTAACGGTGAGAAAGCGGAGATCTGGAGCAAGGAAGAGTGGGATGGCCCTGAGAACATGAGTGATAATCAGGCCAGCATGGACGAGCTTGCAGATGAACTTGATGCACTTGATTTTAGTTTTTAGAAGAGAATGGTAATTGATTATGGAATTTGCGCACAAGTCGGTCTTGCTTGAGGAGACCATCGACAACCTGAATATCAAGCCGGATGGCATCTATGTGGATGGCACATTAGGGGGAGCCGGACACTCAGAGCAGATTGTGAAGAGGCTTGGTGAGGGCGGCAGGCTTATAGGTATCGACCAGGATGAGGATGCCATAGCGGCAGCGTCGAAGAGACTTGAGCCGTATGGGGATAAGGTTACCATAGTCAGGGATAATTACCAGAATTTCAGAAGAATATTGGATGAACTGAACATACAGAAGGTGGACGGGATACTCCTTGATCTGGGAGTGTCTTCATATCAACTCGATAATGCGGATAGAGGATTCACATATCGGGTTGATGCTCCACTGGATATGAGGATGGACAACAGGCAGACAAAGACTGCAAAGGATATAGTCAATGATTATTCCGAGGCTGAGCTGTTCCGTATACTTAAGGATTACGGAGAGGAGAGATATGCAAAGAGTATTGCATATCATATATGCAAGTATCGTGAGAACAAGGTGATAGAGACCACCGAAGAGCTCAACGATATAATCCGTGGCTCCATACCGGCAAAGGCAAGGAATGGACAGGGACATCCGTCCAAGCAGACATTTCAGGCGATCAGGATAGAGCTTAACAGAGAGCTTGATGTGCTCAGGGATTCAATAGACGGCATGATAGCAAGCCTGAATCCGGGAGGAAGATTGTGTATCATCACATTTCATTCCCTTGAGGATCGGATAGTGAAGCTAGCATTCAGGAAAAATGAAAATCCATGCATTTGTCCACCGAACTTTCCGGTGTGCACATGCGGAAGAAAGCCTCTCGGCAAGGTGATAACGAGAAAACCGATCATACCGGGAGAAAGGGAGCTTGAGGAGAATTCCAGATCAAAGAGCTCAAAGCTCAGAGTGTTTGAGGCAATTTGACAGATATAAATGAAAGAGGCGATATAGATGGCAGATAGAAGATACTACACAGAGGGTAGTTCTGCAAGACAACTGAATTATGATGACCGGGCTGGACGTAACAGATCCCGCGAAGCTGTAGTCAGAGGCTCAGCCGCTCCGGCGAGAAGACCACAGCCTTCAGTGAGACCTGAGAGAGCTCCACAGCCGGCGCGAAGAAAAAAACAGGGATCATCTCATCTGACTGACAGAGAGAGACGAGAGCTTGCAGCCAGAAAGGCACAGAGAAAGGCAGTTACAAATGCACAAATAAGATATACGGCGGGCATGGTTGCTGCGATAATCGTTGCGGTGGCGCTGTGCTGTTATCTTCTGAAACTTACATCAGATGTCAAGTCACAGAAGGAGTCAGTGGCAACGCTGAAGAGCCAGGTGGCAACACAGCTTGACGAGAATGCAAGCTACAGCGCAGGACTTGATTCCATGACAGATCTGGATGAGATATATAATATTGCAACTACTAAGCTCGGCATGGTATACTCACAGCCGGGACAAACATTATACTATTCACAGAATAATGATGATTACGTAGTACAGTACAAGGATGTCCCTAAGGCCAAGTAGTCTTAGGGATATTTAATTTTTAAGGTGGAAAGATAAAATGTCAAAGAGATCAAAGCTATTTTTAAAAGGGATGAGAAGAAAGACCAAGATCGCATATTTGCTGGTGGTGGGAGTTCTGGTGGCACTCACCATAAGAGTTGTGTACATCAACGTGGCAAATGGAAAGGAGTATTCGGAGGCGGTGGTTCTGCAGATGGACTACAATTCCACGGATATTCCGTATGAGAGAGGCGAGATACTGGACAGAAATGGAAATGTCCTTGCAAACAGTGAGAAGACCTACAGCCTGATACTTGAGCCTGTGAATATTCTGATCACGGAGAAGGGAAAGGCGGCAACAAGAGCTGCGGTGCTGGAGTATTTCGATGTGTCAGGAGACGATTTTGACAAGCACATTGCAAATGAGGATTCTTATTATGAGGTAGTCCTCAAGGATCTTCCATATACAAAGGTTAAGGCATTTGAGGATTACTGTAAGACCGATGAGGGCGCAGATGTCATAGGAGTGAGATTCGAGACAGTGTATAAGAGAAATTACCCAAATGGATCTCTGGCGTGTCACCTGCTCGGATACACCGCCAGCGGAAATGTTGGACAGGGTGGTATTGAGGGCTATTATAATGACTACTTAAACGGTGTGGATGGCAAGACTTACAGATATATGTCGGGCTCAGGCGGCGTTGACTCGGAGACTGTGGCAGCCCAGAATGGTGAGACAGTAGTATCCACCATAGATATGAATATACAGAAGATCATAGAGGACAACATCACTGAGTATATGCAGAATACAGGTGCTAAGCAGATAGGTATCATAGCAATGGATCCAAACAATGGCGAGATACTTGGAATGGCAAGCTCACGTACCTACGATCCAAATGACCCGATGAACACACAGGCGCTCAGGAACATGACAGTCACCGTCACCCAGGAGGTTGAGATCGAGGGTGCAGATGAGAATGCGGACAGCCTGATAAGCGTTGAGAGTGCAAAGAAAAATACAACAGCAACAACGGAGAGCAGCGAGGATGGCACTACCACAGAATCATCCACAGAATCATCCACAGAAGCGACCATCGAACAGAAGAAGAATGTAAAGACTGAGGAAGTGGAATACGATTTCTCAAAGATGTCGGATGAAGAGTTCCAGAGCACGATAGATGGATTTACATCAGACCAGTTATATGAGGCACTCAACTATGTATGGCAGAATTACTGTATAAGTGATGTGTTTGAGCCGGGTTCAACATACAAGGCATTTACCATAGCGGGAGCCATGGAGGATGGAGTGATCTCAGACGGAGATGAATTTCTCTGTGATGGTTCACAGGTCGTAGTCGAGGGAGAGAGCCCTATTTACTGTAGTTACAGAGCAGGACACGGAATGGTTGACGTCAAGAGAGCTCTGGCTGTTTCATGTAATGATGCGTTGATGCAGATAGCGGACAAGGAGGGACCAGAGACATTTGACAAATATCAGATGATATTTAACATTGGTTCCAAGACAGGAATAGATCTCGAAGGTGAGACGACAGGTATTAAGTACGATGTGGAGAATCTTAATCCTACAGAGCTTGCGACATCTTCATTTGGACAGGGTGTTACAACATCTATGATCCAGATGGCAGCGGGATTCTGTTCTGTAATAAACGGCGGAAATTATTATGTGCCACATGTTGTCAAGAGACTTCTGGATTCAGACGGAAATGTGGTTGAGAATATGGATCCGGTGCTTGTAAGAAAGACCATATCCAAGGAAGTGTCGGATTACATGAAGACATACCTCCAGGCGGTTGTTGAGGAAGGTACAGGATATGCGGCTGGAATAGAGGGCTACACCATCGGTGGTAAGACAGGTACAGCCGAGAAACTTCCTCGAGGAAATGGAAAATACGTACTGTCATTCATAGGATTCACCCCTGTTGAGAATCCTCAGATAATGCTTTATGTTGTAGTTGATGAGCCTCATGTTGAGGATCAGTCAGGATCAGGAGCAGGAGCAAAGCTGTTCAATCAGGTTATGCAGGATCTCCTTCCATACCTGAATGTATACTCAACAAACGGAGATGATGTGGCTTATGACGGAACGGAGGAGCCGCTCTCATCAGCATTTGACACGGATACAGAGACTGCAGATACAGAGGCGGCAACAGAGGATGCGGCTGCTGAGGACACATCAGCGGAAGATACATCAGCGGAAGATACATCAGCGGAAGATACATCGACCGACGACACATCGGCGGATGACACGTCGTATGACGATACGGCAGACGACAGTTATACGGCGGACGATACATGGGAGGATGACAGCGGAACAGGCGACGGCACGGATACGTGGAGCGGTGACGAGGACTATTCCGGCGAATGATAATTTACACAGTAAACCAAAGCATCGAAGGTGCAGATACACCTCCGGTGCTTTTTTAATGCAGAGATAGATTTGTACACGAATAGGCGAATACATGAGGCATCCGGCTAATATGATAATAAAAAAGTCCGGGATCAAGAGTTGAAGGTATACAGTTATAACAGGCGGAGGATAAAGTTTGTGTTCGTTATTGCGGCCCTAGCGTTGGGAGTTATAGTTGGCCGTCTTGCATACATAATGCTCTACAGGGGAGAATATTATACTGAGAAAGCAGATTCCCTGCATGAGAGGGAGAGAAGCATAAAAGCTCCCAGGGGAAGGATATACGACAGAAATGGCAATATCATAGCGGACAACAAGGCGGTGTGTTCAATATCCGTGATACACAGCCAGATAGAGGATGAGGCGGAGGTCACAGAGCTTCTTACAAGATATCTGGATAAGGATCCGGCAGACATCAGGAAGAAGGTGGAGAAGGTATCCTCAAGGGAGCTCATAGCGTCAAATGTAGACAAGGAGACCGGAAAAAAGATCAAGGCGGCTGCTGTTCCGGGGATCAAGGTGGACGAGGATTACAAGCGCAGCTATCCATATGATACCCTTGCATCGAAGGTTATAGGCTTCACCGGTGCTGACAATCAGGGAATACTGGGCCTTGAGGTGACATATGACAGTGTGCTCGCAGGGACAAATGGAAGCATAAATGCGGTCACGGATGCAAGGGGAATAGAGCTTGCGGAATATTCAGAAACCAGGACAGAGCCCATTCCCGGAAATGATCTCGTGACAACACTGGATCTCAATATACAGAGATATGTGACACAGGCTGCAGAGAAAGTCCTGATCGAGAAAAAAGCAAACAGGGTGTGTGTAATAACGATCAATCCCCAAAATGGCGAGATATATGCCATGGTGGATGTGCCGGAATACAACCTGAACGAACCGTTCAAACTGGTTAAGCCAGAAAACGATGGAGAGACAGACACAGGGGAAGATGCAGAGAGGAATAACAGCGCATCCGGGACATCCATGTTGCTGCCTACAGCCGGCAATATGGATGAGCTGAACAATATGTGGAGAAATTATCTGATAAGCGACACATATGAGCCGGGATCAACCGCCAAGATAATAACACTGACGGCAGCACTCGAGAAGGGAGCGGTCGACAGCAGCTCAAACTTTTTCTGCCCGGGATATAAGATAGTTGAGGACAGAAGGATAAGGTGTAGCAAGACCACAGGCCATGGAAGCCAGAGCCTTAAGGAGGCGCTCATGAATTCCTGCAATCCGGCGTTTATGGAGATAGGAGAGAGAACAGGTGTGGATGGCATGTACGAGTATTATCACAAGCTGGGATTGTTCAGTCAGAGCGGAATAGACCTTCCCGGAGAGGCAAACTCCATCATGCATAAGAAGGAAAATGTCGGGCCGGTAGAGCTTGCCACCATGTCGTTTGGACAGTCATTCCAGGTGACTCCGATACAGTTCATATCTGCAGTGTGCACGGTTGTGAATGGAGGGCATACGGTAACTCCACATTTGGGAAAAAGGATAATAGACAGCAGTAAAGAAACTATTACAGCCATTGAATTTGACGAGCAGAGACAGGTTATAGATGAGGAGACATCACAGAAGATGCGGGAGATGCTTGAGGCAGTCGTTGCCGAGGGCGGCGGATCAAAGTGTGCCATAGAGGGCTGCAGGATAGGCGGAAAGACCGCCACGAGTGAGAAACTTCCCAGAGGAACAGGCAGATACATATCTTCTTTTATAGGATTTGCGCCGGCGGATGATCCTCAAGTCCTGACGGTCGTGCTAATAGATGAGCCCGAGGGCACATATTATGGAGGAACCATAGCGGCCCCTGTTGTGAGAGATATTTTTTTGAATATTCTTCCCTATTTGGGAATTGACAAAGCCACAAATGAGTATTAAATTTATCTCAGTCTGAAAACAGTTTAAGAAATACATAGTCCGCGGTGTGCGGGCAGGTAAGGAGTACAAAATGAATTTAGATTTAAAGATTGTTTTACCGGTAGTGATAGCATTCTGTATCAGCGTGGTGCTGTGCCCTATAGTTATACCGTTCCTGAAGAAGCTCAAGTTCGGTCAGTTTGTCAGGGATGACGGCCCACAGGCACATTTGAAGAAGGCCGGAACACCAACCATGGGTGGACTTATAATCCTTCTGTCACTTACGATCACGACGCTTATCTATATGAAGAAATATCCGGATGTCCTTCCGGTGCTTTTTGTGACACTTGGATTTGGACTTATCGGATTTATCGATGATTACATCAAAGTTGTTATGAAGAGATCAATGGGACTTCACGCATGGCAGAAGATGCTCGGACAGATTGTCGTTACGGGAGTATTTGCATATTATGTAGAGAAGTATTCAGATATCAACAATGAGCTTATAATACCATTCCTTGGCAAGACGGTTCAGCTCAACAGCACACTCTATGTGATACTGTTGTTCTTCATCGTGCTTGGAACAGTTAATGGTGCGAACTTCACAGATGGACTTGACGGACTTGCGTCATCAGTCACGGTTCTCATAGCCACATTCTTTGCGGTTGTAGCAGTGGGAACAGACTCAGGTGTTGCTCCGGTTGCCTGCGCAGCGGTTGGATGTCTTCTTGGCTTCCTTGTGTACAATGTGTACCCTGCAAAGGTATTCATGGGAGATACAGGTTCTCTGGCACTCGGTGGATTTGTTGCATCAACAGCGTATATGCTCAAGATGCCTATATTCATAGTTATAATAGCTTTCATATACTTCATTGAAGTATTATCAGTTATAATACAGGTTGTTTCATTCAAGCTTACAGGCAAGAGAGTGTTCAGAATGGCACCTATACATCATCATTTTGAGCTCGGGGGATGGCCTGAGTCAAAGGTCGTTGCTATATTTTCTATAGTGACTGCAGTCCTCTGTGTGGTAGGTTTACTGGCTCTGTAATGTAGAAAGGAGAAAATGGTGCAGTGGTGCACCATGGTGAAATGATATGGAGATCAATACAGCGATAGTAGCAGGAACAGGAAAGAGTGGAATCAGTGCAACCAAGCTTCTGGTAAATCATGGAGTAAAGGTTTATCTGTTCGATGAGAACAAGGACAGAGATATAGAGGCGATAAAGGAGAAGACAGGCGATTCAGAGCTTGTTCAGATAGAACTCGGTGAGCTTGGAGAGGATGCCCTCTCATCATCACAGCTCATGGTCATCAGTCCGGGAATCCCTGTTGATGCGCCATTTACAGATGTGGTGAGAAATGCGGGAATACCTATCTGGAGTGAGATAGAGCTGGCATACCATTATGGTAAGGGTAAGATAGCAGCCATAACAGGAACAAACGGCAAGACTACAACTACAGCCCTTGTGGGAGAGATAGTCAAGGCACACAATGCCAAGACCATCGTTGTGGGAAATATTGGAATACCTTACACAGAGCTGTGCGACACAACAGACGATGATTCAGATACAGTTGCAGAGATAAGCAGTTTCCAGCTTGAGACGGTTATAGATTTTCATCCGAATGTCAGTGCAATACTCAACCTGACTCCGGATCATCTGAACAGGCACTATACATTTGAGAATTATGGAAATGTAAAGTTTTCAATAACAAAGAATCAGACCATGGATGATGTGACAGTCCTCAACTATGATGATGAGCATACACGCGCCATGGGAGAGAAGGCAAAGGATCATTGCCATGTAGTATATTTCAGCAGACTGGAGAAGCCGGCCGGTGGAGTATATGTAGAGGATGGGGATATCATCCTCGAGGATGGCGATAAGAAGATCAATGTACTTGCCATTAAGGATCTTAAGCTCATGGGAGCTCACAATGTTGAGAATGTTCTGGCAGCAGTTGGAATATCATATTATATGGGAGTCCCTGTTGATGTTATCAGAGATGTTGCAACATCATTCAAGGCTGTTGCTCATAGAATAGAATATGTTGACACCATCGATGGTGTCGCATACTACAATGATTCAAAGGGAACAAACCCTGATGCAGCCATAAAGGGAATACAGGCCATGGTGGCTCCTACATTCCTCATAGGTGGAGGCTATGACAAGGGTTCTGAGTACGACGAGTGGATAGAGGCGTTTGACGGCAAGGTAAAGTGGCTCGTTCTCATAGGCCAGACTGCGCAGAAGATAGCTGACTGTGCCAAGAGACATGGATTTAACTCAATTATATTTGAGGAGAATCTTCAGGATGCGGTAGCATATTGCCATGAGAATGCGGTTGACGGAGATGCGGTGCTTCTCTCACCTGCATGTGCAAGCTGGGGACAGTTTGACAACTACGAGCAGAGAGGCGATATGTTCAAGGAGTATGTAAGAAGCTATAAGGAGTGATCTGATTGCATGGAGGTCCTGAGGTTTCAGAAGATAGAGTGAGAGATGCACGAAAACGGTGTCCGGGAGGATATGTGGATGTGACCATGCTCCTGGCGCTGGGGATGATTCTGATATTTGGGCTTGCCATGATATACAGTACGAGCAGTTACAGGGCGTACGACCTGTACGGAGATCAGATGTACTTTTTTAAAAGACAGGCACTTTATATGTTGCTGGCGATCCTCGCCATGTACATAGTGTCAAGATATGACTACAGGCGGCTGCTCAGGCTGTCTGCGGTCATTTTGCTGTCATCACTTGTTCTTCAGGTGGTGGTGCTGATAATAGGAACGGCCAGCCATGGGTCAGCAAGATGGATATATATTGGACCTATAGGATTTCAGCCATCAGAATATGCCAAGACGGCGATCATAATCTACACCTCGGCGAGGGCTGCCGTGGAGAGCAAAAATCTGTGCAGACCGGGCTGCCTTATAAAGGTAATGATCCTGCCCGTGATCACCATAGCCCTGATCGGTGTGGAGAATCTCAGCACGGCTATAATCTGTTTTGCAATCCTTTTTGTAATATTGTTTGTGGGAAGCCCCAGGGTCAGACATTTTGTTCTGATCGGTATATTTGGTGTTGTCGGGAGTGTGCTTTTCATAATGTTCGCAGGCTACAGGGCGAACAGAGTCAAGATATGGCTTGATCCTGAAAATTACGCAGATGGCTATCAGACGGTTCAGTCGTTATATGCCGTTGGTTCCGGTGGACTGTTTGGAGTGGGCTTTGGGAGAAGTGTCCAAAAGATGGGGTTTATTCCGGAGTCACATAATGATATGATATTCTCAGTCGTGTGTGAGGAGCTCGGAATTGTCGGAGCGGCATTTATACTTATCATTTTTCTTATATTACTTAGGCGGATGGCTGTGACGGCCATGAATGCCAGAGACAGATTTGGAAGCATGCTCACAGCGGGAGTGATGGCACATGTGGCGGTCCAACTGCTGATAAATGTGAGTGTTGTCACGAATACCATTCCGCCGACAGGTGTGCCGATGCCATTTGTCAGTTATGGCGGAAGTTCGATAATTTTCATTCTGATGGAGATGGGGATAGTGATGTCCGTATCCAGAGGAATTTCGTATGACGAAACAGACATATGACAGATCCTTTAAAGGAAGATTTGAATGGAAAACAACAATAGACGAAATGTTAATAAAAATAGAATGAGCAGAAATGTTGATGTTGCGCAGACCAGACGTGAAAGCGGCTATGTGGATGTCATGACCGGAAAACGCCTCGACGGAAGGGTCAAGGTTCCGGTTGATAAGAGAAGACAGCAGACAGACAGCCGCAATGGACAGCGGAGAGCAGACGGAGACATGCGCCGCAGGACGGATGAGCAGACACGAAGAAGGCCTGATGGGGAGCACCGCAGAACAGGCGAACAGGCGCGCAGAAGACCAGACGGAGAGCGTCGCAGATCTGACGAGCAGGTGCGCAGAAGACCAGACGGAGAGCGCCGCAGATCTGACGAACAGGTGCGCAGGAGACCAGACGGAGAGCGCCGCAGATCTGATGAGCAGGTGCGCAGGAGACCAGATGGAGAGCACCGCAGATCTGATGAGCAGGTGCGCAGGAGACAGGATGGAGAGCGTCGCAGACCGGATGACCGGATGCGCAGAGAGGATGCAGAAAAACGCAGATCCGAGGAGAGACGCAGGCGTAAGCAAGATCAGGCGGTTGCTGCAAAAAAGAAGAACAAGAAAAAACGCAAAAAAGAGCGCAGAAAGCTTACCCCGGAGGAGATAGAGAGAAAGAAGAAGCTGCAGGCGGAGAAACTTGCCAGAAGAAAGGCGAGACGTGAGAAGGCGGCAAGGATATTCAAGATAGTTCTCAAGATACTTCTCATTCTGGTGGTGCTGTGTGCTATAGCGTTTGTATACATACGTACATGTTATAAATTGAAGTCCATAAAAGTGACCGGAACTGATCACTACACTGACCAACAGATGGTCGATATCGTGACCGGCGGTAAGGATTATGGCAATACGCTGCTGTTTATACTTGAGAGCAGACTGAATCCTGCCCAGGATGTAACCTTTATAGATAAGATAGACGTCACATATGTGAACAGGAATTCAGTAGAGATCACGGTGTACGAGAAGGCCATGGCGGGCTGCATAAAGTACAACGATCAGTATGCATATTTTGATGGCGACGGTATCGTGCTCGAGATATCCGATGCAAAGCTTGATGATGTTCCTTGTATAGAGGGACTTACAAGTGACAGCGTGGAGCAGGGAAAGAAGCTTGATGTCGGCGATTCGGGATTCTTCCAGGAGATACTGACTATGACACAGCTCATTTACAAGAGCGGAATACAGATAGACAAGATTACTTATGACACAGATCAGAATCTCATACTTCACAAGGATGGAATAAAGATCAGGATCGGCGACGGTGAAAACCTGGAGACGAAATTCATGAATCTTGAGAGCATACTTGAGAGCGTGAAGGGTAAAAAGGGAACTCTTGATATGTCGAATTACAGTGAATCGCAGAGGAACGTTATCTTTAAAGAAAATAAATAAAAAATTTCTTGCGTAATGATATAAAAAATCGTATTATATAGGTACTAATGCGATAAAACGGTCAGCTTTTGAGCAGATGACAATGATTGATGGATAAAGAATAAGTATATAAGGAGGATGCAACCGTGCTTGAGATAAAATCAAATGACGAGAGAACACCGGCAAGGATTCTTGTAATTGGTGTCGGCGGTGCAGGTAACAATGCTGTTAACAGAATGATCGATGAGAATGTTGAGGGAGTGGAACTTATCGCTATCAATACAGATAAGCAGGCTCTTTCACTCAGCAGAGCTACAACAAAGATCCAGATAGGTGAGAAACTTACCAAGGGTCTTGGTGCTGGTGCAAAGCCTGAGATCGGTGCCAGCGCTGTAGAGGAGAATAGAGAAGAGATCGTAGACATCATCAAGGACGCCAACATGGTATTCGTAACATGTGGTATGGGTGGTGGAACAGGAACAGGCGCTGCCCCTGTCGTTGCAGAGATGGCACGTAACCTTGGTATCCTCACAGTCGGAGTTGTCACAAAGCCATTTGGTTTTGAGGGTAAGCCTCGTATGAGAAACGCGATCGAAGGTATAGAGAGACTTAAGGAGAATGTGGATACACTTATTGTTATCCCTAACGACAAGCTCCTTCAGATCTGTGATAAGAGAACAAGTATTCCTGATGCGCTGAAGAAGGCAGATCAGGTACTTCAGCAGGGTGTTCAGGGTGTTACAGACCTTATCAATAAGCCGGGTCTTATCAACCTTGACTTTGCAGATATACAGACAGTTATGAGAGATAAGGGTATCGCTCATATCGGTATAGGTTCAGCAAGCGGAGAGAACAAGGCTGTTGACGCCATCAAGGAGGCTATGGATTCACCACTTCTTGAGACAACCGTTTCAGGTGCAACAGATATCATCGTAAACTTCTCAGGTAACATTGGTATCGTTGAGGCTTATGATGCTGTTACATATCTTACAGAGCAGGCTGGAGATGGAGTCAACATCATCTTCGGTACAGTTGACAATGACAACATGGGTGAGGATATAAGCATCACGATCATTGCTACAGGTCTTGAGAGATCAGGCGAGAGCGATGTCACCGCAAGATATGCAGGTACTGCATCTCCTATGGGAACAATGACCACACCTAAGCCAGCAGTTACAACAACACCTGCTGCAGAGCCAAAGACTGCTACATATGCAGGCCAGAGCCTTGGAACACACAGCACTCAGACAAGCACAAGACCATCGTTCCTCGGCGGTCAGACAACAGAGACTGCTCCGGCAGCAAAGCCAGCATACACAGCACCTGTGACACCAGCACAGCAGACACCTGTAACATCAACACCAGTTGAGCCGGCACATGTGTCAAGACCAAAGACAGAGAGTATCAAGATTCCTGATTTCCTCAAGAAGAGATAAGGAAGAGATCGGAAGATTTTTATAGGTAAGTATAAAACGGGTAATTTCGAGAGAAATTATCCGTTTTCTTCAATAAGGAGGCAGAAATATGTTTTATGTTGCAGACCGAACAGAGATGCAGGAGATAGACAGGCTGACCATAGAGGAAAAGGGTGTGCCAGGGATCCTGCTTATGGAGAGAGCTGCGATCACCGTGCTGGAGGAGATAAATTCCAGACTGAAGTCTATAAACGCGGACAGAAAATTAAAGTGCCTTGTGGTTGTTGAAGGCGGCAATAACGGCGGGGACGGACTGGCTCTTGCGAGACTCCTGTACCAGCAGGGAGATATTGTCCATGTCTGTTATATAAATGGAATATCGAGAGTAAGCGACAGCTTTTCATATCAGCTTGAAATAGCGAAAAAAATCGGCATACAGGTGACGGATCACATAATTGACAGTGATTACGATGTGGTTGTGGACGGAATATTTGGCGTCGGACTCAAGCGTGATGTGGCGGGAATATGGAGAGAGACCATAGAGACGATGAACGGACTTGGCGGCTTTAAGGTTGCCATAGATACCCCGTCAGGTGTGGATGCCAGCACGGGGCAGATCATGGGATGTGCATTCAAGGCAGGTATGACGGTCACATTTGGACTGAATAAAAGAGGGCTGATATTTTATCCCGGCTGCGAGATAAGCGGAGAGGTCGTTGTGAGAGACATAGGATTTGCACAGGCTGAAGTGAACAGAGTACACCCGGTGGCATATTCCTACAACAGAGACGATCTGTGCATGCTTCCGGGACGGAGTGATTCATCAAATAAGGGAACATATGGAAAGCTTGCGGTGATAGCTGGAAGCAGAGACATGTCCGGTGCCATGACATTTGCGGCGGAGGCTGCATACAGGATGGGAACAGGGCTTGTGAAGATATACACACATATCGACAACAAGGAGATAGCAGGAGTAAGAATTCCTGAGGCAGTGCTTATGTGCTATAGCAACAAAGATGAAGCGGAGCAGTGTGCAAGGGATGCCGTGGAGTGGTCGGATGCCATACTGATCGGTCCTGGTATAGGAAAAGGCGATGCGGCAAGGAGCATGGTAGAATATATTATGTGCGAGGCCGTGCAGACCGTGATCGCGGATGCGGATGCCTTGAACATAATATCCGAAAAGCCCGATATTCTTGGAAGACACAGAGGACCGGTGATCGTAACGCCACATATAGGAGAGATGTCGAGACTTACAGGCGTCGCCATACCGGATATAAAAAAGAATATATTAGAGGTGTGCAAAGACTTTTCGATGGAGTATAATGTTGTAAGTGCGCTGAAAGATGCCAGAACATGCGTAAGTGACGGCAGGGATGTGTACATAAACACATCCGGTAATAACGGTATGTCAACTGCGGGGGCAGGGGATGTGCTTGCCGGGATAATAGCTGGGCTTGTCTGCACCGGACTTGGTGCGTATGAGGCTGCGAAGCTGGGAGTATATATACATGGGTTGGCAGGAGATATGGCGGCAGAGCACAGAGGAAGAAATGCAATGATAGCCAGGGATATAGTGAGCGCTATATCGGAGGTTATAAAAGGAGCAGAACATGATGGACAACAGTAACTTTAACAGAGTGCAGGCTGTGATAAATCTTGACAATATAAGGGATAATATCACGGCTATGAAGAGGCTTATAGACGGTGATAAGAAGATGCTGGCGGTCATAAAGGCAGACGCCTATGGACACGGCGCTGTCGAGGTGGCAGAGGCACTTGATGATCTGGTGGATTTTTTTGCAGTGGCATTCATCGATGAGGCTTTGGAGCTCAGAAGAGCAAATATAGATAAGCCCATATTGATACTGGGCTACACAGATCCCTCGGATTACGAACTGCTTCTCAGATATGATGTTAGACCTGCCATGTATGAGGTGGACGATGCACAGAAGCTCTCGGATCTGGCGGTGAGCATGAATACAAAGGCAAAGATCCATATCAAGGTCGATACAGGCATGGGAAGAATCGGATTCACATGTGATGAAGATGGCGTGAAGAACATAGAAAAGATCAGTCAGATGCCGGGCATAGAGATAGAGGGGATATTTACCCATTACGCAAAGGCTGATGAACTCGACAAGACCGCTGCAAATGGTCAGCTTGAGAAGTTCAGGTGGATAAACAGTCAGCTTGAGGCACTTGGAATACACATACCTGTAAGGCATATATCTAACAGTGCGGGTATCATGGAGATGGACAATTCGGATTTTGATATGGTCAGATCGGGAATAGTCACATACGGACTTTATCCATCAGATGAGGTAGATAAGAATATAGTGGCTTTGAAACCTGCTATGAGACTTATGTCCAAGGTTATATTTGTGAAGGACGTAAAAGCCGGAACAGGGATAGGATATGGATGGTCCTATATAGCGGATCATGATATAAAGGTTGCGACGGTGTCGGCAGGATATGCCGATGGATACCCAAGAGCACAGTCCAATATAGGCAGAGTTATCATCCATGGAGAGTATGCTCCGATCATCGGAAGGGTGTGCATGGATCAGTTCATGGTTGACGTGAGCCACATTGATGGTGTAAAAGTAAGAGATGACGTAACTCTCATCGGACAGGATGGAGACAGAGAGGTAACTGTCGAGGAGGTGGCAGCGCCTGCCAACAGCTTTAATTACGAGCTGGTATGTAACATATCAAGACGAGTTCCGAGAACATACATAAGGGACGGCAGAGAGCTTGGACAGGTAAACTATCTTCTGGATTAACGAATAACCGGTACTGTCATGGGCAATACTTTTTTTAGAGTGGAATACATACTATATAAGTATATAGCCACATTCAATGAAAGTATTTGTGGGGTGAACAGAATTGGTGATCAGACGTGGGGATATTTATTACGCGGATCTAAGACCGGTGGTTGGATCGGAGCAGGGAGGCATACGACCTGTTATAGTAGTTCAGAATGAGGCTGGGAACAGACACAGTTCCACGGTCATAATAGCTGCGATAACCAGCAAGATGAAGAGGCCAAAACTTCCAACACATATCATGCTTGATTCTTCAAGCTGTGATATAGCGAAGGATTCCGTCATATTGTTGGAACAGCTCAGGACTATAGACAAACAGCGCCTGAAAGAAAAGGTGTGTCACGTTGACGCTGATGTGCTGAGGCGCGTTGATGAAGCTCTGAAGATAAGTCTTGAACTGGCATAAAATAATATATGAGGTGATACAGACTATTATATGAAGATTTTTAACAAAAAATCAGAAGAGGAAAAGGTAGAAGAAGAGATCATATCCATGGTGAACGAGGGAAATGAGCAGGGACTTATAGAGGACTCTGAGGCCCAGTTTATTACAAACATATTTGAGTTCACTGACAAGGAGAGCAGAGATGTGATGACGGCCAGATTGAACGTCATGGCTATAGACAAGAACTCTGATCTGGACGAAGTCATGGAGATAATGATAGAGAATAACTATTCAAGATATCCGGTGTATGACGGTGATCTTGACAACATAGTTGGAATAATCTATTTCAAGGATTTTGTGAAGGAATATCTGCGCGATAAGACGAAATCACTGGCTGAGATCATGGTTGAGGCTACATTTGTACATCCTACGTACAACATAGCAAAATTGTTCCGCAGGATGCAGACGGCAAAGATACATATGGTCATAGTTGTGGATGAGTATGGTCAGACAGAGGGAATCGTGACCATGGAGGATATTCTGGAAGAGATAGTCGGCAACATACTTGACGAGTACGATGACGCCAGCGAGGATATCAAGAAGCGTGGCGATATGTACATAGTCAGTGGTAAGGCTGAACTGGATGAGCTGAGTGACGTTCTGGGGATAGAATTCCCGGACGAGGACTTCCAGACGCTGAACGGATTTCTGCTGTATGAGCTGGGGAGACTTCCATATGCGGATGAGGAGATAGAGATAGTGTATCAGAACTACAGATTCACTTCCCTGTCGGTAAATAACAACATGATCGGTGAGGTAAAGATCACAAAGGTTGAAAAAACACCGCAATAGTGATAATATACGTAACTAGTAATCAAGAGAAAGAGGAGAATTAACGATGTCAGGACATTCAAAATTTGCGAACATCAAGCACAAGAAGGAAAAGAACGATGCAGCAAAGGGTAAGATCTTCACAATCATTGGTAAGGAGATCGTGGTAGCAGTAAAGGAAGGCGGAGCAAATCCTGAGAACAACAGTAAGCTTCGTGATGTAATCGCCAAGGCAAAGGCAAACAACATGCCTAACGATACTATCAAGCGTGGTATCGAGAGAGCGGCAGGAGATGCAAACTCAGTAAACTATGTAGTGAATACATATGAAGGCTACGGTCCTAACGGTACCGCCATCATAGTAGACACTCTTACGGACAATAAGAACAGAACAGCAGCCAATGTGCGTAACTGCTTCACAAAGGGTGGCGGTAACGTAGGTACAACAGGCTGTGTATCATATATGTTTGATCACAAGGGACAGATCATCATTGCAAAGGAAGACTGTGATATAGATGCAGACGACCTCATGATGATGGCACTGGATGCAGGAGCTGAGGATTTCTCAGACGAGGATGACAGCTACGAGATCATCACAGCACCTGAGGATTTCTCGCAGGTAAGAGAGAGCCTTGAGAAGGAAGGCATAAAGATGGCTGAGGCTGAGCTCACAATGATACCTCAGAACTATGTTGATATAGACGATCCTGAGGTTGTCAAGAAGTTCACAAGGATTATAGATATGCTTGAGGAGGACGATGACGTTCAGGCAGTATATCACAATGCAAATCTTCCGGAAGAGGACGATGAGGACTGATATATAATTGCAAGGGATATGATAACATTGGTAACAGACAATTACTCAGATAATCAGCGCCATTGCAGCATAGCTTGAAATAGAACTTCCGCACCTTATATATGGTGTGGAAGTTCTATTTGAGTAATGACGACATGGATGGTATCTGTGTCTGTTATATACGGAATGAGTATTGTTAGGAGAATAGATGAAGGGAATACTTAGATATCTTAAGGACTATAAGAAAGAGTCCATACTTGCCCCGCTTTTTAAGATGTTGGAGGCAACATTTGAATTGCTTATCCCGATCGTCATGGCAAATGTAATCGATGTCGGTATAGCAGGGCGTGACATAAGCTACGTTGTGAAGATGTGTCTCGTCATGATACTTTTGGGAATTATCGGTCTGGTGTGTTCTATCACCGCCCAGTATTTTTCGGCAAAGGCTGCTACAGGATTTGGAACAGCACTTCGAAATGATCTGTTCAGGCATATTACATCACTTTCATACACAGAGATCGACAGCATAGGAACATCCACACTGCTCACGAGAATGACCAGTGACACGAACCAGGTACAGACAGGAGTCAACATGGTGCTCAGACTGTTTCTCCGTTCACCGTTCATAGTGTTCGGTGCCATGATCATGTCATTCACCATCGACGTGAAGTCGGCCATGACATTTGTGGTGACCATACCGGCACTTTCAATTGTTGTGTTCGGTGTTATGGCACTCAGCATACCTCTGTTCAAGAAGGTGCAGAACAGACTGGACAGAGTCACACTGCTCACCCGTGAGGGACTTGAGGGCGCGAGAGTTATCAGAGCCTTCAACAGACAGGACAAGGAATTTGAGGAGTTTGACAAGTCCACGGATGACCTGATGAAGTTCCAGCTCCTTGCAGGACGTATATCAGCGTTCATGAATCCTGTCACTTATGTGATAATCAATCTCTCAACCGCAGCTATAATCTGGATCGCAGCGGGACAGACAGATGCGGGAATCATCACACAGGGAAAGGTCGTCGCACTTGTCAACTATATGTCACAGATACTCGTCGAGCTCATCAAGCTCGCAAACCTTATCGTGACGATCACCAAGGCTGTTGCCTGCGCAAGGAGAATAAATGCGGTCATGGATCAGCAGCCATCCATAACGGATGGATCAGGCAATGTAGCAGGATCACCGGCAAATGCTGTAAAGGTAAGCTTCAGGGATGCAAATCTCAGATATGCTGGGGCCGGAGCAGATTCCCTGTCAGATATAACATTTGACGTGGCACCGGGCGAGACTGTGGGAATTATAGGTGGAACTGGATCAGGCAAGAGTTCCCTGGTTAACATGATACCGAGATTCTATGATGCGAGTCAGGGAAGCGTGTGCATAGACGGAGTTGACGTAAAGGACTACACCCTGGACGAGCTCAGGCATAAGGTCGGAGTGGTACCGCAGAAGGCTGTATTGTTTGCCGGAACAATAGCAGACAATATCAGGTGGGGTAAGCAGGATGCGACTGAAGCAGAGATAGACGAGGCGCTTGAGATAGCCCAGGCCAAGGAGTTTGTAGACGGCAAGGAGAATGGAATATACTTCAAGATCACCCAGGGGGGCAAGAACCTGTCGGGTGGACAGAAGCAGAGGCTTACCATAGCCAGAGCGGTCGTCAGAAAGCCTGAGATACTGATACTGGATGACAGCGCATCGGCGCTAGATTTTGCAACTGATGCGGCTCTCAGAAAAGCGATCAGGGAGAAGACAAAGGGCATGACTGTATTCCTTGTGTCACAGAGAGCGTCGACCATCATGAATTCGGATAAGATCATCGTCATGGATGATGGTCAGATAGCTGGGATAGGAACCCATCGGCAGCTGCTTTCTAACTGTGAGATATACAGGGAGATATGTCAGTCACAGCTTTCGGAGGAGGAACTGTCTCATGAGTAAAGATAAAGGGAATAAATCAGTAAATAAAAAGACGATACTCAGAATACTGAAGTATATCAAGAGATACAGGTTCCTCGTGGTTCTGTCTCTTATATGTGCAGCCATATCGGTCGTGCTCACACTGTATGCACCTATCATTATGGGACATGCAGTTGACAGGGTCGTTGGACCGGGAAAAGTAGATTTTACAGGACTTAAAGGAATGTTGGCAAAGCTTGTGATTGTGGTCGTTATAACGGCTGTTGCACAGTGGGTTATGAACGTGCTCAACAACATGATCACATACAGGGTGGTTAATGATGTAAGAACAAAGGCATATGAGAAGCTTGGCAGCCTGCCGCTCTCATATGTGGATTCACATACACATGGAGACATAGTCAGCAGGATCATAGCTGACGTAGACCAGTTCTCAGACGGACTTCTGATGGGATTTACACAGTTATTCACAGGAGTTATGACTATAGTAGGAACACTGTGCTTCATGCTGTCGATCAACTGGATCATAGCCATTGTGGTCGTATGTATCACTCCGGTATCACTCTTTGTTGCGTCATTCATAGCAAAGAGAACATACAGTATGTTCAGGAAGCAGGCTGAGATCAAGGGTGAGCTCACATCCCTTGTAAATGAGATGGTTGAGAACCAGAAGGTAGTCACAGCATTCTCCATGGAGGATGAGACCTGCGACAGATTCCAGGAGGTCAATGGAAGACTTAATGTGGCAGGACTTCAGGCTACATTCTTCTCATCGATAACAAATCCTAGTACAAGATTTGTCAACAGCCTTGTGTACACAGGCGTTGGAATCATAGGTGCCATAACAGCTATAAAGGGCTTTATATCAGTTGGACAGCTTACAAGTTTCCTGAGCTATGCAAATCAGTATACAAAGCCGTTCAATGAGATATCAGGCGTTGTCACAGAGCTTCAGAACGCGCTGGCATCCGCTGCCAGAGTGTTTGAGCTTATAGACGAGGACCCAGAGGCTGCAGAGCCTGCTGGCGCACACGAGCTCACAGACGTTCACGGTGAGGTGGACCTTAAGAATGTTGACTTCTCATACAACAAAGATGTGGAGCTCATCAAGAACCTCAACCTGAATGTGAAGGATGGACAGAGGATAGCCATAGTAGGACCTACAGGCTGTGGTAAGAGTACAGTAATCAACCTGCTCATGAGATTCTACGATGTGGATGCGGGAAGCATATCCGTGGATGGATATGACATAAGAGAGGTCACAAGAAAGAGCCTCCGCGGCAATTACGGAATGGTACTTCAGGAGACCTGGCTTAAGAGTGGCACGATAAGGGACAATATAGCATACGGAAGACCGGACGCAACGGATGAGGAGATCATCGAGGCTGCAAAGCAGTCACATGCACACAGCTTTATCAAGAGACTTCCTGATGGCTATAACACATATATAACAGAGGATGGAGGCAATCTGTCACAGGGACAGAAGCAGCTCCTATGTATCACAAGGGTTATGCTTGATCTTCCACCTATGCTCATACTGGATGAGGCAACATCATCCATAGATACAAGAACTGAGATAAGGATACAGAGGGCATTTGCCAAGATGATGAAGGGCAGAACAAGCTTCGTGGTTGCACACAGACTGTCAACCATCAAGGAGTCAGATGTCATCCTCGTCATGAAGGACGGACACATCATCGAACAGGGAAATCACGAGTCACTGCTTGCAAAGGGCGGCTTCTACACAAATCTGTACAATTCCCAGTTTGCAAGATAATACAGAGAAATGCATAAATATAAAAGGGCTGTGCTTTGAGGTATACCTCATGGTACAGTCCTTTTTAACGGTGGTTAAAGCATTTATCTGTTATATTTCACGAACGCTTGCCAGTGGCGGGCTTTGTGTATATAATGTATGCGGAATGCCTGTTATAATATGGGCGGATATTTGCAGATATACCGGAGAGTATACAAAAGGAGAGAAAGATGAAGGTTAGTGAATCAGGTTATACAAGAGAAGAACTTTTAGAGATAGTAGATACATATCTGGCAGAGCAGTCCAGAAGATGGGAATTCATAGAGGAGAAGGGCGATGGCATGTATGTGTACGCTGAGAACGGCGACAGATACCTCGACTTCTTCGCAGGAATAGCGGTAAGCAGCGCGGGAAATGCCAACAAGAAGGTTGCAAAGGCCATAGCTGACCAGGCGGCAAATGTAATACATGCATCAAACTATGCATATACACTTCCAATGATCCTCCTTGCAAAGAAGGTGTGCGACACCATAGGCATGGAGAAGATCGTGTTCCAGAACTCAGGAACAGAGGCAAATGAAGCCATGATCAAGATGGCTAGAAAGTACGGCGTGGACAATTACGGACCGGACAGATATAAGATCGTGACAGCGAAGAACAGCTTCCACGGAAGAACATACGGTGCACTGTCGGCAACAGGCCAGCCTGATTCGGCCTGCCACAAGGGATTTGCACCACTCCTTCCGGGATTCACATATGCAGAGTATAACAACCTTGAGGACTTCAAGAGCAAATGCGATGAGAACACCATAGGAATCATGGTAGAGCCTGTACAGGGCGAGGGTGGCGTACATCCTGCAACAATGGAATTCATGCAGGGACTTCGTAAATTCTGTGATGAGAACGATATGCTTCTTCTGATCGATGAAGCACAGACAGGATGGTGCAGAACAGGTGCTGTTATGTCCTATATGAATTATGGTATCAAACCGGATATCGTATCTATGGCAAAGGCTCTGGGCGGTGGAATGCCAATCGGTGCCATCTGTGCAACAGCAGAGGTTGCAAAAGCTTTCACAGCAGGTTCCCATGGAACTACATTCGGCGGACATCCGGTAAGCTGTGCAGCTGCACTGGCTGAGGTGAATGAGCTTCTGGACAGAGATCTGGCTGGAAATGCAAAGAAGGTTGGCGATTACTTTGCAGCTAAGCTTGAGAAGCTTCCTCATGTAAAAGAAGTAAGACATCAGGGACTTCTGGTAGGTGTGGAATTTGATGATACCATTTCCGGTGTGGATGTAAAACACGGATGCCTGGACAGACACCTTCTGATCACAGCTATCGGAGCACATATCATCCGTATGATCCCACCGCTTATTGTTACAGAAGAAGAGTGCGACAAAGCTGTAGCAATCATCGAAGATACAATTAAATCTCTGGAAAAATAAAAATCCGGCAACGGAGTGATACAGTAACAGGACAAGGGCGTCACGAATTATATTCGTGCGCCCTTTTATGATATCAGAATCTGATAAAAATTTGAGTGTGAGAGGGAAGAGCATGAAACATCTGGTAATTACGATTGGCTGCGAATATGGAGCCAAGGGCAATGCCATCGGTAAGAAGATTGCACAGGATCTGGGGATTAAGTTTTATGATCGTGATCTTGTGGATGAGATTATCAAAGAGGTAGGCATCCCTACAGACATTATGGACAGAGTAGAGGAAGGCGGAACCATCGCAGGTAAAGGTGCACAGGGTGATGTGAGAGGTTCCTTTTCCAAATATGCGGATCTGACAGACCGCGCCATTCATGTACAGAAGCAGATTATCCGGAAGCTGGCTCAGAAAGAAGCCTGCGTGATCATAGGACGGTCTGCAGATTATATTCTGAAAGATACAGAAGGAATCCAGCTGGTGAGAGCATTTATTTATGCACCTAATGATGTTCGCGTTCACAACATTATGGAAAGCCATAATCTTTCGGAAAAGGATGCAAAGCTTCTGCTGGATGAGAAGGATAAACGTTATCATAAGAGACATCTGGCACTGACAGGAAGTAACCGTGGTGACAGACATAACAGGGATATTCTTATTAACAGTGATTTTCTGGGAATTCAGGGAACAGCAGAATATCTGGAAGACCTGATCGCAAAAAAATACGGAAAAAAGGAGGCCTGACCTATGGAACAGAAAACATCTGAATTTGACAAAGTACTTGGTGCATGGGACATACTTGTAATTGCATTTGGCGCCATGATCGGCTGGGGCTGGGTAGTTTCTTCCGGTAACTGGATTGAATCCGGTGGTGTGCTTGGTGCAGCTATTGCATTTGCAATCGGTGGAATCATGATCTTCTTTGTAGGCCTGACCTATGCAGAGCTTACAGCGGCCATGCCTCAGTGTGGTGGTGAGCATGTATTCAGCTACAGGGCAATGGGCTCCACAGGTTCTTTTATCTGTACCTGGGCGATTATTCTTGGATATGTAAGTGTTGCCTGCTTTGAGGCATGTGCATTTCCCACAATCATCACTTATCTGTGGCCGGGGTTCCTGAAAGGATATCTCTATACAGTTGCAGGCTTTGATGTTTATGCATCCTGGCTGATCGTGGCGATTGTGATTGCTTTTCTTATTATGATAATTAACATTAATGGAGCAAAGACTGCGGCAGTTCTGCAGACTGTTCTTACCTGTATTATCGGCGGTGCCGGAATTATTCTGATCGTGGCTTCTGTGGTTACAGGAAGTGTGGATAATCTTCAGGGACAGATGTTTGTTGGAAACGGTACTGGCGAAGCAATGAAAAGTATTATTAAGGTTGCAGTTATCACTCCGTTTTTCTTTATTGGTTTTTAACAACGCATAATGCGCCGCACCTAAATAAAAAGAGGATTGACAGACCTTCGATCCTGTATTATAATGGAATTATAAAAAATGAAGAAAGAAGGGAAGCAAAGAATCAGGCGTTAAAAATAATTTTTAGGGAAGGGGGAGCCGCGAATGAGCGATTGAACTTGG
>OHJN01000375.1_pt1 | contig 26087 bp, 18 predicted proteins | sample 1568531 | NCBI WGS metagenome assembly OHJN01 (sample SAMEA3879594, study PRJEB24766) | human gut metagenome | biome: human-associated habitat; feature: feces | place: USA | collected 1985/1987
GCAACGTTCGGTGTCTACTACGATTGCTCCTTTGATTTTTGCCATAATTTACGTTTTTTATTGATTGTACATATCCTTGTGATAGAAGTTCAGAATATCCATTACCATGTTATAGGCTTGCCGGGCGGGGCTGTCCGGATTGAGGTCGATGGCATAGCGGTAGTTGTTCAGCGCTTGCTGCCAGTTGCTCTGTTTGCGGTATGCGTTCCCCCGGAGATAATAGGCTTCGTCTTTTTGCGGGAAATCGGTCTGAAGCAGTTCGTCAAGCAACAGAATGGCCTGCTCTACGTTTCCCTGACTGATAAGCTCTTTTATGGTGTTTAATTGCTCCATATCGTTCTGAGTTCCGGATTATTTAACTACAAAGATAGTTTTTATTTGAAAATGAGAGGCATCTTTACTGTGAAAAATAAGAAAATAAGGAGACGGTTGTATCTTGTCTTTTCTTATTCCGGGCATTTGCTTCCGAAACTCCCGGCGTTTGCTTCCCATATTCCGGGTGTTTTCTATTGGAATGCCCGGTCTTTCAGGAGTAAATTCCGGGCGTTTCGGGAGCAAATGCCGGGGGATTGGGAGATATGACAATCCCTTTGTTCCGGCTTTGATTCATTACGATGCAAAGCAGGACAAAGGGATGCTCTCCTGATGAATGTGCAGATGGAATATACTTCTTCGGTCTTTTATTTTAGCAGGGATTGTCGGGGGAGACCGGTTATTTCACAAGTTCCCCATTTATGTACAGATTCTTGAACGTGACATCTTTTGCTCCGCTAATCCGGTTTTTACCTTCCTTGACGTTATTGAAGCGGCTGTCTTCCACGCTTACATTATAAACGTGCTTGTCATCATCAAGTCCGATGATGAGCACACCGAGTTTGCTCTTCTCGCAAGTCACGTTTTTGAGGTGTACGTTGCGCACGGTAGGGGCATAGCCGCGATTGCACTTTTCCCGGTTTTCGTATTGCAGGTTGATGCGCAGTACGGCTTCGCGGCATTGGCCGACGGTGACGTTGCGTACAAATACATTCTCTATCAGTCCGCCGCGGCAGGTACTGGTCTTGATTCGGATTACGCGGTCCAGGTCGGGGCTGTCCATGCGGCAGTTCTCAACGAACAGGTTACGGTAGCCGCCGGATATTTCACTGCCGATAACGACGCCGCCATGACCGTTTTTCATGAAGCAGCCGCGCACGATGATATTTTCGCTGGGAATGTTCCACTTGCGTCCGTCCTGGTTACGGCCGGATTTGATGGCTATGCAGTCGTCGCCCGTATCGAAGGTACAGTTCTCTATCAGTACGTTTTTGCAGGATTCCGGGTCACAGCCGTCTCCGTTGGGACCACGGTTGAATACGTGCACGCCACGTACGATGAGGCTTTCGCAAAACAACGGATGTATAACCCAGAACGGAGAGTTCAGCAGGGTTACATCCTCTATCAGCACCGTGTTGCAGGAATAGAGGTTGATGAGCTGCGGGCGCATGCCGTCTTCGGGTTTCATGATACGCTTGTATACCGGCGTGGATGTTTCCCCGTACATCAGCAGACGTTCGCGTCCGCCGTTGCGTTGGGCCACCATGCCTTCTTTCCAGCCGTAGCGCGGAGCACCACACATCGGCCACCAGGTTTCGTTGGAACCCTGACCGTCGATTGTCCCTTTGCCGGTGATGGCGATGTTGGTTTCGCCGTATGCATATATCAGCGGGCGGGCATTGTAGCAGTCCAGACCTTCCCAACGGGTGATGACGGCAGGGAAGTAAAGGCTCTGGTCGGTGGAGAATTTCAGTACGGCTCCTTCTTCCACATGAAAATTTACGTTGCTCTTTAGGGTGATGGGGCCGGTATGGAAAGTCCCTTTAGGTACTACGACCGTTCCGCCGCCGTTCAGGCTGCATGTCAGGATGGCCCGGTTGATAGCCTCATGGCAAGGCTCATCCGGCGTATCGGGTTGTGCACCGAAGTCTGTGATGAGGTAGGTACGTTTGGGGAAAGAGGTCCGCTTGATTTGTTTTTCAATTTTGGCGCTTTCCTTGAAGGCTTTGTCAAAGTCTATCGGATTGGCGGTGGCCAGGGTTACCGATAGAAGCAGGGAGATGATTCCGATTACTTTCTTCATGCGTTTTTCTTTTATGTTCTTAAATGGTAAATAGATTGCGCAGGCAAAAGTAGGAAAACTCTTCCGGTGACAGAGGTTAGTTTTTGATTGAAAGGGTGTAATAATTGACTGAGATGAAAAAAAATCCGTTCCGTAAGACGAAAAAATCATCCCGTGAGGTGAAATAAATCGTCTCGCGGGATGATTTTCTTTATCTCGCAGGGCGAATAATTCCGTCTCACGGGATGAAAACAACCGGTTAAGGGCTTCCTTGAATCCGAGGGTTATCCCTGTACCGGTATTTTGTCTATTCTCCGCTGGTGGCGTCCGCCCTCAAACGAAGTGTTGAAGAATTCGGTCATAATCATATCCGCTTCTTCCGTGCCGATGAAGCGTCCCGGCATGACAAGGACATTGGCATCGTTGTGCTGGCGTGCCAGATGAGCAATTTCGGCAGTCCAGCAAAGAGCCGCACGAATGCCCTGATGCTTGTTGAGCGTCATGTTGATGCCGTTTCCGCTGCCGCAGATAGCAATTCCCGGATAACATTCGCCTGCTTCGACAGCTTGCGCCAGTTGATGGGCAAAGTCGGGATAGTCGCAGCTTTCGGTGGAGTAGGTTCCGTAATCTTTGTAAGGCCAGCCTTTGGCTTCCAGCCAACCGCGGACATACTCTTTCAGTTCAAAGCCGGCGTGGTCGGAACAAAGTCCAATAGTTTTCATATAAAATAAAATGATAGAGTGATAATGTGAAAAAGCGATAGAGCAATGAGGTGACGATGTAGTGCAGCATGTGCAGGCTTTTCTACCTTATCGCCTCATTACTCTATCATTATTTTACTGTTGTTTTATTAAATCATTGCCTTTACTTGCTTGTACACGTTTTCTGCCGTGAAGCCCAGCTTTTCGTCCAGTACTTTGTAAGGAGCGGAGAAACCGAACGATTCCAATCCCCAAACCTTACCGTGGGCGCCTACCAAGCCTTCCAGTGTAACGGGCAGGCCGGCGGTCAGACCGAATACTTTTGCATTTGCCGGAATCACGCTCTCCTGATAGCCCGGAGCCTGACTGCGGAACAGTCCCTCGGACGGAACAGATACGATGCGCAGCTTGACACCGTCCTTGCGCAGCAGTTCTGCACCGGCCACCAGCGTGGCTACTTCGGAACCGGAAGCTACAAGGATAACGTCCGGATTCTCGTCCGAACCGGCTACGATATAAGCGCCTTTGGCTGCCTGGCTGTAATCATTGCCTGCAGGCAGGTTGGCGATGTTCTGACGGGAGAATATCAAAGCGGTCGGGGTAGACATGTTCTCCATGGCAAGTTTCCATGCCACGGTTGTTTCTTCCGCATCGGCAGGACGGAGTACCAGCATGGAGTTATGCCCCTTGTGGTTTTTCAGCTTTTCCATTAAGCGGATTTGAGCTTCCTGTTCCACCGGTTCGTGCGTAGGACCGTCTTCGCCTACGCGGAATGCGTCGTGTGTCCAGATGAATTTTACGGGAGTTTCCATGAGGGCAGCCATACGTACGGCAGGTTTCATGTAGTCGGAGAATACGAAGAATGTTCCGCAAGCGGGGATAACGCCGCCATGCAGCGCCATACCGATGCAGCAGCATGCCATTGTCAGTTCCGATACGCCTGCCTGGAAGAATGCACCGCTGAAATCGCCTTTCTTGAAGGAGTGGGTCTTTTTCAGGAAGCCGTCGGTCTTGTCGGAGTTGGACAAGTCGGCGGAAGCCACAATCATGTTTTCCACCTGAGTGGCGAGAGCACCGAGTACGGTAGCCGATGCGGCACGTGTAGCGACATTGGCTTTCTGTTCGATTGCAGCCCAGTCCACTTCGGGAGCCTTGCCGGAGAAGAACAGTTCCAGTTTGGCTGCCTTTTCGGGATTGGCTTTTGCCCATGCGGCTTTGGCGGCATATTTTTCTGCCATGATGCCCTTCAATTCGGCAGCGCGTCTGGCGTAAAGCTCGGCTACTTCCGGGAATACAGTGAACGGATTTTCCGGGTTTCCGCCCAGGTTCTTGATTGTATTTACATAAGCGTCGCCGCCCAAAGGAGCACCGTGTGTAGCGCAGTTGGCTTCGTAGCTGCTGCCGTCTGCCTTGCGTGCACCTTTACCCATTACGGTGTGACCGATAATCAGCGTAGGACGCTCAGCTTCGGCTTTAGCCTCGTTGAGTGCGCCGCGGATGGCATCTGCATCGTTACCGTCGATTGTGATGACTTTCCAGCCCCATGCCTCGTATTTCTTTGCTGTATCTTCGATGGTTACATCTTTCGTTTCGGTGGAAAGCTGGATGTCGTTTGCATCATAGAACATGATGAGGTTGTCCAGTCCCAGCGCACCGGCAATACGGCCTGCACCCTGTGAGATTTCTTCCTGAATGCCACCGTCGGAGATATAGGCGTAAATCGTCTGGTTCATTACTTCTTCAAAACGGGCTTTCATGAACTTGGCGGCGATGGCTGCTCCAACGGCAAAGGTATGTCCTTGTCCCAACGGACCGGAAGTGTTTTCGATGCCGCGCATAATGTCGCGTTCGGGGTGTCCCGGAGTGGGGCTGCCCCATTGGCGGAACTCTTTCAACTCATCCAATGTGAATTTGCCTGTCAGCGCCAATGTGGAGTAAAGCATCGGTGACATATGTCCCGGATCGAGGAAGAAACGGTCGCGGCCTTCCCAAGCGGGATTCTCAGGATCGTATACTAAGAACTCGGAAAAGAGTACATTCACAAAGTCGGCGCCACCCATAGCACCGCCCGGGTGTCCGGAGTTGGCTTTTTCAACCATAGAAGCAGCAAGGATACGGATGTTGTCCGCTGCAAGGTTCATAAGTTTCTTGTCGTTCATATTATAAAATATAATTGTTATTTGAATATTCTGTAAGTGAATTGAATTCTTGCTTGTTGGTTTTACCAGGACAAAGATAACTCTTTATGTGCAATTTACAATATAGAAAGCTGCTCTTTTTTCTTGCCTATATAACCTGTTTCCTGTTTTGAATACAATAACTGTTCACTGCTGACTGGTGGGTTTAGGATTGTCTGCCGGAAGGTAAACGAGGTGTGTTGTCGTTGTTGGGAGTTATTTATTTCTCTGCCGGAAATGGAACAATACCGGCTGCCGAGGAGTTTGTCCGGTATAGATGACAGGAAGGCCGGTTTAATAAAAAAGACGCCTTCTTCACAGAAAGCGTCTTTTTTATTATAAATCGAATTGTTTTTATTCTAATCTACGTGCACCATCGCTGATTACAACATCGTAAATCTTCGGACTTCTGTTGAATTTCTTCTTGAATTCTTCTTTGGCTCTTTCAACGAAAGTACTATAAAGCTCTTCTTTAACGAGGTTGATGGTACAACCGCCGAAGCCACCGCCCATGATGCGGGATCCCGTGACGCCACACTCGCGGGCTACGTCGTTGAGGAAGTCGAGCTCTTCGCAGCTCACGTCATACTCGTTGCTCAGACCGTCATGGGTCTCATACATCTTCTGGCCTACGGTCTCGTAGTCGCCCTGGTTGAGTGCATCGCATACAGCCAGTACGCGGGCCTTCTCGCCCAACACATAGTGAGCACGGCTGTAGTCCTCCTCGCTCACCTTGTTGCGGACGGCCTCCAGGTCGGTCCATTCAGCATCGCGGAGCGTCTCGAAGTGGCGGTCGGGGAACTGGGCGGCGATGGCCGCGACCACATTCTCGCAACTTCTGCGGCGGTCGTTGTACGGGCTTCCCACCAGTTCGTGCTTCACCTTGGAATTGACCAATACGAGCTGGTATCCCTTCGGGTCGAAGGGGAAGTACTCGAACTCGCGGCTACGGCAGTCAAGACGCATCAGCTTGCCAGCCTGTCCGAAGACGCTGGCAAACTGGTCCATGATGCCGCAGTTGACCCCGATGTACTTATGCTCTGTGGCCTGTCCCGCCAAGGCGATGTCCCATTTCGACACCTTGTTGTCGGCAAAGAGGTCGTTGAGGGCGCAGCCGATGCAGCTCTCCAGGGCTGCCGAACTGCTCATGCCCGCTCCGAGAGGCACGTCGCCCGCGAAGGCGATATTGAATCCCTTCACCTCCACGCCGAGCTTGCGAAACTCCTGCACCATGCCGTAGATGAAGCGTGCCCAGGTGGCGCGCGGACCCTCAGAATCGTCCACCTTGAACTCCACGCGGTCCTTCAAGTCGATGGAATAGCACATGATGGTGTTGAGGCCATTGGGGCGCACCTCGGCCATAATGCCCTTGTCCACGGCGCCAGGGAAGACGAAGCCCCCGTTGTAGTCCGTGTGCTCGCCGATGAGGTTGATGCGACCCGGCGAGAAGTATATGTTGCCTGTCTTACCATCGAAATGCTTGATAAAACGGCTTCTCACAAATTCTATGTCCATATCTTTTGCTTGTGTAATATATAGGTTTTAATGACGATATTTCTTCTCATTACTCAATTACTCCACAGGAATGTCGGTATTGACATTCTTGGAGCCCCAGAGGGCGTAGTAGAAGATGTAGGCTGCGGCGAGGAGGACGACGACAAAGCTACCGATGTAGTTGTGTGTAAGGTCGATAACGAATCCCTGAAGGCCGATGACAACAGCAAAGCCAGCCACCATCATCATGAATGCGCCCGAAGCCTTGGCCGTGTATTTGCCCAGTCCCTCTGTAGCGAGGTTGAAGATGCCACCCCACATCACGGAGGCGCAGAAGCCGATGAGCATGAAGGCGAAGATGCCTACGGGAATCTCACCCCAGATGAGGCACATCTTGACGTAGTCGATGCCCGGGAACTGAATGGTCTGCTCCACGGGAAGCAGCATACCCACGGCCACGAGGACCATGGCCACGAAACTCACGGTAGTGATCATTGCCTTGGGTGATACCTTGCCACCCACCATGCCGCCGATGAAACGGCCGATGAGCATGAAAATGAAATAGACCGCGCTGAGCGTGCCCACATAGCCAGCGTCCATGCCGAGACCTGGGTTGACGGCGTCCTTGGCTGAAGTGAGGTAGGCGAGAATGTAGGTCGGCGGGCATACCTCGACGGCACCATAGACGGCGATGGCAAGCATGCCGAGTTTGAAGTGGCGGAAGGAGTAGCAGCTGTACTGGTCGTGGGTAGCTTCATGCTTCGGCTGTTGCGGCTCCTGGATCTTGGTGAAGAAAATGACCACAAGGGCGAAGATGAAGATGGCGAGGGCAATCATCAGAGCCGGCGTGGCTGCGGAGACTTTGGCCTTGCTGGCGTCGCCGATGAGGGCTCCCATGAGAATATAGACACAGACAGCAGCGGCGGAGTTGAATACTCCACCGATCTGTACAAGCTGGTTGCCACGGTTGCCACCTCCGCCGAGGAGGTTGAGCATCGGATTGACCACGGTGTTGAGCATGCACATGCAGAGGCCGGAAATGAAGGCGCCGATGAGATAAACCACGAAGCCGGCAGACCCACTGACCCACTGGAGAAGCAGACCGACAATGCCGACGATAAGGGCCATCAAGGCCGTCTTCTTGTAGCCGAATTTTGTGATGAGCAGACCTGCGGGAACACCCATGACTAAGTAGGCGCCAAAGTTGCCATAGTTGCCCACCTGCGAGAGAAACTCGGAGACGTTGAAGTTGTTTTTGAGAATGACGGCCATGGGCGAGCAGAGGTTGGTCACGAAGGCAATCATGGCGAACAGGAAGACCATCGCCAGGATGGCGATGATATTTCCTTGTTTTTTAGAGGAATTTTCCATTTCGGTGTTGTTGTTTTGTTTTCTTTCTTTGGTGGATGGATGGGCCGCGGTATCACGGCCGTTTGGGATGGGGTGGCTCCTGGGTGGCTGTGGGGAATGCTTTACTTCTCTACGCCAAACTGGTAGATGGTCTTCTGGGTGTATTCCTCACCCGGGTTGAGCACTACCGATGGGAAGTAGGGATGGTTGGGACTGTCGGGGAAGTGCTGGCACTCCAGGCAGATGGCGCTTCGACGCGGGAAGGTGGCTCCGTGCTGTCCCTGGTAGCCGTCGGCCCAGTTGTCCGTATAGAGTTGTACGCCCGGCTCGGTGGTATAGACGGTCATGGTACGTCCGCTGGTCGGCTCTTTCACGCGGGCGGCAAGCGTCAGCTCACCCTCCTCGTGCTTGTTGAGGACAAAGCAATGGTCGTAGCCCGCTCCATGGCGCAGCTGCTCGTCGTCAGCCTCGATGTCCTGTGCCACAGGCTTCATCGTGCGGAAGTCGAAGGGCGTGCCTTCCACCTGGCGTATCTCGCCCGTGGGGATGGAAGTGTCGTCGATGGGCAGATAGTGGTCGGCGTTGACCTCCAAAAGGACGTTGTCGATCGTGGGGGTAGGATTGGCGATGCCAGCGAGGGAGAAGAAACCATGGTGAGTGAGGTTGATGACGGTCTTCTTGTTGGTCGTGGCGCGATACTTGATAACCAGTTCGTCGGCGTCGGTCAGGGTGAAGGCCACCCAGACGACCACCTCACCAGAGAAGCCCTCCTCGCCATAGGGACTGGTGTATTTCATGACCACGGCGTGAGGATTCACCTGTGTGGCGTCCCATACCTTGGCGTTGAATCCCTGCTTGCCGCCGTGGAGGCAGTTAGGACCGTTGTTGATGGCGAGATTATACTCCTTGCCGTGGAGCTGGAAGCGTCCGCGCGCGATGCGGTTGGCGTAGCGTCCCACGAGGGTAGAGAGATAAGGCTCGGGAGACTCCATGACTCCCTTGATGCTGTCGTGTCCCTGAATAATGTTGGCGTGCTTGCCCTCTTTGTCCGGCATCATGATGGCTACTACGGCGCCTCCGTAGTTGGTGAGTGCCACCTCGTTGCCCTGACTGTTGCGGAGCACATATAAATCGGTCTTCTTGCCGTCGATGGTGGTCTGAAAGTCCTCGCGCTTCAAACCACAAAGCAGTTGTGTCTCTTCCATAATTCCTGTAAGTTAGTTATTATTCCTTTGATTTGCAAAGTAACAAAAAAAAGCCGAATTGCGCAAATATATGGCAAGGAAAAATGACGAAGCCCGCCAAAAGTTTCTTTTCGGCGGGCCTGTGAGGTTGAGATGAGTGACGAGGGGGCTTCTGGCCTCTTGCTAATCGACAAAGTACCACTTGATGATAAAGCGGCGTGCACCATCTTCCTGCTCATATATTTCAAGGTGGACTGCATCGTCGGGCAGGAAGAATTCCACGATATCCGGCCATTCAATGAAGCAGTAGTGCCCGCTGTCAAAATATTGCTCTACGCCTATGTCGAAGACCTCCGCTATCTTCTTGATGCGGTAGAAGTCGAAGTGATAGACCGGCTCACCCTTGCCATCGGTATATTCGTTGACCAATGAGAAGGTGGGGGAGGTGATGACATCCTTGACGCCCAGTTCCTCGCAGACGGCTTTGATGAAGGTGGTCTTGCCTACCCCCATGTCTCCGTCGATGGCAAAGATATTGGCGTCGCCCACGGCGTTGAGGAAGTAGCGGGCGGCCTCGTGGATCTTGTCGAGGCTTTCGAGTTCAAAATACACTTTCTTCATATTGCTTTTCCTTTCTTTGTTTTTGTCTATTATCGTTTGCGTGGCGTCAGGGTGATGAGGGGCACGATCATCTCCTCCATCGAGATGCCGCCATGCTGGAATGTGTCCTTATAATAAGAGACGTAGTAGTTGTAATTGTTGGGGTAGGCAAAGAATGCGTCACCCGTGGCAAACACATAGGCCGTGCTGAGGTTGGGGGCGGGGAGCTGAGCCTGGTGTGGATTCTTGATGACGAAGAGGTCCTTGCCGTGGTAGCTCAGGTTCTTGCCCAACTTGTAGCGCAGATTGGTGTTGGTGTTGCGGTCGCCGACGATCTTCACGGGCTTCGTGGTGCGGATGCTGCCATGGTCGGTGGTGATGATGACCTTGTAGTCGCTCTGCGAGAGCAGGCGCAGGAGGTCGGTCAGTACCGAGTGGCGGAACCAGGAGCGGGTGATACTGCGGTAGGCACTCTCGTTGTTGGCCAATTCGCGTATCATCTTCATCTCCGTGCGTGCATGGGAGAGAATGTCGATGAAGTTGATGACCAGCACGTTGAAGTCGTTCTGGTAGAGGTTGTTGAACTGGGAGAGATACTTGTCCGAATCGGCCGAGTCGTTGATCTTGTGGTAAGAGAACTTGTCGTGGCGGCGGTAGCGGTCGATCTGCGTCTGGATGAGCGGTTTCTCGTTGAGGTTCTTACCCTCCTCCTCGTCCTCATCGACCCACAGCTCTGGAAACATCTCGGCTATCTGTTGAGGCATCAGCCCGCTGAAGATGGCGTTGCGGGCATACTGCGTGGCGGTGGGAAGGATGCTGAGATAGACTTGCTCGTCGATGTCGAAGAGGTCGGCCACCTCGCTGGAGAGCACGCGCCACTGGTCGAAGCGGAAGTTGTCGATGACGATCAGGAAGACCTTCTCGCCACGGTCAATGCTTGGAAAGACAAACTGCTTGAAGAGGTCGGGACTCATCGTGGGGCGCGACGCACCCGGCTTCTCCTCCTTGCGGCCACGCAGTTGGAACCGGTCTGTGCGGGCTGGCTGCTGAGGGGCTACCCAGTCGAGATAGTTCTGCTGGATGTATTTGGCAAACCCGATATTGGCCTCCTCCTTTTGCATCTTCAGCATGTCCGTCATATTGCTCTCCGTGCTGCTCAGTTCCAGTTCCCAGCGCACCAGCCGCTTATAGACCTCGGTCCAGTCGGCAAAGGAACGACTGTCGCTGATCTGCATGGAGATCTGCTGGTAGTCCTGTTGGTAGCCTGTCTGCGTCACCTCGGTGACGATCTCCTTTCTGTGGATGTTCTTCTTGAGCGTCAGAAGAATCTGACTGGGATTGACGGGCTTGATGAGGTAGTCGGCGATCTTCGATCCTATCGCCTGCTCCATGATGTTCTCCTCCTCGCTCTTCGTCACCATGACGATGGGCGTGGCAGGTTGTATCTCCTTGATGCGCTGGAGCGTCTCGAGACCTGACAGGCCCGGCATCTGCTCGTCGAGGAGCACCAGGTCGAAGGTCTGCGCGCGGCATTGGTCGATGGCGTCGGCTCCGTTGCTGACGGTCACGACCTCGTAGCCTTTCTTTTCGAGGAAGATGATGTAGGCCTTCAGCAGCTCTATCTCGTCATCGACCCATAAAAGCAATCCGTTATTATTGTTCATTGTCTTTTCTCCTATCATTTTTAGTTCCTCGCCATGGGAGCCTGATACTGTTTTGGCACTCCTTGTCATGAAGTGCTGCTTGGTCTTCGGACCCTCGTGGCGAAGTCCTGGGGGTGAACTCAGTAGTAGTCGGGTGGATACTTAGAAACCATCCAACTCGTAATACTCGTCGTCGAGGCCATCGTCGAGTGTCTCCTTGTCCTCGCTATTCGTCGGACTGGACGGTGTGTCGCCCTCGAAGAAGAACTCGGGTTCATCCTCGTCGTCTTCCTTGCCTTGCGGCTGGTCCTGCACGGGCTTCTGCGGCTGTGTGGCAGGCCGATCCTGCTGAGGCTTCTCAGTCTTCGGCGTGGAGGAACTTGGTGGCTGAACCGCAGGAGCGGGAGGTGTCTCTGGCTCGTCGGGGATGACGATGGTGCCCTCCTCCGGCTGCTGGGTGGCTGGCTTGGCCGGTTCGTCCTCGGGGGCGATCTCTATCAGGTCGCCCTGGTTGTCGGTCTCTGCCGGTTGGTCGCCCGTCGGATCCACGGCAATGGTCGTGCCCTCGTTGTCCTCTTGTTGAGGCTCCTTGGGTTGTTCCGTGGGTTTACCCTCGGGGACGTTTATATCTTTGGCGTCTTCCTTTGGCGTCTCCTTGGCTGGTTCCTTGGGTTCACCCTCATTCGTACTGCCGCCCTCGTTGCCACCTTGCGGGGCAGTCTCGGACTGTGGCTCCGCGGGAGCGTCCTTAGCCTCTGGTTCCTTCTGAGGCGCATCGGCTTGCGGCTCGTCCTCCTTAGCAGGTTCTGTGGCCGTGGTGTCCGTCACCACTTGCGACGGTTCCTCGATGGGGATGAACTGCGTGTCGTCCTCCACCTCCAGCGTCTCCTCGTTTTCGCCCGCCTCGCTGGTCACGGGCTGGTTGTCCACCTCGGGAATGCCGATGGGTTGTACCTTCTCCGGCTCTCGCGGTTCGTTGAGGTCCGCAGGCTCAAAGAGCGTATTGCGCTTCGGCAGTTCCACCTTGTTGAAGTTTTGGGCATAGAAGTCCTCGTAGTCCTTATAGCTGAACGGCTTGCCGATCAACTCCTCATTTTTCGTACTAATGATGATTGGTACCGCCTTGCCGTTGGTCTGTCGTACGACGGCCTGGTTGGCGAAGAGCTGACGCGCATACTCGTAGGCCTCCTCGAAGTTGAGGAATCCTGTGAGGCGCATCTGTCTTATGCCCCCCACTTCCTCGATCTGAATTTCAAAATTGCGCACGAGGAAGTTGGTGAAGTTGAACCGCGCCATCTCGAAGAGCAGTTTGTTCTCATTGAGAGAGTCGGGGCTATAGACAAGCATGAAGACGAAGTCGATGTCGCGATCGGGCGTGAACTTTACCTGCTTGATGCTGTCGCTATCGTTGAGCACGATGGCCCGTCGCGTCCAGATGTCGCCTAAGTCGAACTTGCCGCCGTGGAGTTGCCTACCCTGGTTGACGCCATTGACGATCATGCCCGCCATCTCGCTGATGCGGCTTCGCGGATATTTCTCCACGACCTGCTTCATATTGCTGACACATCCCTCGGCGTCGCCGTCGTTGAGACGGCTCAGTCCGCTGATGAACAGGAATTTGTCGCGGTTTGCACCCAATGGGAATCGCGTCTCGCTGACGCTGGCGTTGGCAGCCACTTCGTCGAAGCGATCTTTCTTGAACGCCTCGTAGGTGGCCGCATAGAGTGAGTCTTCGATATGCTTGCCAAACTTTGCGTTCTCCACAAAGTATGGGTCTGTGAGCAGCGTCGTCCATTGACTGTCGGGGAACCGCGCCTTGAGGCTATCGACATAGCTCTCGGCTGTGGCAGGCTGCTTGAGCCGGGAGTAGAGCAGGAAGAGATGATAATACGTCTCGTCGATATGCTCGTAGTCGCGGTAGTGGTCCGTCAGTCTGCGCAGGTGCTTCTCGGCCAAGGGCAGGTTGTCCAACTCGTCCTTGAAGATGACGCCAGCGTGGTGCAGACCGTCCTCCAGCAGCAGGTTGCTGGCGGCAAGCTGTTCGGGCGTGAAGGGTATTTGTGCCAGGTAGTACTCCCGCTTGTGTGGGTCGTTCTGGGCGCTGTCGGCCACTTGCTGCAGCGAGTCCTGGGCCAGTTCTGCCGCCTCGATGGAGTCGCGTTGCTCGTCGGTCAGTTCCTCCTCGTCGATACCCGAGCCGATGCTGCCGACGACGGTCTTGTTGTTGCGCTGCCAGTCGTCGGCATTCTCGCGCTTGCCCCAGAGTCGTTCAAACTGTGATTTACCCTGGGAGACCGCCTGTACATTATAGAAATACCAGACGGCATCGCGGTTGTTGTCCTGTGCAGGGTTGGGCATGCGACCACGGTTGGTCTCCATGTTCTGACCCTCACCCTGTCGCTGGGCTGCCTCTTGCTCTGCCAGTCGGTCTCTTTCCTCCTTCTCCTTCTTCTTCAGGGCGTCGATCACGCGGTCGATGGCCGCATTGCGCTCCGCCTCCGGACATTGGGCAAGATACTGCAAGGAGTCCTGGAGGTGGATGGCGTCAGTATAAGGTGCCAATTTGTCGAGCACCTTCGAACGCTCCGAAAGTGCCTCGTAGTCTTTGCGGTCTTTGTCGAGCAGGCCGATGGCCTCACCATAGCAGCGACGGGCGTCGCTATACTTCTGCATCTCCCAGTAGAGGTCGCCGAGGTGGAGCAGCAGCACTCCCTTCTCCACGCCACTACGCGTGGCCTTGGTGTTGCCCTTCTCGTAGGCGTCGATGGCCTTCATGGTGTCTTGCTGTGCCAGGTAGATATTGCCCATGGCGTAATATACCTGGTCGAGGTATTCCTTGTTCTTGTCCGAGGCAGCCATGCGGCGCAGTTTGCCGATCATCTGCTTCGCCTTTCCCTTCGCCATCACCTCCGTCATGGCGATGCGGGCGTTGAATTCCAACTCGTAGGGAGGGTTCTGGGCGACGACCTTGCGAAACGCCTTGTACGCTTCGGTATGATGGCCCAAGGCCGCCTGGATCTGTCCCATCAGATACCATTCGCGCGCTTTCTGCTTCTTTCTCATCTCGTGCTTGATGACCTTGCGCAGGTAGGGGACGGCCTTCTCCAGTTCACCCGTGTGGATATAATAGTCGGCAAAGGTATAATCCCACTCCTTGGCGGCCCTCCAGTCGATGCTGTCGCGCTGCATGTTGCGGATCACGTCCTCGGCATCATAGAGCCAGTCTTGCTCGATGTAGCATTTGGCAAGCCATGCCCGCGCCTTGCCGTAGATGGCGGGCTGCGTCTTGTAGATTCTCGACATGTAGGCGAAGGTCGCCGCGGCCTCGTCAAACGATCCCTTGTGAAACTGGGAGCGGCCCATAAGCATCCATGCTTTCCAAAGGAAGGGGTTGTACTCTTTGCGGCTGAGCCACTCGATGTCCTTCTCCGTCTTGCGTCTCGACTTGTTCCATTCGGGCTTGCGCTTGATGCTGTTGCGCGCGATGGCTTTCTTCGATTTCTCTATCGCCCGGTCGTAGTTGCCCTTGCCCAGTTCGCGGCTGCCTTTGTTGCCCACCGTATAGAGCGGGAGCATCTCCGTGAAGTTGTCCTTGTTGCCTTTCTCCTTTTCCAGGCAGGCGTCGATGTAGGCCAGTTTGCCATTATAATAGGTATTATAGCGTGCATTGAACGCCCGCCACCAACGGGTCTTGGCGGTGTTCTTCTGGGTCGAGCAGCCACTAAGGACCACGACGATGATGGCCAGTAGTGCGCCGATACTATATAGCGTATAATTCTTCTTCACGCTTAATAAACTCTTTTACGGGTCGTTTTATTGCCTTTTTCTTGCGATATTTCATCCTTCGATGAGTGTAAAGAGGTCGTCCTTGAGCGCGTCGGGCAGGTTGATCTCGCGCAGGCTGAGACTCCGTGCCCATCCTCTCGCGTCTTCGGGACGCAGGGAGAAGAGCACGTCGGCGAAGTGTTGCACCTCGTCGTCGTTGTAACTATCGGACGGGCGCCCCTTGTACTGGTCAAGTTCCTCGTCGTCATAATACTCGATGTCGCGGGTAGCAGCCTCCATATAGCACACCTGTTCGCAACGGTCGTCCTCGCCGCTACAGGTGGAACAGTCGCCATGGATCGGCTGGACGGCATCGTTGCTGCCCTTGGTGAGTTTGGAGACAAGGGCGGCGACGAGGGCCAGGAGGGCCAGCGATCCGAGGGTGATGAGTAGTAGGTTCATGATAGGCAGGTGTTTAGGATGGCTGGGCGGGGGTGATGGTGAAACCGGCCCGCTCCAGCTCGTCCCAATAGCTGGGGTAGGACTTCGACACCACCTCGGGATGGTGGATGCGAAGTCCCGGGAAGCGGATGGCCAAGGGGGCGAAGGCCATGGCCATGCGGTGGTCCTTGTGGGTGTCGATGACGGGGAAGGCGTCGGGCTGGCATTGTGCACCGTTCCATATCAGCGCGTCCTCGTCGGTCGCCTGGAGGTCGTAGCCGAGCTTCCGCATCTCGCTGACGATGGCTGCGAGACGGTCGGTCTCCTTGATGCGGAGCGTCGAAAGGCCCGTGAAGCGGAAGTGGGTGCCCAAAGCCACGCAGGTAGCCACCACGGACTGTGCCAGGTCGGGCTGACCCGTGAAGTCGTATTCGAGGAGAGGCAGTCGCATTCTGCGGTAATGCAGGTCTGCCGTCTCCAGTCTTCCCTCCTTCTCCTTGGAGAGGGTAGTGCGGATGCCCAGCAGGCTGAAGATGTACTTGACTGCCGCGTCGCCCTGTGGAGAGTGGGCGAGGAGTCCGTTGAGGCGCATGGAAGTGTCGCCTCGGCCAAAGAGAGCCATCAGTTCATACCAATAGGAGGCCGAGGTCCAATCGTTCTCTACCGTATATTCCGTGGGCTGGTAGGGGCGTGGGCGTACCGTGATGGCACTTTGGTCCATCCACTCCACGTCCGCACCATAGCTTCGCATCACCTGGAGCGTCATGTCGATATAGGGACGGGAGATGATGCGGCCCTGCAGATGGAGGGTAAGCCCCTTCTCCATGACAGGGGCGATGAGCAGCAGGGCCGTGACGAACTGTGAACTGATGTCGCCCGCCATCTCTATCTTGCCCCCCATGATGGGCTTGCCGATAATCCTCAGCGGGGGAAAGCCCTCCTCGCCCTCATAGGCGATCTCGGCACCAAGCAACCGGAGCGCATCAACCAGTTGGCCGATGGGGCGCTGGCGCATCCGCTCCGAACCGGTGAGGGTGTGTTCTCCGGGCGTGATGGCCAGGTAGGCGGTGAGGAAGCGCATAGCCGTGCCTGCCGGTCCAATATCGATGTGGGAGGGGAGGAGGCGCAAGGCGTCCTTGAGCACCCGGGTATCATCGCAGTCGGACAGATTGAACGGTGTCGGCGCGCCAGGCGTCAGTGCCTGGATGATGAGGGCGCGGTTGCTGATACTCTTCGAAGCGGGCAAGTTGACATCCGCTTGGAGAACATGGGGAGGATCTATGATGTAATGCATTTTAAGCCTTGTTTGGGTCCTTACTCACCCGCAAAGGTACTATTTTTAGGGCGAAACGGCAAAAAAAGCCCGAAAAGTTTTGCAGGTTTCAAAAATCTTAGTACTTTTGCACCCGCTAAACAGAAAACGGGATGTAGTTCAGTAGGTTTAGAATGCCGGTCTGGGGGACCGGTGGTCGCTGGTTCGAGTCCAGTCATCCCGACTTCTTTATAAGTTTCGAGCGACTCCTTGTTGGGTCGCTTTTTTTGTGCCTATTCCTTCGGGATGCTTTCGGGATCGCTTCGGGATGCGATGGCGTCCATGCTTGATGGAAATCCGAGTTTTTTCTGAGAAGTCTGTGCTTGGTGGGCATCTTTCGCTTTTGTGGATCGCCCTTTCAAAGAACAGACCGAGACCCTTTCTGAGAATCATCAGAAAAAGTCCCGGTCCATGCATTATACCTTATATATATAGTATATCAGATGATGCTCGTCTTGCGCGTCCACTCCAGGATTTCGGGGATGTAGCCGAAGGCGATGCCCGTCACGGTATCGGCGCAACCGTAATAGACCGCCACGCGTCCTGTGGCAGGGTCGTGGAGCTCGGCACAGGGGAAGCAGACGTTGGGCACGTCGCCCACACACTCGTAGAGTTTCTGCGGCGAGATGAGGTAGGGGCCACTTCGGTAGATAGGCTTCCAGGGCTCGTCGCGGTCGAGGAGCGCCGTGCCGAAACTATAGACGTAGCCATTGCAGCTATGGAGCACGCCATGGTAGAACAGCAGCCATCCCTCGCTCGTCTCGATGGGGATGGGACCTGCACCAATCTTCATGCATTGCCATGCACTCTTCTCGAAGGCTGCGGGAGCCATCACGTGGCGGTGGCGACCCCAAAACTCCATGTCGGGCGACTCGCTATAGAAGATGTCGCCAAAAGGCGTGTGTCCCGTGTCGGACGGGCGGGAGAGCATCGCAAAGCGACCGTTGATCTTTCGGGGGAAGAGCACGCCGTTGCGGTTGTAGGGCAGAAAGGCGTTCTCCAGTTGGTGGAACGTCTTGAAGTCCTTCGTCCACGCCACGCCGATGGTCGGGCCATGATAGCCGTTGCACCAGGTGACGTAGTAGCGGTCTTCAATGAAGGTGACGCGCGGGTCGTAGCCATAGACCCACTCGCCTATCTCTTTGTCCTCACACTCGAAGTGGAGCGGGTTGGGGTCGATGTCCCAATGGAGGCCGTCGTCGGAGAAGCCCACGTGGAGCACCATGCGGCGGTTGGTGTCGTCGCAACGGAACACGCCCGCGAAGCGATTGCCGAAAGGTACGACGGCAGAATTGAAGATACTATTGCTCGTGGGGAGCAAGTCGCGCGGGATGATCGGGTTCTCCGAGTAGCGCCACATGGGGGCGTTGCTGTCGGCGGGGCGGTCTTGCCACGGCATATTGGGGAGGGCGTTGCCCTCGATGATGAGTTTGCTCATATTCTTCTTGTTTGTTATTGGTCAGTTGTTGTTGGCGACTATGAGAGGTGGACGCGCCCGTTGTCCAAAGGGAAGGATGGCGCACCCACATTTTCCCTCTTATTTCTTGGGCTCAGGATAGGTGAACGGCACGAACCAGGTGATGAGGAGCGCGGGGATGGCGCACAGGAGCACCACGAGGAAGAAGGTGCGGTAGCCCAGGGCGTCGCTGAGGTAGCCGCTGAGCATGCCTGGAAGCATGACGCCCAGGTTCATGATGCCCGAGGCAAAGGCGTAGTGGCTCATCTGGTGCTTGCCCGGCGCTATCTGCTGCATCATGAAGAGCGTCAGTCCGACAAAGCCGAATCCATAGCCGAAGTACTCCAGCGTGATGGCCGATCCAATAAGCACGACGCTCGTCGGCTGGTAGATGGCGAGGAAAGTGTAGGCCACGAAGGGCAGGTTGAACACCAGGGCGAGTTGGAAGAGACTCTTCTGCAGTCCGCGGTGGGCGATATAGTAGCCTGCCAGGATGCTTCCGATGACGAAGGCGGCTGCTCCGAACGTGCCGTAGCAGAGGCCGATCTCCTGCTCGCTCAGTCCCAGGCCCTGCTCCGTGCGTGGCGCCTTGAGGAAGAGGGGCACGATCTTCATCACGAATCCCTCGCAGAAGCGATAGAGGATGATGAAGAACAGGTAATAGACGATGTGCTTCTTCTTGAAGAAGTCGGCAAAGACGTTCCACAGCTCGCGCAGGGCCTCCCCCAGGTTTTTGTCCTCCGCGCTGGTGGCATTGGACGTGGCGGGGAGGATGAAGATGTGGTAGAGGCCCAGGGCGCACATGATGACGGCGATGATGAGCATGATCACCATCCAGGCGGTAGTCACCCCGAAGTGCTTGATGAAGACGCCCGCCAGATAGACGAGGCCACCCGTGGCGGCAATCTTGGCGATATTGTAGAAAGCTCCCTGCCAGCCGATCCATTTGGCCTGCTCCTCCTTGGAGAGGACGCTCATGTAGGTGCCGTCAGCGGCGATGTCGTGGGTAGCCCCGCTTAGTGCAATGACCGCCAGGATGGCGATCGTGATGGCGAAGAAGTCGGGCAGGTGGAGCGCGAAGGCCACCAAGGCGAAGCCGATGCCGGAGACCAATTGGGTCAGGACAACGAAGAACTTCTTCGTCTTGTACATCTCCAGGAACGGACTCCACAGGGGTTTCAGCGTCCACGGCAGCATGATGAGCGAGGTCCAGAAGGCTATCTGCGCGTCGCTCACCCCCATGCCTTTGTACATGAGCGTGCAGACCATGTTCAGAACCACAAAGGGCATGCCCATGGCGAAGTAGAGGGTGGGCACCCAGGCTACGGGGCTCACCTTCCTACTTGGTATGTTTCTCTCGTCGGTCATGGTCTGTCCTTCTTAGCTGTTCCAAACTTCGAGGGGTTCGGACCCATGGTGAACTCCAGGGTGCCGCCGCCCATGATGTCCTTATAATATAGGTAGGACTTCGTGTAGGGCTTGCCGTTCCAGCGCACGCTCTGCACATACACGTTCTCGGGCGAGTTGTCGAGCGCCTTTACCGTGAAGGTCTTTCCCTCGGGAAGCTGCACGGTCGCCTCGTCGAAGAGCGGCGACCCGAAGACATACTTACCTCCGGCCGGCTCCACCTGGTAGAGGCCAAGCGTAGAGGTGACGTACCAGGCCGACATCTGGCCTACGTCCTCATTGCCCGAGAGTCCGTCCTCGGCATTCTTGTACATCTCGTCGAAGACCTGGCGGATGAGCTTCTGTCCCTTCCAGGGCTCACCCGCATAGTTGTACATATAGAGGACGTGGTGGCTCGGCTCGTTGCCGTGGGCATACTGCCCGATGAGGCCCGAGATGTCGGGGGAAGCCTCCGCACCCATGTCGCCCGTGACGAAGAAGAGCGAGTCGAGTTTGGTGATGAAGGGCTTCTCGCCGCCAAAGCAGTCGATCAGTCCGTGCACGTCGTGGGGCACGAGCCATGTGTATTGCCAAGCGTTGCCCTCGGTATAGTCGTCCATGCGATGGACAGCATGGAAGGGATTGAACGGCTCGCGCCAGTTGCCCTTCGAGTCGCGGCCGCGCATGAAGCCCACCCGCTTGTCGAAGACGTTGCGGTACGACTGGCTGCGATGGAGGAAGTACTGGTAGTCCTTCTTCTCGCCCAGCGACTTTGCCACCTGGGCGATACAAGCGTCGGCAAGCGCATATTCGAGTGTCTTGGCAACCGTCTCGTTCTCCGGGTCCTCGTCGAAGGCGACGTAGTTGTTGCGCTTCAGCGACGCCATTCCACGCTCGTCGAGCATGGCCGATGCCTTCATCGCCTCGTAGGCCCCTCGCTTGTCAGCAATAAAGCCCTTGAGGACGAGGTCGGCGAGCACGGGCACGCCAGGGTTGCCAATCATGCAGTTGGTCTCGTTGCCCATGAGGTGCCACACGGGGAGCTTGCCTTGCTGCTGGTAGATGTTGACGAAGGTCTCGCCTATGTCGGCAAGCATCTCGGGATGCAGGATGGTCATCAAGGGATGGGCAGCGCGGTAGGTGTCCCAAAGCGAGAAGGTCGTATAGTTGGTGAATTGGCCCTCGTGTACCTGCAGGTCGGCGCCACGGTACTGGCCGTTGACGTCGCAGAAGACGGACGGGGCGGTCATCGTATGGTAGAGCGCGGTATAGAATATCGTGCGCGCATCCTCGTCGTCGGTCTTGATCTGCACGCGGGAGAGCTGTTTCTCCCAAGCCTCGTCGGCCTGGCGAACGACAGCATTGAAGTCCCAGCCCGGTATCTCCTTGTGGAGGTTCTCGCGGGCGTTGTCCTCGCTCACGGCCGAGAGACCCGTCTTGATGAGCAATGGCGTACTGTCGGGCTCATAGGTGAAGACGACGATCGAGTCTTGGTCGCGCTTCAGTTTGATGGGCTTGTTGAACTCCGCATAGAAGAACGTGTATTGGTGGCGCGCCCATCCAGTCGATTCGCGGTAGCCACAGACCGTGCGGTCATCGACCTGGCGATACTTGGCCTTCGACATCTTGTCCCATCCGATGCCCTGGTGAAGGTCGAGGCGCACCATGCCCCGTCGCACGTCGGCTCCCGTGGTGTAGCGTTGGAATCCCGCCCGTTGCGTGGCGGTCAGTTCCACCAGCACGTTGGGGTCTTTGAGTTTCACGCTATAGTAGCCCGGGGCGACATTCTCGCTCTCGTGGGCAAACTTCACCTCGGTCTGCTTGCAGCAGCTCACGGGCAGGAAGGCCACGTCGCCCAGTTCGCCGATACCCGTGCCCGAGAGGTGCTGGTGGCCGAAGCCGACGATGATGGAGTCGCTGGCATGGTAGCCCGAGCACCAGTCCCATCCCCGGGTGGGCTCGGTCGGGCCCAACTGCACATAGCCGAAGGGAACATTGGCACCCAGGAACACGTGGCCGTGGCCGCCCGTGCCTATCAGCGGATTGACATACTGCGTGTATCGCTGCCCCATGGCGACCAGGGAGCAGGTAGCACAAAGCCAGAATACTGCTAATCGTAGAAGTTTCATATTTGTGTAGGTAATTGTTTACTGTTTGCAAAAGTACGAAAAAGATATTCAAATACCTACTATAATAAGGAGAAAATGTGCATGGGAGACGATTTGGGGACCAGGGAGGAGGAAACTGACCCCGAGGCTGCGTCTGCCTCTGTATGGATCGCGGATCGTCTGGTGAGGCCCTTTTGCCTGCCCTCGATCGCCCCTATATCCCTTTTGGATTGCAAAAATAAGGGAAATTAAACATATTTTAGCGCATTATTTGGTGGTCTAAATAATTTTTAGTACATTTGCAGCGTTATATAGGTGTTGAAGAAAGGAAATTGCATTGTCTAAGAAAATAGTTTATATAATGATGTCGCTGCTGGTAGCGTGTGTCGGGTGTCAGTTTAAGCTGATGCCCGAGGACTCTGCTGCTACGCAACCCTTGGTGAGCATCGCGCGCTACGACCAGTTGGAGTATCGCTACCTCACCACGGGCGACTTCTCGGCATTGCAGGAGATGAACACAGAGTATCCTATCGAGACGCGCACGCTCATCGAGGATGTCGTGAAGGTGGGCGACGCCACCGACCCCAGCATCAATTCAAAGTTGCTCAAGTTCTACCAGGACACGATCCTGCAGAGTATCATTGCCGACGTGGAGGCCGAGTATGCCGATATCGACGATTTGAATACGGGTTTCAGCCACGCTTTCACGCGACTCAAGAAGGCATTCCCTGATATCCGTGTGCCCCGCATCTATACGCAGATCTCTGCTTTGGACCAAAGCGTGGTTGTGGGCAACGGCATGATCGGTATCTCGCTCGACAAGTATCTGGGTGAGAACTACCCGGTCTATAAGCGCTACTACTCGGAGCAGCAACGCCGCCAGATGAACCGCCAGAACATCCTGCCAGACTGCCTCACCTTCTTCTTGCTGAGCGAGTTTCAGATCGACAAGTTTGAGATGCGCCCGCAGATCGAGCGCGACCTCCACATGGCCAAGCTCCAATGGGTGGTCAACCAGCTGATGGGTACCCGCTTCTACAAGACGAAGTATGTCTGCGCCATCGAGCACTATATGCGCCATCATCCCCATTCGTCCTATTTGGAGCTGATCGAAATGACTGATTTCAGTCAGTTTAAGGTCGGCAAATAGTCGTTTCTCCCTCTTTTGACGAGCTTTCGACCCATGATACATGGTTTGGGCTCAAGGTGTGCTCGTTACCATATAGCGGCTTGCGCTAATATTTCCTAAATATTTTGCAAGTTTAGATAATTATCCCTACCTTTGCGGAAAATAACTAAAGGCCCCGCTTTGTCGGGAACTGGTGGCAAAACGAAACCCATCACGGGAAAGAAAATATGAACAAGTGGTAGGCCGGAAAGCCTCCACCCAAACTCGAACAGATTTAAAGAACAAGATGAAAAGCATTTTTATCGCGTGTGCTCTCTTGCTCTCGACAGCAGTACAGGTGCTTGCCGGGGAGCCTCTTTCGTTGAAAGATGTCACGGGCTGGAAGTACGTCGCCAAAAGAATATCTGGCGTGCGTCCAATCAAGGGTACTTCCGAGTATGCACAAATCTCTGCCGACCGCAAGAAGGTGGTGAGGTACTCCTTCGTCACAGGTCAGGAGACGGGGGTGCTCTTCGATCTCGAGGATACGAAGGGCGAACAGATCAAGAGCTTTGACGGCTACCAGATGGCCGACGACGGACAGCATCTGCTCATCGAGACCAACTACCGGGCTATCTACCGTCGCTCCTATACTGCCGACTTCTATGTCTATGACATCCAGAGCAAGGAGCTTCGCAAGCTCTCGAAGAACGGAGCCCAGCAGATCCCGACCTTCTCGCCTGATGGTAAGAAGATCGCCTTCGTGAGAAAGAACAACATCTTCATTACCGATGGCACGACGGAGCGCCAGGTCACGACCGATGGCAAGTTCAACGAGGTCATCAACGGTATCCCCGACTGGGTGAACGAGGAGGAGTTTGGATTCAACAACGCCATCGCATGGAGCGCAGACAGCCGCACGCTGAGCTGGATCCGCTACGACGAGAGTGGCGTGAAGACCTATTCGCTCCAGATGTTTGCCGGCATGTATCCGACCAACGAGCAGTATAAGGTCTATCCGGGCGAGTATAGCTATAAGTATCCGAAGCCGGGAGAGGACAACTCCAAGGTCACGGCTTGGGTCTATAACCTCGACAATGGTAGCACGAAGCAGTACAACCTGCCGCTGGATGCTGATGGATACATCCCCCGCATCAAGACGACGGCCGACGCAGGCCGCATCATCCTCTACACGATGAACCGCCATCAGGACTGCCTCCGTCTCTACAACGCCAACACCACGACGGGCGAGACGAGCCTCTTGCTGGAGGAGAGCGTGGAGAAGTATGTCAAGGGCGAGGCCATGGGCGACATCGCCATCATGAAGGACTACATCCTCGTGCCTTCCGACCGCGACGGCTATCTGCACCTCTACCTTTATAATAAGGAGGGCAAACTCCTCCGCCAGATAGAGAAGGGCGACTACGACGTGACGGCCATCTATGGTTATGATGCTGCCACGGGCAACACTTACTTCCAGGCCGCTCGTCGCTCGCCCATGCAGCGCGAGATCTACGTGGCCGACAAGAAGGGCCGTGTGACCGCCCTCGCGGGCACGGAAGGATGGAACGATGCCACCTTCTCGGGCGACTACCGCTACTTCCTCAACTGCTGGAGCGACGCCAACCACCCCTACGTCTATACGATCATGGACCGCAAGGGCAAGGTGGTACGCGAGGTGCTCAACAACGATAAGCTCACGCAGGATTTGGCCCAGTTTGAGCCGACCAAAAAGGAGTTCTTCACCTTCACTACTTCCGAGGGCGTCTCCCTCAACGGCTGGATGATCAAGCCTGCCAACTTCGATCCTACCAAGAAATACCCGGTCATCATGCACCAGTATAGCGGTCCCGGCAGCCAGCAGGTGACGGACAGCTGGAGCATCGGTTCGATGGGCAATGGTGGTCTCTTCGACTACTACCTCACCCAGAAGGGTTACATCATCGTGAGTGTTGATGGTCGCGGAACGGGCGGACGTGGTGCCGAGTTTGAGAAGTGCACATACCTGAACATCGGCGACCTGGAGTCAAAGGACCAGGTAGAGGCAGCCATCTGGCTTGGCAAGCAGGACTACATCGACGCCTCGCGTATCGGCATCTGGGGATGGAGCTATGGTGGCTTCTGCACCCTGATGAGCATGAGCGAGGGACGTCCGGTCTTCAAGGCTGGCGTGTCGATCGCTCCGCCCACCAACTGGCGCTTCTACGATAGCATCTATACCGAGCGCTTCATGAGAACGCCGCAGGAGAACCCCACGGGCTATGCGCTCAATCCGTTGGTACGCGCCAAGAACCTCCACGGCCGTCTGCTGCTCTGCCACGGCTTGGCCGACGACAACGTCCATCCGCAGAATGTCTTCGAGTATTCCGAGGCACTTGTGCAGGCGGACAAGGACTTCAAGGAGAACATTTATACCAACCGCAACCACAGCATCTATGGTGGCAACACCCGCAATCATTTGCTGCGCCAGGTAGCAGAGTGGTTCTGCGAGAATCTTTAAACGAGTGAATATAGATTAGGAGAAGGTCGGCCCGCTTGCGGAGCCTGGCTTCTCCTAATTTAGTAAGGAATCAAATCAAATATTTATAAAAACCGAAATCAGATGAAAAAACTACTTTTAGGCGACGAGGCTATCGCCCAAGGAGCATTGGATGCCGGACTGAGTGGTGTCTATGCCTACCCAGGCACTCCCTCTACCGAGATCACAGAGTACATCCAGAATTCTCAGCTTGCGAAGGACCGCAACGTCCATCGTCGTTGGGCAACCAACGAGAAGACGGCTATGGAGCAGGCTCTGGGTATGTCCTATATGGGCAAGCGTGCGTTGGTCTGCATGAAGCATGTGGGTTTGAACGTGGCTGCCGACCCGTTTGTCAACTCCGCCATCACAGGCGCCAATGGTGGTATCGTCATCTTGGTGGCCGACGACCCCTCTATGCACTCCTCACAGGACGAGCAGGACACGCGCTTCTATGGCAAGTTTGCCATGATCCCGACTTTCGAGCCGAGCAACCAGCAGGAGGCTTACGACATGATGGCCGTGGCCTACGACTATTCGGAGAAGATGCACCTGCCCGTGCTGATGCGCGTCACCACGCGTATGGCCCACTCGCGTGCCGTGGTCAATATCACGGAGACGCCGCGTGAGCAGAATCCCCTGAACTATGAGGCCAAGGCCAGCGACTGGGTGTTGCTTCCCGCCTTTGCCCGCAAGCGCAACGTGGTCGTCACAGGCCAGCAGGCTCAGTTGGAGCAGGATGCCGTGGA
>OHJN01000382.1_pt1 | contig 25868 bp, 22 predicted proteins | sample 1568531 | NCBI WGS metagenome assembly OHJN01 (sample SAMEA3879594, study PRJEB24766) | human gut metagenome | biome: human-associated habitat; feature: feces | place: USA | collected 1985/1987
TAATGACGGAACCGTTTTTATTTGCATAGTCTACCCATTCCTGAAGCTGCGGTTTGGTGATGGCACCACCGGTTGGGTTATTCGGGAAGCAAAGGTAGATAAGATCCGGTACTTCTTCCGGGAATTCCGGAAGGAAGCCGTTGGCTTCTGTACATGGCATATAGATTACGTTATCAAAGTTGCCACGTTCTTTGTTGTATTCTCCTGTACGGCCTGCCATTACGTTTGTATCTACATATACAGGATATACAGGGTCGCACACTGCAATCTTGTTATCCAGTCCGAATATTTCCTGAATATTTCCGGAATCGCTCTTTGCACCGTCAGAGACAAAGATTTCATCTGCTTCAATGTCACAGCCTCTGTCTTTGTAGTCGTTCTTTGCAATAGCAGATCTTAAGAATTCATAACCAAGATCTGGTGCATAACCATGAAAAGTAGCTGCATCACCCATTTCATCTACAGATTTATGAAGTGCCTCAATGATTGCCGGAGCCAGAGGCTGGGTTACATCACCGATTCCCAGTGAGATCACGTTTGCCTGTGGATTGGCTTCTTTATATGCTTTTACTTTTTTTGCAATTGTGGAAAACAGATAGCTTCCCGGTAATTTCAGATAGTTGTGGTTTACTGTTACCATGTTTGATTTCCTCCCTGGCATGTTTCGCAGTTTTTATATACCTGTCTACAGCAGGCTGCTGCTTTGCCTTTCCATTTCTATTTGTGTCTTTTCTTCAAATATGTTTTATTCGAATTTTATTATACTTAATTATTTAATAATGTAAAGTCTCAAAGTTTTTTTGAGAATAATTTTTAATATTAACGCTACTGTTCACTGGTAATATATTAACATTTTTTACCCCGGGCATAATGTCCGGGGTGATTTATTTTATTTGCGCTTCTCTACTTCTTTCATTAGTGTCTCGCGGACGCTTGCAGGATTTGCCTTGCCTTTCATCTCTTTCATGATCTGACCTACAAAGAAGCCCATGACTTTATCTTTGCCTCCCAGAAGTTCTGAAAGTGGTCCTGGGTTAGCATCCAGGATCCTGTTGATGGTTTCTTCCAGAAGTCCTGTGTCTTCTACAATCTTCAGACCATGTTCCTCAATGTAGGCTACAGGATCAATGTCTTCCTCAAAGACTTTCTCAAAGACTTTTTTGGCATTCTGAGGGCTGACTTCGGATTTTTCTACCATTACCAGAAGATCTGCAAGATGCTTCGGTGAGAAAGATACCTGTTCCGGATCCATAGCTTTATCTTTCGTCAGACGGAGTACCTCACCCATAAACCAGTTTGCTGTCTTCTTTGCATTTCCGTAGATTGCTGCTGTTTCTTCAAAAAGACCTGCAAGATGGCGGGATTCTGTAAGGATTCCCGCATCGTATGCCGGAAGTCCGTACTCTTCCTGATAACGGGCCTGTTTCACTTCGCGAAGCTCCGGCTGTTCCGCTTTAATCTTTTCAATCCATGCATCAGAGATATGGATTGGAGGCAGATCTGGATCAGGGAAATATCTGTAGTCTTTGGCATCTTCCTTGGAACGCATGGCGTAAGAATATTCTTTGTTGTCATCCCAACGGCGTGTCTCCTGTGTAATTGCCTTGCCTTCTTCGATCAGTTCGATCTGACGTTCTCTTTCGCCTTCGATTGCTCTGGCAATGGCTTTAAAAGAGTTCAGGTTCTTCATCTCTGTTCTGGTACCGAATTCTTCTGCTCCCACTTCACGGACAGAAAGGTTAACGTCTGCACGCATGGAGCCTTCCTGAAGCTTACAGTCTGATACACCCAGATACTGCATCATACAACGGAGTTTTTCAAGATAGGCGATTACTTCCTCAGAGCTTCTCATATCCGGCTCGGATACGATCTCGATCAACGGGACACCGCTTCGGTTATAGTCTACCAGGGAGCAGTCTTCCCATTCATCATGGATCAGTTTACCTGCATCCTCTTCCATATGCATTTCATGGATACGGATTTTCTTTTTGCCTGCAGAGGTTTCAATCTCTACCCATCCGTCATGACAGATTGGCAGATATAACTGAGAAATCTGATAGTTCTGTGGGTTGTCCGGATAGAAATAGTTCTTTCGGTCAAACTTGCAATTCTGTGTGATAGTGCAGTTTGTTGCAAGACCAACCGCAATCGCTTTATTCACAACCTCTTTGTTAAGTACCGGAAGTGAGCCCGGCATTCCTGTACATACAGGACATGTATGTGTATTAGGAGCTCCTCCAAATGCTGTGCTGCAGCCGCAGAATATCTTTGTCTTGGTCGCAAGCTCTACATGGACCTCAAGTCCGATGACTGTCTCATATGTCTTTGCCATCTCTTACAGCCCCCTTTCTGAAACCTGTGCAGGTCTCTTGTACTCTCTAGTCTGCTCAAATGCATATGCAGCTCTGATTATGGTCTTCTCGTTAAATGCATCTCCAACCATCTGCACACCTATAGGCATTCCATCCTTATCAGTTCCACATGGAAGTGATATTCCCGGAAGTCCTGCAAGATTTACAGGGACTGTGTACACATCTCCCAGATACATCTTGATAGGATCTGAGAGTGACTCTCCCATCTTCAGTGCTGTTGTAGGTGCAACAGGTCCGAGAATGATATCATACTTCTCAAACGCCTTGTCATACGCCTGTTTGATGAGAGCCTTTGCCTTGAGGGCCTTTACATAATATGCATCGTAATAACCTGAACTCAGCACAAATGAACCGAGCATGATTCTTCTCTTGACCTCAGGGCCAAATCCTTCTGAACGGCTCTTCTTGTACATGTTGTGAAGATCTGTGTACTCTGGTGTTCTGTAACCATATTTTACACCGTCGAATCTCTCAAGGTTAGAACTTGCCTCCGCCGATGCAATGATATAGTAAGCAGGAATAGCATACTCAACCATTCCAAGATCAAACTCCTCAACAATAGCTCCCTTTGCCTTCAAAGCCTCAGCTACTCCATACACGGCTTCCTTTATCTCAGGCTCAAGTCCCTCTGTGAAATAGTCTCTTGGAAGACCGATCTTAAGGCCTTTCACATCATCCACAAGTGCGCTTGTAAAATCATTGTCATCTCTGTTAACTGATGTTGAATCCTTCTTGTCATACTGTGATATGATCTCAAGGATCGTCGCACAGTCCTCTACATTCTTCGCAAGTGGTCCGATCTGGTCAAGTGATGAACCCTATAAGTCCGTATCTTGACACTCTTCCATAGGTTGGCTTGATTCCGGTAACACCGCAGAATGAAGCCGGCTGTCTGATAGATCCACCGGTATCTGAACCGAGGGCACATGGCACCTCCTCACCGGCAACTGCTGCCGCTGATCCACCTGATGAACCACCTGGAACTCTATTTGTATCCCATGGATTTCTTGTCTCACCAAAATATGATGTCTCGGTTGTACTTCCCATGGCAAACTCATCCATGTTGGTATGTCCTACTATAACCGCTCCTGCTTCCTTGAGCTTCACAACGGCCTCAGCTGTATATGTCGGAACAAAATTTGACAGAATCTTGGATGAACAGCTTGTCTGCACACCCTCCTGGCACATATTGTCCTTTATTGCTATCGGAACTCCTGCAAGAGGACCATTGAGCTCTCCCGCATCTATCTTCTTCTGCACTTCCTCCGCCTGGGCAAGTGCTCCTTCACGATCAACCGTGACAAAACTATTATAATCTTTCTCGCACGCCTCGATGCTGTCAAGACAGGCCTGTGTCGCTTCAACTACGCTCACCTGTCCATCTTTAATAGCTTTTCCCAGCTCTACAGCCGTCATACCCATTAAATTCACTTCAGCCTACCTCCTAGTCAAATGTCTTTGGCACCTTGTAGCAGCCATCCTTCTGCTCTGGCGCATTCTTCAGCATGTTCTCTCTGTCGTCTCCATTTACAACAACGTCCTCACGGAACACATTGTTGTATGGGAATGTATGGCTCATAGCCTCCACACCGTCTGTATTAAGTTCATTCAGTTTGCTGACATAATCAAGCATGTCTGACATATCCTTCTTTGCCTGCTCCTTCTCCTCCGGGGAGAGCTCAAGCTTTGCAAGGATTCCAACATAATCAATTGTTTCATCAGTTATCGTCATGTTCTTGTTCTCCTATCTTTAATGAGCAAAAATAAAGAATGTGCCTTCTTATTATTCTGTGTCAAATAATGTAAACACATTCTCCCGCCATGGTATTTTGTACCACAAAATTCCCCTAAAATATATCACATCCTGGGATATTATGCAAGACTATGGGCATTTTTACCTGTATTACGCAAAACACCGCCATGTAAAACGCTGCATACATGGCGGTGCTGTAACTCTATTTAAATTATATACAGTACTAACTGTATTTTACTAATGTCTCCCTGGCCTGACTATCTCCTGAACACGACCAAGCTGTAGCCCAGCTCTATGTCCTATTTCAATAGAATATGTCTACTTTCTTATTTTTTTATATATTAATATCCCCGCACTTCCCATAAGCGCCAGAATGACCACACCTGCCACTTCTTTCACGGGCAGCCTGTCACCAGTATCTGGATGTCTCACCGGCGGAGTGCTGCGCGTAGTTGTCATGGTTATTGTCGTTCCTGTTGTGCTCCATGTAGTACGTTCCGTGGTATCCTCTGTTGTTGTTCCTGTTGTTGATTCTGTTGTCGTGTCTTCCGTTGTGGTATCTTCTGTTGTGGTATCTTCTGTTGTGGTATCTTCTGTTGTCGTGTCCTCTGTCGTCGTGTCTTCTGTTGTGGTATCTTCCGTTGTCGTATCCTTTGTCGTTGTGTCTTCCGTGGTTGTGTCTTCGGTTGTCGTGTCCTCCGTTGTCGTATCTTCGGTTGTCGTATCTTCGGTCGTCGTACCCTCTGTCGTTGGCTCTTCATCCAGGAAATCATTTCCCGGTACTCTGTGGAACTCTCCTCCGTTTGAGAATACTTCACTCACCACACAACCATCCCAGTTGTGTCCGAGATTTACCGCTGCCTCTGGAGCTATCACTGTTCCAAATCCCCTGCCCGCAAATGTTATGCTTCCGCCAAATTGTCCATCTGCTGCCGAGCTGTCATAGAAGTTAAAATACATTCTGTTGTAGGCATTATAAAAATTACCATTATCGTTTGCCTTTGCATCGCTCTTGCTTCCAAGTATCAGATCGCCCAGAACAGCATTCTGGATACCTGCCAGATCAATATTCATGAGCAGCACCGTATCATCACCATAATCCGGGAACTCAAAATATATCGGATTTGTGCCCGCGGCGAGCTGACTGTAATCCATGGATACCACATGCAGTCCGCTACCATTTACTGACACACTTCTATCGTTCATATCACCTGTTATATCAACATCCACAGTACCCTCTGTGTCTGCATAAGTCCTAAGTTTCTGACTATAGTCAATAAACTTTCTCTGTATATCAGCCATATCTGCATATTTAGAATATTCACCATCATCTTCAATTTCTGCATCGGTTCTGACATTTGCCGGACTGTCAAGCTTTGTCTGGGTACCATCATTCATGCGGATATATATTTCACCGCCATCTGCTCTCCTGACTTTCGCTCCTGTATAAAGCATATCAGTTCCTGCATCCGACACACAGCCACACATCCGTTCAGCATTTTCAAAGTAGAATTCCTCATATACTCCATACGAATTTCTGAGTCCCGAGTTTGAATTTGCACTGAGTGTCCTTGTGATAAAGTTACTGTGAAGATGTGTCTGTGCATACAGTGTGTCAAAACATATCACACCAAAGTCCCCCATTAGCTCCGTTGCAGAGCTGCTTTGCAGCATATAACTGCCATCATCCGCCTTTGCAAGTGCTCCTATAGTCCCCGCCGTCACGCAAAGCACAAAAACCATCGCCACTGCAACTGCTATGAGCTGCATAGTCTGAAAGCACATCCCATTATCATGGTTACCTCTCATTCAATGTCCGCCTTAACTATTTCGTCTCAAATACATAGTATTCAACAGACTTCCCGCATATTCGTTATAATAAAAAAATCCCCGAACAGATTCGACATAATTTTCACTATGTCTTATCCATCCGGGGATGAGCCAGGCAGGTCAGAATGGTCTCTCAGGATCAACAATATGCCTTATATTCCTATCCACATATATCGATGTCTCCACTGACCAGTCGTATGCCGGTCTGTCATGAAATGGTCCCACATAAGCATATCCCGCAATCTGTCATGACAGCTCAGCCACCAGATACGGATATCTCTCAATATCTGAATTTTTATCCTTACCAGGCTTTGACTGCTTTGTCACTTTTGCCCGCCTCCGTGTTCTTAAGTCTTTACTCTATGATACTCACTATCTCCTCAGAGTCAGCCTTGACTTTATATGTCTCACCTATGTCAAGTTTGTCATATATAGACTTTTCAACTTTATATGTCTTTTCCTTATCCTTCACTTCACATGTGACTTCATATTCAACTGATTTTTTCCTTAGCCTCTCCTTGTCTGTGAGCTGGGGATCTGGGTATTCCGGTGTCTTTCCACCGCCCTCGGCGGTCTCCGTCCTGTCGTACTTCCACCGCCATATTGTATAATAATACTTCGTCCTGTATATAGGCTTATCTCTATACACCGGAACAGACCTCGTTCTCGTCACATATCCATAATCGTCCACATCATTTGCAACTTCAGAGAAGGTTCCATCTCCATTGTCCTCATAGCTGTACTCCACATGGGAACCTATCACCTCATATGAATCATAGGTCTCCTCACGCTCACCAACATATTCCTGTTCAGTATGGTGCACCTCTTGTTTCGTGGTCTTTAGCGTGGCACCCTCGGGGAGTTCCCAGTCGTCTTCATCACACAGAATATATTTCTCCACATCAACACTGGTCTTCCATGTCATATCCCTGACTGTGACTGTCCTCTTCTTTGGCATGGCTATGATCGCCGTAAGTCCGATTATAGCCGCTATCACAAGCATGCCGATCAGCACTATCTTCCATGCTCCAAATGAATGTCCTCTTTTCCGATTGCCCTGCCCGCCTTTTTGTCCGTCGGCAGCCGTTCCTGTACCTGATGCATTCCTGGCATTCCTTGCGTCCTGCTCTTTCCTGACGTCAAAATACCCCTTATCCTTCGCACCTCGTTCAGCACCGCAGCTGCTGCACCGTGTGTTAAGAGCTGAATTGTAATTGCCACAATGATCACATAACCAGTCGGCACCTTTTCCCTTTGTCTGACTCTCCTCCGCGGACAAATACCGCACTCCATCCATATAGAACTTAACTTCCTGTCCCCTCGGCTTTCCGCAGGACGGACACTCACGCTTCGTTCCTTCTATATGTTTCGTACTACAATATGGGCAGTCTCAATACCCCATTACAAGTTTTCCCATACGCAATATCCTCCCCATATATACTACAGATAACTTACCTGCGCAGCAACATCGTAATCATGTGGTGTCTTGTTGTCAGTCTTGTGTCCAACGGCAAGAGCTATCTGGAATGAATATCCCTTCGGTATTGCAAGTGCCTTGTCAAAATATGCTTTCTTCTCCCCGTGAAGTGCATCATACACGCAACCGATTATCAGATTTCCGAGCCCCATGCTCTCTGCCGCTATAGCCATATTCTGAACTGCAATTCCTGAATCCACCTTGCTCCACTTGAAGTCATCCTCAGCGCTTAAGAATATGAGCACCGGAGCCTCATAATAGAAATTGTGAGGCTGCTTATCCTGTCCGCGAAGTGCACGCTTCTCTGCATCAAGCTCTTCCAGAATTGGAGCATCACCCTTAACAACTGTAAAATGTATCTCTTTCTTATTCATACCTGTAGGTCCCTGAAGCCCAGCCTCGATGACCTTCTCAAGCTGCTCCTTCATAACCTCTTCATCACTGTATGCTCTCGCTGAGCTTCTCTTTTTTATTACCTCTAATACCTGATTATCCATTGTCTTTTACCTCCTATTCTGTCATTCCTATACCGTTATCTCTATCTGATTATCCTCTATGCAGACCACACAGCTCTCATAGTATCCATCGCCTGTCGTCCGCGGTCCACTTGTCACCTCATAGCCATCCTCCGCAAGCTGTCTGGTAAGCTCATCAACTTTTTCTTTGCTTCCCACACTGAATGCTATATGTATCAATCCGGTTCTGTTAAGTGTCTTTTCAGAATCATCCATTCCCTGCCTGTTCATTATCTCAAGCCTTGCGCCATCATCAAATGTGAGAAAATATGAACGGAAGTCCGTCGTTTTATTATGATATCCCTCATTTGCTGATGCTCCCAGATATTTCTCAAAAAAATTCTTCGCAGCTTTAAGATCATTCACATACATCGCAACATGCTCAATTCTCATAAATGCAACTCCTCATTATCTTATACGCTACACTCAGATAGACAAACTACTATATGCATGCTGCTATAGGCATGCTATATAAGCTATTTTAACCCAATGCCACATTTTACACAATGGCATAAAAATATCACCTTTATCCATTTGTATGAATAAAGGTGATATCCCGTTAAAAGCAACGTCTGTAATCAGCCCGTTACACAATTTCATTCTTAGAGCATACCCTCAAGTGTCTCTCTGATAGCCTTGATAAAGTTCTCACTGTTGAGGACTGTTGGGTTCTCGAGAGTTGTGATGAGAGCCAGATCCTTTGTCATCTTGCCATCTTCTATAGTCTTGATGGTTGCAGCCTCGAGCTTGTCTGCAAAATCCTGAAGTGCCTGGATTCCATCAAGCTCTCCACGCTTTCTGAGTGCTCCTGACCATGCGAAGATAGTTGCAACTGAGTTGGTTGATGTCTCCTCACCGGCAAGGTGCTTGTAGTAATGTCTCATAACTGTTCCGTGTGCTGCCTCGTACTCATACTTTCCATCAGGGGATACGAGAACTGATGTCATCATGGCAAGTGAACCAAATGCTGATGAGATCATATCACTCATTACATCTCCATCATAATTCTTACATGCCCAGATGTAACCGCCTTCACTCTTCATAACACGGGCAACCGCATCATCTATAAGTGTGTAGAAGTACTCAATACCTGCTGCATCGAACTGCTCCTTATACTCTGCATCGAATATCTCCTGGAAGATATCCTTGAATGTATGGTCATACTTCTTTGATATGGTATCCTTTGTGGCAAACCACAGTGTCTGCTTGGTATCAAGCGCATACTTGAAACAGCTTCTTGCAAAGCTCTCAATAGACTTGTCCACGTTGTGCTGTCCCTGAAGAACACCAGGGCCATCAAACTTATGTATAGTCTCCTTTATAACCTGTCCGTCATCGCCTGTGAATACAAGCTCTGCAGTTCCAGGACCTGGAACATCGATCTCTACGCTCTTGTATACATCACCATATGCATGTCTTGCGATGGTGATAGGCTTCTTCCAGTTCTTAACACATGGCTCGATTCCCTTTACTACGATAGGTGCTCTGAACACTGTACCATCAAGGATCGCTCTGATGGTTCCGTTAGGGCTCTTCCACATCTCCTTGAGATTGTACTCCTTAACTCTTGCCGCATTAGGTGTGATAGTAGCACACTTTACAGCTACGCCATACTTCTGTGTTGCGTATGCTGAGTCAAATGTTACCTTGTCATCTGTCTCATTTCTATGTACAAGTCCAAGGTCATAGTACTCTGACTTGAGATCGATAAATGGATAAATAAGCTCATCCTTGATATACTGCCAGAGAATTCTGGTCATCTCATCTCCATCCATCTCTACAAGTGGTGTGGTCATCTGAATCTTTTCCATGTTTTATGTCCTCCATCTTTGTGTTTTCTAAGTTTTGTTATATACTCACTGCCGATTATAAACTATAAGGGGCTATATTTCTAGTTTTTTTGAATTATACATACCAATTATTAATTTTCTTAAGCCCTATAACCATATTCTTGATCAGCTATTTTTTTCAGCCTTACACATATCCATATATTCCTCTCACGGATACTTCCCCGGATATTATATCGTGAACCTCGCCATCGGCATCCCTCACCAGAAGTCCGCCATCCTTTGAAAGTCCAAGCGCCGTGTACTCTGTCTTTTTATCCCCCTCTATTACATACACCTGCTTATCCCTGTTCACAAGATAACTGTTGTACTCATCAACAAGGAATCCCAGGTCCTTATTCTTTATAAATTCGTCATATAGCTTTTCAAATTCATTTGACACCTGTGCAATGAACCATGACCTGTCACAGCCCTTGCCATTTTCCAGCAGTATTGATGTGGCCTTGTCTGCTATGTCCTCAGGGAAGCTTCGGTTATACACGTTTATGCCTATTCCCACAACAACATAGCTTATGTCAGTTCCCTCGGAACTCATCTCTGTGAGGATTCCGACCAGTTTTTTTCCATCAGACAACACATCATTCGGCCATTTAATCTGAGGCTTTACTCCATCCACCTTGCTGAACGCTCTGGCAAGTGCCACCGCCGACACCAGAGTTATCCTTGACACACAGGAAATATCTATGTCCGGCTTGAGCAGATACGACATGGATATTGTCGTGCCCTTATCAGAATTCCAACTGTGGCCTCTTCGTCCCTTTCCTGCAGTCTGCTCATTTGCCACGAACAGAGCTCCGTGAACACAGTCAGTTTCCCCGACTATCTTGGCACGGGTGTTCGTTGAATCCGTCTCATCATAATAGTAAAGCTTTCTGGCAAATGTTCTGGTCTCAAGATACTTTGAGATCTTCTCCTCAGACATTACATCAGGCTCACTCACCAATCTGTATCCCTTGTTGTTCACGCCCTCGATCACATAACCGTCATTCTTGAGTGCCTGTATGTTCTTCCACACCGCTGTTCTGGATACCCCCAACAGCTCACAGAGCTCCTGTCCTGACACATATCCATCACTGTTCTGCAGCTTTTCAAGTATTTTATTCTTCATCAGTTCTTACCTTCTCTCTCAGGATATCGTATACCGCCTCACATTTGCCTTTTGCTCCGGCAAATGGAACTATGTAACTCTCCCTGCCTCTGTCAAACTTAATTATATAATACTTCAATTCAGGATCAGGCTCTATCATGATATACCCTGTAATAGTCTCATACGGTATCACCTTACTGCCTCTCTTCTGAATGATCGTTACAACATCCTGACCAAACAGATATGTCATATCATATGCAGACTTTCTAAATGAAGCCTTGACCACATAAAATCCATATGCCATGGCCGCAATCGCAATAGCAGCCTTTATCATTCTGTAGTGACCTCCCATAGCCCACCACACAAGTGCTATACCTGCCAGTACAAATATTATGCCAACCACCCTGTACGCTATCCTGGTGCTCTTTCTCTTGACTACCTTCTGTCTGATGATTCCATCTGCCTGAGTTTCCTGTTCTTCACGCCTTGCGCGCTCCAGCTCGTCCACGAGCTTTCCAGCCTGTCTGACAAGCACCTTCTGCCTGTAGGCTCTCGAAGTACCATTCTCTATGCTGCTTATATTTCTAATCTCTTCTCTGTGTTTTTTATTGTTCTTTTTTTTATCACTATCTCTACTCATTCCATATCCCCCGCCAGGTCATTATCGTTATCGACATTACCCTGGTTTGTATCCATGCGCTTTATGCACAATTATTTTCTCTTTTTTCATCACTTTTACGACTATACTTATATTAGTTCAGAGACTAATATATATCAAGTTTCCAGCATTACAAAAGTGTTTACATTTTACCACGTTTAATCACCTTTTTTCCATATATAAAATCATTAAAAGGTGATTAACTAGCAAACACACGATATCGTGAAAACAAGCAATTTATAAACAAACAACTAGATTTTTGAGAGGTGAATCACATGAAGAATTTTATTGCGCGCATCAGTGGCACAAAAGACCTCACTGAAGGAAAGCCTTCAAAGCTTATATTGAACTTTGGTCTGCCCCTTCTCTTTGGTCTGATATTTCAGCAGTTTTATAATATGGTAGATTCTGTCATAGTCGGGCAGAAGCTTGGGACTGACGCGCTGGCGGCTGTGGGTTCCACCGGAAGCATCAACTTCATGATACTCGGTTTCTGTATAGGAATCTGCAACGGATTTGCAATACCTGTTGCACAGGCTTACGGTGCGAAGGATTTCAAGGCTCTTAAGGCTTATATAATCAACAGTATATGGTCATCCGTTGCACTGGCTGCTGTTATAACAGTGGCAGTAAGTATCTTTACCATGCAGATACTCAAGGCTCTCAGAACACCTTCGAATATCATCGATGATGCATATATATACATATTTATAATATTCCTGGGCATTCCGGCAACCTTCCTCTACAACCTGACTGCCGGAATACTGAGATCACTCGGAGACAGTATCACACCTGTCATATTCCTTGTGGGTTCATCAATTGTCAACATAATACTTGATCTTATACTTGTTGTTCCTATGGGCGTCGCCGGAGCTGCAGTTGCCACAGTAGCTTCACAGGCAGTGTCAGGAATCATATGTACGATATACATGACAAAGAAACTGAAGTATCTTGAATTCAGTAAAGAGGATTGGACATTCAGCATGCGCCACTGCCTTAAGCTCTGCGGTATGGGTCTGCCTATGGGCCTGCAGTACAGCATAACCGCCATAGGCAGTGTCATTCTTCAGACCGCAGTCAATGATATGGGTTCAACATATGTTGCAGCCGTATCAGCAGGAAGCAAGATTTCCATGTTCATGTGCTGTCCTTTCGATGCAATGGGCTCCACCATGGCAACATACGGAGGTCAGAATGTTGGTGCCAGACGTCTTGACCGTGTTGATCAGGGACTTAAAGCCTGTATCAAGATGGGAATCATATATGCCCTCGTGGCTCTGGCTTTCTCCATCGTATTCGGAAAGCAGCTTGCACTTCTCTTTGTAAAGAAGGAACAGATTGAGCTTATCGGCTACATATATGAATTCGTAGTTATCAACGCCGCATTCTACATATTCCTGGCTCTTGTGAATATCGTAAGATTCATGATACAGGGGCTTGGATACTCGACTTTCGCCATACTTGCAGGCATATGTGAGATGATTGCCCGTTCTGTTGCCGGTTTCGTGCTGGTGCCTCATTTCGGTTTCATCTGCGTATCACTAGGAAGTCCGCTTGCATGGGTATGTGCTGATCTCTTCCTGATACCTGCGTACCTGTGGGTTATGAAACAGCTGAGACGAAAATTCGGGGGAAATAAAATCAGCCGTGCAAAGTCCGCAACGGCAACAATATAATCGGTTTATGAACAGACTCACTTGTGTCTCGATCACATGTGAGTCTGTTTCATTTGCACCCTATTGGGATACTAAAGTCTGTTCTGCATCCTTTCCTGTTTCGGAGTGATTCCCCTCCACTTTTTATACACACGGATAAAATAACTGCTGTCCGAAAAACCATTTTCCTGCGCGATATATTCCATGGAATAATCCGAATACAGCAGCATGTTCTGCGCCTTGTTGAGCCTTATATACAATATGTATTCCTTACACGATCTTCCATAACGAGCCTTAAATGATCTGGCAAAGTGTGAATAACTCATACTGCACATTTCTGCCAGATCTTGAACCTCTATCTGTTCTGACGAATGCGCATCTATATATTCCAGTATGTGATTGAAATACACATCACCATCCGACCTCTTATGCTTAAAATCTCCATTTGTTTTCATTTGTCTTGCCATGATGATGAGCAGCTTATATATCCCAGACTGAACCGCAAGCATGTACATCTCCCGCTTTTCCGTATACTCCTCAAATATATCCTGAACAATATCTGCCATACTTTCTTTTAGTTTTTCAGACCTTATAACCATACAGAAATCTGTAGTCTCCGTCCTGTATACAAAGCAATCATACATTTTCCTTATATAAGTCTGGGGAATGCCCAGTGTATACATATTAAACTTTATGACCGCATACTTCACCGGCTCCTTACAGGTCTTATCCGCCTTTATACTGTGGAGCTGCAGCGGATATAGATAGCACATATCCCCTTTTCTGAGAACCGTCTCTCCATCATTGCAGATCACCCGGATAGATCCGCTGACTATATAAAGCATCTCACTGTAATAGTGCCAGTGCAATTCAGAATGCACACAATCTGTGTAAAATATATCATATGGCTGTTTCATCTCATCAATGTACTCAAATATTTCCATAGCAGTCTCCCCCTACGATCCAAGTTGTATCATGATAGGTTTATACTATTTTTTGCTCTTTATATAATACAATTATTACATTTATTTGTATATGATAAAAGCATATCAAACACATACTAATGAAGGAGAAAATAAGATGCAGAAAGCAGCAAACAAGCACATATCGCATTCAGCACAGAATCTGCTGGATTATTTATCGGAGATTTCTGGTAAAAAGATAATAACAGGTCAGCACACACAGACCAATTCTATGGAGGAGATTGACTATATATACGAACAGACAGGCAAATGTCCGGCACTCAGAGGTTTCGAGCTGCTTGGATACTCGCCAAACATAAACTATAATGATGCATCCGCAGAATGTCTCACAGAGGTATATGAAAATCAGGATACCCTTGACACCGCTCTCGAATGGGCAAAGAAAACAAATGGCATTGTCACTTTCACATTTCACTGGTTCTCTCCGATTGGAGGTCGTGACAAGAGTTTCTACACAGAGCACACTGACTTCGACGCTGAAAAGGTGCTCATTCCAGGAACAAGAGAACGTGATGCTTTCTACCACGATATGGACATCATCGCAAAGGAACTCCGAAGATTCCAGCTTGAAGATATCCCGGTTCTGTGGAGACCTTTCCACGAGTCCGAGGGCACCTGGTTCTGGTGGGGTGCCAAAGGTCCTGCTGTTGCGGCAAAGCTCTACAGACTCATGTTCGACTACTATACAAATGTACTGAACATCAACAACCTTATATGGGTATGGAACTGTCCTACAAAAGGCGTATACCCTGGAGATGACTTCGTTGATATTGTCTCCATGGACATATATCTGCCGGAATACACAGCAACCGATTACAGTGAAGAATACACAAAGCTTGTAGAAGCTACCTCTCCGAACAAGGTTGCCGCCCTTACCGAAGTTGGATATATACCGGATATACATCTTCTGGAGAAGTCACACACTCCATGGGCATACTACATGACATGGTCTGAAGAATTCTGCATAGGAGAAAAATTCAATTCCAACGAAAATCTTAAGGCTATGTATGACAGCCAATATGCTGTTACCGGAAAGTAAGTGGGTAAGTCTGTTATATGTAACGGCTGTAATGCTCACTTTATAAAACGACTTCAAAAATCGTTCCTCCAGACGGATTAGACTTAACTGCAATATTGCCATCATGCACTATCACGATCTCGCGGACAAGAGCAAGTCCCAGTCCTACGCCGCCAAGCTCACGGCTTCTGGATTTATCCACGCGAAAGAAAGGTTCAAACACGCGATCCTTCAGTTCTTCCGGGATACCATTTCCGGTATCCTCTACTGACAGGTAAACGTGTTTTTCCTTCTGACGCGCTGTCACTGTAACCCGTCCTCCTGTGCGGTTATATTTTATAGCATTCTCAACAAGATTGTATAACATCCTGTAAATAAGGATGTCACTTCCTATCATCGTTACATCCGTACATTCTCCAATAAGTTCTATATCCTTTTCCTGTGCAAGAGGTTCCAGATCCGCCAATACCTCATCAACAAGCGCGTCGACCATTATTTTATCATCCCGGCTCACAGTTTGAAGCTCACTCATATCAAGAAGTGTCTTTACCATTTTGCTGAGTCTCTCATTCTGTTCAGTGACCATCTTTATCGTCTGCAGAGTAACTTCGTCATCTCCCGGATGCCGGGAAGAATTATATGAATCAAGCTGTATCTGCATTAAAGACAGTGGAGTTCTGAGCTCATGTGCTGCATTTGCAGTAAACTGTCTCTGTATCTCAAATGCATCCGAGAGGCGTTCAAGCATCTTGTTATATGAAACGCTGAGCTGGTTCAGTTCTTTAACACTGTTTTCTTCTATTCGTGAATCCGCCAGATTCTGTGCCTGTACATCTTCAATTTTATCAGAAAACTCACTGATCGGCTTTAGTGCATGCCCACTTATAAAATATGTAGCTACTCCGCCAAGCAGGGCCAGCAAGGCAGAAATTATCAGGCTGTTTTTCTTGTAATCTGCCTTATTATTGTACACCTTAACAGAAAAATCATTTGCAAATTCATCCCACTTATCCTCCGGAATACTGATATATATTTCATCAGTACCGCTCCCATTATCATCTCCCTGGGCATCAACGGTTTCTTGCAGAGAATCAATATAATACACGCCATTTTTATAGACAAGCAAAGTAAGGCATCCACATATAAGCGCAATATATAATGTGATTATACAGGTAAGCCTCCACTGCAGCGACATTCTTTTCATCTGTCGGACTCCTCTCGTATTTTATAGCCTTCTCCCACCTTGTTCAAAATCGGATCATATCCAAGCACTGCCTTAAGCTTTCTTCTCAGCGAAGACATATGTACTCTGATTGCTCCACTGAAGCTGTCAACCGAAGCATCCCAGACATGCTCCATCAATTCCTCCTGGCTTACCGGTCTGCCCAGATTAAGAAGCAGATATTCCAGGATTCCATTTTCTTTTCTTGTAAGGGGAACCTTCTCTCCTTTTGCGTATGCCTCACGTTTTATCGTATCAAACTTTATCCCGCCACTTTCCAGACATACATCCTTCTGTACAAATTTTCTTCTTGTAAGACTTCTGATACGCGCCTCAAGCTCCTGCAGATGAAATGGTTTTTCCATATAATCATTTGCACCTGCATCCAGCCCTTCAACCTTATCCGCAATTTGTCCCCTCGCAGATAATATGATAACCTTTGTCTCCTCATTTTTCTGTCTGAGTTCCTTTAAAATCTCCATTCCATCCATACCCGGCAGATTCAGATCCAGAACGATCAGGTCATATTCCTCTGACAGAATGCATTCAAGAGCCTCTTCTCCGTCATAACAGGTATCCACCTCATACCCGGCATCATACAGGCTTTTCGCAACCATATCACATATCTGCTTCTCATCTTCAACTATCAATAATCTCAAAACTGTCACCTGTTTCTTAACAAAAATCCTTCTTAACAAAAATTTTACAACAGCTATTGTATAATATCCAAGTCAGCTGGTCAACAAACACAATCATGAAAGGAGCTGCAATAACTTGAAGTACAGGAAAATATCTCAGATCATTTTACTCATCACGGGTATGGCAATGATCAGCTATGGTGCAGTCAGAGGTGAAGCGGCTGCCGTGCTCAGCAAAGCAATAAAATTATGTCTGGAGTGTGTAGGAATTGGATAAGAACAAATCACTGTCAAAAAAAACAGCCAGAATACGCGGATGGATACAGGCAGCAGCCACGCTGCTTACCAATATTCACATCCCCAATTTATTTAAAGGCAAGATCTATCAGGGCAATGCAAAAACAGTATGCGTACCAGGACTAAACTGTTACTCCTGTCCTGCTGCAACAGGAGCGTGTCCCATTGGTGCATTTCAGGCGGTCGTCGGATCATCCAAATTTAAATTTTCTTACTACATAACCGGTTTTTTCATTTTAATCGGTGTGATCCTCGGAAGATTTATATGTGGGTTTTTGTGTCCATTTGGATGGTTTCAGGATCTGCTTCACAAAATCCCCGGGAAAAAGTTTTCCACAGCCAGGCTGAAACCACTAAGATACCTGAAATATATAATCCTTATTGTTTTCGTTATACTTCTGCCGATGCTTGTAACGAACTCCATAGGAATGGGAGACCCGTTCTTCTGTAAGTATATTTGTCCACAAGGTGTTCTGGAAGGTGCTATACCACTTTCACTCGGAAATGCAGCTATACGCTCTGCTCTTGGAAAGCTGTTTTCATTTAAATGCCTTATTTTAATTACAGTTGTCGTTCTGAGTATTCTGTTCTACAGACCCTTCTGTAAATGGATTTGTCCTCTCGGCGCAATCTACTCATTATTCAACAAGGTCAGCCTTATGAGTATCAAGGTTGAAAGCAGCAAATGTGTCGGATGCGGTAAGTGTTCAAAGGCATGCAAAATGGATGTAGATGTATGCAAAACACCAAATCATCCGGAATGCATACGATGCGGAGCATGTATGAAGGCATGTCCAAAAGATGCGATCCACTATCAGTTTATGGGAAAGCCGTGTTCCCAAAAAGAACATAAGCAAGCTTCCAAAACCAACATGTAACAATCAACCACACTAATATTATTTAAATTATTATTTAAAGGAGCAATTATTTATGAAGACAAAAAGAACATTAATATCTATTATCACTCTCTGTGCAGCATTATCTCTCACAGCATGTAACGGATCAGGATCTGCCACCACTGAGAATTCACAAAAAACCCAGACAGAATCCACCACTGAAGCTGTGAACAATTCCAACACAAAGCTGGATGATCTATATCAGCAGGAGAACCAGATCTTTGCAGATCACCAGGATGTATGGAACAAGGCATTTGGCATGGCGAATAAAAGCGATGCCGATCCAAGCGGAGATTATGCCGATTATCTGGCCGGCATAATAGAATCGAACAAGGAATCCTTTACGGATGATGAACTGAAAACACTTAACGATGATATCGAAACTATCAGACAGATTGAAAAGCAGATAGATGAAATCGAAAATAAAAACGCAGGATCAGAAAGCACCGACCAGAACGACAGTTCCGAAGAAATCACGCCTTTCAAGAGTTTCTCCGGCAAGAATTTTGACGGTAATTCTGTTGACGAAAGCCTGTTTTCCAATAATGCAGTAACTGTCGTTAATTTCTGGTTTACCGGCTGCAAGCCTTGTGTCGCAGAATTGTCCAAGCTTAATGAATTAAATGATGCCATCAAATCGATGGGCGGCGAGGTAATAGGTATCAACACAGAGACATTTGACGGAAACGAAGATGCTATCAAGGAAGCCGCAGCCGTTCTTGACAGCCAGGGTGCAAAATACCGCAATATCTCCGTTGACTCTGATTCTAGCGTAGGCAAATATGCCTCCGACATCATGGCATTTCCTACAACCATACTAGTCGATAGAAATGGTAATATTGTCGGAGAGCCTATGCTTGGAGGGATCGACGATCAGGCTAACTACGACTCTCTCATGAAACAGATCCAGTCAGTGATCGACGCTGATAACAAGGATAAATAATTATAGTTGACTTTAAATTGAATATACTAATGAAATGACAAGAAGCCATTCTGCTTTTTAAAAAAAGGTCATCTGGTTTTCAAGAAACCAGATGACCTTTTCCCGTGCAATAAAATTTCATATGCTTACTCCCTTTTTCCCTTAGTTTTTTACACTTCGACTCCCATCGCACGTATTGCATTTAAATTTTTTTCTGCGCGCTCTGCCTTTAACCGCGAAACTTCTTTTTGGGTTGCTTCATCTTCAAAAAATTTCCCATATCTTTCAATATTGTCACAAAACCGCCTTTCATACCAAAGCAGTTCCTGTTTACCTTCTTCTTCTGTCATTTTCCCTTCTGAAACACGTTGCATCACTATTCTTTTTTCCTCATGGAAATCATTTTGCACTTTCACTCTATAGGATTCTTTATTCGGATACTTTGCCGGCAAAATAAATACATCCCCATTACATTCAGTTTTTCTGCTGATATACAAATTACTAAAAGCATATAACTCTAAATAATCCACGCATGTCTTTAAATCCACCACCTTGTCAAACGCCGGAATTATATAATGCTCTATGCCAGTCATGGCAAACGCAATCTGTTCCCTAAGAGATGCTTCATCTCCCTTTTTGATGATATAGTCAACTCCCGGCTGTTCATTCTCATACACCGTTATTTCATTGCGTTTTGCCTTCATGTACATATGAGGCATCGTAGTATGTATCCAGTCCATGCTGGCATACACAGACCGGTTCAGATTAATCTCCGGGCGGTATATACTGCCGACCGCACAGTATACTTCAAACCGTTTTTCCTCCAACTGCGGCGACAGAGCCTGCTCCAGCCGATAGTTAATTACTTGAATAATCTCGGGCGTTGCCATCCTCACAAAGTGCGGATACCTCCCCTTTACTTTCTTGAACCCATGCGGTTCCAGCATTTCCTTAAATGCCGCTTTAAGACTCTTGTCCACTTCCAATGTTCCCATTTCTCTTTCTCGCACACAACAGATGTACGATACCTCCTTTTCGTTAAATTTAATGTAACTGTTCAGAGCCAACCTTCTTTTTTACCCTCGTTTTTTACACTTCTATTCCCATCGCACGTATTGCATTTATATTTTTTTCTGCACGCTCTGCCTTTAATCGTACAAGTTCTTTTTTAGTTTCTTCATCTGTAAAAAATTTTTCGTATCGCTCTATTGTATCATCAGCTCTTTTTTTACAGCGCAGCATTTTTATTTCTCCATCCGCTCTCAACATTTTACCTTCATCAATATCATGAAACACTCTTTCCTTTATTGCTTCATACTTATTCAGCACATTCTCCTTGTAGCTTTCTTGATTAGGATATTTGGCTGGTAAAATTAAAGCTTCCTCGCTATTTTCAAACTGATACCTGTTCCATACTGTTAAGCACATAGAATCATATAACTCTAGATAATCCACGCATGTCTTTAAATCCACCACCTTGTCAAACGCCGGAATTATATAATGCTCTATGCCAGTCATGGCAAACGCAATCTGTTCCCTAAGAGATGCTTCATCTCCCTTTTTGATGATATAGTCAACTCCCGGCTGTTCATTCTCATACACCGTTATTTCATTGCGTTTTGCCTTCATGTACATATGAGGCATCGTAGTATGTATCCAGTCCATGCTGGCATACACAGACCGGTTCAGATTAATCTCCGGGCGGTATATACTGCCGACCGCACAGTATACTTCAAACCGTTTTTCCTCCAACTGCGGCGACAGAGCCTGCTCCAGCCGATAGTTAATTACTTGAATAATCTCGGGCGTTGCCATCCTCACAAAGTGCGGATACCTCCCCTTTACTTTCTTGAACCCATGCGGTTCCAGCATTTCCTTAAATGCCGCTTTAAGACTCTTGTCCACTTCCAATGTTCCCATTTCTCTTTCTCGCACACAACAGATGTACGATACCCCCTTTACGTTAATTGAACAATATAACTCTGACTATGAAAGTATTTTCAGTGGCTTCAAACTGTATCTCGCCATTATTTTGATTCACAACATCCTGTACTCTCTGTAAACCCATGCCATGATTATACGAATCATCTTTGGTGGTAAGGAAATGTCTCCCTGATTTACGCAGTTGACCATATACTGATAATCGGCACAATTATCAGAGCCACACTCGGCACTATCTGCTGCTCATTCCTGCTCTGCATTATCCTTCTCAGAAGACACATAAACACAATCTCCATGCTGTAATTATTCAGTCTATGCCGAATATACTGTCCTATATCTACGCCGCTGGTCGTAATCAAATCAATATCCAAGAATAATAAATCAATCGCATTTCCATCAACCCCTATAGTTAAGCAAAATATTTACATTTCAGATTATATCACCCATACCATCTTAAATCAAATGCTTTGTAGTAGGCTGCTATTCAGAACCGCCGCCATCATCTCCACTTTCAGATAAGCGCCGAGTATCACACCCCGGAAGATGTATTCCTCAATGATTGCCGGTACTATTGCAAAACAGACATCCCTTTGCACCAAACCGATCATTCGCCAATTGCTTTATCAACCGGCCACGACTTTCTGAGAGCCATATAAGAGATCAGAAAGTTTGCAAGCCATCCCGCCGGCACCGCAAACCAGACAAATTCGATACCAAAACGGGGCGCACAAATCAGGGCAACTGACAGACGGATCGCTAAGTTGACCATATTTGCAATGAGAAATGGGCGCATGATCCCAAGTCCTCGAAGAACCCCATCGGTTGCCATCTTGATTCCCATGAAAATGAAAAAGTAGCCAAGCCATCTCATATAACCCCCAGACACCTGATATGCCAAAGCGGTTCCATCTTTGCCAAGGAATAAAGATGAAATCTGAGTATGCAGTGTTTCAATGACTATAAATGCGATGATCGCAAAGCACATATCCAACACCAGCGCAGCCCGATATCCTTTTTTGATACGTTTGATTTTCTTTGCACCAAGATTCTGAGAAACATATGGTGAAACTGCATTTCCAATGGATACAAATATCAGTGAAAAAACATTCTCTACCCTCATCGTTGCTGAGTAACCTGCAAGCGCCTGTGTGCCGAATGGATTTACAACTGCCTGAACGATCATCATACCAATCGACACTGTGGACTGCTGAAGAACCGATGGTACGGCAATTCTAAGCATGGAATGTAACTCGTGCCTGTCAAACCAATCAAAACGGCCTTTATATTGACGCATCCGCCAAAGAAAAATCAACAGTGAAAACACTGCGGATATTCCCTGAGCAATGAGAGTTGCAAGGGCTGCACCGAAAACGCCAAGGCCGAGGCCTGCCACCATCCAAAGATCCATAACAATATTCAAAACAGAAGAAAATATCAAAAGGCCCAACGGTATCTTTGATTCACCGATTGAATTGAACATTGTTGAAAGAATATTATACATAAACAAAAATGGAAATCCGGCAAAATAAACACGAAGATACAGCACCGCTTCATCCAGTATGTCAGCAGGTGTCTGAAGCAGCGTCATCATCGAACGTGAAAAGATAAGACCACATACACCCAAAAGTATACTCAAAACCATAAAACTTATCAGCGATGTTGATACTATTGTTTTCATTTTACTATAATCCCTGGCTCCAAAATAGCGGCTCACAAGCACGCCCGCACCTATGCCGGCACCGAGTGCCACACAAATGAATACATTTGTAAGGGCGGCACATGCGCCAACAGCCGCAAGTGCAGATGATCCGACATACTGGCCAACTATTATTGAATCAGCCATATTATACACTTGTTGAAAAAAGCTGCCCAAGATCATAGGCATTGCAAAGACTGTCAGCGCTTTAAGCGGTGCATCTGTGATCAAATACTCATCTTTTGACATTATGTTATTCCTCCAAATTGAATATTAATCCACTTGTCCTTATTTACAACAAATACCATTTTTTAAATTCACAGCCAACAAATTCTGCGTCCTCTATTGTTTCATTTTCCAGTATCACATTTTCAAACATCTACAAGTGGAATCTATAAAATTCAAAACGATGAATCAGATTCCGCCTTATTAAACAATACCCTTTCTTAATTCAAAAAGTCTTGCCATAACAGGCTTTTTAAAATGCACCGTTAATACATTTCCTTTGAATTCAAAATCAACCGGTTCCTTCTTAGGATAAATGCAGGATACTTGCATATCGTCTCTGATAAATGGAATACTGTCCAATGGTATGGACAAACTATCATCTGTGCAGTTTATGCCGGCTTTCATGTACCTGTCATTATTTTTTCCTTCCATTTGCCGCTTCCATACTGCAAGATATGCTTTGTTTTCAAGCTGAAGGCCTCCGCATACCCACATATCCTCATTGTCAGCAATATCAATCGGCCAATAAGGTATCGCATATTTGATATCCTGACGAATCGTCTTATAACAGGCAATTCCCTCTTTCACTAATGCAAGACGTTCCGGCGGAAGTTGTGCCAAATGACCACTCTGATGAATACGAAGCAGCATGGCATTTATCATATTATAAATTACTTCTTCCTTGTCTCCCTGGCGCATCGGATACGACCAGACTGCCGCCTGTTCCGGAGTAACTCCTGCCACAGCATTTGCTGCTATCGTCGCATAATTCCGGTAATCTTCCTGATCCGATGTAGACTGAATACTATATCTGGAGAGCAACGCATAATCAATGCGAAGGCCTCCGCTGGAACAGTTTTCAATTACCAGATCCGGATAACGTGCAAATACATCATCAAGCCAGTTTAGATATGCTTTTTCATGTTCAAGCAGTCCCTGCCCCACACTTTCCGCGCCAAGTTCAGTACCTATGCCCGGTTCAATGTTATAATCCATCTTGATATATCCCACTCCGTAATCTTTGACTACCCGATCGATCACTTCATTGACATGTTCGATGACTTCCGGATTTCTAAAATCGAGCTGATATCTGCTACGGTCATATACACGCTTTCCATGACGGATAAAGAACCAGTCATCCGGAGCATTCTTTGCTTTCTCACAATTGATTCCCATCACTTCAAGTTCCAGCCAGACGCCCGGTATCATTCCCTTTTGACGAATGTAATCTGTTACTTCTTTAATTCCATTCGGAAAACGCTCCCTGCTTTCCTGCCATTCGCCGACACTGTCCCACCATTCTCCGGGAGCATACCAACCGGCATCTATCACATAGTATTCACAACCGCATTCCGCAGCCGCATCAATCAGCGGAAGTTCTTTCTCCGTTGTCGGATCACCAAACAGGCAATTCATATAATCGTTGAAAATAACCGGTAAATTCTCATCATCTTTATTTGGTCTTCGAATCATACGGCGATATTTTGTCAGCTCACCCATTGCTTTTTCAAAGCTGTCATCTGCCACACCCACAGCAACCGGTACCGATTCAAATGATTCGCCCGGCGCGAGATTTTTGAACCAGTGAGACTGTACTTCGGTCGGTCCGCTGACACAGACATAAAAATGCGTATTCTGATCACTGATCTCATAATGCCAGGAACCGTTATGTTCAATCTGCCAGAATAAGCTTGTATGTGCCTCTGTATTTTCTACATACCCTAATGGTAAATACTTCTTCGTAGACCAGTTTCCGGTATTCGATACTTCAAGCACCTGTGAAGTACGCTGGTATACCCCGGGTTGTGTTTGCGCCAGTCCTACATCTCCGAACTTATATTCTTTGATACTCATCTCTTTCTGCCATCCATTATAAGGAATGCGCACTCTCATTTTCGCATCGGAATTGCTTTTTCCCTCTTTTTCAATTCCTGTATAGCAAAATGAAGATAGATATTCCAGACACTGTGTACTATCGCCTTCATTGATTACTTTATTGACCATACGAACGATAGAAGTGCCCTTATAAAACTGCATTCTTGTTTCTACGCGGACATGTGTCTCTTCCTTATCTTCCTGATAAATGGTTATCTTACGTCCAATCTCATTCCAACTGTCTTCCATCCCCGCATAGGTCAATAAATATCCCGGTGCTGTACAAATATGTTTATTTCCATGCTTTTCATATGGGCGATTATATCCGGCAAGGTTTACCTGTACAAGTTGAAAAGCCTCATCGATAAATTGCTCTTTTCTTACCAGATCTTCTGCCTTACATTCCTTTCCAAATTTGCAAATATCATTTTCATCAAATTCTGCTTTTGAAAAATGCAGCAATTTGATCTGATTTTTATCTGTAATTCCAAATACAATATGAATTCCGTTTTCATTGATTTTGATGTATTTCATTTTTCTCCTCCATGCAATAAATTTGCAATATGCTTTTTTTGCACATCGCCCTATCCACTAGAACTTTTATCGGAAAGCCGATAAAATAATCATAACAAATATAATCTTATTCTACAATCTCCTTACACCACAAATAGAAATCCATTTCCAACAACAAAAGGGACACTCCCTAATAATCTCCTACTGGAAAGTGTCCCTGTTATTTTTCTGTTATTTGATTTCCCTGTGAATCAGGTCAAATTACTTTGCGTTTCTGTAGATGATATCGTTTCTTCCCGGACCGTTTGAGATCATTGTGATTGGGAATCCGATATGCTCTTCAACGAACTCGATGTACTTTCTGCAGTTCTCTGGGAGATCCTCGTACTTCTTGATTCCTCTGATATCTGTCTTCCAGCCTGGGAGTGTCTCATATACAGGTTTT
>OHJN01000429.1_pt1 | contig 24232 bp, 19 predicted proteins | sample 1568531 | NCBI WGS metagenome assembly OHJN01 (sample SAMEA3879594, study PRJEB24766) | human gut metagenome | biome: human-associated habitat; feature: feces | place: USA | collected 1985/1987
TATGTAGATTTTACCACAAAAATAATGTATAATATATCTAAAGTATTTCGTATACAATTGAAACCAGGAGGTAGGAACTATGGATGAGAGAACAGTTATTACTATCGGACGAGAATTTGGAAGCGGTGGACATGAGATAGGCATGAAACTGGCAGAGAAGCTGGGGATAAAGTGCTACGACAAGGAACTGCTTGAACTTGCAGCTAAGGAGAGTGGACTTTGTGAAGAACTTTTCGCATCTCAGGACGAGAAGCCTACTAACAGTTTCCTTTATTCTCTTGTAATGGATACATATTCACTGGGATATACTAATTCATATGTGGATATGCCTATTAATCACAAGGTTTTCCTTGCACAGTTTGATGCTATCAAGAAACTTGCAGAGAGAGAATCATGTGTTATTGTAGGAAGATGTGCTGATTATGCATTGGAAGATAATCCATATGCAGTAAGTGTATTTATCAAGGCAAGTCTTGATGAGAGAGTACAGAGAATTAAGAGAATCTATGAACTTAATGATTCTAAGGCTGCAGATCTTATCCAGAAGACGGATAAGAGAAGAGCAAGCTATTACAATTACTACTCAAGCAAGAAGTGGGGAGAAGCTAAGAGCTACAATCTCTGTATAGACAGTGGACTTGTAGGAATAGATGGTGCAATTGATATGATACTTAAGTTTATTGAATTAAAAGAGAAGAACATGGGCAAAGATATTTAATTCACTTTTAATATATACACGGTTGGTAAGTTATGGATTTTAATGGCTATAAGAGAACGAAGAAGTTTGATATTAAGAGATGGTTTAAGGGAACTAATTCAATCGTATACCTTGTTATACTTGTTGTAATGGTTCTAGGACTGTTGTTTGTGTTAAGAACTGTTATCAGTATGCATAACAGCAATAAGAATGCTGATAATGTATCACAGGAAGAGACCACTGGTGAAACTGATTCATCAGAGACGGATACACAGACACAGACAATTGCAAAGAACCAGTCGTATTATATCAGAATAAGCATAGCGAAGCATACGCTGATTGTTTATCAGCTTGATGACAATAAAGAATTCTCTATTCCTGTTAAGGCTTTTAAAGTGGCTCTAGGACCTAAAGTTGCTCCTGCCAAGACGGCTATATCAGAGAAATCTTTATGGCGTAAGATTACAGATATATATTATGTCAGATACTCTTCAAGACTTGATAATGCTGAGTATCTAAGTACCGCAACATATTACAGCCAGAGTGATAACAATCTTAATCCAAAGTCATACAATGCTATTGGACAGAATGTATCAGACGGTTCTATTCTTATGACATGTGCCAATGCCAAGTGGATATATGAGAATTGTGGTGCGAAGACAACTGTTGAGATAGTTGAGGATTTTGATATAAGTTCTGATATTAAGGTTGAAGATATAAACAGAATAGCTGATAATGCATATAGAGACCCGACAGATAATGTGAATGGCAGCAGTAATATACAGAATAATAATGTTTCACAATACAATCAGACACAGGCTGAAACAGAAGCTGTCACGAATGATGACAGACCTCAGGAGACTGAGGCACAGACACAGAAGAATGATCCTCGAGAGACACAGACGACAACTGTCAGTCAGCAGGAGACTACTGCCCAGTCATCAGAGGCACAGAAGCCGTATGACAAGACCGTGTCAGAGTAATTTAACAACACATTTATAATAACAATTAATCCCTTTTCGCTTTTTATAAAGCCGAATGTATGCTATAATAGGTACATTCGTGTATTTATGAAAGGAAAAGGGATTATTTTATGTCAAACATTATTATTTTAGCAGCAATTATACTTTACCTGGGAATGGTAGTGTGGATAGGTGTAATCTGTTCTAAGAAGAACAGTGATGTAGGAGACTTCTATCTTGGTGGAAGAAAGTTAGGACCTGTTGTTACTGCAATGAGTGCAGAAGCGTCAGACATGAGCAGTTACCTGCTTATGGGTGTTCCGGGACTGGCATACCTTACAGGTCTTGCTGACGCAACATGGACAGCAATTGGTCTTGCACTTGGTACTTACCTTAACTGGCTTATTGTTGCCAAGAAGATAAGATTATATTCACATGGTTATCAGGCAATAACACTTCCTGATTATTTCTCTAAGAGATTCGGGGATGACAAGCATGTAATTACATTAATATCTGCAGCACTTATTGTAATATTCTTTATACCATATACAGCATCAGGCTTTGCTGCCTGCGGAAAGCTGTTTAACAGCCTTTTAGGTTTTGATTATCATGCAGCAATGATTGTCAGTGCTGTTGTTATCGTACTTTACTGTACTATGGGAGGATTCCTTGCAGCAAGCACATCTGACCTTGTGCAGAGTATTATTATGACATTCGCACTTGCTGTAGTAGTTATATTTGGAATTGTACAGGCAGGAGGAATGGGAGTTGTACTTGATAATGCCAAGGCACTTCCAGGATATCTTGATATGTTCCATACACATATTGCAGAGACTAATACATCAGGTGATTATGGATTCTTTAAGATTGTTTCAACACTTGCATGGGGACTCGGATATTTCGGAATGCCACATATCCTTTTAAGATTCATGGCTATTGAAGATGAGAACAAGTTAAAGATTTCAAGAAGAATTGCTACTGTATGGGTATTCATATCACTTATTGTTGCAACAGGTATCGGTGTAATCGGTCTTACACTTTCTAAATCTGGTATTATTGATACTTTAACAGGAAGCGAATCAGAGACAATTATTGTTAAGATATCACATTATCTTTCAACATTTAACCCTGTAGCAGCATTTATAGCAGGAATTATCCTTGCAGGTATTCTTGCAGCTACCATGTCAACAGCAGATTCACAGCTTCTTGCAGCTTCATCTGCTATATCACAGAACCTTGCGGTTGAGGTGTTACATATTAATATGTCTAAGAAGACATCGATGCTTGTTGCAAGACTTACAGTTGTTGTTATATCAGTTATATCAATATTCTTTGCACTTGATCCAACAAGCTCAGTATTTAAGATTGTTTCATTTGCATGGGCAGGTTTTGGTGCGGCATTCGGTCCTGTGGTTCTCTGCTCACTTTTCTGGAAGAGAGCTAATAAGTACGGAATTGTATCAGGAATGATTGCAGGTGGAGCAATGATATTCATATGGAAATTCGGTATTGCCAAGCTTGGAGGAATATTTGCTGTATATGAACTGTTGCCAGCATTTATCTTCGCAACATTAGTTATTATTGTTGTAAGTCTTGCAACAGGAAAGCCATCTAAGGAAGTTATGGACAAGTTTGAAGAAGTTAAGAATATGAGCAAATAACTATAGAGAAGGTGCTTTATATATGGGATATACAATCGCAATATGTGATGATGATAAGAATATGGCAGACAAGCTGACAGTTTCATTGAAGAATGAGTTCATGAAAGCAGGCAGGAATGATGTAATCATAGATTACTATGACACAGGCGTGCAGTTACTGGAAGCTCTAAAGAATAAAATGTATAAAGCAGTACTCCTGGACATCAACATGGAGCCTATGGATGGATTCTCGGTAGCAGAGGCTATTGGAAAATCAGGATACAGGACTAAGATTATATTCGTTACTTCGCATGAAGATGTTGTATATGATACATTTGATTATACTCCGTTCTATTTTATCAGAAAGTCAAGATATGAGACTTATGTACAGAGAGTCGTTAAGAAGCTAATCGCCATTGATGGTTATGAAAAGACGATTGTTCTTGATGATAAAGATGGAATTATCAATATTAATTCAGGTGATATAACATATGTTCAAAGTGAGGACCATTATCTTACAGTACATACGGCTGATGGGAATTCCTATGTAATCAGGAAGAATATGATGGAATTCGGACAGGATATAACAGGTACGGATATAATAAGGGCTCATAAAAAATATATGATTAATTACAGGTATATTTCAAGAATCAACCAGAGTACTAATGAGGTTATTATGAAAGCTGGAGAAACTCTTAAACTTGGAAGAAGTTATAAAGATACATTTATGAAGGGATATATGCAGTACAGGCACAACAGACAGACATATGAATGATATATTGTTAAATATTGTTAATATCAGAATGGCAATAATGATATGTATAGGAGTAATACTTGTAAGAGAGATATATCTGGTACTGAACGGCTATATTGCTAAAGCAGCGTATGTGGTATCGGCACTGGTTGTCATTGCTATAGCAGCTATTACTTATGGCGTGATATATATTGTAAATGTTAATCTTATTATATATAAAACGGGAATGTATGAGTTCACTGTTATAGTTATATATATGACATTGATTGCACTTGTGAATACATTTAAAACAATCAGACATGGCAGTTTTACGAAGATAGATATAATTAATATAGCAGCATATGTTTTGGTATTATGTTTTAATATATATATGTTAATCAGATTAGGAATTTCTGATGGCGGCCATGATGTCATGCTGATTATGAACATTATAGTGTTAAGTCTGGTGCTTGCAATTATATTCTATAGAACGCTTGTAAGGCTCTATCAGGAGAATTACAAGGGACAAGAGGCAGAACATTTAAGAAATGTAATAGAGTCAGGTGAGGATTATCTTAAAAATGTTCAGGCAATGGATAAGCAGGTAAGAACTGTAAGGCATGATATGAATAATCAGCTTCAGGTTATATATGGTCTGCTTTCACAGGAAAGATATGAGGAAGCTAAGGATTTTCTTAAGCAGTACAGTATAAGTCTTGAGAAAACCAAGGAATATATTCATACAGATAATCCGATATTCAATACGGTTATTAATAATAAGATTGAATATGCCAAGAGTGAAGATATAATAATAACGACAGGTCTTCATAAGACATTAAAGCCTATGCATGGCAACGACCTGTACACAATTATGGGAAATGTGTTAGACAACGCAATAGAGGCTGAACTTAAAGAAGAACCGTGTAACAGGGAAATAGAAATCCGTTCTGTATGGAATGGCAATGATATGATTATAACTGTAGAGAATTATATATCGAAGTCAGTATTAAATGATAATAAAGAGCTTCATACAAGTAAGCAGGACAAGAAATCACATGGTCTTGGAACTCAGATTATTAAGAAGCTTGTAAAGAAGAATAATGGAACATGTGATTATCATGAAGAAGGTAATATGTTCTGTTGTGAAATAAGATGGTGATAGAGCCGGAACAGTTGGATTAATCCTTCTGTTTCGGTTTTTTGCAACTATACTTATAGTCACCATGGTAGTTCACGACAAAGTTGCTGTCGTTCACGACATTGGTGTTGAAATGGGGAAGCATGAGCGATACTATAATTATAGAGAACATGTACAGGGAGAATTAGTATGAAGATATATAAAACATTACCATGCTTTTTCCTTATGGCTGCGTTGTGCGGATGTACAACGCAGTCCATAGAGGATGCTAAAGCAATAGAAGAGACAAAATCATATGCATACAGATATGAGTATGAAACTGATTCAGCAGGGGAGGCAGTAACTAAGATATACAATGAAAAGCCAACCTATGATGAGAATGAGCAGGTAGAAGAGTATCAACAGGGACCATTGAGCAATAAAACAAGCATGATGAAGTTCATAAAGATGAATGAAACATTTGAATATTATGATTGTGAGTTTACGGTAAAAGAAGCGGTGGCTACACGAAATTATAATTATGCGAAAGAAATTATTGATGATAAATATATAGATGAAGTTATGAAATATTTTAAGAAACAGATTGCGTATGATGTCGATGGTAATTTAAAGGAAGATGACAATCGCACAGTGTGGATTAAGATACATATGAAATATAATGGAAATACTTCAAAAAATGTTAATATGTGTTCAGGTTTTGTTGTTAAGAAAGATGATGGAAAATTATATCCTTTTGGAGTGCAGTTATTTGTAGACAGAGAGGAACGTTTTACGAGCAGCAAAGATAATTCTATAGCATACTGTATGGACATTAATCCAGGAGATGAGTATGATATGTGGATTGGATTTGAAGCTCCTGTTGTGAATAGCTGGACGTATTATCTTGAAGGTTCATTTGGATATATATTCCAGCCTACCGGTTATACTGGATATCTTATAGAACTGGACATAGAAGATAGGGGATAATTATGCATGAATTAAATATTTTATTAAAGATAGAATTTAGAAGAGCATTTAAGAATAAATTGTTTGCCGCAAGTATTGTTATAGGTCTGGCATTGGCAGCAGGTGCATTTATCCAGACTGTTGTACCTCATATAGATGTACTTGGGGGATATGATGGAAGCGTGGCAAGTTATCCTCATTCAGTATTCACTTCATGGATGGGAATCGGAATAGGGTATGATATATGGGCGACTGTTTATTTATATGTATGTATACTACTTGCAGCATTACCATATTGCTCAACATTTGTAAAAGATAATAACAGTCAGTATATATTGCAGTATTACAGCAGAATATCAAAGAACAGATTACATATTGCAAAGTTCATAACAACTTTCGTAGTTGGAGGATTGATTGTCGTAATTCCATTACTTGTTAACCTGATAGCAACAATGATGTTTGTTCCTGCGTTAAAGCCAATTGAAAATGGTCTTTTTATGGGAAACGGTTCTTCTTTTATGAATGTATTATTTGTGAAACATACGTTCATATATACGTTTATATATATTGTGCAATTCTTTATATATGGAGGAGCATTTTGTGTAATTGCCCTTGCTTCGTCATATATATTTAATAATTCTTTTCTGGTGATGCTTATGCCATTCGTTACATTTTATGGTTTGGGTGTTGTTTCCAATATGTTAAGGAATATGTTTGGAATGGACAACTTTAATCCGATGAGATTACTGGCTTCTAATATGTTATCTGATAAGCAGCTTGCTGCATATATATTAGAACCAATAATTATAACTGTTATAAGCGGTATCATATTTTTTGTGAAAGGAGCAGATAATGAAGCATTGTAAATTAATAGTTTTATGTATAAGCTCTATTGCAATAGTAATATGTGCGGTGATGATTATAAGAATAAATGTGCTGTATCCTAATGCAGAGGTTATAAGTTATACCAAAGATAATCCGGTTGATATTAATGGTCTGGAAGTTAAGCCAATAGATTACTCGGTATATACATTAGATGAATTTTCGGAGATATCTTCGGAGTATGACAGGTATCTTAAAAGAGAGAATAAAGATAAGAAGCGGGTTGTTGTATTTACATTATCAGTAAGAAATACAACTGATGACATTATTAGTTATAGTCCATCTTTTGTCATGGTAATTGAAGAACTGTGTGCAAGTAATGGTGCATTTCCAATAATTAATAATGACAATCCATCACAGCAGAGTATTAATGTTTTGCCGGGTGAAGAAAGACAGCTGGTATTAAAAAGCATGCTTTCAACATCAATGCTTAAATACGAAAATTTTGATAAGATTGAATCATCAACAATGACGCTTGTATATTCGTTCTATCCATATAGAAGAAAGCTTGTATTTGATAAGAGGTGAATGTATGGAAAACAGAACGGGGAAAAAGCTGTGTATTGCACTGATATATCTGATACCAGTTATCATATTCATTAATACACTTTCTAAAATGTATAAAGTATTCTGGAATGTGAACGCATGCATGTCAGATTATTATCTTGCCGTATTTGATTGGAAGACGATTTCTTTCATGGGATTATTCGAGATGATATATGTATCTTTTGTATCTATTGTAATTATTAAAAGAAATATGACTTTGAATAGAATTGTTCTTTACCAGTCAATGGGAAAAATGTGGAGAGACTGTATTAAAAGAGGCATATTAATAACTTTGCTTATTCCAGTGGTTAATTGTCTTATTATATTGCTGGCTGGATTAAGAGAAGGGGCAGTATTTAAGTGCAACTGGAATATTACAGGAAGTCTTGCAAAAACATGGATACCTTATCATGAACTGGCATATGAGAATACATTTGCAGTAATAGTCCTCATGTTATTACTGGATATCTTAAGACTTCAGATTGTTTATGTGCTTTTATGTCTGCTTTACTGGATTACACGCTCGGCTGTGTGGAGTTTTATCATAATATATTTTAATGTATTACTTTTAAGTATAGGTAAAACAGGGCTGTTTGACAGATTTGTGATGTATCAGACGGACATGTACATATATGGAATATCTGTATTTGATAATGTAGTACTGCCTGTTATTATCTGGGCGGTGTGTGCAGCAGTAAGTTATCTGACATTCAGGTTTTATAGAAAGGACATGCTTAAGAACTAATGAGATATTTTATTAATGTATTTAAGGCAGACCTGAAAAGGTTCTGGAATATTGCATGGAAATTATACATAGCATTTGCAGTGTATTCTTTAATGCAGGCTTTAATATTCTTTGCTAATATGAACAAATCAATCAATAAGGGGAGGATAGCAGCGGTGTCATTAGGCGACAGCCTTATGGATTTCTTTAAAGGAGCTAAAGAGTTCTATCCCGAAAGAAATCTGGCGATGGATATTCCAGTGCTTGAGATATTTGTCCTTTTATTTCTGCTTTTTATTGTTGCGTATTATATTAATTCGGACAGGAGTGCGTTAAGCAGGAGCATAATGATTGCCTCGCGTTCACCAGTGTACTGGTGGGTCAGTAAATATATTATCGCAGTATTAGCTGCACTTGTATATATGGTTCTGATAATTGTAACATTTGCAGTCAGTGGTTTTGCAGTTCTAGGAAATAAGTTCAGTCTGAGGATGCATTTTACCGCCAGAGAGAACATAAAACTCATACTTGGAAGTGAAGATATAAGCTGCAATACCAATATTGTTTTACTTATGGTTCTGTGTACGCTGAGCTTAATTACTGCATGTATTATAATTCTGCTGGTTTCATATGTGTTTAACTCTGTATTTGGATTTATTATTAATCTATTGTTATTCATATTCAGCATATGTTATATGAAGTGGTTTGGTTTCTATAATTATATGATGATGTACAGAATACCGCATGTTTATGACAGATGGTATTTTGGAGCGTTATTAATGCTGGGGATAGATGTGGGGATTATGGCTGCTGGAATTATATATTCAAGAAAAAGAGATTTTCTGTAGGAGGAGTAAGTATGTATATTGAATTGAAAAATGTATCTAAGAAAATTAAAGGCATTGATATTCTTGATGATGTCAGCCTTAGAATGGAATCTGGAAAGATATATGGTTTCAGGGGAAAGAATGGAAGCGGTAAGACAATGCTTATGCGCGCGATAGCAGGTCTTATCAAGGTTACAGGAACAGTTGATATTGATGGGAAGATATTAGGAAAAGATGAAATGTTTCCGCCAAGCATAGGTATTCTTATAGAGAATCCGTCATTTATAAGTAATTATACTGGGTTTGAGAATCTAAAGACTCTTGCTTCAATCAGAGAAAGAATTGATGATAACAAGATAAGACAGACACTTACTGAGGTTGGGCTTGAACCGGATGATAAGAGAACATTTAAAAAGTATTCATTAGGTATGAAACAAAGACTCGGTATAGCCGCTGCAATAATGGAAGATCCTGATATTATAATTCTTGATGAACCAATTAACGCGCTTGATGATTCAGGAACTGAGCAGGTAAGGCAGATTCTTTTAAAGCACAAGCAGAGAGGTGCGTTAATTATTATTGCCTGCCATGATGCTGATGAACTGGAATTCTTATCAGACGAGATTATAGAGATAGCAGAGGGCAGAATACAGCCAAAGAAAGATAAGAAAAGCAATAAGCAGTAAAAAATAAGTTCCTGCAGTTTCCAGTGCTTCTGGCACAATGGAAACTGCAGGAACTTTTTGTTAATCTTCGTCGTTAATATCTTTCTGTGAGACAGCAGCGGCTATAACTGATATGATAACTACAGCAGCAATAATAGCAACTGCAACACCTATAATTGGTCCGATGAATAACATAAAACTCATAATATTACACCTCTTCGAACATATTTATTATATCCATTATATATCGGTTTTATAATATGTACAAGCAATTAAGCGTCTTTTTTAGATTCTTTTTCTTCTTTAGCAAGGTTTTTATTAGCAGTTGAAAGCATAAGCTTGATTCTGTTTAACTGGTTAACTTCGGAAGCACCAGGATCATAATCTACAGCAATTATGTTAGCTTCGGGATATGCTGCACGAAGTTCTTTGATAACTCCCTTTCCTACAATGTGGTTAGGCAGACATGCAAATGGCTGACAGCATACGATATTGCCTACACCATGATGGATAAGCTCAATCATTTCACCGGTAAGAAGCCAGCCTTCACCAGTCTGATTGCCAAGTGATACGAAGTCTTTAGCGTAATTGGCTGTCTCACTAATCTTAGATGGAGCATCGAATCTCTTGCTTTCTGCAAGTGCCTTGGTTCCAGCCTTTCTGAAGGTTTCAAGTATCTTTATAAGTGTACTTGAAAGAATAGCCCCTTTCTTAGGTGTCTTTAATAATTCATGCTTATATGTTGAATTCTGCATACAGTAGAGAAGGAATCCCATAAGGTCAGGCATAACAGCCTCAGCACCTTCTGCCTCAAGTAACTCAATAATGTGGTTGTTAGCAGCAGGCATGAACTTAACAAGAATCTCTCCAACAACACCAACTCTAGGCTTCTTGATATCCTTAAGCGGGATATTATCAAAGTCCTTAACAATTGCACGGAGGTTCTTATTGAACTCTTTCATATGAACCTTATTTTTAGTAAGCTGCTCAATGCAGACCTTCTTCCATTTTTCATGAAGTGCATTAACTGAACCAGGAACTGCCTCGTAAGGTCTTGTACGGTATACAACATTCATGAATATATCACCATATTCAACAGCCATCATAGCTTTCTTAAGCATTGGTATGTCATAGCTGAAGCCTGGATTAGATTCAAGTCCCTGTGCACTCAGTGAGATTACAGGAACATCTGGAATACCAGCCTTTATGAGTGCTCTTCTGATGAATCCGATATAGTTGGAAGCACGGCATCCACCACCTGTCTGTGACATAATCACAGCAGTTCTTGAAAGGTCGTATTTGCCTGAAAGAAGGGCGTTCATAATCTGTCCGACTACCATAAGTGAAGGGTAGCATGCGTCGTTATTAACATATTTAAGACCTACATCTACTGATGACTTGTTGTCGTTCTCAAGGACTTCAATATTGTAGCCACATGAATTAAGGGCAGGACCTAATATGTCAAAATGTATTGGTGACATCTGAGGGCAGAGAATTGTGTAATTCTTTCTCATATCTTCAGTAAACTGTACTCTGTGGTAGGCAGATGACTGAATCTTTCTCTGGTAATTCTTCTGTTCACGGACTCTTAATGCTGCGATAAGAGAACGTACTCTGATTCTTGCAGCACCAAGGTTATTAACCTCATCAATCTTAAGTACTGTATATATCTTTCCAGACTTAGTAAGTATGTCGTTGACAGCGTCAGTAGTAACGGCATCAAGACCGCATCCAAATGAATTGAGCTGGATAAGGTCGAGATTATCTACAGTCTTTACATAGTTAGCAGCAGCGTAAAGTCTTGAATGATACATCCACTGGTCAAGAATGATAAGAGGTCTTTCAACTGTTCCTAAATGTGCAACACTGTCCTCTGTAAGTACTGCAAGTCCGTATGAATTAATAAGTTCAGGAATACCGTGGTTTACTTCAGGGTCAACATGGTAAGGACGGCCGGCAAGTACAATACCGCGCTTTCCGGTTTCGTTAAGGTAAGCAATTACTTCTTCACCTTTATTTCTGACATCCTGTCTGCAAGCCATCATTTCATCCCATCCGGCTTTGACAGCAGACTTAATCTCTGCGGCAGGAATGTATGATGAGAATTCCTCAACGAGTCTTTTTGATATCTTCTCCTCACTTTCAAATGACATGAAAGGATTTCTGAAATCTATATTTTCTGACTTAAGTTCTTCTACATTATTCTTGATGTTCTCGGCATAAGAAGTAACGATAGGGCAGTTATAATGGTTGTTAGTGCCTTCATATTCGTTATGCTCATAAGGTACACATGGATAGAAGATAAATTTAACTCCCTGCTTAATAAGCCACATGATATGACCATGTGCAAGCTTTGCAGGATAACACTCTGACTCTGATGGAATTGACTCAATACCTAATTCGTAAAGCTTGTGACTTGACTGAGGTGAGAGTACAACCCTGTATCCGAGTTTTGTGAAAAATGTATACCAGAACGGATAGTTTTCATACATATTAAGAACTCTTGGAATACCTACAGTACCTCTTACAGCCTTTTCTTCTGAAAGAGGCTCATAGTCAAAGAGTCTGTGGAACTTATAATCGAAAAGGTTAGGAAGCTTTTCTTTGTTCTTCTCTTTACCAAGTCCACGTTCACATCTGTTACCTGTGATAAACTGTCTGCCGCCAGAGAATTTATTGATTGTAAGGTGACAACTGTTAGTACATCCCTTACATCTTGTAAGCTTTGTTTCATATGTAAGAGAGTTAATCTTATCTATAGAAAGCATAGATGATTCTGATATACCGTCATATCTTTCTCTTGCAATAAGGGCAGCACCAAAAGCGCCCATTATACCTGCGATATCAGGTCTGATTGCCTGAACGCCTGTAATCTTCTCAAAACTTCTAAGAACTGCATCGTTGTAGAATGTACCACCCTGAACAACGATATGCTTACCTAAATCATCAGGGTCAGAAATCTTGATAACCTTGTATAAAGCATTTTTAATAACAGAATAAGCAAGTCCGGCAGAGATATCTGCAACTTCAGCACCTTCCTTCTGAGCCTGCTTAACCTTGGAATTCATGAATACTGTACAACGTGTTCCCAAGTCAATAGGATGGTTCGCAAATAAAGCAGCCTTGGCAAAGTCCTGAACTGTGAAGTTGAGGGATTTTGCAAATGTTTCTATGAATGAACCACATCCTGATGAACATGCTTCGTTAAGCTGTACTGAATCTACAGTCTGATTCTTAATCTTGATACATTTCATATCCTGTCCACCGATATCGATGATACAGTCTACATCCGGGTCAAAGAAAGCAGCAGCGTAAAAATGTGACACTGTCTCAACTTCTCCCTCATCTAACATAAGAGCCGACTTGATAAGTGCTTCGCCATAACCTGTTGAGCATGACTGCACAATCTTAGCTTCTGGTGGAAGCTGGGTATATATCTCTTTAATAGCTTTAATTGTTGTAGCAAGTGGTGAACCGTTATTGCTTGAGTAGAATGAGTAAAGAAGATTACCGTCTTCATCAACTAAAGCAACCTTGGTTGTTGTTGAACCCGCATCGATTCCGAGATAACAGTTGCCCTTGTAAGATGCGATATCAGCAGTCTTAACATGATGAGAGCTGTGACGCTTTGTGAATTCATCATATGCAAACTGGTTCTCAAAAAGAGGTTCCATACGCTCAACCTCGAACTCAAGCTTAATCTTTCCTTTGAGTCTTGCGATAATGTCTTCTACAGGAACACATACATTTTCACTGTAATTCATTGCTGAACCAACAGCAGCAAATAAGTGTGAATGGTCAGGAGCAATGATTTCATCCGGACCTAAGCTTAATGTACGGATAAATGCCTGTCTTAACTCTGATAAGAAATGAAGAGGTCCGCCTAAGAATGCAACATTACCACGGATTGGTTTACCACATGCAAGACCACTGATTGTCTGGTTTACAACAGCCTGGAATATAGATGCAGAAAGGTCTTCCTTAGTTGCACCTTCATTGATAAGAGGCTGGATATCTGTTTTGGCAAATACACCACATCTTGCGGCAATAGGGTATATTGACTTATAGTTCTTGGCATATTCATTAAGTCCCATTGCGTCTGTCTGTAACAGAGTTGCCATCTGGTCAATGAAAGAACCTGTACCGCCGGCACATATTCCGTTCATTCTCTGGTCAATACCGTTAGTAAAGTAGATAATCTTAGCATCCTCACCACCAAGCTCGATTGCAACATCACACTGTGGAGCATAATCCTGAAGAGCAGTAGACACGGCTACTACCTCCTGTGTGAATGGTACTTCTAAATGCTTGGCAAGAGTAAGTCCGCCTGAACCTGTGATAACAGGATATACTTCAAACTCACCAAGTTCTGCCACTGCCTTTTCAAGAAGTGACTGGAGAGTTTCCTGGATATTCGCAAAATGCCTTTCATAATCAGAAAATAAAATATTATTATTATCATCTAAAACAGCGATTTTTACAGTTGTTGATCCAATATCAATACCTAATTTGAATTTGTTCATAACCTAATACAGCTGTAGCTGTCCTCCTTAAAATAAATATACAAAAGTTACCCATTGCATAGTGACTTTGGCGAAAAAACGCAGAATATGTCATTTTCTATGCAACTTATGCATTATAGAGTAAAATGGAATAAATTTCAATATTAATAGGAAATAATAAAATAGCTTTAATTATTTATGGTGGATATTTTTATTAAAATTTAAGAACTTAAGAGTAAGTTTAATTGACATCATATTGTTTTGTTTATTATAATTTCTTGTATATGATTATGAATTATTAGTCTGTAACATGTGTAAGACTGAAAGGAACATTTTATGAACTGGTTTGCTAAATTTGAGAAAAAATTCTCTAAGTATGCGATTAAGAATCTTATGTTTTACATCATTGTCCTTTATGCAATAGGATTTGTGATGAATACATTTTTTAATGGATTATATGACGCATATTTTTCACTTGATTTTGCTATGATTTTCAAAGGACAGGTATGGAGACTCATCACATTCATATTACAACCGCCTTCTAACAGCATAATATTTGTGGTATTTGTGCTGTATTTCTACTATCTGATTGGTTCGGTACTTGAAAGAATATGGGGCTCGTTCAGATTTAATGTATACTTCTTTACAGGAGTTATCCTTAATATACTTGCATCACTTATTATCTATCTTATATGGGGATTAAGCTTTAAATTAAGTACGAATTATATTAATCTTGCCTTGTTCATGGCATTCGCTATGGAGCAGCCGGATATGGAGGTTTTATTATTCTTCATTATCCCAATCAAGATTAAATGGATGGCAATACTTGATGCTGTAATATTCGGAATTACTATAGTATTCGGATATCTTGTGCCTTTTCTTCCAAGAAATGTATGGTACAGCCTGTATGCAGCAGGTTTCCTTGCACCATCAGCAATTATGTGTTATGCCAACGCAACGGCGGCGCTTGTGTCAATGCTGAATTTTATAATATTCTTCTTCCTGTACAAGAAAGGCCCGGCAAAGAGCAGTACACAGAGAAACTTCGACAAAGCAATGAGAACAGCAAAGAAAGCACAGCAGAACGCCAGAAAAGACTATTGGCAGCAGAATAATACAGCACAGTCTGGCACATATGGTTCTGTGTCCCCAGACAGCAGAACACAGGATAGTCAGGCACAACACGTGAAGCGCGGCGTGCCGAAGCACAGATGTGCAGTATGCGGAAGGACAGAACTTGACGATGAAAACCTCACATTCAGATTCTGCTCAAAATGCGCCGGCAACTACGAGTATTGTTCCGACCACTTATATACCCACATCCATGTAACCGGGGATAAACAGTAACCAGCCGGGGTAGAAGTGTAAGCAAAGAGAAACAGGAATGGTGTCAGAATTGAATTTTCTGAGTTGTGTGGGAGTTAAAGCCAGAGTTTGCGAAGCGCAGTTCAAAAAATCGCGTTCAAGCGAAGCGCGTTGATTTTTTGAACAAAAAAGCGAAGCAAAAACTGGCTTTTACTGCCACTAAACGAAGAAACCTGAAAGACTGACACCGTCCCTGTCTCTCTTTGCGTATCCTTCTACCCCTAAAAAGCTTGTTAAATAAAAAACTTAGTTGATTTGACACGCAAATATGTTATTATATTGTAGGTATGTGTTTGAAAAGATTTTAATTATTTTGGAGGAAACAATGAAAAAGACTAAGATTATTTGCACAATGGGTCCTAATACTAACGACAGAAACCTTATTAAGGATCTTGCGTTAGCAGGAATGGATATTGCAAGATTTAATTTTTCTCATGGTGACCATGAGGAGCAGGCAGGAAGATTTGCCTTAATTAAAAGTGTAAGAGAAGAACTTAATATCCCTATTGCAACTCTTCTTGATACTAAGGGACCTGAGATCAGAACAGGTGCTGTTAAGGATGACAAGAAGGTTACACTTGTTGAGGGACAGAAATATACATTAACAACAAGACAGGTGCCAGCAGATGATAAGATTAATATGGTAACTTATGCAGGTCTTCCAGAAGATGTTACTACAGGTAATATTATTCTTATCGATGATGGTCTTATCGAGCTTAAGGTTGATAAGGTTGAAGGTACAGAGATTGAATGTACAGTAATTAATGGTGGTGAGCTTGGTTCTAAGAAGGGTGTTAACGTTCCTAATGTAAGCATCAGACTTCCAGGCATCACAGAGAAAGATAAGGAAGATATCATCTTTGGTGTTGAGCAGGGATTTGATTTTATCGCAGCTTCATTTGTAAGAAATGCAGCATGTATCGAGGAAATTAAGCACCTTCTCTGGGAGCATGGTTCAGATATCCCAGTTATTGCTAAGATTGAGAATGCCGAAGGTATTGCTAATATAGATGAAATCATCAGAGTTGCTGATGGTATCATGGTAGCCCGTGGAGATATGGGTGTTGAGATTCCTGCTGAGGAAGTTCCACACGTTCAGAAGGAAATCATCAAGAAGTGTAATGCTAAGTATAAGCCAGTTATCACAGCTACACAGATGCTTGATTCTATGATTAGAAATCCAAGACCTACAAGAGCTGAAGTTACTGATGTTGCTAATGCTATCTACGACGGAACAGATGTTGTTATGCTTAGTGGTGAGACTGCTAATGGAAAGTACCCATTAGAGGCTGTTAAGATGATGGTTAAGATTGCAGAAAGAACAGAGCAGGAGATTAAGGGTCATTCAGTAGAATATTCTAATCTTCACAGTAAGAGAAGCATTTCAAGCGCTGTATGTAATGCTGCAGTTCAGACAGCAGATAACCTTGGAGCTAAGGCTATTATCTGTCCTACAATTTCAGGATTTACAGCAAGACTTACATCTAAGTTAAAGCCAGAAGCTGAGATTATCGGATGCTCTCCATACGATAATGTTCTTAGAAAGATGCAGATTTACTGGGGTGTTAGACCTATTAAGACAGCAACAGAAGCTTCTACAGATAAGATTATTGAGCATGCATTAGTAGTTTCTGAGCATGCTGGTTTCGTAGAAGAAGGAGATACAGTAATTGTTTCCGCTGGTATCGCTACATCTTCTGATCCTTCATCTAAGAGAGGACTTACTAACACAATGAGAGTAGTTACAATCTAGTACATTTGATACATTTATTTCGGAATGAGGCTTGATTTTAATATTCTATTATGTTATAAGTAATACACAATTAATATTACAAAGCGTTGATGGAAACAAGTAGGTTATTACTGAACTTACAGAAAGCAGCCGGTTGATGAGAGGCGCAAGGGTAAGGGTAACTGAATACATTCCGGAGCGGCGAACTGAAAGCATATTTGTAAGTAGGGGCAGCCGGAGTAGCACACGTTATAGTGCATAAGTCCATGCTGGTGGACTTAATGAGGTGGCAGATGCGAGTCTGTCATGAATAAAGGTGGTAACACGTAAGTTCAGGCTTTCGTCCTTTTAAAGAAGGGCGGAAGCCTTTTTTGTAAGCAATGAGCCATGCAAGACAGAATGTGCTTGCACAGATTCTGTCTTATATGGCGAATGCAGATAATGAGCTGCGAGCGCAAGCAGCAATAAAAAAGAAAGAGAGGAAACAAAAATGACACTTTATGACGAATTAGTTGCAAGAGGTCTTATTGCACAGGTAACAGATGAAGCACTTATCAAAGACCTTATTAACAATGGAAAGGCTACATTTTACATTGGATTTGATCCAACAGCAGACAGTCTTCATGTAGGACACTTTATGGCACTCTGCCTTATGAAGAGACTCCAGATGGCAGGAAATAAGCCAATCGCGCTTATTGGCGGTGGTACAGCTATGATTGGTGATCCATCAGGACGTACAGATATGAGAAAAATGCTTACACCAGAGCAGATTCAGCACAATGTTGACTGCTTCAAGAAGCAGATGGCAAGATTCATTGATTTCTCAGATGACAAGGCATTACTTGTTAATAATGCTGACTGGCTTCTTAATCTTAACTATGTAGAACTTTTAAGAGAGGTTGGAGCATGTTTCTCAGTTAATAACATGTTAAGAGCTGAATGCTACAAGCAGAGAATGGAAAAGGGATTAAGCTTCCTTGAGTTTAACTACATGATTATGCAGTCATACGATTTCTATATGTTATACCAGAAATACGGCTGTAATTTACAGTTTGGTGGTAATGACCAGTGGAGCAACATGTTAGGTGGAACAGAGCTTATCAGAAGAAAGCTTGATAAGGATGCTTCAGCTATGACAATCACACTTCTTCTTAACTCAGAGGGTAAGAAGATGGGTAAGACAGCTTCAGGTGCTGTATGGCTTGATCCGAACAAGACTTCTCCGTTCGATTTCTATCAGTACTGGAGAAATGTCGGAGATGCAGATGTACTGAAATGTATCCGTATGCTGACATTCCTTCCACTGGAAGAGATTGATAAGATGGATGCATGGGAAGGTGCACAGCTTAATACGGCAAAGGAGATCCTTGCATATGAACTGACAAAGCTGGTTCACGGTGAAGAAGAAGCGAAGAAAGCACAGGAAAGTGCAAGAGCATTGTTCAGTCAGGGAAATGCTGATAATATGCCGACAACGGAACTGGAAGAGGGAGATTTCCAGGATGGAAAGATTGATATCCTTGCGGTTCTTGTGAAAGGCGGACAGGCATCATCCAGATCCGAGGCCAGACGTGCTGTAACTCAGGGGGGTGTATCTGTGGAGGGAGAGAAGATCACAGATATTGCGACAGCGTATGTTCCGGCTGATTTTGAAGGCGAAGGCAAGATCGTCAAAAAAGGAAAGAAAAATTTCCGCAGAGTGATTATGAAATAATAGAACAAATATAGTATAGAAAGAACAGCGTTACTGGTCACAGCAGATTATGGACAGTAACGCTGTCTTGCAAGGAGGAAATAAAATGGCACTGAAAGAAGTAAAGATTGAAGACCTTACATTTAATCCGTTTACAAAGATTGGAAAAGAATGGATGCTGATCACGGCGGGAAATGAAGAAAAGCATAATACGATGACTGCAAGCTGGGGTGGCGTAGGTATTATGTGGGGAATGAATGTAGCTACTGCATATATCCGTCCTCAGAGATACACGAAAGAATTTGTGGATGCAGAGGATATGTATACACTTTCCTTCTTTAAAGAAGAGTACAGAAAAGCATTGAACCTGTGTGGTACAAAATCGGGACGTGACTGTGATAAAGATAAAGAGGCAGGACTGACACCGTATTATGTGGAAGGAACGACAACCTATGAGGAGGCGGATCTGGTATTTGTATGCAGGAAATTGTATGCACAGCCAATGAAGCCGGAATTTTTCACGGTAGATGGACCGGATGAAAAATGGTATCCTCAGAAAGATTATCATACGATGTATCTTGGAGAAATCGTAAAAGTTCTTGTAAGGGAGTAAGATCCGGTGATGAAAAAAGTTCTTTTACCGCTTGTCGGTGCAGGAATATTTCTGTTAGATGAAAGTCTGAAAAATTATGCAGAAGAGAATTTGCAGCCGGGAACAGAGAAAAAGCTGACCGGCAGGATCGTGCTTCGGAGAGTACATAACCAGGGGGTAGGATTTGAACTTTTATCAGAATGTCCGGAAGAAGTAAAAAAACTTTCCCTTGCAGTGACAACTGTGGTAACAGGAGCAGGAGCTGTTGTCGGTGCAGGAAAAGGAAGAATACTGGAAAAGCTTGGGCTGACTCTGACCGCTGCAGGTGCGTGGAGTAATACATGGGACAGATTCCGAAGAGGCTATGTGGTAGATTATATAGGAATCAGACAGAAAAATAAAAAATTCGACCGACTGACATACAATGTAGGAGATTTCTGTATCGTAGCAGGAAGTATTTTATGGGTTGCGGGAAATACAGTGAAATCAGGAAAAAGCCGAAAAAATAAGCAGAAAGATTTAAAAATCAAATAGAAACGAAATAAAAATGGAAAATCCGGGGACTGCGATCAGTTCCCCGGACAGGTGATTTTTAATACTTGTTCGATCATAATATGCAGCAGTCGGCTCTGTTCTGTGTCGGCCGCTTTATAATACACTTCTTTTCCCTCACGCCGGCTGACGATCAGTCCGGCACTTTTAAGCTGACGCAAATGATGAGAGACAGCAGGACTGCTCATATCCATCATAGCGGAAATGTTAATGACACATTCTTCGCAATGGCAGAGCATCCAGAAAATACGGATACGGGTCGGATCTCCGAGAATTTTAAAAGATTCTGCAACGGTCTGAAAATTATCTGTCTGAGAGATTACATGAAGAATATGTTCGGTATTCATAGATTCACCGTGGCTGTGGGGAAGAATATGTTCTGGCATAAAAAGCCTCCTGTTCTTAATAAAAATTTCTCAAGATGTAAAAAGCTGTTAGTTCTATTTTATCATAAGATGTCAAGAGGGGAGAAATTGATTCGGTAGCAGGAAGGTTTTTTGACAGAAGAGCGTCCATATCCACACTTGTTGTTGCATCGCAGTGCAGGACCCGCTTTACCTCAGCCCGTTGACAACTTGTAACAGGAACGTGGAAACACTCGTGCAGAGGCACTCCTGTTTACGTTCCTTAACAAGTTGGGCAAAGTGTCTTCGGAACGCTCCCTGTCAATGCACTGCTCACGCAACAGCAAGGGCGGATATTAGGCTTTTCAAATCAGAAAATTTTCCCTCATGCCAGAACATTTTCTCCCAACAAAGACGAAATTCCAATAAGAAATAAAGAGCCGGATGGCTATCAACTAAGATGAATGATTAGTCAAATATTAAATACAATATCTACGATCGAATATCTTAGCCAATAGCCATCCGGCTCTTTTTATCTTTTAAATCTTGTATTGTTGAGTGACTATCTCTGCTTTCTGCGTCCGCTTCGCCATAAAGAAGTTATCTGATGCTTTATAGCGTATCACCCCAACAACCACAAATTTGTGCAAATCAAATAAAAACTCCTTGCAAAGTTTCTGAATGAATGAGATAATTAATACAAACTATGTAAATGGATTGTTACTTTTAAGGCAAAACCATACAATATCCTATCTAAAAGGAAGGGGAAAGAGGAAGAATGAAATTAAAGACAGTAAAGCGTATGAATGCGTGCGTTTTATCTGCTGCCATGGTTTTGAGTGGTGTTACAATCATTCCACCGGCCACAGTAAGTGCTGCGGCAAATAATGAGATCAATTATGCATTAAGTGGAACGGCAACCGTCAGTGATCAGGAGACGAATTACTGGGGAGCAGATAAGGCGATCGACGGAATCGTCAACAGAGATGCTGCAAAGGCAGATCAGTCGAGATGGGCAACGAATCAGAGTACAAGTCAGGCGGCAAGGACGCTGACGGTGAATCTCGGTACACAGAAGACATTTGATCATTTTGTGATCGAATGGGAAAGAACGAATATTACGAACTTCAAGATTTCTGTATGTGATACAGAAGATGGAGAATACCGGGATGTTTACGTAAAAAATGACGGAGAAAATATTACATCAGTTACGAGTGATATCCAGTTGGATGAGGCTGTGACGGCTCAGTACGTAAAGCTGACAGTCAATGGTTATACAGTAAATCCGGGAAGCTGGCAGTCAGTATCCCTGTATGAGTTTGAGATCCTTGGAGAAGCAGAGAATTTGAGTACCGCTGCAACTGCAACAGCAGACGGAAGTGAGACAACCGGAACAGATGCCTCCAAGGCAGTTGACGGCGATGATACGACCCGCTGGGCAAGTCCGGCGGCAACAGGATTATGGCAGCGAGAAGACGATCAGAACAGCAAAGATCCATTGGGAGAGAAAGAATGCGACTGCCTACCGGATCGAGAAGTCTTCCGACGGAGAGAACTGGGAGACGGTAAAAGCATTTACGGCAAGTCCTTCAGATTATAGAGAGACGATCGTATTTGATGAAGCAGTAACGACAAGATATCTGAGATTATATATTGAATCCTTTGATCAGGCGGGAGCACCGGAGGGAAGTGCTTCTGTAAGCTGGCCGACCGTTTCAGTCTATGAGTTTGAAACTTATGAGGCAGAGCTTGCTACGACAGAGCCGGAGAGAACTCCGAAAGAAGTTGCAGACGGCCTGGAAGTTCCTTCCAGTATTGATGGAGCATCAGGAAAGCTGGCAATGCCGGAAGTTCCTGAAGGATATGAGATCAGTTTTGTCGGTGCAGATTATGAGCAGATCGTAGACAGGGATCTGACAGTTTATCAGCCGCTTGTTACAAAGACTGTGAAGATGAACTTCAATGTAAAGAAAGCCGGTGACGACAGTACGGCAGTAGATTCCAAAGAATATACTATGACTGTAACCGGAAAGTATACGGCAGAAGACGGAGATAATGCAAAGCCGAACGTAATCCCGGAACTGGCAGAATGGAAAGGTGCAAAGGGTGGTTCCTTTGAGATCAGTGATTCCAGCCGTATCGTTGTAGCAACAAAGGATAAGGCAGAATTATCTGCAATGGCTGAAGAATTTAAGAACGATTATAAAGAGATCACGGGAAAATCCATCGAGATTGTTTATGCGGATCAGGCATCAGCAGGAGACTTCTTCTTTACACTTGAGGCAGCCGGAAATGGGCTGAAAGAAGAAGGATATTCCATGAATGTAACGGATAAAGTGGAAGTGAAGGCAGAGCAGAAAGCAGGAGCTTACTGGTCTACAAGAACAATCCTTCAGATCCTGAAGCAGAATGGTACGACAATCCCGAAGGGCGAATGCAGGGATTATCCAAAGTATGAAGTCAGAGGCTTTATGCTGGATGTAGGAAGAAGACCGTTTGAAAGCGAGACACTTCAGGAAGTTGCAAAGACAATGCTGTGGTATAAGATGAATGACCTGCAGCTTCATCTGAACGATAACTATATTTTCCTTGAAAATTATTCAACCTCAGAGGGTGCAATGTCAGCTTATGAGGGATTCCGTATGGAGTCTGATGTCAAAGAGGGTGGATTGAATCAGGCAGACCTGACCAGTGACGATATGTATTATACCAAGGCTGAGATGAAGTCCATGATCCAGAATTACCGGAAGTTAGGACTGGATATTATCCCGGAATTTGATACTCCTGCACATTCTCTGTCATTTACAAAGGTAAGACCGGATCTCAGATTCGGAACGACAGGACGCCAGAATGATCATTTCAACCTCAGCACGAAGTACGATGAGTCACTGGCATTTATTGAGAGCATCTGGGATGAGTATATTAAGGGTGATGATCCGGTATTTGACTAGGATACTACAGTGAATATCGGAACAGATGAGTATGATGGACAGTATACAGAGCAGTTCCGTAAGTTTACAGATGACCTTCTGGCTTATATCCAGGATAATGGAAATACCGTTCGTCTGTGGGGAAGTCTTACAGCAAGAAACGGAAGCACATCTGTAAGAAGTGAAGGTGTTCAGATGAACATCTGGAACGATGGATGGGCAAATCCGAAATCCATGTATCAGCAGGGTTATGATCTGATCGATATGAATGACGGAAGTGTATATATCGTACCGGCAGCAGGATATTACGCTGATTATCTGAGTCGCAAGTCCATGTATAATTATGATCCGGCTACACGTATGGGTGTTCCGTCAGGTTCTGAACAGACACTGGGAGGAGCTTATGCGATCTGGAACGATATGGTTGATCAGAGAGCGAACGGACTGACTGAGATGGAGATCTATGATCGCTTCGATGATGCTGCACCGTATTATGCGGCTGCATTGTGGGGCAAATCAGGAGAAGTTTCTTTTACAACAGCACAGCAGACGAGCGAGAATGTGGGTGAAGCTCCAGGAGTCAATGCATATGATAAAGTAGACAGTGAGACAGATGAGATTCTTTCCTATGATTTTGAGGATGGACTTTCAGATAAGAGTGCAAATGAATATGATGCAGAGAACGGAAAGAATGCGGAAGTGAAGGATGGAGAACTTGTTCTGAAGCTCCCAGATGGCGCCCATGGCAGGACGCGTGTAGCGG
>OHJN01000469.1_pt1 | contig 22824 bp, 13 predicted proteins | sample 1568531 | NCBI WGS metagenome assembly OHJN01 (sample SAMEA3879594, study PRJEB24766) | human gut metagenome | biome: human-associated habitat; feature: feces | place: USA | collected 1985/1987
TTGACAAACAAAATTACGTAAAGGCCATGACAACAGCACGTGACACCCACAATCAGATTGAATATGCCAAGGAGACCGGACTTGAAGAAGGTCTCGTGAAAGGACGCGAGGAAGGACGCGAAGAACGTAATATGGAGGTAGCGATTAACCTGCTTCAGTTGGGGACGCCATGTGAGATCGTGGCGAAGGCGACTGGATTGTCCTTGGAGGAGGTGGTTAAATTAAAAGAAGAAGTGAAATAATTTGGTATTTCACGCATCCCAACATTCCTCTACAGGTCACGTAAGCCTCTCCTCTAATCCGAAATCCGAACAACCTGACTTTGGGTTGTGAGGTGAAGATGTTGATTACTAATAAGTTAGTGAATATAGCGAAAGCCAGGTTACCAGAAAAAGTGGGTAACCTGGCTTTCAGTTGTTAGTGTATGTTCCTGATATTCAGCACTATGCCTGGGAAACCGACATGCAGGTTGTTCGAGAACGCCCCAGTGTCATGGCAAACAAGTAGGATATGTATAGGACTGTAAAATTTCATTACAGATTTGTAAAGTTTCTTTACAGGGAGATGAATGGCGTCTGGGCGTAATTCGCAGATTGATAATTAGTTGCCTGATGTGGCACGTGGCGTGCTCGTTCATGTCTAAACGATGATGTGTGTCTCATGTGCCATAAGCAATGAATACATCAGCGTAAACGACAATGCAGAGCTGTTTGCAAACTGCAATGAGTACGAATCAAGGAAAACAGCAACGAATTATGAAGCCGATAATACCAATTATAGTCTTGACGTTGATTTCTGCAGCGACCACTGCCTCCGGGCAGGTCCTCGCACAGGGAATTACCCCCGAAGGCCTAACTACCAGTAAGGACACTGCCACGCGGACGACCCCGCTCACGGAAAACACGCAAGGTCTAACTGCCAGTACGGACACAGTCCACGCGGACAGCCCAGCCCAGCAAGCACAAGCCAAGGCATTGACCCTGCGCGAATGCATGGAGTATGCGGTAAGCAACTCCACTCAGGTGCGAATCCAGAAGTCCAAGAACGATGACGCCAGACTCGACAGACGTGATGCGATATTGGCAGCATTTACGCCTTCAGCGGAAGGGAACTCCTACGGCTACTACAGATGGGGCCGTTCCATCGACCCTGAGACCAATACGTATCTCACCACGACGTCCTTCAACCAGGGCTTTTCCGTGTCGGCAGGCTTCACCATATTCAACGGATTCTCCGCCATCAACAACATGAAAATCGCCCGCACATCCATGTCAATGGGCATTTCCAAGGAACAGCAGGAACGTGACAATGTCTGCCTTGCCACCATCGAGGCCTATTTCAATGTCATTTACTACACCAAATTGGCCGAAATCCTTACAGAACAGGTGGAAAACGCCAGAAACGCTGTGAAACTGGCTGAACGTCAGGAAGAACTCGGCTCGAAGGGCTATGCCGACGTGGTCCAGATGAAAGCCGACCTCGCCGACAGAGAATACGAACTCACCACCGCGACAAACAATCGGGACAATGCCATGATTACACTTGAGGATGTAATGTATTGGCCAGTAGATGAGAAACTTACGATAGATCCGGAGCTCTCGTCGATTCAGACCGGCGCGAACAGTTCTGCCGCTGATGACATCATAGCAAATGCAGTCAGGTCAATGCCTTCCGTACTGATCGCCAAGGGGTCGATGGACAATGCCCTCCGCAGTCTGAATACCGCGAAATTGCAATTCCTTCCGACACTCGGACTTTACGGCGGGTGGTCCACCAGTTACTACACCTACCCGGGGCAGACCGGCTACAAAGCAACTCCTTATTGGAATCAGTTCAAGAACAACGGAGGCGAATATGTGCAGTTGTCATTGAACATACCTATATACGACAGACTTCAGAAGCACACGGCATTGTCCAAAAAACGCAATGCATATCAACGGGCAAGCCTCGAGTATGACAAGTCCCTCCGCGATGTCGAATCTGAAGTCCGCAGGGCAATTCAGGACAGGGACGGGGCGGAGTCGGCTCTGCTTCAGGCAGAAAGACGCGCTGACGTGTATGACGAGGCATTCAAACTCAACGCCCGCAAATTCGAACAGGGACTCATATCCTCGATAGAATACAATACCGCCTCGTCCAACTACTTGAAGGCCAAGGCGGAACGGCTCAATGCCGAGCTGCAGTACCAGCTCAAGCGCAGGGTCGTCGAGTACTATAACGGAGTATCATATATAGATCAATAAACAACATCCATCATGGACAAGATAATAGAAAAGAAAACAGGACTGGCTGCAGCATTCACGAAGAAAGCCATAAAATATTGGGCCGGAGCAGCATTGGCAATAGTCCTTGTCATATTGATTATCACCGGGAACGGCTCTGCGGTGCGCGTTGACGGCAGCTCCCTCATCACAGGAACCGCCAAGAAAGGCGAGTTCAATGACTATATCCGCGTCAGCGGCCAGGTCCAGCCGATGACCACCGTCCAGATCAGCCCGACCGAAGGAGGAAACGTCCAGAGAATCGTCGCAGAGGAGGGGAGTAAGGTCAATGCCGGTGATGTCATTGTCGAACTGTCCAATGAAAGTCTTGACATGCAGATACTCAACTCCGAAGCCGAACTCGCCGAGAAGGAGAACATCCTGCGCAACACATTGATTTCCATGGAACAGCAGAAACTTTCCGTAAGGCAAGACAAGCTCACGCTTCAGATAGAAGTGCGCAGGGCAAGGCGGGCATATGAACAGAACAAGACGCTGTACGAGGAAAAACTCATTGCCAGGGAAGACTATCTGAAGGCATCGGAAGACTACGAACTGGCGAAAGACAAACTGGAACTTGTCATTGACCGTGAGCGTCAGGACAGCCTTTACCGCAGCACGCAGATTTCGCAGATGCACGAAAGTCTGGAGAACATGCGGATCAATATGAGCATGATACGCCGCCGCAAGGAAAATCTGTCAGTAAAAGCCCCTATCAGCGGAGAACTCGGACTTCTCGATGTGGAACTGGGGCAGTCAGTGGCAGCGGGATCGAAAATCGGCCAGATAAACAATCTGGAATCGTATAAGATTGAAGCTCAGATAGATGAGCATTACATTGACAGAATCGTGCCCGGTCTTGAGGCAACTTTCGAGAGACAGAACGAGAAGTACTCGGCAGCCATCCGCAAGGTCTATCCTGAGGTGCGTGACGGCAAGTTCAAGGCGGATTTCCGCTTTGTGGGACAGCAGCCGGAGAACATCCGCGCGGGCCAGACATACTATATGAACGTCCAGCTCGGCCAGCCTGCCGAGGCTATCATAATACCACGCGGTTCATTCTATCAGGCAACCGGCGGCAAGTGGGTGTATGTTGTCAATGCCGATGGAACGAAGGCTACTAAACGTAGTGTCCGCATAGGCCGCCAAAACCCTCAGTATTACGAGGTTATAGAAGGCCTGGAGCAGGGCGAGAAGATTATCATATCCTCTTACGACAGTTTCGGCGACAAGGATGAACTTATCATAAAGTAATTATCAAAACGTACAATTCGGCCATGAGCACATATCTGAAATTCCTCTCGAAAAATAAACTCTATGCCGTAATCGAGGCATTGGGCCTGTCAGTGGCATTGTCCGCAGATACCTTTTTTTACACATTCCTATATGACAAAAGAATTTAGGCAATGAAATATTTCTTGAGATTTCTGAAGAACAATCCGCTCTATGCGGTGATCAATATGGTGGGACTGGCGCTCTCGCTGATGTTCGTGATACTGATCGGGGACTACACCTACCGGCAGTTCAGCATCGACAAATGGCACAGGAACCATGAGAGAATCTACGTGCTGGGCACAGAGAACAGGAACACACTCATGTCATGGCCGGACTGCTCCCGTTCACTCAAGGGCAGGTACCCGGAGGTGGAAGATGTCTGCTGCGTCTATATGCAAAACGGAAAGATAAAGCACGAGGACAGAGTCTATGAGGAAGCACAAGGGGACAACGCCGGCAACATAATGCTCGTGGACTCCAATTTCTTCAGATTCTTTGATTTTAAGATGATAGAAGGAGACCGTGAGACCGCCTTGGACAGCCCTGAGAAATGTGTTGTCACAGAGTCTCTTGCCAAGGCATTGTTCCCTGACGGCAATGCTCTTGGCCAGCCGCTTCAAATCGAGGGGAAACGATATGTCTTCGTGAGTGATGACAATGGCGATCCATACGACAGCTCACTTGTCTACACCGTGTCAGGGGTCATCAAGGATCTGGATAAGACCGTGCTGCTGAACGAGACAGCGGTCATCGCCAATTTCGAACGCGCGCCGCAGGTTCTCGGCTACAGACCCCGCAACGACCTGATGGTCAGCGGGCCGTTGGGTTCGACATTGTCCTTCCTGATGATGAGGCCGGGAGCCAACCTCGACGACAAGATCGATGACCTGACCGACTACTGTACCGAGAATATTCCTATGTTCGACTTCTCTGGCAAGCCCCGCGCCGCCCTCATTCCGCTCGACGGCCTGATGTTCGCGCCGCAGAACAACGGAGCGGGTCTCCAGACTGGCGACAAGAGTCTTTTAGGAATATTACTGGCCGTCGTGCTGGCCATCCTCCTGTTCGCCGTCACCAACTACATCAACCTGACCGTCGCCAACACCGGCTTCCGGGCAAAGGAAATGGCCACCAGAAGGCTTCTCGGAAGCAATGGCTTAGGAATATCCTTGGAGCTGATCGGAGAATCCACATTGATGGTATTCATTTCGTTCATCATCGGAGGAGCGTTTGCTCTGCTGCTCGAGGACAAGGTGGCCGTACTCTTCAAAGGAAAGATAGACATCCTTAAGGACATAAACGTCTCGACAGTTTCTGTCAGCCTGCTGTTCATTGTCCTGACAGGAATCATCTCAGGGATAATGCCGACCGTCTCGCTGTCCAAGTACAAGCCTATCGATGTCGTAAAGGGTTCGTTCCGCTACCACTCCAAGATGGTGCTCAGCAGGATATTCATAATCCTTCAGAACGTGATCACGATGACAATGATGACGGCCACTCTGACGATCCTTCTCCAGATGGATCATCTGGCCAAGGCCCCGTTGGGGTACAACACCCAGAACATCTTTCGTGTCAGCTCCGACAACCCGGAAGTCCTGAGAAACGCTCTGAAAAACCAGCCGTTTATCCAAGGAATAGGCTCGTTCTCAGGAACATCGTTTGACGGCAGTTATCGTTCGATGAGCTCTCGTAAAGACAAGGACAATAATAGTCTTTTGGTCTATCTCACGACCTGGGACAAGGAGCTCATCGACATAATGGGCATCAATCTGGTCAAGGACAACCATCTTTCCGGTGATGTGAAATACATCAATGAAGAACTCGCCAGGAAGGTAGGTCTGAAGAATGAAGAGTCAGAGGTATCTTGGGGCGATGGTGAAGTGACGCATGTCGCCGGTGTCTTCTCCAACTTCCACATGAGGAACGTCCTTGATCCTTACCAGCCGTTCCTCATCTCGGTCAAGGACACGGATGAGATCGAGGATCCCAACTTTATGGTCAAGACTGACGGCTCCCCTGACGCATGGCAGAAGCTCTGCGACCTGGTCAAAGAGGTTGACGGAACTTCCGAAGATCTAGACTGGAAGGTGCAAAGTGTGGACGCCACGATAAAGGCATCAATGGAAGATGAAAAGGACACGATGAGAATCGTGAGCATATTCACAGGTGTCGCCGTCCTCATCTCCATCCTCGGATTCATCGGGATGTCGCTGTTCTTCATCAGGCAGCGCAGGAAGGAGATCGGTGTGCGCCGCATAATGGGCAGCACCACGAACGAGGTTCTGTCCCTGCTCCTGACAAAATTCTGCGCCCCGCTTCTGGTGTCGTTCATATTCGCCGTGCCGCTATCGTGGTTCATTATGGACAAGTGGCTGGAAGGCTTCTCGTACCGGATCGGTCTGAGCCCGTGGATATTCATCGCCTCCGGAGCCGTCTCGCTCCTCATCGCGGTCGTCTCGATCTTCTTCCAGACCCTCCACGCCGCCCACTCAAACCCCGCCGACGCCATCCGCGCGGAATGACGTCCTTAGGTTGAACTTATCATAAAGTAATTATCAAAACGTACAATTCGACCATGAGCACATATCTGAAATTCCTCTCGAAAAATAAACTCTATGCCGTAATCGAGGCATTGGGCCTGTCAGTGGCACTGGGATTCGTCATATTGCTGGCTTCTTATGCAAGGACAGAATTCAGCGTAGGCGCAAGGCAGCCGCTTTCCAAGCAACTGTATGCTATCGGCATGGGGGAGTGCATCGGAATGACGTACGGGACTGCAGAGGAGTTCTTCCCGTCAGTGCCCGAGATAACATCCTGGACCAGAGTCGGGGCGTATGGTGATGCCGATGTCATTGTCGATGACGACTATTATGCCGCCGAGGCGGTCTGTGTGGATACGAATTTCCTGCAGCTGTTTGACTATACGGTCTCAGGCTGTGACAGAAACTGCATACTTGCGGGACTGAATGATGTAATCCTTTCCGAAAAGTTCGCTCATAAGGCATTCGGCAGCTCAGACCCTGTGGGGCGCACCATTGAAATAGGAAAAAACAAGTTCACGGTAACCGGCGTGATTCAGGATTTCGGGCCTTATGATGAACTGACGTATTATGACATCTTTCTGAGCATCAGGCAGCTGGATGGTATGGTCCGGAGAATGGACAATTTCGGTATGGTCAATACTTTCGTGACGCTGCAGGATGGTGCCTCGCCTGACGCTGTGGCTGAAAAGCTGTTGGATAAGTATATGGATTATTGGAAGGATTTCTACACACGCGACGGTTCTAACGGAAATTTTATCTGGGGCTCCACGTTGACAAGGCTTGACCATCTCTATTTCAGCAAGATAGACGTATATAACCCGTTGCGTCATGGGGACAGGAAGATCGTTGAGGTGCTCCTGGCGGTAGCATTGATACTTCTGATATCAGCCATTTTCAACTACATAAACCTTACTGTGGCGCAGACGGGAAAACGGGCAAAGGAGATGGCGACGAGACGTCTTCTCGGCGAGTCTTCAGGCAGCATTGTCTGCAGATACCTTATGGAATCGTTCTTATTTACATTTGTTTGCATGCTGTTCGGCGCGCTGATCGCCCTGCTGTTCAAGGGCTGGATAGAGAATCTTCTTGATACAACTATAGTTCTTGTCCCGGATGCGGCTACCATTGCGGCCGGCGTCATTGTACTCGTGCTGGTTTCGGTTCTCTCGGGACTTCTTCCTGCATTGATGGTGTCGAGATTCAAGCCTATTGCTGTCGTGAAGGGCGATTTCAGGTTCCGCAGTAAGATGGTGTTCAGCAAGGTATTTATCGTCTGCCAGAACATCATAAGCATGGTTCTTGTCGCGGTTGCATTGACAATGACTCTCCAGATGCGCCATCTGGTATCTTTGCCGGTAGGGTACAATACAGATTTGCTGTCGGTTTCCTCATGGGCGCTTGGCTATAACAATATGGCTGCCCAGGAGGCTCTGCATCAGAGACTTCAGGCTCTTCCGCAGGTGGAGACGGCGGTTATGGCAGTGCAGCTTCCGTTCCAATGTGGAAGCAATGGAGTACATATCGAGGGTGAGGAAATGTCGTGGCTTCAGCTGCCTGCTTTTGACAGTACGGCATTCAGGCTGCTTGGGTTCAATGTGATTGAACAGTATTCCGATCCAATTGAAGGGACATGCTGGTTTACGGAGGAGGCGCAGCGGCGTTATGGGATTACTGCCGAAAACAGGACTGTCGGGACCAATAAATATGGCGAGCCGCAGTATGAGTGCTGCGGTATAATAGCGGATTTCCGCGCGCGTGATCCTCTTTATAAACCAATGCCTGACAGTCATCGGGCTGTGCAGAACCGTACCGATGTGTGTTTAAATCATCTGCTGAAGGTGCGTGGCGACAGGGCGGAGGCGTTGAATGCTGTCCGCGAGGCATGGAACGATGTGGCGAAGGAGTATATCGGTGTGCCGCGCGAAACGGGCATATATTATATAGATGACTTCCTAGCGGATTCATTGACAGGGACGCGGAACACTATGAAGATGGTGATGACTTTCATGGTGCTTGCCATATTGATTTCTGCTCTCGGCCTGTTCGCGATGTCCGTCTATTACACTGAGCAGCAGTCGCGTCAGATCGCCCTCAGGAAGATTTTCGGCTCGGGTGTCAGGTCCGCGGCCTGGAAACTCTCGAAGTCGTTCATCCTGATGACCGCCGTCGCCGTCGTAATCGCAGTTCCGGCATGTATCTGGTCAATGCGTTATTACCTGGCTGATTTTTACAATGCCATAGCCTTCCCGTGGTGGGTAATCATTGTGGCGGCAGCATTGACCTTCCTCATATCCTTTGTCTCGATAATTTCCAGGACATGGAGTTCCGCTGCGGAAAATCCGGTGGAAGTGCTGAAGCAGGACCAGTAAGACTACATGACTATAGTGAAAACCGTGGCTTCCGGAGTGGAGGAGGAGAGTTTGATGGTGCCGCCGTTCAGACGGACAATCTGGCGGCAGAGACTCAGACCGACACCTGTTCCTGACGAACCTTTGGTGGTGTAGAACGGAACGAACAGCTGCTCCTGGCCAGAGGCGCTGATAGGCTCCCCGTCATTGGCAATGTCGATGACAGTCTGCTCCCGTTTGTCGATAGAAGCGGTTATGCTTACCTTCCCGGCACCTGCCTGTACAGCGTTCTTTATCAGGTTGTTGAGCACTTGCGACATCTGTCCGTAGTCGGCATAGAGAATCACGTCGCTTGTAAGCTCGCGATATAGGACATTGACAGAAGGCCAGTTGGCTTTGGCGATGTTGACAGAATCATTGACCAGGTCCTTCAGATAGAAAGCCTTGCGCACCGGCGCGGAAATATGCGTCAGAGAACGGTAGGACTGCACGAAACTTATCAGGCCTTCGGACGAAGAAGCGATGGTCCCGAGCGCGGAACGGATGTCCTCAGCACTGTAGCTGTCCAGGTTCTGGGACAATGCCGAACTGAGTGATGCGACAGGCGTGACCGTATTCATGATTTCATGCGTGAGGACGCGGATGAGTCTGGTCCACGACTCGGACTCGTTGTTTTCCATCTCACGGGTAATGTCATTGAAAGTGACGATGCTGACCTCTTTGCCGTGAAGCCTTGCTGTGCAGGCACTTATGGAAAACTGTACCGTGCCCCGCTCCGAAATGAAAGATGCCCTCGACTCCGTTTCAGAAGCCTCGCGGAAAGCATTGGCCAGGTCCGGTGAAATCCTCCCGATCTGCCGCAGCGACGAAATCTCCGCCATCCCTAAAAACCCTTTCGCCACAGTATTCGAATAATCGATTTTTTCTCCGTCAATGACGATGACGCCGCTCTGGACGTGGTCCAGCATTGTCCCGAAATACCGCTCGCGCTCACGGATATCGGCCTTTTCAGCCTCGAAAATGGACCGGAGCCGGTTCAATGACTTGTTTAGCCGCCGGTTCCGCCATCGGCTCTCAGAATACCGGAACGCCGTCTCGCCGCTGTCCAGCGCATCTGACATGAAGTCGATTTTGCCGATAATCTTCCGTCTTGTCGCCGCTCTCGTCACGATATAGGTCAATGCAGCAATCACGACACCGCCAAGCGCAATCCATAACGTGCCGATATTTGTTTCCGCGCCCATCATATTCCGTATTTCTTGAGCTTTGCGTAAAGCGTAGGGCGACTGATATCCAAGGACTTGGCTACCATTGATATGTTACCGTCATATCGGGCCATTGCTGCACGGATAGTCTTCTCCTCCATATTTTCCATCGTGTCCCCGGCATTGATCTCAGTCATTCCTGATGCTTTGGAGATGTCCAGCCCGAATCCGTCTATGGCCTTTCCGTCTGAGAGAATTACAGCCTTTTCGATGCAGTTGCGCAGCTCGCGGATGTTGCCCGGCCAGGCGTAAGTCTCCAGTTCGGCTTTCGCCATCGGGGTCAATGTCTCTGCATCCCTGCCGTATTTTTCGGAAAACTCTGTCAGGAACTGCATCGCAAGCGGGATGATTACGTCTTTTCTGTTTCTCAAAGGCGGAAGTTCCACGCTTATGGTATTCAGCCTGTAATACAAGTCCTCACGGAAAAGTCCGTCACGTATCATGGACGGAATATCTGCATTGGTCGCGCATATCAGCCTGATATCCACAGGGATAGCTTTCGTGTCACCGACTCTCGTGATGCATCGGTTCTGGATGGCACGCAGAAGTTTGGCCTGGGACTGCATCGGGATATTGGCGATTTCATCCAGGAAGAGTGTCCCTCCGTCAGCCTGCTCGAACTTGCCGGCATGGTCGGATTTCGCATCCGTGAACGCTCCCTTCACGTGGCCGAAAAGTTCACTTTCGAAAAGCGTTTCCGTGATGGCGCCGGCGTCCACGCAGACCATTGGCTTGTCCGCCCGTCCGGAAAGTCTGTGAATTTCGTGCGCGAGAACATCCTTGCCGGTGCCGTTTTCGCCGGTAATGAGCACTGTGGCATCTGTCGGGGCGATACGTTCCACGTCATGCCTGAGCTGCTGCATCCCTGAACTCCAGAGCATCTGCGGTCCCTCATTGACAGTGACGCCTTTTTTAGGCTTGGATTTCCTGTCCCGAATTCCTGTCAATGTCTCGAGCAGCCTGGCGTTGTCCCACGGCTTGACGACGAAATCTGCCGCACCCCGTTTCATACCTTCCACTGCCAATGATATGTCTGCGTAGGCAGTAAACAGCACCACGGGCATCTCAGGCCATCTTTTCTTGATTTCAGACAGCCAGAACAGCCCCTCGTTTCCGGAATTGATATCCGCCTTGAAATTCATGTCCAGCAGAATCACGTCCGGCATCATCTGTTCTACGGTGCTTGTAAGCGAGGTAGGGGACGAAAGTGTCAGAACCTGCGTAAAACAGCCTCCAAGCAGGATTTTCAAGGCATCCCGTATGCCCTTGTTGTCATCTACGACAAGTATCTTTCCACTTTTCATTGTCAATGTCTTTTATCGTCAAGGCCCCTCTCCGGAAGCCGATTACAAAAATACATTTTTTTGCGAACAATCAGCGCAATCATAAAAAGCTGCGCCATCCTTTCGCAAGTGTGACGCAGCTGACAGCCCTGTAGGTCTTTACATCTATTATTATGTACTATGTTAATGTATTATGTTAAACTAATCGTTCACGTTTCGCAGATTATCCATCTGCTGAGTTTTTTCTCGAACCTGAGAGCTGCCACTTGTTTGAAGGCTGTAAGCCCAACGCACTTTTTATTTGCACGTTACCCTCACCCTAAATCCCTCCCCTCGGGGAAGGGACTTACCGTCGCCCTCGCGGGCTTTAACAGCGGTGTTTCGCAAGAGCGAAACTTAAACTAATCATTCTTATTAAACTAATCATTCTTAATCGAATCTACAGGGTTGGAAGTGGCGGCATCCAGGCTGCGGAGCGTAACGATCAGCATTGTGACAGCCATCACGATAAGCAGGGACAATGCGAATACCCACCAGTGGATCGGCGTGTGATATGCGAAGCCCGCGAAATATCTGCTGATGACCCACCAGCTGAGCGGCGCAGCAATTATGAAGCTGGCCAGCACAATGCGTATATACTTGGCATTGAACATCTTGAGTATGTCGCCTACGCTTCCGCCCATCACTCTCCTGACAGCAATTTCACGACTTCGGTGCTGCGTGTCGAAAAGCACCAGACCGAAGACTCCCATCAGGGAAATGATGATCGCAACCAATGTAAATATACTGATAAGTGTGGACAATCTGCTTTCCTGCCTGTACTGGGCCCCGAGCTCCTTGTCGAAGAAATCCAGACTATACAGCTCGTCATCAGCATAAGGCACCATCTCTTTCACGGTCGCAAGCACGAACTTGATGACAGACTGGACATCAGCGCCCGGCGCGGTCCTTATATAGACCTGATGGAGTCCGTCACGCCATTTATGCTTACCGAACAAATAGAAGGCAAAATCGTCGCGGCCATATTGCAAAGGCTTGAAATTGAAGTCCTTGCAGATGCCGGCAGTCACTGTCCCGTCCACATGCCCCGGCGCGGGAGTAACGAAATCCACGTCAAAGTCTTTCTTCGCCTGCTCGTTGAAGATCATCACTCCGCCTTCAGACATTTCATCCGATTTCATGAAATCTCTGCCGTCCACGATATCTATCCCCATGAATTTCAGGAAATTGTACGCCACAGGGTAACATTGGAAATAAATAGTTTTTCCCTTATAGTCACGTCCCCAGCCCATTCTTGAAGTACTGACAATATTTCCGTCCGCCCACGTAATGTCCTGAATCTGAGGATTGCTGCGCAGTTTGTCTTCGAAAGCTTCATTCTGGGAACCGTACCAGCAGACATCATAAGGAATGTAACCGCTGAGGAGGCAGGACTTGTTGAAGCCCATGTCGTAGTTCATCATGTAGGTATGCTGCATCTTGATGAACATGGCGCAGATAATCAACGACATTGATATGACAAACTGGAAGCCGATGAGCGCCGTGCGGAGCCTGCGTCCCGAAACTGACCCGCTGAAGGAGCCTTTCAGCACCAATGCCGGCTGGAACGACGTGATGTAGAATGCCGGATAGATGCTTCCGAGGACCGCCGTAAGAACAGCAGCGCCGACCGTCATCGCCAGCACGGGAACATTGTCCCCGAAAACAGCCGAAGAGCCAAGAATACCGGCGACGCTGGTGCGAAGAAGCAGGATGACGATGATCGCGGCCAATGCCAATGCTATGGCGACAAGACCCACCGATTCGAATATAAAGTTGAATATCAATGATGTACGCGATACGCCGAAAATCTTGTAGGTATTCACGGACCTCAGCCTCGCAGGAACAAGCGCAAAGAAGAAATTGATGAAATTTATCAATGCGATGAGGATGATGAGCACCGCCACTGCAAGCAATGTCATGTCCGTGGTGAGATTTCCGGTGCGTCCCGGCTTGCCGTCAAGTTCCTTCGTATAAAAGAGCTCGGACAGGGGTATCAGCTTGACATTGAATTCATTATTGATTTCATCAATGTCTTCGTCAGTGAGAGTCTCACCCGCACCATCATACAGTTTCTTGAAATAATCGAGAAGTATAGTCTTCGATTCCTTTTCAAATTCTTCCTTCTGTGAGGCGTTCTGGAGTTTCACGCAATACGGAAAAGACCACTCACTACGATCGTCGATACAATGATCATTCATGTCGTAAACGGCATTGACCGTACCCAAGTCGCTGTTCTTAGGGAAGTCCTTGTATATGGAAACTATCTCTCTCGCACCTTTTTCGCCCTGCGGGTCACTCCATGAAATGCTGTCTCCGAGTTTAAGATCATATTTCTTGGCAGAAGACTCTGATATGGCAATGGTTGAAGGCTTGGAAAGTTCATCAAGTGAGCCCTCCACGGCCTCGAAATTCAAGGCTCTCAGTCCGCCTGCAGAATACTGCATACGTTCCAGATGCATTTTGACCGGGACATCGTTCCGTCTCGTGTAGCAGACTTCACCGCTTTCATAAACATACATGCTGAACACCCCTCCGCCTTCAGACATGGAAGAGCCTGAGACAAGTGCTTCTCCCAACGGTCTGTTTATGAAGATATTGAACTTTCCCTCATTATATTGCGAAGGGACGGACATTACGAATGTCCGGTCCGCATCCTTCAGCGACTTGTTGTAGCCAAGGTTGAAGCAGACCTGCGTCATTATCACGTAGAAGGCAGCGAATGCCACTGCCATTCCTGTGATGTTCAGCAGGCTGGATACCTTGTACCGCTTGAGGGTGTTCAGAAAATTATTGAATATATACCTCATTATAATTCATTTTTAACATCGCTGACGATATGTCCGTCGAACAGGTCGATGGTACGCTGTGCCATAGCCGCATCCTTCTGTGAGTGGGTAACCATCACGATGGTCGTGCCCTCCCTGTTCAGTTCGCAGAGCAGGTCCATGACTTCCTTGCCGTTCTTGGAGTCGAGGTTTCCGGTAGGCTCATCGGCAAGAATCAGTTTAGGGTTTGCGACTACCGCACGTGCAATCGCAACACGCTGCTGCTGACCGCCTGAGAGCTGCTGAGGGAAATGCTTTGCCCTGTGGCTGATGTTCATGCGCGCCATCACCGCCTCCACTTTCTCCTTACGCTCAGCCGCGCTGAAATCCATATATCTGAGTGGAAGTTCAATGTTTTCGAACACATTGAGTTCATCTATCAGGTTAAAGCTCTGGAAGACGAAGCCGATGTTTCCCTTGCGGAACTTGGTACGGTCCTTTTCCTTCAGCTGCGCAACTTCCTGTCCAAGAAGCTGGTAACTGCCGGAAGTCGGGTTGTCCAGAAGGCCGAGGATATTCAGGAGCGTGGATTTTCCGCATCCTGAAGGGCCCATGATGGAGACGAATTCTCCGTCCTTGATTTCGAATGATACATTGTCGAGTGCAACTGTCTCGATTTCCTCAGTCCTGAAGACTTTGCAAATGTTTGTAATCTTGATCATGATATATGTATTTTTTAATTTGTTCTGATATGCACCGTTTTATTCTGTCTTTATGCTGTCAGCAGGATTGGTTCCCGCTGTGCGTATTACGTAAATGTCTGATATGATGGCAACTATAGCCAGCGATGCGACTATGGAGCCTACGAAAATCCACCAAGGAAGCCCCGCCTGAAGGCTGAAGTTCTGTTCCCAACGCCCTGCGACAATGTAGGCCAGAACCGCTCCGACTGCCACGGACGGCAGGGCAACTGCCATGACATCGCGCAGAAACATTGACCTGATCTGGGAGAACTGGGCGCCGTTTACGCGACGGACCGCGATTTCCTTGCTACGGCGACGGACTTCGTCAATCGTGTAGCCGATGAGGCCGATCAGCGCGATAAAGAGCGTCACTATGCCTCCCGCGAGGATGGAGTTTCTCGTATTGAGGGTGTCCACGAAATTCGAAGCGGCGAGTTCATTGCACGGATATATTCTATACCACTGCCCGTCCAGAATCTTTCCTGTAATTTCATCGGTTTTCTGAAGCTCTTCCGGGGACATCTTGTGATATTTCACGAATATGTAATGGAACATTCCGGCATATTTCTCTGAGTCACAATAGAATATACCCATCGGGCGCCCGCCGAAATCGGCTTCTGCCACAGAAAAACCACCGGTATGCATATCGTCAATGATACCGCATATCCTGACTGGAGCACTTTCATGCGAAGTGACCATCACTTCTCGTCCGAGGACATCGTCCCATCCGGCAGTGTTCTTCATCATTTTCACGAAGTTCCTGTCCACAATCATTTCCGCATCGCTGTTGAGAGTCGGATCGAAATTGCTTCCTTCCTGAATCTTGATGCTGAAGACATTGAAATAATGTTCATCCACATAATATGCGTCACGGATGTTGAACAGCTGACGGTCTTCGCCGGGAACGCTCACATTGTCACCGCTATATCCTGTGAAAGGATTCTGATATGCGAAACTTGCGTCTTCCACTCCGGAGAGGGAACGGACCTCTCTCATCAGCGTATTCTTCTGGGACTGAGTTGCTTCCGGCATGGCTATCATCGCCACGTCATCATATTTGAAGCCACGGTCCGCGTTCATCATCTTGTCATATTGCAATGTAATCACGCTCATGACCACAGCCAGGAAAACGACTGCCGCGAATTCTACCGCGAGGAGTCCGAGCTTCCACATGCGCTTGCCGGAGCGATAATTCCTGAATGCCGCGGCCACCGGAATCCGGTTAAAGAAGAAGGCGGGAAAGAGGCTGTTCAATGCCAGGAACACGACTATTATTGTCAATGCCAATGCGAGCGGTCGTCCGGTGAAGAGCGCAATGACATTGACACCGAGGATGGTCTCTATCATTGACCTGAACGCGAAGATGAGGATTGCGGCGACGGCGGCTGCGATAGCGGTGTGGACGAGCGCCTCAGCGAACATCATCCCGAAGATGTCTTTTGCGCTGCTGCCAAGACATTTGCGGAGTGCCATTTCGCGTGCACGGATGGCGGCGGACGAAAGCACGATCAGGAGGTAATTCAGCATGGACGTGAGCAGAAGCGCGAAGGCTACGAAGGCCAGCACGAGTGTCATATTCCGCTGAGTTTCATCTTCTTCATGGAATTTCACGAATGGCTTTATCGGAAGATGCAGGTCATAGCCGGCTGCCCGCAACTCGTCCATCGGCATGTGCTTGTCCATGAAGCCAGGGAGTCCGTTTTCGATTTCGCTCGGGTCAATGCCTTTCTTCAGTTTTATGAATCCTTTGTAGCGGTCGTTGCCCACCATGTTTTCCGAGCCGTCGAATATGAAGTGTCCGATGCTCGGCATGGAAACTATCATGTCCAGCCTGTAGGATGAGTTCAGCGGGAATTCTTCATAGACGCCGCCGACCGTAAGTTCGTATTTCCGGGTATCTCCGGCAATCGTGAATTTCTGTCCGAGAACGGCTGCCGCTGCCGACTTCTCGTCCATTTTCTTGCCCGAGGTCAATGCTGCTGCTATCTTGGTCGCCAACTTGGATGAAATCACCACATCTGATTCAATGCCAAGGGGTTCGATAAGGTTGCCTGCAAGGCACTTCCTGTCAAAGACTTTGAAAAATGACGTATCGCCAAGACATGTCAGCCCGACATCCACGCGTTTGTCCGATTCTGACATTACCATGGAGGCGGTCTCGAATATATACGTGAATCTGGTGGCCTCCTCTATCTGCGGGAAGTATTCCTTCATTTTCGGGACGACTCCTCCCGCGACTTGAGGATATATCTTGTAACTGCCGTTGAGTTCTATGGCTTCGTTCAGATAATATATCCTGTCTGCATCCTTGTAGAAGTCGTCGAATGTCTTTTCGAAGCAGACCTTGGATGCCAGCACGAGACCGACTGCAAGGCCGACTCCCAATGTCATGACTTTCAGGACGTTCCTGCGTCCTTTCATCGGCAATGTCCTGACTGCCGCATGTATGTAACTGAAAATGTTCATCTGTTCTGTCCCGGAGATTCCATCAATGCCAATCGGCCGATCCCATCGGCATGGACATATCTTTCATCCGGTCAGATCCTCAAGTTGCCACTCTCGTGCCAGTGTCTGTAACTTCTTGTTTTTCTGAACGTTACGTGTAGTACCTCTTGCTTGCGCTGTAAAAAAACTTTACATTTCTGTAAATTTACTTTACATCGGAGATGTGCTCGCTTCGCTCTTCCAGGTCATCTGGCTTACGCCCGGGCGGGACGGAGGATTGCGCCGGTCCTCCCCACTAGCGCGGGTCCCCTCCCTTTTCGGGAGCCAATGCCGGCTCCACCCTCCGTCCCCGTCCGGGCTTACATCATTCAGGGGAAAAACGTGGCGTGAAAACGCAGGTTTTTTTTGCCACGTTTCCACGCCAAGTTTTATAACTCATTAATAATCAACGCTCCCGGAAACGAAGCGTGGCCGCATCCCAACTCACACTATATTCGCACTGACTTTAAGACGGGTTACGATGTTCTCGGTGACGCAATGGATTTTGACACAGTTATCGGCAAAATAGTTTATCACCTCAAGGCTAGGATGATGATACTTGTTCTTTTCGCCAACTGAAATGAATGCTACCTGTCGGGGACAATACAACTGCGGCTTATGATTGTAATTGGAACCATGGTGCGGAACCTGAATATATTGAGGAGCCCATTTTGAAATGACTTGTACCATGTTATCTGACAATTTCGCATCTCCTGTATATACACAATCAAACTTGTCACATTCGGTGGAAGGTTTATCGCGATATGAATACGCAATTAATGAAACCGCGTTTCCATCGGAAGAAAAACATTGACGATATAGACTCCTTACATTCTTTACGACATTACTAGAACACATCTTATCCAATAAAGACTTATACCATACTTCCGTCTGAAACTCCTCAATTGCGGCAATCAACTCATCTTTATCCATATCCAACATGCTTGCAAGATTGTTTAGAAACCTTGGCAAGGCCTCGGCCTCGGCCTCTGACTCTGACTCTGAATACTCTACATCTACATCATAATGCCATAAGCATTGTCCCCCTATTTCAACATTTCTTTGGAATCTCTTACTCACTGGAATAATTCTCACATTATCCTTCAACTTGGAATCATTGAATCTGAACGAGTCCAAGCATCGCATCATAAACTCGACAGATGGCTTATCTGCAATGTATTCAAATGTATTGTACAGCAAACTGATTATGAACTGCGAAGGAGTGAGAAGCGGAACATAAATCTGGTGAACTTGCTTCATTTCTACAAGTCGTTCAATTCCATTGATATGATCGAAATGAAAATGCGATACGAAGAGGCAATCTATCTTTTGAGGAAGGCCTTCAATTTCCATGAATAGCCGTGTCTTGTTAAAACTGCCGCAGTCGTAAAGCGCAACAAAATCCGGGCTCAATTCACTATTCATATAAAAGGATTCGCTATACAACGCACCCTGCCCTACAGGATAAATTTCGCGCCTGACATAAGAATCCATAGTGTTATTATTTTGATTTATAGATATTTAAAATAATTCTATTAAAAAGGGAGTAAACTGTCGCGTATGTTTTGTCCGACAGGGAGAGATAATGGCATGGCTATATGGCTGGACGGAAACCGACACTCTTCCAACCGGAGCAACGGTTTTCAAGTATTCCTATAAATCCGTCAGAATTAGAATATCTATCCATTGAATAGCGATAATCGCCACCTCTTTCCACATGGCTCTTAGGACTATCAGTCGCTTCCGGGCCAATAGGATCATCACCAGAAGGCACCTTAGCTGCTGAATCCCAATCTTCGTAAAAATCCAGACAATATTCCCGCACATTACCATGCATATCGTATAAACCCAATTCATTTGATATCTTCAAGCCACAAGGATGTGTCACATTGTTACTATTATATTGACACCAGGCTACGTATCCTAATTCATTTGAACCGGAATAAGCATAGCCCCGACTATATTTTCCTCCCCGTGCGGCATATTCCCACTCTGCTTCGGTTGGCAAACGCATAGAAAGTCCTGTCAACTTATTGAATTCCTGAAGAAAAGCATTGCACTCTTCCCAAGAAACGCGTTCTACTGGTCTAAAGTCCGATTCTCCCTTAGGAAGATCTGTATTTAATAAGTAGGTGTTAGTAAATTCACTCGGATTAAAATGCATCACATCTATCCATAGCCATTGAGGAAATTCAGTCGCTGCTATATAATAGTCCTTTGTGATATTGACTGTCACTGTCTCCGAAGGGGGTACTGGCACTTTACGTTTGAACGAGCCTGCTTCTACCTTGATAAAATCATAGTGGTACTCATCTTCGTCCTTTCCTTCTTCTGTAATTCTAAGCACATGACGATTCTCTCCTAAAGAATATTGTTTATCAAATTCGCGCGTATGAAATACTGGAGTTGCATATAATTCGGATAATTTTCTTGTCTCAATATTATTCCAGCCATAGTTTGCCTCATGATAGCGCTTATATGCAATATCTGGGACATATATTATTGCACCAGGATCAAAAGTAGGAGCACCATTCTTATTGTCAGGATTAACAATACGTGGAGGAACCAGTGATTGGAATTCAATAACACTTCGACTCGCGGAGAGGCTCGAATTTCCCAATTGCTTGACCGATGCTGGAACCTTGAATCTTGCCAATAATTTTACGCAATCATAAAGTCCACGATCCCCAATCTCTGTCACATTCTCTATACCATCGATATTTATGAGATTTTTACAACCATTAAACATACCACTAACAATTCTTGTACAGTTCTTAGGAAGTTTTACTGACTTCAAGGAGTCACAAGAAGCAAATGCATATTCGCCAATCTCACAAACAGAATCAGGAATGATTACTTTCTTGATTTTAGTGGAGCTAAATGCTCTATAAGCTATCTCTGTCACATAGGAAGGAATCGCAAATCCATCTTCAGCAGCTATAGCCACCGTAATAAGACAATTATCTATTACAAGTCCTTTTCCGTCAGGAGTCACATTATCGCCTCTAAATTTTAGGGGACGGGACATCGTTCCAAATAATCGCTCATTATTGGTAGGCTTTTCAAATGAAGATGGAATTGTAAGAGTTTTCATCGCGTATAAATCCCTTTCTTCTCTAGTAAGGGTTGTTCCCTCAATATTACGACTCGGAGTATGGAAAGAACACTGTATAACCCCATCATTCAAGTATATAATATCACAACTAGGCGAAACACTTCTGACGCCCTCCGGGATGGAATAATCATTCTTCTTTCCGCCGATCAAGAACAATAACACCCCATCGTGGTTGACGACGACACTCCCGTCTCTACTCACAGCTGTACCTGTAATGAATTTCAAACGAGGACAGCCATAAAACGCTGTTGCTTCTATACTCTGGATGGAAGAAGATAATTCCACAGATTCCAAACCGTCACAATGATCAAAGGCACGATCGTAAATGCGTTCGACTGATTCTGGAAGAACTATCTTTTTAAGACCAATGCATTTCACATTGACATCATAAGCATTTCCATTTGGATAATAGCAACAGTTCCTAAATGCATAGCTCTTAATCGTTTTCAACGTGGAAGGAAACACCACACCATTGCTCAATGGACGTCCTGCGAATGCAGAGCTCCCAATCTCTTCGAGTCCTTCAGGAAGGATAATAGTATCAAGCCCCCTTACGCCTTGTTCGTAGCTTTCCATACCTAATTGTACCGCAGAGAAAGCACCTCCACCTATCACTTTGATGCCTGGAGGCAATGTGACCTTGTTCAGATTGTTCGCCCCACAGAATGTACCAGGTGCAATCTCTTTCAAACCTGTAAAATATTGCAGTTCATCAAAAGCTGTTATTGAATTTAGATTCACTAAGGGCTCCCCTCTATCAGTGAACACATTCATCAACGTAGTAACCTCAGCAGCCTCTTTATAGGACAACTCGCCGTCACAGTCAGCGTCGAACAGCTCCACAAGCCGGTCTTTAACCGCTTTGCACTCGAAGACAATCGGACTGTCCATCGGGAATTGGCGCACAGATATCTTCTGAACGGCAGAGCCGCTTCTCAAAGTAATGACACCGGTCCTGTCCGTTCCGGCTTCCGCGCCAGCAATGCTGAACACCAATTGGGAATCTACGGCCTTGCTTTTTACGAGACTCAGCCAATCCGCATCGGGAGATGCGTTCACCTGCATATTGGACACGACCTCCATGGCCAGTGTGCCGCCTTCAAGACCGAAAGAATAACTGGATTTCGACACGACAATGGCATCCTTACTGAGTTGGAGAATATTTACGTTCTCGGAGAAACCGCTTTCCGCATCCGTAAACGACACGAACCCTTCGCGGTTGTCAAGAGAACTGTTCTCCGATACCGTCAGATAAAATGTGTTCGTGGATTCCTTGTTCCCCTCCTGGATCCAGCCATACCCCTCAGGTATCTTTATGGACACATTCTTGCCTGACACCGCTTCGACTTTCACGGTTCCGCCTTTCGACTCTATCGTAATATCCTTTTTAGACAGAAGAATACGCGGATCGGGTTTTTCAGGGGCCTTGGCTGCCCCCTGATATATAGAAACGACTTCCTTCAGATTGCCGTCAGTAAACACTATCCGGCCTTCGCGCCTGTCCGTGGACTCGTTCGGAGACACGACAAAGGACAATGTCCTGGTCTCCATCGCCCTGGTCTTCGCGGTGTTCTCGGTGAGCCATCCGTCGGCATCCTCCAGCGTATAATCATAATTCACATTTGACTTGACCTCTATCGAAACATCTCCACCGTCCTCAGGGACTTCATATTTGGTAGCGTTAACCAGAAGAGCATCTTTCTGCTTCTGGGTAATCAGGAGGTCCGTGGTGTTCTTGCCCGAAACAATGCGCAGAGTCGCGGAACGGTCCTCATAGCCTTCGTTCTTGGAAGCCGTGACCATTACCGTGACATTTCCGGACATTCCGCTAGTAGGTGAGAAGGTCAACCACCCGTCTGCACGGCCGTTTATCACCGAAGCCGTCCATGTATCCGTAGTCTTGAATGAGAAAGAACAATCGCCCCCTTCAGCAGGGATGCTCATCGACAGATTGCTGACTATGTATTCGCTTGTAGGAGTGTCAGGCGTTCCAGAATTATTGTCCGGTCCGACAATCTCTTTCTTGCAGGAAGACAAGCCGACAACTATGAAAATTATGGCTCCAAAAACTGATTTTTTGAGTAAGGCGACAAAACGGGCCAAAGTAATCGCAAGGTAATTACGACGTAATTGATTGGCTGTTAATGAAATGCCCCCCCTCCTCCAGCAGAAGGACGATATATTTCCGTTCCATATTATAATGATATTATTGGTTTTCTTTCACCACCATACGAGTCACATTGAAACTCACAGGCATTTCGACAAATTTACTCCATCCTTCCGATTATCCAAAACATTTCAAATGTATTTTCCTCATTACGGTAAAGTCCGAACGGAAATGAGACCGCGTCTCGATGCGCCAATGACCGCATTCCATCTGGGATGCGTAGTCTGACGATTTGTTGAAGATAAAAGCATCATCTACGGCGGGAGCATTCGCTACGGGTAAATTCCGGTAATTTCTGAACTAATGAGCAACCAGACGAGCCTGCGAATACCTACATAATGAACTGACATCCAATTGATTATGTCGTTTTAAAGCAGAGTGTAAATATGCTCATCCCCCTGTTTTTTTATGGGAGTGAGCATATTGAGAAACAGGTTTAAATTCGTATAATAACTTATAATTCAATACATTACAAGCATTTTTACTATATTGGCGATATGCTCATTGGTTCGATAAAACCATTGCAAGCACCT
>OHJN01000475.1_pt1 | contig 22583 bp, 49 predicted proteins | sample 1568531 | NCBI WGS metagenome assembly OHJN01 (sample SAMEA3879594, study PRJEB24766) | human gut metagenome | biome: human-associated habitat; feature: feces | place: USA | collected 1985/1987
TACATATATTATATCATATTATTAATCGTTTGTCAATAGAAATTTTACAATTGTTACCAAACTGTAATCATCGAGTATAGATTTCTTTAGTAGGCAATTTTTTAGTTTTCACATTATCCATAAGATTATTTAAACTTTCAGCACTACACATAGAAAATGTATACATCTTAAAGAAAATATTATCTTTAACCATGTCAAAACCAAATACACCATCATATGTAATCCAATCATTAATAATACAAACCTTTGTACCACACCAACAATTGATTACAAATCCTTTATTACGATTCACTAACTTTGGTCTATATCCAAGAAATGCACACATTTCTTCATAATTCTTTCCTGTCCATTGCATAGCATGAACATATCTATGCTTTGGTACGAATACGGCATTTGTCATATGCAGCTCTGGTCGTTTATAATCTTCCAACTTCATATCACCATACTTCTCTAACCATTCTTCAAGATTAGTTGTAGTATGTTTAGTTAATTCCCAAAGTTGTCTCTGCTCTTTAGTAAGCTTAATCTTCTTCTTTTTTGCCATACTATCACCAAATTCTATACTCTACATTACATTCCACATTTACAATTTCACAAGCATACACAATACCATCAGCATGATTAATGTAGAGATTGAAACGTTCTGCAAATGTATCGTTGATATTTGCGCAAACAACATCTACTTCACCATCATCATAGTAAGCAGTGTAAAGTACAGTGCCATCAGCAAGTCTATGTTTTTCTTCCATGATGACCATACATTCTTTATCGTCAGACATATACTTAATTGCAAAGCAATCAAACATGGCAACAATCGCATTTACATCAATAGGTTCTCTATTTTGGTTTACCTCTTTAAGCATCAAATTCATCCTCCACATTTCGTAATACTTCTGGTGTAATACCTAATTTATCTAATCTTCTAAATAACCCACTAATTGCATATGATGTGATATTACGTTCTGTTACAGTGGGTGCATCATGATACGACATTTGATATAATCGTAAAATACTCCAAAAATCCATATCATGTTCTTCAACATTTTTCAGAAATAGTTTCTCAGCCTTATCTATATTATTCACCTCTCTTGACAAGTTGTGCTAAATTATAATAATTTTCAATTATTTCTTCTGCCTGTACTTTACTTATTGCGCTAAAGTCAGAATGTAATTGTCGATTAATATACTTTATTTGCTTTTCCTGTTTTGCCGTGATTTTATCTTTTTTATCAATATCCCATGTGTTACTGTCAGCATAATATTTAGTTTGACACGGTGCATAAGAACAGATAAAAACTGCTTTACTACCCAACGCAAACTCAAACATTTCGTGTCCACAACATGGACAATATTTCTTTTCTTTTTTCATAATTATTTCTCCTAAAAAAATAAGAGTACAATTTCTTTTGTACTCTTATTATAGCATACAATTATTTAATTGTCAATAGTGTGCGGCATACTTGAATCAATTACATTAAAAATCTGACCTATATCTAGTGCATGGGTTGCATCATAACGATTATCATACTGTTGAATTGCTTCAATAATGGCATCATATCTGATAGGTGCATATCCCCATCTGCTACAGCATACACACGCACTCCTTCTATTAATAGAAAGATAATCTGGACTATTATGTACATGACCATACAGATAAATATTTGGTCTATCTTCGCTTGTATACTCTGGTGGATAATGTGACAGTTGTACATAACCATCCAGAATAATAGGATGCTTACTTACTGTCTCAAAACCTACATCGTAAAACCACTTTACTCCATGTTTATCATGATTACCCATAATAAGATGTTTTGTACCATTTAGTCTATCCATAATAGCTTTTGCGTCCTCTTTGCCACAAAAGAATACATCACCAAGATGATATACTTCGTCACAAGGCTGTACGCGCTTATTCCACTCTGCAATGATTTTCTCATTCATTTCTTCTGGATTATCGAATGGAAGATTGTCATAACGGATAATATTATTATGATAGAAATGTGTATCAGATGTTACAAAAATCATACCTTACCACCATTTTCTACATATTCTTTTGCGTCAGTAAGGTCTTTAATCAAATCTTCAATCCAACGTGGTGACATAGCATCCATAAAATTGCCAAACATATCTCGTCTAAATTTAAGCACACCATCATCCTCAGAACCAATAACAACGCAACAACCTTCTTTATTAGAAGATGAAACAAGCATTACTGGTCTAACGCCATGACTATTAAAGAAAATATTATATTTATCTCGTAGTTCTTTAAGTGTCGCGTCATCCCAAGTCTGTTTTTCTGCTGCAATATACAAAGTTTGATTGGGTGTTGGTGATTTATGATATACATAACTAATCATGCTTTATACCCCCTTGACTGTACATAATCATAAATATTATTTAGTTCATTCATAACAGACCCTAATGAATTACTATGGAACATATGCTTAAACTTTCCATTTTCATCTTTCGGAAAGTATAGTGTACCATCATCTTCAAAACCAAATACAATATAACCACCAGATTTCTTAGAAAAATTATCAAGAAGAATAGGAATATATCTCTTTCGGTCATAGAAGATATGAAAATCTTTTCTTAGCCTATCAATAACCTCGTCAGTCCAACTATCTCCATCTCTGAAAAAACACGCACACTTTGGGTCATCATAATGGAATGTACCAACCAATTAGTATCTCCCCTTCCAAATCATTGGTTCGTTATTATCATCTACCATAACAGTGGCATGACCATCTTCGCTGATAATATACATTACAAGGTTAGCGGAATTATATACTACACTGAACTTATCATAATCTTGTACAGTAATAAATTTACACTCACGATTATCAGATGCAACATTACTTGCAGTGCTGGCATTATTACGTAATACGAATGTGAATACACAAAATACAAACGAAATAATAAGGATTACACTAATAACAATGCACTCAATCTTACCGCGTCTCTCTAACATCAGTCATTCTCCTTTAAGTTCTGATAGAAATTATCACAATATAATTCGTTTAATTCCCCACGTTTATTTTCTCTCAATACAGCCCTATATAACTTATGAAGCTTCTTCTTATTAATCCATTTTTCACCAATGACACCATACATACCAAAGGCTCTCCCAAGGAAATTCCACACTACAGGGTGCATAAAATGACCATAGTTTTGTCTAACAAAGTAATGTAATGGGTCGCTATTTCTATACTTTACTCCTTTGTACACTTTAGAAGCAGCAATCATATCGCAAAACATTTCTACGCAATACTTCTCTGGCATAATAATACCAATACCACCATGTTCTTGATAAGCATCAATCCAATAAAAATAATGATGCTTATTATGTGCCTTATGATGTTGCCATGCTTTACTATAACCAATTGCTTTGCGTGCATCCTCAATAGGAGAATGAGTGCCAGTATAATACTTGGCACTCTCAATAAACTCCGTAGGAGTAAATTTACTCATATCATGTAAAGCTCCCTGTAAAGGTCTGCCAGCTCTACACATTAATTTAAATACATTCCACTTATGTCTATTAATGAGACAAAAGTGTTTCCACATTTTAACTCTTAACTTCATCAATAAACCTCATCATTAAAATTCATTAAATAATGTTCCTAATTCATTAGGTTCATTATATGTACATGTGGTTAAGTTATCTGTAAGTGACACAGACAAACTACGCATAAAACATTGATTATCTTTGATATAATCAAGGAATATTTCAAGTTCTTGCTTAGTCTGGTCAATAGTTCTGTCTCGCAAATCACCAACTAACGAAATGATTACTCCTGTCTGCCATTTTCTTTTTGTATCATTTTCAAATTCAACATAATTATATCCATTTAGAATATTTACATATGTTTGCATATCACCCTCAGAACCAGTTACTTTAGGAGCATTAGCAAGCATGTGTCGTGCATAATTTAATGTCTGTTTGTTAGATTGTGAATACATATTTACATATATAGCACCAGTAACATGTGTCCATAAGCTCATGCTATTAATCCTTTCTCATAGTATTCCAAAGCTTATACATGTCTGATAGATTATAATCAATATCAATTTTCTTGTCCATGATTTGACCATGCCTTTCTCCAAGTAAATTCCACAGGATTGATAACACCATCACTGTGAGCAGATAGGTCATCAAGCACATTACCAATGAGATTGTTCTTCTGTTCGTAATTAGCGGTGTCTGGAACTTCCATTTCAAATACAAATTCTACCTTGACCTTCATAATAAATTCTCCTTTATTAATATTTATTTTACTCGGGTGCGTTCCCAATCCATTGGATTTGGTGAATTATTTGGGTTAGTCGTTATCCAAGCATTATATCCAAAATTAGGAATTATATTCCCTTCGTTTTTCTCAATATATGCTTCTAATACTGCAACTGCTTCTGGATTATATATCCATTGTTTTTTGTCACACAATCTCGCCCACAAACTTAGAATATCTTCATCTGGATACATTTCGTGAATCATAATCAGAAATTCTTCTGTAGCTACTGTGCTATATGCAATAGGACGCTTATATTTTCTATTATGTCGATACCACGACACATCACCTTTTGGTTTTCTATATGACATATTTTACACCACAAGGTCAACAATGTCAAGTAGTTTTGACTTTAAGTTTTTAATTTCTTCTTCGTCTTTAATATCATATACACGCTTTACTGTATATACTCTATCATTTTTCTTGTATGCGTCTTTAATTCGTCTCCATACTCTACTAATAGCAGCATGTGTTACATTATACTTTTTTCCAATTTCTCTATCTGTCATATTTTTACTCTTGCAATACATGATTTGCAATTCTCTCAAACTCATATATTCAATAAACCACTTAAAAAACGTTTTAGTAACGTTCTCATTTTCTACATCTGTATTACTTAAAAAAGTTTCAATATATTCTACATCTGTTTCTTCTCCATGTACTGATGCCGTAACATTATAAGACATAGCACTTACTGTATGTCTTTTTTCGGTTACTTTGTCTCTTGAAATGTTATTTGTAATAGCTCGATATACATAAGTACTAAACGCACCCTTAGATGTATCATATTTTAAAGCAGCTTTACATAAACCAATTGCTGCAATATCATAATATTCATCTTGAGGAAGATTATTATCAATTAGATATTGATAAATAAGATTATGATTATCTGCCACAAGTTTACGCTGCTCATCATTAAGTTGAATGCTCATTTCTTTTGTTCTCCCAATAAATACAAGTATTGTTTTCCATTACAAAATCTGCTCGGTGTTCACTTTTGTCATTGACACATACATATACATCTGATGCAAACCATTGACAATGTGAACAATGCCGAATATCATTCATCATCTAATTGCTCCTTTGCAATACCAAAATCTGTAGTATATACTATATTCTTAATACCAAGACTTTTAATCATTTTCATACAGGCAGGACACGGACGAGACATTCCATTCTCTCCGTCACACTTCCGCTTTCTCGCAATATACACTGTAACATTTTTCCAGTCAATATCTTCTTCTACAAAAGGAGCAAGTGCATGAATTTCTGCATGTACACGATGAGGTGTATTATCTGCATTGTATCTTTCTTTGTTAAAATGTTTTTGCATAGGATGAGTTTTACTACTATTAAAAGATGCGTTAATAATTTTGTTCTTCTGAGCTACAACACATCCTACTTTATAAGGAATAGCATCACTCATTTCAGCCATATGCAATGCATGATTTAACATTCGCAAATCACGTTTTGTCATATAATCAGTCCTTTGTTTATTTTGTAACTATATTATAACATAAACGATGTTATTTGTCAATAAAAAAAATAGACTGGGAGTTAATAAGTTCCCAGTCTATTCTTAATAATTTTTCTAATATAATCTGTACTTACTTGATGACCATATTCATCATAAATATTATAACCTTCATTGTCATCTACAAACTGCAATGCCTGTTCCGATGTATAAATGTTCTGATATGCTTGATATACACCATCCTCATCACAACATTTAAAGAATGTATATGTCTGCGCAGTTGTCTGTAAGAATCTGTAATACCCATATTCTGTATCTACAAACCACTTCCATGTATTCAGGCTATTTTGAATATCATCCAATGTTCCTACAGACAATTTTCCATCTGCGCAATAAATCTCAACAGTATCATCAATTTTTTCAATTAAGTCTAAAAGATTTTCATATTCTTTCTTGTGAGCAGCTTTCGCCTTTTCATCAACAATATAATAAACTGTGCTCAAAATACTCCACCTGACCTTTGTGCTTCTTTAAAAGCTCTTTCTTCGTTTCTAAGATTTTGTGCGTATCTACACCACATAGTAATCTCTGATTTCGCTTCATTCATTCTATCCCACCATGTATCGTCAACTGGATAAGTATCATCATATATTGGACAAGTACCATTATATATAATACCGTTACATCCTTCTGGTGGATTAAGACAAATAATTTTTAAACGTCTTTGCCAACACCATCCAATCCATGAACGCTCATATAAAGTTACCTTAAATTTAAACCCATCATGTCGAAGAACAACTTCTTTTACATTACGTGTCAATAGTCAATCACCTCATATCTATTTGGATATACATAATAATGTGCAGATGATAAATTTTCTAAAATGCGTTTTGGAATAACAGCATTTATAGGGCATTCATTCAATTTCCAACTTCTTGTTAAATGGAATAACGGGTAATGACGTTTATTTCTAATGTAACGTTTATCTATACCTCTATCCCACATTTGATTTACTGTTTTCCAAATATCATCATCATATCCCATTGTTTTACATAAAAACTCTTGAATATCTGTCTTTTTAACAAAGAGACATTCTACTTGACGTATATGTTCTTTTCTTAATTTCTTGATATGTTTTACCCCCACTTCCCCTAGCCATATAAAATTATAATATGTAGGTGATTCGTAACTACTCAGCCCCCAACCTCTCATCCTAATACTTTTCTTACCTTTTATATTACTTATCCATCCTAATTCAACAGCAAAGGTATTACCCACAATTCCCTTTTCAATATCACTCAATCTACACTTTTCATCTATAGTGACATTTGTATCTGCGTCCCAAATATCAATTCCTGCTTTTTGTGCCACTGTATTTTCTACAATATATGGTTCTTTATATATATATTTATACAAATTATCATATATAAACTGGGTTACAGCGTCACTTGCCTTGCTGTCACGTTTACGTGTACTCTTATTATAATACATTATATTATCACTTCCTTTATTTATTATACATTGATTTTTCTTTCTCTTTGCTGGCTTTCTCTTTCTTTTTTTTATTTTTTATTTTTTTTATATCGTGATAGAATTTTAATTGAGAGAGAGGGGGAGGGAGGTGTTATAATTTGATGATAACGATGTTATAATTTGATAACGATGTTATAATTTTGATAATGACGACATGTTATATTTTGATAACGATGATGTTTTAATAATGATGATATGTTATAATTTGATGATGTGATTTGTTATATTTTGTTAAAATATAATTTTGGTATTTGGGTATTATAGCTTAAAAGCGAATCCAATTCCCATTATCAAAATCATTATGTACATACCCTACAATATTTGAAGCATTAGCCAAAGCACGATATGCATTACTTAGATTATTGCCATTATAAACATTGCCAGTTCCACCAATAGCTGCACTATCATCAACAGTAGAACAATTAAGTGTATTTACATTATCAGTTGTCACCGTTCCAACTGTTGGACTATAACGAGCAGTAATAGGAGCATAAGCATACGCAATTGCAGCGTTACCATAATCAGCTACATCACTAGTATTCAAAGAAACACCTGTAGCAGTATGATTTTCACTGTTATACATTCTTAAATCAGAAATCATATCTTTTCTAAGTCTGATAATGTTCTCTGGCTGTTCACCACAGCATACATAATAAATAGGAACTGTGCTACGACCAACAGCACCTTTTACAGACTTTGCAAACTTCTGTAAAAACTCATGTGGCATACAACAATAGCATTCTTCTGTATCATAATCAAAAGGATTCACATCCTTATGTAGATAAACCTTATTAGTCACTTGGTCAAAACAAGTGATAAATGTTCTAATCTTAACAGGGCAATTAAAACTATTACACTCAGATTCTACTAAGTGATAGATTTTACTAAGAGACAGAAAGCCATAATTAAAATTACCTTGCCATTCATTATATACATTTGTCTCATTCACATTGTCTCTATTAATACCAAGAGCTTCAAAAGAATGATTCATAGTCTCTGAATGAGCATCTACATTATAACCATGACGAGTTAAATACCAACGAGTAACAAAATTGAGAAATACGTTGCAATTACTTCTCCCAAAATTGCCAACAAATTCTTGATATGCAGATGGAGCTGTCGAACAAGTAGTAGTATGACTATCCTCAGCATATACTTTATCAAGTAGTAGACCCTGAGAAAGCTCAATAATATAATTATTATATCCTGCATCCTTAACATCATCAATAGTATCTACCAGTGTACAATGTTCAAGCATGAAGTTTAAATCTGCCCAATAGTTTTCCCAGATATTATCATTATTAATAAGTTGCCAGTATTTATCAATAATTTCACTATCAACATCACCATCAGTATCACGAACCATTACATCAACAAATCTTTCCAAATTGCGGAAATACTTTACACAAATATCAAACTTATCTCTATTCATAAGAGTTTCAATGAAAGTTCCGTATTGATTATCATTGAACTCATCATAATATACAGCTTGCCATACACCACAACCACAACTGCTATCTACAACATCATCAGATTCTCTACGAGTTTCTACATAGCACTGGTCTGCAAGAATATGATATGGAAGTACAAGGTGAGATTTTTTATTAAGATATACTACAGGAGTAATACCCTTACTCTCAAGTTCTTCCCATTCCATACGGAACATCATAGGGTTAGCATAGAATCTCTTATCAATGTAATTAGGATAACCATACATAGTAGCACAGCCAAAATGATGGAATACATGACGTACACCATTCTCATCAACCATAGTATGACCACGCTGACTTGAACCAGAGCACAATACGCTAATGGTATCGTCAGTATCATACTTAGTTGCAACATATGCGGCAATACGACCTTTACCCTCATCACCATATCCTAATCCGCAAACATATTCAATATTATACATTACCAATTCTCCTTAATGTCCATATGTACCTTATTGTTTAATAAAAGTTCATTGAGGTACTTTAATCTACCTTTGTTTTTGCGTTTTGTTCTAAGCGTTACATTAACACTAACTAATTCCTTCTTAGTACATTCATACCGATACATATGTTTAACGTTTACAACTTCTATATTATCAACCCAACATCTATTAACAATAGTTAAAATAGCCTGAGATGGATAATATTCATCATCAGTATAAAGTACAACAGTTTCCTCTACAATACCAAATAACAACATTACTAATTTATTCATAATTAATCATCTCTCCTCAATAGTGTATTCTAACTGATTTAATTTACACAAAATACACTGACCTAAATCTTCTTTGATATGCTTAAAATCTCTCGTATAACATACGATTGTAAACTGCATATGCTTTAAATGAGGATTAGTACTTGGTTCTCTGATAATTTGCGTTGCCACAACAATGGCATTATATTTTTCACACACTTTACTAATAGCATCAGATACATAAGGTAAATAGAAACCATTAGTATTCACATATACTATTAATGTGCTCATGTCATGGAAGTAATCAAACACCTTAATGCTTATTATTAATAATACCAAACTAACAACAGAAAATACAAATACAATACCTATCGTAGTTCCAAAGAATAATGCTATTAACTCTTGCATAATTTTGTGTCTCCTTTTCTTTTTGTATTAATAGTATAACATAGACTTCCGTAAAAGTCAATAGGGATGGCTTTCGCCATCCCTATTTTCTTTGCCTTTATTTATAAATATAAATATTAGTCAAATTCAATAATATCAGAGCCAGTAGATACATTTGCCATTTTACCAACAGCATGGTCTACTACAACCGCAGTTGTACCATCCCAACTGTTAATAACTTCCTTAACATCAGCACCGCACTTAATAGCCATAAGAGATACAATAATCTCAGGTAGCTTACGATAATCAGATACGTTAATCACGTTCTGACCCATAAATGCCCACGACTGGTCGCAACGGTTTTGTCTACCGCTATCAATACCGTAACGGTTAGAATAGAAGTTACCTTCTTCAATAATCAGATGATAAACATCCCAATTACGAGATACTGCGGTAAGGAGCTGGTCAGCAGTTAGCTTATCATCCTGAATCTCATGACCAAATACCTTCTTAATCTGAGCCTTAGTTAGCTCGGATGGGCAACACTCGTCACCAAAAGTAATTAGTGTACCACGCTTACCCTTATCAATAGCATCAGCCTTTACATAATTAGCCGCGAAATACCACGGTAGAATGTAGCTCTCACTTTCGTTACTACCGCCACGCTGTTCAAGCCAAATCTTCTGTAGTGCTTCTGCCTGACGAATATCAGACTCAAACTGAGTTACCTGTAGCGGTGCTCTGTCATTAGCCGCGCAATCACCAATACCCATATAGCATACAGCTACATCATTCATGTCACGATTCTGTAGTTCTGCATTCAGAGTACCAAGACCTTGAATAACAGAACGTAGTACAGGTGACATACTACCAGTAACATCACAACCAATAATTAGTGGCATACTGTTTGGATGGTCTGCACTATCACGGCATTCACGAACAGTAATGTTCTTCGGGTCAAGTTCTGGATTTAGGCTTGATGCCGAATAAATAGAACCTCGACCGCCAGTAGTAGAAGCACCCCTAATATTAGTACGAATAGCATAATCATGCCATGCAGATTTTGTGAAACTTCCACAGCCCATTATAATATTTTCCTTTCTTAATTAACCGTTAATCTTATTCTTAAATTCATTGCACGACTTATTGTTTACATCGCGCATGAACATTTCTGACTTATTATTGAAGCACAGGTTATGACCTGCAAACTTCATATTACTTACACAATTTACACAACTCTGTTGAGAACATTGAATACATTGGTTCATGATTATCTCTCCTTGTCAATATCTTTTGCATAAAAATAAGTGCTTACATATAGCATCACAAGAATGATAAAGTCACCAATAATCCAAAGATAATTGTGTTCAATAACATTCTCATATACCATTGCCCCCATACAAGTACACAGAAGCAGATTTAGAAAGAATACAATCCTATTAAATGTTAGCTTATCCTTCATAATAACACCTCACATACTATTAATAAAATGATTTAACGCATGTTTATATTCAAGCGAATGCTTGCTGTTTGACAGTTCGTTTTTCAAACTTACATCAGACACAGCTTCTTTTGCACTTTGAACAGACAGTTTATAATCACTACAATAATTAACTGCATAACAAGCATGATTACGTTTACAAACATCACAACCACTCTTACACAATGATTGTAACTTGCATACAGAACATTGACATTTAGCAAATCTTTTACAAAGATTGTGAAAAATTTTATCCTGCATAGATTTCATTTTCGTTAATCTCCATTTTAGTAAATCTCCGTTTACCATAAGCATTTGTTAAAGCGTTATCCCACTTATCCAAATTATCAAATGGATTATCTGTAGAGCCTGTATTATACCACTCTGCAATAGGTGGCTTTACATCCTTACTAATATTTTTAGTAATCTGCTTTACAGATTCAATATCGACAGTTCTGTTTGCAATCTTGTCTGTCTTGGTCTTTGGTGGCATTACATTATATACTGCTTTAGGACAACCAACCATCTTATCATTGTCCTTTACTGTAAACCACCAACCACCTAATAGATATATACCGTGTGAAGATGGTTTAACAAAAAGGTTATCAATGGTGATTGCATTGTGTACCAAATTGGTAGTTTTTAGAAAACATACAATATTGTTAAGTCTTGTGATAATCCATGCAGAATGTTTATTATCTACCTTGCCATTAAAGCAACGTAATACCTCTGAAAGAGGATATACATTCTTGTCTTTATTAATGGCAATATACCATCCCTTATTACATTTACCCGCTTGCTTAATATCAGGCATAAACTGTCTAAAATAAGATTCAATCTTACTATCAACATACTTGATATTTTTAACAGCTTCAATATAATGTTTCCAAGGCTTTTCCTCTTTAAACATATAAATTAAAGTATAATCACCAACATAATAATAACCATACTCAAATTTATACATTTGATTATAATGTAAAGAATATCTCTTATTCAATGTAGTATCAGAGAAGAATAGTACATTTGTCTGTTCCCAATCTTTATTCTCAAGCATCTTTTTTGCTTGTGCAAATAGTGTATTGACAGTTGTCATGATATCTTCTCTATGACATACATCTGGATGATATACTTTAGCATAGTTTCTGTATTCAGTTTTCATAATGTTTGGGTCTGCTGAGAAAATATCACCAGCAGACTTCGCATTGAGGATTTGATTGATAGAACAGTGTTTCATAATGTGAAACCCCTCTTAATCTACAGTATGCATAAGGTTCTCAGCAGTTGCAACAATAATCTTTGTTACGGAATCACCATTCATAGAATACTCATATACAACAGGATTGTTGTTAAAGAATGGCTTATAGTTCTCAAACTGCTTTACATACTTTGCTACATCGTTAATATCCTGCCATACAATGCCATGAGTGTGACAAAATACAGGCTTTACATAATCGTCTGCATAAAGGCGAAGTGTCTGACCACCAATCTCTCCATCATATTCAATGGTATACAGACGAGTGATAAACTTTTCTGCGATAAATTCTGGAATCATAATATATTCTCCTTTACTGTTTGATATTATACATCACCATTACGGATTTGTCAAGTCTAATTACGATACGAATATCAGAAACTTCTGAGCTATTCTTATCCCAAGTTTTAAACGCTTCGGTATTATCAAACGTCTTTGTGTATTCAAAGCTATCCATAATTATCTACCCCGAATTAAATTTAGACTGGTTCTGTTACCACATTACATGCAACAATCTGGCATTCTTCACAATTACCTGCGAATGTATCAAACGTTGCTCCTGTAAAAGTTACATGAGCGGAAATGTTTTTATTGTCATATACAGATGTATAAATATAACCAACCTGTCCAAACATTTCTACTTCCATACCTTTTTGGAATACTACTTCAATACCATCTGGTCTAATATGTTTAAAACACTCATAGTCACATACATGGTCTGTACGAGGAATATATTTATTAAGCACTACTCTTAACATAATTATCTCTCCCAATCTTTTGCACAAATTTTTACTGTTGGAGCAAAATCTACAACCTCTACACTATAGCAATTGTCAAATTGCTCTCCAACTCCAATAAAATCATCAAACGTTGTATAATCACCAATATAGTCAAACCAAAACTTTAGACCAGATTCACCGTCTGGAAATACCATATATGCTTGATGACCAGTGTTGTCTGTTAGGTTTGGAATTTTAATATACACTACCATTCCAGAACTGCCCATTGCAAGGAACGAATTATAATCAATCACTTTATGATTTTTTGGAATACCACATTCCAGTCTGAACATAATTTTGTTTCTCCTTTCTGATTGTGCTTACAGTATAACACAACTCAACATATATGTCAATAGTATTCCCAAGAAAAACAATATATTTTTACATATGCCTTTTAAACGCTCTCAAATGCGTTCTAAGCCCCATATCTTTTCAAGGTAAAATCATACGGCAGTATATCTTGGAATCAAATATGAGCGATTCTGAGAGGTCGTTTTAAAAATACGTATATCGAAATTTATCTTTCATGATTACATTACATCATGCAATAATCACTTATATTACTTACTGTTTTTACGGTAACTCATTCCTGCGTTAAATGCTTCAATCATTAAATCTTTAATGTGTTCTCGCTCATCAGACTTAAAACAATCTTCAAAAGAGTATTCATCAATGACATTCTCTTGAATATACTCCCATACGTGTTCATTAGACAGCCTATAAGGCTTTATCTCATTTTTATGACACCAACTTCCACCATGTTCAGAAGGACGATATACAAAATAAAGCTTATTATCACCCATAGTGTAGTCTGTAATATATCCAAACCTACCATTACGCTTTACAACTACCTTGTCACCAATTTGATACATAATAAAATCTCCTTTCTGTTTATGATAATAGTATATCACAAAGAAAGGAGATTGTCAATATTATTTGGTGTTACTGCATCTTATATGCCATGACCAAAGCACTATACTGATTAGTAATTGGATTATTGTATTGAACTTCGGCGTAAAGACCTCTATCTTGAATATCTTCAATAAGATTCTTTAACTCACGAATAAATTTTGCACCATCAGCATTCTGGATGATAGTACACATTGTATAATATTTATTTCTCATAAAGATTACATCCTTATTTAGATTTTAATATTGCTGTGGAACTTTCCATCATTCATATCTACTGGTTCTTCATCTGGCTCATTGGTAGGAATATATACTGCAATACGAGCATATCCACGAGCACCATTGCCCTTCTTAGTAGGATTAAAGCCATACTCAACTACATTGATAAGCTCATAGGAAGTATCCCATAGATAAATGTTAATCTCTTGGTCTACAAGAGACATAATTTCAGCAGGGGTCTTATCATAATAAATTCGTGTTGATAATGTCTCAAGATGTACCATCTTCTTCATAATTTAACAACTCCTTAATATATTAAAATTACATATATGACATATTTACGGAAACAGCACAAATATGAACATTCTTATCTGAATGACCAAAATAATTATAAATCATTGGCATACATACATTATACCATGTTTCTTCCGTAACAAGATTTTCCAGTCTATACGGCATCATAAATTCTCTATCTGTAAACTGATTGATTTGAGCTGCTTCATGTAAGCAATCTCGAAAAGCATTTTCTTCAAATCTTAGTTCACCAGTTGTAGGATTTTTCGTAAAACACCTATTCATAAGTACATAATTTAGTTTACCAGTACCGCTACGGCTCACACCTGACGTACTAATAAAGTCAAAAGTTCTATTTGAACTATTGTACGCTACAATAAAATCGTGAAATGATGAATCACCGAATTTTCGGGGCATCTTATATTTAAGATATTTAATATAGTTCTGTGATTCCATATATGACACAATCTCATCTAATTCATCGTAATTACCACGAAGAATTGGAACAAATCTACAAAATACACTATCACAACTACCAAAACGTTTTGGAGAATATTTAATCATCTTTATCACCTATTAATAATCTAACTCGTAATTGTTTGCAAATTCTCCTTGAAGAAGTCGATGCAAAAAACTATACGTATCTTCTACTGTGTGTGAAGTACCGATAAACTTATACTCCTGTGGAGTATAGAAGAAAATCTCTTTAGATTCTGGTGCAGTATAGTATGTTACACTTTCATACCTTGTAAAATTAAACTTGTAATGCAGTTGAATACTTCCAGTAACATAACCAATATTTCTACCAACATGCTTATCAAGCCAATTTACATACTTTTCAGCATCTTTGAACTTCTTCATCTTACTCATATTTGTTACATTATCCATTAATAACACCTCAAAGGATAAAAGTTAGTTTGCGCTCATCAATATATTTTGTCTTTGCATCTTCAAGTGCCTGAGTAAAACCTACTACACCACTCTTTGCAGGAATCCAAAATGTATCAAAATAGTTGTAAGACATATACATCGTACAATTGATATGATGTGCAACCTTATATTCCTTAAAGAGTGCTTTAATGTCAGAAACATTAAACTTACCGTTGTCTACACAAATGCCATAGATATGTCCACTATGGTAATAGAAAAATGGATAATCTTCTCTGTCATTATATACATTACGGAAAGCAGAACTATACTTTGATGGAATCTGAATGCAACCCTTATGCTTTCTATCCATTGCATCGGCAATATCCCACATCATAGTCTTAATGTCATTGTGATTCATTTTGTCATCCTTTGGTTCTACATAAATGATAAACATAGAACCAATCTTTGATTTTGTCATTACTTTACTCATGTTATACATTCTCCTTATTTAGTTTGTTCAAAATCATTTCGCAAACACGCCGATGGAATTGACCATAAGTTTCTTTATTAATAGACAGAAGATACTTAACCAACTTCGTATCAATCTCAAACTTGGGATTACGAACAGGAAGTAGCCAGTCGTACTTATGCTTATTAATAAAGACAGCAGTCTTATAATTTGGTACTAACTTATATTTCTTTTCGCCCTTTTTAGTGTGGAACAAAGTCTTTTCAAACTTTACAGGAATACGACCATATACAAGAATAATATCCTCAAAGTTATTATAATAACCACGAGTGTAATATTCAATATGATACTCATTCCCTCGGAATGTTACAATAAGGTCTGCACGAATGACCTTCCCATTAGATACATAACCCTCGCCACATTCACCATAATAATAGTCAACATCATACGGATATGCATATTGCATAATGCCATCAAATTCACTTTTAACATCAAGACGCTTATAATTTCTGAACGTCTTGTAAGGAATATTCATGTAATACTTATCTACAGTATTACACTTGCAATCATATCCAGTTTCGCGGATTTCAGCCGCTGTCAATAATGCCATAGCTAATTTCTCCTTGTATTTTTGTTGTTGACTATATTATAGCAGATAGGAATGTGAATGTCAAGTGGTTTCTTTGTTATGTTTGTTTCTTTTCTTTTCGAGATTGTATTCATGGATATATCTCTTTGCAATGTTGAAATATCTTTTACATAAAATCATGTTAATAATAGACGGAAATACACTATTATGAGATGCTAATGTGATTGCTTCGCTGAGTGATTTACCCTCGTCAAGCAATGTTAGTATTATAGCATCGTTTGAGGAACATAATTCTCCATCCATATCTTTAGAAAGTTTTAATAACAGATATTCACGAGGAATATTAAGTTTATATATATTGTCGTTCGGATTAAACGTCATACTTTACACCTTATATTTGTTAAATTCGTTTCTTTGTTAGATTGTATTCATGCATATAATTCTTGATAATTCTTAAATATCTTTTACATAAAAACAATTCTGTATATATTGGGAGCGCAGCATTGTGAGATACCAATATAATACTTTCGCCTATTGTCTTTCCTGTATTAAGCAATGATATTATCATAGCATCGTTTGTGGAACGTATTTTTCCATATACATCTTTATTAAGTTTTGATAATATATATTCACGAGGAATATGTGTTTGATATATTTTTTGATTGGGGTTACGTACCATATTTTACACCTTAAATCTATCAAATTCATTTAACGAGTGGATGAGCTTTTTATATTCTCTACGAATCATTCTATCTATATACTCTGGTGTATTATTCTTATAATATGTCTGCCAATCCTCATTACCACAATTTAACAGATATTTATACATAGACTTTGCATACAGTATTTCACTATAATAATAGAACTGCTTTCCAATAATGTTGCACGCTTGCATTAGAAGTTCTTTGTTCTTATAAATCATTTTACATCTCCATATTTTTCTCTTAGATGTTTAATATACTGTTCTTTTAACCAATCAACTGTGACAGGTTTATCTGTTTTCTTTTTAGCTTCATTACAATATTTAAAAACACTCTTATATACATGTACAAAAGCTTGTCTTAGCTTTTTATATTCTTCATAACTACAACCTGCTATACTACCAGTTTGAAGTATCGCTGTACTAAAATTTTCATAAGTACCTTTAATAACACCATGCATTATATGCAACCAAAAATAATGATGCCATTCATCTTCTTTCACTAACTGTTTAATAATTAGCATTTACAATTCATTATCTTTATCAAACATATCCATATATTCACACCTCTACACTCTTAAAAATCTCATCAATATTATTTCCCCAATATCCTGCTCTTTTTCTTCTGTTTGCTGTTGTAATTGCTTCACGCATTGCATTCCGAAATGTTGACTGCAAATAGTTATTTTTACAATCATTATATGCATTTGCAAGTTCAATACAATCCATAAAATTAAATGTAGGATTACTTTCTAACAGGTTAAGCATAGTTTCCCACAAATCTACATAGTCACCAGCACGATACTCTGCATACCATTCTACTAATTTCCATGCAACTGGATTTTCTCTACTATAAATATTCATCATATCACCTCTTTACAATAAGAGTATAACATATTCTATTAATAATGTCAAGAGAAAATAGAAAAGGGGCGGTTTATTCCGCCCCTTCTTCCTCATTAATATCCATAGTCTCGTAATGACCAGTAAGACCACTAATAATATCAGACATATTAGTATCTTCTGACGTAGAGATATACTTATCATGTTCGTACAGACGAGAACTAATCTTAATAGTATAATACTTCTTTGTACTCATCTGTGCAATACGCTCAATACTAATTACTGCATCAATATTACCAGTTCTTGGATTATTAATAGTAATAGTATCTCCCACATGGAAATTTGATAGTCTGTCTGGATTATTCATTATTATCAATTCCTTTCTTTTTCTTATAGAATTTATTTACATTCAAAATTCTAATATCCATATGATACATTTGACTTATTTTACGATACACTCTTTCTTGTAAATATGATGGTATACATATCCAGAATGCTCGTTCAAATGTCATATCTTTATTAATAACCATATCTTGAATCTGTAGTATGAACGACCCATAATAACGATATTGCATACATCTGTCTAATACTTGTATTAGTAAATCTTTATTCTTGAATTTTGTATCCATTTACATCGCACCATTCCTTATAAGTCATAAACGGCTTATTATAATCTGATTCATATGCTTCTTCAATTACAAGATATAGCAATTTATGGTATGCGGTTTCCTGTTTATCAGGTTTAAAATAAATTGGAACAATATATTTTAATGCTACATCATAAGGGGCTTTATTATTTTCTGCATACAACTGAGCAGCTTCAAAATACTCATTCCATGTAGCCAAATCGTCAATTACATTATAAACAGTGCTATTATTATAATTTAAATCTACATTATAATCCATATTCTCACCTCGTTACATTACGCATATTTAATTCACGGTTTCTGTTTTTGATAATATCCTTAAAGGTTGTTTTATACATTATATAAATATATAAAGCAGATTCATTGTTAATAATCCCGTGCTTTAGACAATAATTCACTGCTTGATTAAGGTCGTAATCAAATAATCTTGCACATCCCATAACTTTTGTCATAGGTACTGGTCTGTCTAACATCAGACAGTCAATTACTTTTAATGCTACAGGATTATCTAATTTATAGTTCATAATTAACCCACTCAATTAGTATATGGCTTTTTATCATATTCAACGTCACAAGTTGCTACAACATTCTCTGCAATAAAAGCATCATAGTTTTCATCAAAAATATCAAATGTGTTTGTTGGTTCAAACAATTCAATAGTAGCACCCTTATCACCAATATATCGAATATAAAATACGCTGTTATAGTTCGTAAAATCTTTTTTATATAGATATGCATCACTTGCATCGTATTTATTAATCAATACAAAAGCGTCATAGTCTGTAATTAAGCAACGGCGTGGAATTGCACCCTGAGTTGATACACGTTCTCTAATCATTTTTACAGCTCCTCTATTAATAAGAATAAGTTACATCCAGATTTGGAAATTGAATTTTGGATACCTTATAAATATCATATATACACTGTCCTTTGTAGTGTACATATTGTAGACTAATTATATTTTTAAATGTCGTTTTATCTTTGTCGATAATACAGAAATCAAATACTGTTTTACCAATATGTTCATAAATTCTCATATATGTAAATTTATAACTATCAGAATCAAATGCTACTCTCTGATATAAAAATTTATGTCCATTGCTGAACTCAATGATGAAATTTCCATAATCAGACACGAAAGAGTTTCCATCAATAATTTCTTTATTATTCACACAAGTAATCATTTTTATTCTCCTTCTTTATTCTGTTTTAAATAACTCTTTGAATTTTTCTAAAAACTCATCATCTTCCATATAAAAAGTATCTCCATACTTTGCTCTCATGATTTCCATCATCTGACCAAATCTCATATCTGGACATTTAGATTGCCAAATCTCATAAATAGCAAAAAGGAAATTATAAATACGATGTGGGTCTCTCATACAATATTCAGCTCCTTTTAATTTGTGATTATAGTATATTACAAAGTCAGAAGAATGTCAAGCGAATTTTTATATATCGTATTAATTTTTATCGTGCCCCTATCCCTAATCGTTAAAAAACAGCCTTTCCATGTAAATTTATACATATATCGTTTTACGCCGTATCGGTGAAAATTCTTTACTCCATGCATTTTTATCAGCCCCTATCCCCCTTCCCATTTCCACATTCTGGAAATTTGTAAATTATGCACAAAAATTTTATAAAAATCACCGCCGTTTTTGTTCAATTTGCCCATAGGGATTCGTTGGTGAAATTGTACAAAAAAGTCCCGCTCACCTATAAAAAATTGGTGAAATTGCACAAAGGGACTGTTTTGGCAGATTATACCAAACCTGTAAATTCCTGTAAAATTGAAGCAAAATTAAAGTAGTATCCAAAACTATATTATATAGTATGCAATACTATATAAAGTAGTATGCAAAACAGTGTATAAATATGCAAAAAACCTTGAAAAAATATTTAATTCTCACGGTGATAAAATACAGGTGTTTTACAAGCTGTTTTTTCTCAAAGAAAAAATATTTTATTATTATAATAATATTTTATCATTGCCCGCTTGCCTTGAATAAACCTTGAAAAAACTTAAAACGCCTGAGAATGCGCTATAATCGTTTTTACCGCATAGGGATATAATTATATAGCTATTGCCTGTAATGCTATTGTAGGGCTTGTATGGGCTTGTATGGGCTATCTACACGCTGTCAACCAGTGTCAACCATGCAATGTGATAGCACTGTATCATGTGTACTATACTATATAGTACAGTCAGTACACTACCTATTGATACTAATTACTATTATATCCGCGTGAGAAATAATTATTCTACCATGTGTCCGTGTACCACGGACTTTACCAGTATTTACCAAATGAAAGTGTAGTTGTGAGAAAGACACTTGTCCACGTAGCAAGAACACTTTTCCTCTGTTGTGCAAAGTATACAAAAGAATTACCAGATATTTCCAAATTGCACCCTTCGGAGGGCGTATTCCGCCCCTGTTTTACCAGTAACTGTATTTTATTTTGTGCAATATTACCTCTTGACTTTTCCCTCAAATAGCAGTATCATATAATCAGAAAGTGAGAGAGAGGTAAGCAATATGAAGTACAATACAAGTTAAGACAGCAAGGCGCGTGCGGAATGAACCTTGATAATTAAATAATAGATTTAAGCTTTTCTCAGAGAGTAAGAAAAGCTATGGAAGAAACTGGAAGTCGTTGACTTGTCCGACTTCAAACTATTAAAATAATATTGGAGGAATTTACCATGTATAAAAACCTGATTCATTATGTAGCTACGAGGCGTCACGCAAAACGCGCTGTATGCAACCAGACTATCGAAAATGACGAGCTTGTTTGGCGCGTTCCAAATTCTGCCAAGAACGCCAACGGCGGTATTGCATACGTCCATGCAGACCATACCGACCCGGAACGTTATCACGGCGTGGCAGACTTTACCAACCCCGCTAACTACCGTGGCAATCTCGGCAAGGACGGACTGTTGTTCGGTATTGAACTTGAGGTCTGCGCTCGTACCGACTACCCGATTATGGTAGACGGCGTAGAAATTGAGTGCCCCGACCACGCGCTTGCCTATATTGCCAGTATCTGGCAGCTTCGGTGGACGCATGATATCACGGTGTATGCCGAGGGTAACATGCCGCCCGAAACGAAGATGAACGGTTGGCGTGACCGTATCGCCCGCACGCTGTGGGTACTCGCACCGAACCACGCAAGCGCGGGTGCGCACCTTACCATTGGTTGGGCTGTATCCCGAGACCTTATCCCGAACTTCGGGCACAATGCAGCACGCTGCATGTTGTCCTACTTCGCAAGCGAAATTCTCGCAAACGAAACGGATAGCACGATAAAGTCTGTATTCGGACGTTCGTTCACGAACTACGCCGAGTATACGGACGAAAGTTTTGAACATGGCTATTGGGCTAATATCCGTGGCAATGGTTCAATCGAATTTCGGCTGTGCCACATTGACAACGTGGAACAGTGGATGAGGGGCGCAACCTTCTGTGCAGAGTTTTGCAAGATTATCAAGGCTCTGGATAAGGATGAGCTGAGTATTTCCAAGGCTTTCCAGAAGGTCGATAAGCTTTGGAATAAAACGGTAAACCGTAAACTTGCGGTCGAAACCAATTCCAAATACGGAAACGAACTTGACCGCAAGCGCGATAATAACAAAAAGTCCAAGTAAAACAGAAACGGCGGGG